>Ga0302267_10005055_pt1 | contig 14094 bp, 10 predicted proteins | sample III_Bog_E1_3_FD_194555 | JGI IMG/M metagenome (GOLD analysis project Ga0302267, IMG submission 194555) | Peat permafrost microbial communities from Stordalen Mire near Abisko, Sweden - III_Bog_E1_3 | ecosystem: Environmental > Terrestrial > Soil > Wetlands > Peat | place: Sweden: Abisko... | reverse complement strand
CGCGGGCGGCGGCGCTCACCTCGATGCCGCGGGCGGCGAGGACGGCCAGGATCGCCGCGGACTTGGCCCTGCCGATGGCGGCGCGCGCCTCCAGGAGCAGTCGCTCGGTGTCTTCGCGGAGGTGCTGCTCGTCGGCGAGCTTGCCCGCGAGATCCTCCTGCCCGGCGATCACCTTGTCGAGCATGGACCCGAGGCGCGCGATCATCTCGTCCGCGTCTTCGAGCGGCGCGTTGCCCGCGAAGAAACGGAGCCGGGACCCGTCGAGCGCGAGATCGAGGCCGAGCACGCGCGACGCGAAGCGGCCGGATTGAGGCACGATCCGCTGGTAGGCGCGGGCGCGGACCCCGCTCTCGGCCTCGGGGAGGCGATAGCAGGCGAGGCGCAGGTTGGTGCGATCGAAGTAGACGTACTCCGGGATGCCGAGGCGGGCGTAGCGCTCGACGTTGGTCTTCTCGTCCTTCCTCCGGTCGCCCGCGACGTGAACCTCCATGACGAAGTCCAGGCCCTTACCCTCGGTCGCGACGACCCAGCTCGATCTCTCGTGGGGCTCGACGTCGGCGACGGCGAGGAGGTCGGGGGCGAAGCGGCGCTCGCCGGGATAGAAGACGGCGAGCTCGGACGAGAGGTAAATCTTGCGTCCGGTGCGGCGGAAGAAGCCGTCGAGGGCGTCGAGGGCGCCGCGCTTGGCCAGCCGGTGGGGATCGCCCTCGTTGGGCAGCAGGTCGAGCGGAACCTCCGTGGGCAGCATCGCCACGACGCGGGCGCGCTCGTCCAGGGGCATCTGGGCCCACTGGTCGACCGAGGGCGCGCGGGGATCGTCGGGGTCGAAGAGGTAGGCGGTCGGGAGTCGCTGGACCACGTCGAGAGCATAGCCCAACCAGGGCCGGCGGGCGTCGCGGTTCCCCCCTCTCCGATCGGCGCACTCCAGCCCCGCAGTGCGCTCGGGCGAGCGTAGCCTGGGGTGGAGCAGCCCGGCTACTCTGGACCTGGAGGCATCGATGGAAACTCCCCTCACTCCCCTGGACTTCGCCCGCCGCGCCCGGAGCCTGCACCCGGACCGCGAGGCGGTCGTCGACGGCGACGTGCGCCTCACCTATGCCCAGCTCTTCGCCCGCTGCGACCGGTGGTCCGCCGCGCTGCAGAAGCTGGGTGTCCGGCCCGGCGACCGCGTCGCCTACATCGCACCCAACACCCACGCTCAGCTCGAGTCGTTCTACGCGGTGCCGCAGATCGGCGCGGTGCTCGTCTCGATCAACTACCGGCTCACCGCCGAGGACTTCCTCTACATCGTCAACCACAGCGGCGCGAGCGTGGTCTGTGTCCACCCCGACCACCTCGACGCGGTCGACTCCATCCGCGCCCAGCTCCCCGAGGTGCGGCATTTCGTGGCTCTGGAGGGCGCCCGCCCGGGATGGCTCGACTACGAGGCCGCGCTCGCCGAGGCGCCCGGTCACGTGGAGAGGCCGGTGATCGCCGAGACGGATCTGATCACCATCAACTACACCAGCGGCACCTCGGCCCGGCCCAAGGGCGTGATGATCACCCACCGCAACGCCTGGATGAACGTCATGGGCACGCTGGCCCACCTCCCCATGACGCCGGGCGATCGCTACCTGTGGACGCTGCCGATGTTCCACGCCAACGGCTGGACGTTCACCTGGACGGTGACGGCGGTCGGAGCCGCGCACGTGTGCTTGCGGAAGGTGGAGTCGAGCCGGATCTTCGACGCCCTGGAGAAGGAGCGGGTGACCTTGCTGTGCGCCGCGCCCACCGTGCTCATCACCATCGCCAACGCGCCCGCCGAGCAGCGCGCGCGAGCGCCGCGGGGCGTGCGGGTGCTCACCGCGGGGGCGCCGCCCGCCGCGGCCACCATCGCTCGGGTGGAGGGCGAGCTGGGGTGGGAGCTCCTTCACCTCTACGGTCTCACCGAGACCTCGCCGTTCATCACCGTCTGCGAGCCGCGCCCCGAGCACGCCGCGCTGGGGGCGGGCGAGCGGGCCATCGTCAAGGCCCGTCAGGGCGTGGAGCTGGTCAGCTCGGGCGAGCTCCTCGTCGTGGACGAGCACCAGCGCGAGGTGCCGCACGACGGGGCCACGCTGGGTGAGATCGTGGTCCGCGGCAACGTGGTGATGAAGGGCTACTACCGCGATCCGGAGGCCACCGCCCTGGCGTTCACGGGGGGCTATTTCCATTCGGGGGACGCGGCGGTGGTGCACCCGGATGGCTACCTGGAGATCCGGGACCGCTTCAAGGACGTGATCATCAGCGGGGGGGAGAACATCTCCTCCATCGAGGTGGAGGGCACCCTCATGGCCCACGCCGCGGTGCAGGAGGTGGCCGTGGTGGGCATGCCCCACGAGCGCTGGGGGGAGTCCCCGCACGCGTACGTGATCCTCCGCGACGGCGCCACGGTCACCGCGGAGGAGCTGCGCGCCTTCTGCAGAGAGCACCTCGCCCACTTCAAGGTGCCGACCCAGTTCGTCTTCGTGAACGAGCTGCCCAAGACGGCCACCGGCAAGATCAAGAAATACGTGCTGCGCGGCCGGCACGCCAACCTCACGCGGCAGTGAGGGGGAGGGCATAGGCGCGGGTTATCGCGTCATTCACACGAGGAAATAGCGCGGGCAGCGCCCCGCGCGGACAGTGGTCACCCCCGGACACCCCACCGTTCGGTCCAGGAGACCTGTATGCTGAAGAACCTCGCGAGGTCGCTCACCGCCTTCGCCCTCGTCGCGAATTCCGTTGGTTGCCATGAGGCAGCGCCCGTCGCGCCCTCGACGCCCTCGACGCCCGTCGCGTCATCGACGGCAGCCGCTCCGGCCGGCGGTCCGGACAGGCCGAAACCAAACCAGTTCTGGTGGCCCGATCAGCTCGACCTGTCGCCGCTGCGGCAGCACGCGGCCGAGTCCAACCCGCTGGGGGAACAGTTCGACTACGCCAAGGCCTTCGCGAGCCTCGACCTCAACGCGGTCAAGCAGGACATCAAGAAGGTCCTCTCCACCTCGCAGGAGTGGTGGCCGGCCGACTACGGCAACTACGGGCCGTTCTTCATCCGGATGGCCTGGCACGGCGCCGGGACCTACCGGGTGATGGACGGGCGCGGCGGCGCCGGCGGCGCCCAGCAGCGCTTCGAGCCGCTCAACAGCTGGCCGGACAACGGCAACCTCGACAAGGCGCGGCGCTTGCTGTGGCCGATCAAGCAGAAGTACGGCCAGAAGATCTCCTGGGGCGATCTGATGGTCCTGTCCGGCAACGTCGCGCTGGAGTCCATGGGCTTCAAGACCTTCGGCTTCGGCGGCGGGCGGGCGGACGACTGGGAGCCCGATCTGGTCTACTGGGGGTCCGAGAAGAAGTTCCTCGCCGACGAGCGCTACAGCGGCGACCGGAAGCTGCAGAAGCCGCTGGCGGCGGTGCAGATGGGCCTGATCTACGTGAACCCCGAGGGGCCCAACGGCAATCCCGATCCGCTGGCTGCCGCGAAGGACATCCGCGAAACGTTCGGCCGCATGGCGATGAACGATGAGGAGACCGTCGCGCTCATCGCCGGCGGTCACACCTTCGGCAAGGCGCACGGCGCGCACCCGCCCGCCGGCTGCCTCGGGCCCGAGCCCGCCGCCGCCGGGGTCGAGCACCAGGGGCTCGGCTGGGAGAACAAGTGTGGCAAGGGGAACGCCGGCGACACGGTGACCAGCGGCCTGGAGGGCGCCTGGTCGATGCACCCGGTCTCGTGGAGCAACGGATACCTCGAGAACCTGTTCACCTATGACTGGGTGCAGACCAAGAGCCCGGCCGGTGCGACCCAGTGGATCCCTGCCAATGGCAAGGCCGCGGATCTCGTGCCGGACGCGCACGACCCGACGAAGACGCACGCGCCGATCATGTTCACGACCGATCTCGCGCTCAAGTTCGACCCCGCCTACAAGGCGATCGCGAAGCGGTTCCTCGACAAGCCCGAGGACTTCAAGCTCGCCTTCGCCAAGGCGTGGTTCAAGCTGACCCACCGCGACATGGGCCCGCGCGCTCGCTACCTCGGCGCGGAGGTGCCGCGTGAGGACCTGATCTGGCAGGATCCGCTTCCCCGGTCCGAGCACCCGTTGGTCTCCGCTGCGGACATCGCGGACCTGAAGTCCAAGATCGTCGCCTCCGGCTTGACCGGGCCCGAGCTGGTCCGGACGGCCTGGGCCTCCGCGGCCACGTTCCGCGGCACCGACATGCGCGGTGGAGCGAACGGGGCGCGCCTTCGCCTCGCGCCGCAGAAGGACTGGGAGGTGAACAATCCGCGCGAGCTGGCCAAGGTGCTGGAGCGTCTGGAGGGTATCCAGAAGGCGTGGAACCGCGCCCAGTCCGGCGGGAAGATGGTCTCGCTCGCGGACCTCATCGTCCTCGCCGGGGGGACCGCCATCGAGCAGGCGGCGAAGAGCGCGGGGGTCGAGGTGCAGGTCGCCTTCACGCCGGGGCGCACGGACGCTTCGCAGGATCAGACCGACGTGAAGTCCTTCGCCGTGCTCGAGCCGACCGCGGACGGCTTCCGGAACTACTTCGGCGGCGGCCAGACCCGGTCTCCGGCCGAGACCCTGGTCGACCGGGCGAGCCAGCTGACGCTGACGGTCCCCGAGACGACCGTCCTGGTGGGCGGGCTGCGGGTGCTCAATGCCAATGCCGGACAATCCGGGTCCGGCGTGCTCACCGATCATCCCGGGACCCTGACCAACGACTTCTTCGTGAACCTCCTCGACATGTCCACCAAGTGGACCAAGTCCGCCACCTCCGAGGGCCTCTACGAGGGACACGATCGCAAGACCGGCAAGCTGAGGTGGACGGCGACCCCGGTGGATCTGGTCTTCGGGTCCAACTCCGAGCTGCGCGCCGTGGCGGAGGTCTACGCCTCGGCCGACGGGAAGGAGAAGCTCGTGCGGGACTTCGCGAAGGCGTGGACCAAGGTGATGAACCTCGACCGCTTCGACCTGCGCTGACCGCCGCCACCCCCGCCGTCACGCCCCCCGCATCACCGGGCTCACCACCGCCCCGCGCTCGCCGCTGCGGCCGCGCAGGGCGGGTGGCACGCCCTCCCGCAGGATCCCCAGGAGCGCGTCGGCCACCTCCTTGTGGGCGTGCTCGCGCCCGTGGAGGAAGCTGATCTCCCGCACCGGCGCCGGCGGCGCGAAGGGGCGCACCTGCGCCGCCTGCTGCGCCGCCGGGAGCGCGTGGATCAGCAGCTCCGGCAGGAGGGTGACGCCGAGGCCGGTGTCCACCAGGTGGATCAGCGCGTCGAAGGAGCCCGGGTCGAAGCGGACGCGCACCTCCATGGGCCCGTCGCGGCGGCGATCGGCGCTGCACAGGTGGAGCACCTGGGTGCGGAAGCAGTGCCCCTCGCTGAGGAGCCAGACGTGCTCGTCGATGAGGTCGGCCTGGCTGACACGGGGGCGCGAGGCGAGCGGGTGCCCGGCGGGCAGGTAGACGAAGAACGCCTCGTGACAGACGACCTGCTCGAGGATGCCGGGCACGTCGAGCGGCGTCGCGGCCAGGCCGCCGTCGAGGGAGCCGTCGCGGAGGCGGCGGAGCATGACGTCCGTGGTGGTCTCCTCGATGGTCAGGTCGACCCGGGGGTAGGCGCGCACGAAGCGGTGCAGGAAGAGCGGGACGAACGTGGGCGCGAGGGTGGGGATGACCCCGAGCCGGTAGGCGCCCTCGAGCTCCTCGCCGCTGCCGCCGCCGAGCAGGACGCCGATGCGGTCCACGTGCTCGAGCGCGATGCGCGCCTGGGCCACCACCTGCGCCCCCCGCTCGGTGGGGACGATGGGCTGCCGGGCCCGGTCGAAGAGGGTGGTGCCGAACATCTCCTCGACCTTCTTGAGCTGGGTGCTCAGGGCCGGCTGCGACACGCAGCAGGCCGCCGCCGCCTCGCGGAAGCTGCGGTGCCGGTCGATGGCGACGACGTAGCGGAGCTGCTGGATGGTGAGGGCCGACAGGTTCATGACGAGCCCGCCGAGGATAGCTCCCTCACCCCGACTTGCGCTCGTCCTCGGCCGCAGTGTTCTCCGCCGCGGTCTGCGCCGCCTTGGCCCGCAGCCGGGTCAGCGACGGCCCGAGGTCGGCGAGGATGGCATAGATGAAGAGCCCCAGCGACATGGTGCCGAAGAGCTGCCCCACGGACATGGCACCGACCACCGGCAGCGGCGCGGGCTGCACCAGCGACCACACGATCAGCGCCAGCGCGGCGAGCGCCAGGTAGCACGCCCAGCGCACGCGCTTCTCGATCGACCCGAGGACGAGGTGGGGGTGGCTCACGGCGCCCCCCCGTCCGCACCGGCCGGGGCAGGTGCTGCGCTTGCGCTGGTGGCGCGGGTCGCACTGTTCGCGCCCCCGGCCATCGCGGCGATCGCTGCTTCGGCGGCGGCGGCCCTGGCGGCCTTGGGGTTCACCGGGTGGGGCCGCCCGTGGCAACCGGCGGCGGTGCAGCCGACTTCGTTCTTCAGGATGGCCTCCCGGTGCACCTTGTGCTCGAGCGGCTGGTTGGCGCGGTCGGGCGGGTGGCAGGCCTTGCACGCCTCGTGGTTGTAGGGCTTGAGCATCCTGGGCGGCTCGTGGTCGGGCGCCTCCCAGTCCTGCGTGTAGTAGTACCAGACGTGGCGCATGCCGCCGAGCTTGGTGATGGGCATCCCGAACAGGCCGTAGTCGGCGTGGCAGACGTAGCAGCTCTGTCCGCCGAACATCGGGTTCTTGCTGTGGATGGCGGCCAGGGTGCCGCTCTTGGGGTCGGCGGCGTCGTTGGCGTACAGGTCCATGGTGTGGCACCGGGCGCAGAAGGTGCGCTCCTTGGTCACTTCGAAGTTGGCGACGTTGCCGATCATCGCCGCCGTGATCGGCAGCGGCCCCAGGCCGGCGAAGAGCCAGAGCTTGGTGGTGCGGGTGAGCGCGGGCCGCCGGATCAGGAAGGCTACCAGGATGAGCGCGGCGCCGGCGGCGGCGGCGAGCGCGATGAAGGTGAGGATGTGGCCGGGCTCGAGGTCCATGGGGGCAGGCTCCCGCGCTCAGACTTCGCCGTGGAAGCTCTGTAGCAGCGTCATGTAGTTGGCGCGCTCGTAGGCGGCAGGCTCCGGGCAGCGCGACAGGTTCATGCTCCCGGTGAGCTGCGCCAGCGAGGTGTAATCGTGCTCGTCGAGCCAGGTGTGCACCCCGGCGATGACCTCGCGCAGGTGGCCGGGTCCGTGCCGGAGCAGCGCCGAGACGAGCTGGACCGCCGAGGCGCCCGCCATCATCGCCTTGACCGCGTCGACCGTGGTGTGGACGCCGCCGCTCGCGGCCAGGGAGAGCGGGGTGCGGCCGGAGAGCACCGCCAGCCAGCGCAGGCGGAGGAGCAGCTCGGAGGAGTCGGAGAGGTGGAGGCTGCGGACCACGTCGAGATCCTCGACGTCGATGTCCGGCTGGTAGAAGCGGTTGAAGAGCACCGCGCCGCGGGCGCCCGCGATCGAGAGGCGCCGGGCGAAGTGCGGCAACGAGGAGAAGAAGGGCGAGAGCTTGACCGCGACGGGGATGGTGACCGACGAGGTGACCGACGCCACGATGGCGAGCAGGCGCTCCTCGACGTGCTGACCGCTCTCGTGCGGCTCGGTGGGGATCACGTAGAGGTTGCACTCGAGCGCGTGGGCGCCGGCCTGCTCCATCAGCCGCGCGTAGCGGGTCCACCCGCCCGGCGTGGCGCCGTTGAGCGAGGCGATGACCGGCACGCGGACGGCCTCACGGATGCGGCGGATCTGCTCGAGGTAGGTGTCGGGCCCCATCGCGAACACCGTGGTGGGCGGCGTGTAGGAGAGCGCCTCGGCGAACGCGTCGTCGTGCGCCTGCAGGTGCGCGGCCGCGCCGAGCTGCTCGCGGACGATCTGCTCCTCGAAGAGCGAGCGCAGCACGATGGCGGAGGAGCCGGCGTCCTCGAGGCGCCTCACCGTGTCGAGATCGTCCGCCAGCGGCGAGGCGCCGGCCATCAGGGGGTGGGCGAGGGGGAGGCCGAGGTACGTGGTCGAGAGATCCATGGCGTTCACCCGTCCTTGCGGGTGACGTGGAGCCCCGCGAGCTGCTCGTAGATGGCGTGCCGGTTGGCCGAGTAGCGCTCCGCCGCGGCGAGCAGCTCGGCGTAGTGCTTGGGGTCCTTGAGCTCCACCATGCGGAACCGTCCCTCGTTCTTCATGTAGTCGCGCACCTTGACCTTGGGCGTGCCGCTCGAGTCGAGCTTGAGCGGGGGCTCGCCGGCCTGGAGGCGGCGGGGATCGAAGCGGTAGAGGGGCCACACGCCCGAGTCCACCGCGAGCTTCTGCTGCTCGAGGCCGTGCGACATGTCGTAGCCGTGGGCGATGCAGTGGCTGTAGGCGATGATCAGCGAGGGGCCGGGGTACGCCTCGGCCTCGCGGAAGGCGTTGACGGTCTGCACGTCCTTGGCGCCGAAGGCGACGCTCGCGACGTAGGCGTTGCCGTAGGTCATCGCCAGCATGCCGAGGTCCTTCTTGCCCGTCGCCTTGCCCGCGGAGGCATACTTGGCCGCCGCCCCGAGGGGCGTCGCCTTCGAGGCCTGACCGCCGGTGTTGGAGTAGACCTCGGTGTCGAGCACCAGCAGGTTGACGTCGGCGCCGGAGGCCAGGACGTGGTCGACGCCGCCGTAGCCGATGTCGTACGCCCAGCCGTCGCCGCCGACGATCCACACGCTCTTCTTCACCAGGTAGTCGACGATGAGCTCCAGCCGCCGCGCCTCCATCCCCTCGATGCGGGCGAGCCGCTGCCGCAGGATCACCACGCGCTCCCGCTGGGCGAAGATCTCGGCCTCGTCGTCCTGGGTGGAGTCGAGGAGGGCCTTGCAGAGCTCGTCGCCGAGGGTCGGCGCGAGCTGCGTCAGGCTCAGCCTGGCGGCGCGGGCGTGGGCGTCGACCCCGAGGCGCAGGCCGAGGCCGAACTCGGCGTTGTCCTCGAAGAGGGAGTTGGCCCAGGCCGGCCCGCGCCCCTCCTGGTTGGTGCGGTAGGGCGTGGTCGGCAGGTTGCCGCCGTAGATCGAGGTGCAGCCGGTGGCGTTGGCGATGAGGGCGCGGTCGCCGAAGAGCTGCGTCATCAGCTTGATGTAGGGGGTCTCGCCGCAGCCGGCGCAGGCGCCGGAGAACTCGAAGAGCGGCTCGATCAGCTCTACCCCCTTGACGTCGAGGTGGACCTTGCGCTTGTCGGTGTCGGGCAGCGTGGTGAGGAACGCCCAGTTCTCCCGCTCGCGGTCGCGGTGGTCGCGCGCCGGCTTCATGTCGAGGGACTTGTGGCGGGGGTTGCCCTTGTCCTTGGCCGGGCAGACCACCGCGCAGAGGTCGCAGCCGGTGCAGTCGTCGGGCGCGACCTGGACCGTGTACTTCATCCCGGCGAGCTCGCCGGCCTTGTAGTCAACGGCGACGAAGCTCGCGGGGGCGTGCTCCATCTCACGCGGGTCGAAGACCTTGACCCGGATGGCGGCGTGCGGGCAGACCAGCGCGCACTTGTTGCACTGGATGCAGATGGTCGGATCCCAGATCGGGATCTCGAGGGCGATGCCGCGCTTCTCCCACTGCGAGGTGCCGGTGGGCCAGGTGCCGTCGACGGGGAACGCGCTCACCGGCAGGCTGTCGCCCTTGCCGGCCAGCATCACCGCGGTGACCCGCTGGACGAAGTCCGGCGCCTGGCGCGGGACCTGCGGGGGTCGCTGCCGCGGGGCGGTGGCCGCGCCGGGCACGGTGACCTCGAAGAGGTGACCTTCGGCGGCGTCGACGGCGGCGAAGTTGCGGGCCACCACCTCGGCCCCGCGCTTGCCGTAGGCCTTCTGGATGGACGCCCGGATCCTCGCGGTGGCCTCCGCGGGAGGCAGCACCTTGCTGAGGGCGAAGAAGCACGCCTGCATCACCGTGCTGAGGTGGCGGCCGAGCCCGGCCTCCTCGGCGGCGCGGTAGGCGTCGATGGCGTAGAAGCGCAGCTTCTTCTCGATGATCTGCTCCTGCACCTCCCGCGGGAGCGAGCCCCAGACCGCGTCCTTGCCCTGGGTGGTGTTGAGGACGAAGGTGGCGCCCGGGGCCGCCAGATCGAGGACGTCGAGCCGGTCCATGAACTGCTCGGCGTGGCAGGCGACGTAGCTGGCCTGCCGGATCAGGTACGAGGAGCGGATGGCGCGCGGCCCGAAGCGCAGGTGCGAGATGGTGACCGCGCCCGCCTTCTTGGAGTCGTAGACGAAGTAGCCCTGGGCGAAGTTGGGCGTGTCCTCGCCGATGATCTTGATGGTGTTCTTGTTGCTGCCCACCGTCCCGTCGGACCCCAGCCCGAAGAAGACCGCGCGCACCACGTCGGGCTGCTCGATGTCGAGCGCGTCGTCGTAGGCGAGCGAGCGGTGGGTCACGTCGTCCTTGATGCCGACGGTGAAGTGGTTCTTCGGCTTCGGGCGGGAGAGCTCGTCGAAGACGCCCTTGACCATCGCCGGGGTGAACTCCTTGGACGAGAGCCCGTAGCGGCCGCCGATGACCCGGGGCTCGGCGGCGAAGGGCGACCACCCCTCGGCGCGCGCCTCGGCGAGCGCGGTGACCACGTCGACGTAGAGCGGCTCGCCCACGGCGCCCGGCTCCTTGGTGCGATCGAGCACGGCGATGGACCGCACCGAGGCCGGCAGCGCCGCCACCAGGGCCCGCACGTCGAGGGGGCGGTAGAGCCGCACCTTGACGATGCCGACGCGCTCGCCGAGGGCGGTCAGGTAGTCCACGGTCTCGTGGGCCGCCTCGGCGCCGGAGCCCATCAGCACCACCACGCGCTCGGCCTCGGGGTGCCCCACGTAGTCGAAGAGCCGATACTGCCGGCCGGTGCGCGCGGCGAAGGCGTCCATGGTGGCCTGCACGATCCCCGGGCAGGCGTCGTAGAACCCGTTGCTGGCCTCGCGCGCCTGGAAGAACACGTCGGGGTTCTGCGCGGTGCCGCGGAGCACCGGGTGGTCGGGGGTGAGGGCGCGGCGGCGGTGGGCGGCGATGGCCTCCTCGTCGAGGAGGGCGAGGAGATCGTCGTCGGCGAGCTGCTCGATGCGGTTGACCTCGTGCGAGGTGCGGAACCCGTCGAAGAAGTGGAGGAAGGGCACCCGCGCCCGGAGGGTGGCCGCGTGGGCGACGGCGGCGAGGTCGTGCGCCTCCTGCACGGAGCCGGACGCCAGCAGCGCCAGGCCCACCTGGCGGCAGGCCATCACGTCGGAGTGATCGCCGAAGATGGACAGCGCGTGGGTGGCCAGGGTGCGCGCCGCCACGTGCAGGCAGAAGCAGGTGAGCTCGCCGGCGATCTTGTAGAGATCGGGGATCATCAGCAGGAGCCCCTGCGACGCGGTGAACGTCGTGGAGAGCGATCCAGCCTGGAGCGCGCCGTGCACCGCGCCGGCGGCGCCCGCCTCCGACTGCATCTCGACGATGCCGGGCACCAGGCCCCAGAGGTTCTTGCGCCCCTGAGCCGACCACTCGTCGCAGAGCTCGCCCATCGGCGAGGCGGGGGTGATCGGGTAGATGGCGATGACCTCGCTGGCGCGGTGGGCGACCGAGGCGACCGCTTCGTTGGCGTCGACGGTGATGGTTCGGGTGCTCATCGGAAGGGGGGCTCCGCGCGCGACGAGGGAAATGGCAGGGGTGCTGCCGCCGCACGGAGCAAGGGCCAGGCCAGAGCCGACGCGCCGCTGGCGCCCGTCGATCGAGGCGTCCGCCCCCCGGCGAGCATTTCGTTCGCCACCCCGCGCACGCTTTGCGCCCGCGTGGGCCGAGGTCGCGGGTCATGGTAGCGTCACCGCATGAGCTTCAGTCGAGGGGTGCGCAGGCTGCTGGCGGCGCTGGCGATGGTCGCGCTCATCTTCGGCGCCTACGGCGCGAGCGAGACCCGCGAGGCGCTGCGCTATGGCACCTCGCTCCACGACGGGGTGGAGTCGCTGATCCTCTCGGCCTTCTTCCTTCTGATCGCTGTCGTCGTGTTCCGGCTGAAGAGCAAGCGGGGCTCGCTCAGCGCAGCGACACCACGCCAGCGCCGGTGATGCGGAGCGTCTCGCGCCGCTGCACGAACGCCACCGCGCGCAGCCCCTCCCGGCGCCACCCCGGCGCCACGGTGACGTCCACGTCCTTGTGTACCTCCCCGCGCGTCCCCGCCGAGAGCGCCTGCACCCGGTCGAGCCAGCGCACCACCGGGCCGTGGGCCAGCGTCGCGCCGGCGTTCTCGCCGCGAGGTACCGCGGTGGAGAGCCCGTCCTCGGTGACGGCCAGCCACACGTCGGCGGCGCTGGCCCCGTCCGTCGCGTCGGTCACGGCGATGGACACCCGATCGCCCTGCCTCGTCACGCGCACCTGGGTCTTGGCCTCGCGGGCGGCCGCTGCGATGGCGGCGCGAGCGCCGGCGCCGTCGGATCCGACCAGCTCCGCGGCCCCGTCGACGACGAGCTGGGGAGTGTAGGTTCCGCGACGGCCGAAGACGTCGGCGTAGGCGCGCTGGCGGGCCGAGTAGGCGGCGCTGGAGAAGGGGTCGGCCCAGCCCAGCGAGTTCCAGTAGTCGACGTGGAGCTCCAGCGCGATCACCTCGGCGCCGGGCACGGGCTGCTCGCGGGCGAGGCGGGCGAGGACCACGTCCGCGGGAGGGCAGCTCGAGCAACCCTCGGAGGAGAAGAGCTCGACCACCACCGGCCTGGCGGGGGCGGCGCCATTTTGACCGGCGAGCGCGGTGCCGCCGCGCAGGGCGGCGAGCGTGACGACGAGGGCGGCCACGGGCAGGGCGGCGAGGAGGGCAGAGGCGAAGCGCATGTCTCCCGCTACGAGGGGCGGCGGGGATGGTTTCGGCGGTGAGGCCCGCGCCTACGGGTCGGGGGCCGGAGGCTCGGGCACGTAGCCCATCGGCACCAGGATGCTGGCCTCGAAGGACGGCGAGCGCACGAAGTCGATGAACGCGCGGGCGGGGGCGCCGGCGTCCGCGCGCACATAGAGGTGCTCGTGGGCCCACACCGGGTAGGGGGCGGCGCCGCCGGCGGAGCCGGGCGGCTCGACCCCGTCGAGGGCGAGGATCTGGAGCTGCGGATGGCGGTACGGCAGCGCCATGTACGAGAGGGCGCCGGGCCTGGCGAGCAGCGCGGCTTGCACGTTGGCGGCGCTGCTCTCCTCGGGGGCGCCGGCCAGGAACGAGCTGGTGCCGAGCCAGCGCGACAGCGCCTCGCGCGCCCCGGTGTGGCGGCTGCGATCGAGGAAGACGATGCGCTGATCCCGCCCGCCGACGGCGGACCAGTTGGTGATGCGCCCCGTGACGATGCCCTCGACCTGCTCGCGGGTGAGGGAGCGCACGGCTTCGTTGAAGGGGCCGCGGTTGGCGAAGACCGCCACCGGCACGGCCGCCAGCGGATAGTCGACCAGGCCCGCCGCCTCGCTGGCCGAGGGGGGGACGTCGGCGCCGGCCACGGCGAGGTTCCCCGCGGCCAGATCGCGCAGCGCCTCCGCCGCGCCGTCCCCGGAGACCATCACCACGACCCCTGGGTTGCCGCGCATGTACTGGTTGGCGGCCTCCAGCAGGAGCGGAAGGAGCGCCACGGAGCCGCTCACGTCGAGCCGGGGAACGGTGGCCTGCAGGGGGGCACCATGGGGCGCGTCGCGATCGCAGCCGGCGGCGAGCGTCAGCGCGAGCGCGAGCCGAGCAGCACTCCGTCGTGACGCGCTCACGAGACCGGCTCCCCCGCGACCGGCAGCGTGACGGTGAAGGTGCTGCCGCTGCCGGGCGTCGAGCGCACGCGCACTCCGCCACCCATCATCTCGACCAGGCTGTGCACGATGGAGAGGCCCAGCCCGGTGCCGCCGAAGCGGCGATCGACGTCGCCGGAGCCCTGGTGGAAGGGCTCCCAGATCTGCTCCAGCACCGCGGGCTCGATGCCGATGCCGGTGTCGGCGACCTCGATCTCGACGACCCCGGCGGCGGCGCGTGCCCGCACGGAGACGCTCCCCTGCTCGGTGAACTTGATGGCGTTGCCGATGAGGTTGGTGAACACCTGCTGGAGCTTCACGAAGTCGGCGCGGGCCCGGAGGCCCTCGGGCACGTCGCTGGTGAGCTCGAGCGCCTTGT
>Ga0302267_10005052_pt1 | contig 14098 bp, 10 predicted proteins | sample III_Bog_E1_3_FD_194555 | JGI IMG/M metagenome (GOLD analysis project Ga0302267, IMG submission 194555) | Peat permafrost microbial communities from Stordalen Mire near Abisko, Sweden - III_Bog_E1_3 | ecosystem: Environmental > Terrestrial > Soil > Wetlands > Peat | place: Sweden: Abisko... | reverse complement strand
AGGGGGTGGACCTCCGGTCCCACGGTGACACCGAGGTGGTGGCCGAGGCCCTGCTGGCCTGGGGGGAGGCGGCCCTGCTGGAATTCCGTGGGGAGTTCGCCCTCGCTCTGGTGGACCACGCCGGCGAGTCGGTGCTCCTGGCCCGGGATCCGGCCGGCATCAAGCCGCTCTACTGGGCCCGGACGCCCGGTCGCCTCTACGTGGCCTCGGAGGTCAAGGCGCTCGCCCAGCTGGGGATCGCCATCCACGAGGTTCCCCCCGGCCACTGCGGGACCGGATCGGCGGACCGGGACCCGGTGCTGCACCCATACGTCGACCTGCTCGACCTCGGTGCCGGTCAGCCGGTGCTGGAGACGGTGGAGGCCGCCACCGGGGCCGTGCGCGCCACGGTGACCGAGGCCGTGCGTCGGCGGGTCGACACCGACCTGCCCGTGGGAGTGATCCTGTCCGGAGGCCTCGACTCGTCGCTCGTGGCGACCCTGGTCGCCCGGCTGCACCCCGACTGCACGGCGTTCACGGTGGGCACGCCGGGGAGCGAGGACCTGGACTACGCCCGGCGGCTCGCCGCCGACCTCGGGATCCGTCACCAGGTCGTCGAGGTGCAGCCCCGGCGGGTGCGGGCCGCCCAGGTCCGAGAGGCGGTCCGGGTCTCCGAGGCGACCGAGTACGGCGACGTCATCAACGCCGTGGTGTCGATGGAGGTGTTCGCCGCGGTCCACCGGGCCGGGATCAAGGTCGTCCTCACCGGAGACGGCGCCGACGAGCTGTTCGGCGGCTACGCCATGTACCAGGAGGTCGACGAGGCGACGACCCGCCGCCTGTTCCTCCACAAGATCCGCCAGCTCTCGCGCACGGAGCTCCAGCGGGTGGACCGCACATCGATGGGCCAGTGCGTCGAGGCCCGGGTGCCCTTCCTCGACCTCGACCTGCTCCTGTTGGCCATGCGCATCCCGTTGTCGCTGAAGGTTCGTGACGGGTACGAGAAGTGGATCCTTCGCCAGGCGTTCCGGGAAGACCTGCCCGACTACATCCTCGCCCGGCACAAGAACCCGATGTCCCACTCCAGCGGGCTCCACGAGCGGGTACGGCTCTACAAACCGTGGATGCCCCGGTGGTACCGGTCCTTCGGGTACGAGGTGGCCGGGCCGATGCGACGCGACTTCTCGATCGAGCTCCTGCGGTCCGGCAACGACCTGTCGGTGGCCCTCGAGTCGGCAGGTCTCGAACAGGACTACACGGCGGCCGAGCGGGCCCGGGACTTCGTCGGTGCCCTCCGATGGAACCTGCGCAACGCACTGGCTCCGGGGCGGTCCAGCCGCGAGGGCCGGTAGGTGGCGCCACGGCGGCCGCACCAGTAGCGGGGCGCCCCAGGTCGGCCGGCTCGGCACGGGGCTCCTCTCCGAAGCCCACGCGACGCCCACCGCGTGCCGAGCCGCTCCACCGTCGACTCGGCCATCGCCGACCGGAAGCCCGGCGGCTCGTTGCACAGCCACACGAAGTCGTCAGTGGTGAGTCGTAGGAGCCGGCCGGGTCCCACGCCACGGACGGTGGCCAGTCGGACGTATCCGTACCCGGCCCCCCAGTCCCGCGCCGCCAGCTCGCCGAAGTGCTCTCCGGGAGCGAGCACCCCGATGACCCGCCCGTCGAGCACCACCACGAAGGAACCGTCCTCGACCAGGTAGAAGTCGTGGTCACCGTCGAAACGCCGGACGATCTCCTCGCCGGGCCCGGTCGTGACCGGGGCCACCCGGTCACCCAGTCCGGCCAGCACGTGCCGGGGGGAGCCGTTGAGGCATGGGAAACGGTCCCGGGGTCCCGGGGTCCCCGCGACCCGCACCCGAGGGTCGGTCACAGGGCCGAGCGGCCGTTTCGCCGATGCCGGCAGACCGGTGGCGAAGTGCTCGATGACCCGGTGCACGTCGTCCTCGCCGCTCGTCGGATTGAGCACACACAGGCCCACCGAGTACCGACCGGCGAGCCTCGTGCTCGACACCAGCGCTCGGCCAACGCGCTCGAGCTCCTCGATCAGGCCCAGTCCGAACTGCTCGACCTCGGCCTCGCTCCGACCAGGCAGCTCCCGCCGGAAACGCACGACGCCGAGACTCACCGGGGCCAGCAGCGAGAGCGACGGATGGTCGCCCACCGGCCCTTCGGCCAGCTGGGCCGGAGCCAGGTTCCGTTCGATGGCCTGTCGGCATGCCGCCAGACCGAACGTCTGGACCGTCATCCACACCTTCAGGGCACGGAAGCCCCGCGACAGCGACAGGCTGCGATCGGCAGAGTTGACCTCGGACTCGCCGTGCGTGTCGCTGTCGTCGAGGTAGTCCGGGTGGATGGCGGACGTGCGCTCCGGGCACCGCCGTCCCGCACCAGCCCACAGGCGCACTCCATGGGCTGGAAGAGCCACTTGTGCGGGTCCAGCGTCACCGAATCGGCCCGCTCGATGCCGGCCGGCGACGATCGACCGGCGTCGCCGAGCACGGCGATCCCGCCGTAGGCGGCATCGACGTGCAGCCACAACCCCTCGGACCGACACACGTCGGCCAGTTCTCCCAGAGGGTCGACCGCACCGGTGTTGGTCGACCCGGTACTGGCGCACAGGGCGAACGGCGTGCACCCGGCGGCATGATCGGCGCGAATCGCCTCCCGCACGGTGGACGCTGCCAGGCGCCATGCCTCATCGGTCGGCAGGACCCGGACCTGGTGCGGGTGGAGTCCCATGGCCCGGGCGGTTCGGGCGAGCGACGAGTGCGCCTGGTCGGACACGTACAGCACGGATGACCCGTCGTGGACGGTGGACTGCCGGCGCGCGACGAGGAGCGCGGTCAGGTTGGCGGAGGATCCACCGCTCAGCAGCACTCCACCGGTTCCGGTGGGTAGACCCAGCCGGGACCGGAACCACTCCAGGACCTCCAGCTCGATCTGCGAGGGTCCGGCCGACTCCATCCACGACCCGCAGTACGGATTGGCCGCGGCGGCCGTCAGCTCGGCCGGGACCGCCGGCCAGGTGGGTCTGCGTGTACTCGGCGCCTGCACGACGGAGCACGGGATCGGCTCCGGGATCGGCCAGGCGTTCCACGAGTGCATCGACGGTCGCGTAGCCGGCCCGCCGCACGGCCTCCCGATCCATTGCCAAGGGGTGCTCCACCCCGGTGGTTCTTCGACGGCCGCCGGCCTGACGAGAGGGTTCCTCCTCACCGGAGCGAGCCTGATCCTGTGGCTGGTGCTCGGTGTCACCGTCACCAAGTGGTGCGACCACAGGGGCCTCGACAGGATGCCACCCGAACTCCTCGACTACGTCAGCCGGTCCGCCGCGGCGTTCGCCGAGGGGACCCGTGAACCTCCGGGGTGAGCTGCACAGATCACCGACTCAGGGACACAGAGGAGGCGAGACCGTTGCGAGCGGAGACGGTCGGCGACGAGGATCTTCACGTCACCCGGGGTCCTGGTCGGCCTTTCTCGGGTCCCTCTGGGGCTCCTCCCCTGTACCGGCTGGCAGCAATGATGACGGCGGGATCGTGCACCCCGCGGATCGAGTCGAACCGGTCGTCCTGTTCACGGGTCCGTGAGCGGACGTCGGTGTCGGCGCCGTTCACCTGGGAGTTCGCCGACGATCAGGCGGGATGGACGCGGCATGGCACCTGATCCCAACCGCGGCCCGTCGGTCCATCGGGGAGAATTTCGGGTGGGGCTAACAAGAATCGAACTTGTGACCTCAGCATTATCAGTGCTGCGCTCTAACCAACTGAGCTATAGCCCCGCAAACCGGACTCTGACGCTACACCACCCTCCGGTGCAGGCCGAAGTCGGCGCCCCGTCCGGTGGCGGCGGACGGCGTCCGGGGGGTCAGGACTCCCCGGTGGTCTCGCCCGCCACCGGTGCCACGGCGGCCACGGCATCGCCCTCGCCCAGGTTCATGACCCGGACCCCGGTGGCGTCCCGGCCCTGGCTGGCGATCTCCCGGACGGAGGTGCGGATGACCACTCCCGACGTGGAGATCAACAGGAGCTCGTCGTCGAGACCGGCCATGAAGGCGGCGACCACCCGGCCCCGCTTGGCCGTGAGCTTGATGCCGCGCACGCCCTGGCCACCGCGGGCCTGGCGGTTGAACCGCTCCACCTTCGTGCGCTTGCCGTAGCCGGCGTCGGTCACAATCAGGATGTCGGCCTCGTCCCGGGCGATGTCACACGAGACCACCTCGTCCTCGGGCTTGAGGCGGACACCGCGCACGCCGGCCGCATCGCGACCCATGGCCCGCACGTCCTGTTCGGAGAATCGGATGGTCATGCCCGACGAGGTGACGATGAAGACGTCGTCATCGCCGTGGGTCTCGACCACCCGGACCAGTTCGTCCCCGTCCCGCAGGTTGATGGCGATGAACCCCTCGCGACGTGACTTGTCGTACTCGCTGAACGCCGTCTTCTTGATCTGCCCGTGCTTGGTGGCGAACACCAGGAAGCTGTCGGTCGGGAAATCGCGAGTGCCCACGATGGCCTGGATGCTCTCGTTCGGCGAGAGCGGGAGGAGGTTGACGATGGCCGTTCCCCGGGCTGTCCGCTCCTTCATGGGGATCTCCAGCGCCCGCAGGCGGAAGACCCGTCCCCGGTTGGAGAACAGCAGGAGATGGGCGTGCGACGACGTGTGCACCACGTCGTCGATCAGGTCCTCCTCCTTCAGCTTCGCCCCCTGGACGCCCCGGCCCCCACGGGCCTGGGTCCGGAAGGCGTCGGCCGACACGGCCTTGACGTATCCGGCACGGCTCATGGTGACCACGAGCTCCTCGTCGTCGACGAGGTCCTCGACGTTCATGTCCCCCGGGTCGTGGGTGATCACCGTGCGCCGCTCGTTGGCGAACTTCTCCCGGATCTCGCCCATCTCGTCGGCGATGACCCGGCGCAGCTTCGCCGGGTCGTTGAGGATCGACTCGAGCTCGGCGATCTCCTCCAGGAGCTTGGCCATCTCCTCCTCGAGGTTCGTCCTACCCAGGCGGGTGAGCCGGGCCAGGGTCATGTCGAGGATGTGGTTGGCCTGCTCCTCCGAGAAGTCGAACGGCGTGGCGCACAAGGCCTCGAGCGCGGCCGGGCGGTCGTCGGAGCCCCGGATGGTGGCGATGACCTGGTCGAGCATGTCGATGGCCTTGAGCAGCCCCTCGACCACGTGGGCGCGCTTGCGAGCCTTGTCGAGGAGGAACTCCGATCGCCGCGTGACCACCTCCACCTGGTGCGCCACGTAGTGGGTCAGCATCTGCGCCACGTTGAGCGTGCGCGGCACACCGTCGACCAGGGCCACCGCGTTCACGCTGAACGTCGTCTGCATCGGCGTCTGCTTGAACAGGTTGTTCAGGACCACGTTGGCGTTGGCGTCGCGCTTGAGCCGGATGACCAGCCGGGTCTTGCCCCCCGACGAGTCGTCCTGTGCCTCGGCGATGCCGTCGAGGTCACCTGCCCGCACCAGGTCCTCGATCTTCTTCGATACCGACGCGATGGACGTCTGGTAGGGCATCTCGGTGATGACGATCCGGGTGATCCCGTCGCGTCCCTCCTCGATCTCGGCGACGGCGCGCAATTTGATCGAGCCTCGGCCGGTGCGCATGGCGTCGAGGATCCCCTGACGGCCGAGGATGAGCGCCCCGGTCGGGAAGTCCGGCCCCTTGATGAACTCCATCAGATCGTCGGGCGTGGCGTCGGGGTGCTCGAGGAGATGGGTCGTCGCGTCGATGACCTCGCCGAGGTTGTGCGGCGGGATGTTGGTGGCCATGCCCACGGCGATGCCCTGGGACCCGTTGACGAGCATGTTCGGGAAGCGCGCCGGCAGGACCGTCGGCTCCTCGGACGTGGCGTCGTAGTTGGGGACGAAGTCGACCGTCTCCTGGTCGATCCCACTCATGAGCTCGAGGGCCAACGACCCCAGTCGGCACTCCGTGTAGCGCATGGCCGCCGGACCCTCGTCCGGACCGGTGCCCCCGAAGTTACCGTGGCCGTCGATCAGGGGATGGCGCAGCGAGAAGTCCTGGACCATCCGGGCCAGCGCCTCGTAGATGGCCGAGTCGCCGTGCGGGTGGTACGAGCCCATCACGTCACCCACGACCTTGGCGCACTTCGAGTGCGGTCGGTCGGGCAGGAGCCGCTGGTCGTACATCGAGAACAGGATCCGGCGGTGGACCGGCTTCAGACCGTCGCGCACATCCGGCAACGCCCGCGAGACGATGACCGACATCGAGTACTCGAGGAAGGAGCGCTCCATCTCCTCCTGGATCTCGATGGGTTCGATGAACCCGGTGGCGACGTCCTCGGTGGTGTCGGACCCTCCCCGACCCTCGTTGTCACTCTTCGGCATGCACTGTCCTCGTCTGCGTCGCTGTCGTCTGCACTGCGGTCGTCATATCGGTCACCGGTCCGGCCTGCTGCGCCGGGCGTCCGGTGCCTGTCGTCCCCCCTCAGATGTCGAGGAAGCGCACGTCCTTGGCGTTGGTCTGGATGAAATTGCGCCGGAGCTCCACGTCCTCACCCATGAGCACCGAGCACACCTCGTCGGCGATGGCGGCCTGCTCGACGGCCACCTGGAGCAGCGAGCGCTGGCCCGGGTCCATGGTCGTGTCCTTGAGTTCGCCGAAGTCCATCTCCCCGAGGCCCTTCAGCCGCTGGAAGTCGGCCTTGTGGTTGGGGTGCTCCGCCAGGAACGCCTCCTTGGCGTTGTCGTCCTTCAGGTAGATCTTCTCCTTGCCCACCAGGGTCGAGAACAGCGGCGGCTGGGCCACGTACACGAAACCCCCTTCGACCAGGGGCTTCATCTGGCGGAAGAAGAAGGTCAGGAGGAGGGTCCGGATGTGGGACCCGTCGACGTCCGCGTCCGCCAGGATGATCACCTTGTGGTACCGGATCTTGGTGACGTCGAAGTCCTCGGCCAGGCCGGCACCGATGGCCGCGATCAGCGCCTGGATCTCCGTGTTCTTCAGCATCTTGTCGATGCGGGCACGCTCGACGTTCAGGATCTTGCCGCGGATGGGGAGGATGGCCTGGGTCTTCGGGTTCCGTGCGTCCTTGGCCGAACCCCCGGCCGAGTTCCCCTCGACGATGAAGAGCTCGCTCTCCCGGGGCTCCTTCGACGAGCAGTCGACCAGCTTTCCGGGCAGCCCCGCCCCGTCGAGCGCCGACTTGCGTCGGGTCAGGTCGCGGGCCGACCGGGCGGCCACCCGGGCCCGGGCGGCCAGCAGCCCCTTCTGGAGGACCTGGTTCGCCTCCCGGGGGTTCTCCTCGAACCACTCGGCGAGCTTCTCGTTGGTGGCCCGCTCGACGAGCGACCGGACGGGCACGTTCCCGAGCTTGCCCTTGGTCTGTCCCTCGAACTGCGGGTCCTGGAGCCGCACCGAGATGATCGCCGTGATCCCCTCGCGGATGTCCTCACCCAGGAGGTTGTCGTCCTTCTCCTTCAGCGTGCCCTTGGCCCGGGCGTACTTGTTGACGACGTTGGTGAGGGACTTCTTGAAGCCCTCCTCGTGCATGCCGCCGTCGATGGTCGAGATCCCGTTGGCGAAGGAGTGGATGCTCTCGTAGAACCCGGCGTTCCACTGGAGCGCCACCTCCACCTCCATCTTCTCCTCCTTCTGCTCGTAGGAGCAGACCTTGCGGAAGAGCGCCTCCTTCGAGGCGTTGAGGTGCCGGACGTAGTCGACGATGCCGTCCTTGTACTTGAACGTCTGGGCGGGCTTGCCGTCCGTCCGCTCGTCGACGAAATGGATCTCGAGGCCCTTGTTGAGGAAGGCCATGACCTGGAGGCGCTCGATGACCGTCTGCGCCCGGAACTCGACCTCCTCGAAGATGGAGGCGTCCGGCCAGAACGACACCGTCGTGCCGGTGCGGCCACGGGGGGCCTTCCCGGTCACGGCGAGTTTGCCGACCGGCTTGCCGCCGTCGACGAATTCCATCTCGTGATGGTCACCGTCGAGGTCGATCTCGAGGTGCAGCCGGGTGGACAGGGCGTTCACCACCGACACGCCCACGCCGTGGAGGCCACCCGAGACCTTGTAGCCGCCACCCTCACCGAACTTGCCCCCTGCGTGGAGCACGGTGAGGACGACCTCGGCCGCCGACTTGTCCTTGTACTTCGGGTGGAGGCCGGTGGGGATACCACGGCCGTTGTCGGCCACCTTCACCCCGCCGTCGGCCAGCAGCGTCACCTCGATCCGGTCGCAGTAGCCGGCCATGGCCTCGTCGATCGAGTTGTCGACGACCTCCCACACGAGGTGGTGGAGCCCGGTCGGACCGGTCGATCCGATGTACATGCCCGGACGCTTCCGGACCGGGTCGAGTCCTTCCAGCACGGTGATGTCCGAGGCGTTGTAGGTCGCCTTGTCCTTGCTGCTGTCGACTTCGTCCTTCAGCGCCACAGGCGCGCCCTTTCGCAGTGTTCGAGCAGGTGGGAACCGATCCTCCCGACGAGGTCCGGTCCGTGCACACGGCACCTCCTGACCCTCGGGACTCCCCCGATTCCAATGCCCCAGTGTACTCCCCCGGTGTGTCGTCCCGGGCCGATGGTCCGGGCCTCCAGAGGCCCGCTCAGCGCTGGACCCGGACCTCGAGACGTGCCGGTCGCTCCACGCCGGCGTGCGCCGCCGCCCGGTCGAGGAGCGTGTCCCCCAGGCGCCGGACCTGGGTGGCCCACGCCGGGTGGTCCACGGTCACGACCAGGGCCGACGCGTCGATCCGGACCGGCTGCACGTGCTCGGCCATGGCGGCGCCCACGATGTCCGTCCAACCCGCGAACAGCCGACCGAGTCCCTGGGCGCCGGAGAGCCCGAGCCGCTTCGACAGGGCGTCGAGGGAGCCGTCGAGCAACCGGGGCTCCGAGTCGCGCCGGTGGGGCGGCTCGGGACTCACCCCCCACCCCCGGCCACCACCACGTGGCCGCCCTCGGCCATCGAGTAGACCCGGGCCGCGGTCACCTCGGCGGGTGCCGGCTGGGCGGTCGTGAGCAGTGCCTGGCCGGGTGGCAGGCCGGCAAGGAGCGCCCGCGAGCGCCGGGGGTCGAGCTCGGAGAACACGTCGTCGAGCAGGAGCACCGGGGCCGTGCCCAGGCGCTCGGTGGCCAGCTGGTGGGCCGCCAACTGCACGGCGAGGGCCAGGGTCCGCTGCTCCCCCTGGGACGCGTGGGTGCGGGAGGGCAGACCGTCGATGGTGAGCTCGAGCTCGTCGCGGTGCGGTCCCACGGTCGAGACCCCCCGCTGGACGTCCTTGTCCCGCGAGGCGCCCAGGGCGTCGATCAGCAGGCCCTCCCAGGACCGCACGTAGACCATGCCCACCTCGGTCGGTGATCCGGCCAGGCGTGCGTAGTGCTCGGCCGCCCGGGGGACCAGATCAGCCACGAGGTGCTCGCGCGCCTCCACCAGGCGCTCCCCCGACTCGGCCAGCCGGGAGTCCCACACGTCGAGCGTCGTCGTCGCCTCCGCGCCCAGGGTCCGGCCGACGTTGCGCAGCAGCGCCGCCCGTTGCCGGAGGACCTTCTCGGTCTCCTCGGCCGCCCGGGCGGCCCGGGGGTCCACCACCGCCAGCGACTCGTCGAGGAACCGGCGTCGGTCGGCGGGCCCGGCCCGGACCACACCGATGTCCTCAGGGGAGAAGACCGTCACCCGGAGTGCGTCGTGCAGGTCGTTCCGGCGGCGCACCACTTGCCGGTTCACCTGCGTCCGCGACCGTCCGGTGGCCAGGATCTCCGCCTCGATGGTGAGCGCCCGTCCGTCGACCCGGGTCTCCGCCCGCAGGATGGCCCGCTCGGTCCCCCGCCGCACGAGCGCCTCCTTGGGCGAACCCCGGAAGGACTGGAGGGTGGCCAGGTAGGCCGTGGCCTCCAGCAGGCTGGTCTTGCCCGCCCCGTTCAGGCCGGTGATGACCGTCGTACCCTCCGGGTCCAACTCGATGACGGTGTCGGCGAGGTTACGGAAATCGGTGACGGCCAGCGAGACGAGGAACACGGGACGCGCGGAGGCCCGGGCCGGTCAGGAGACGCGGACGGGCATCAGCAGGTAGCGGAAATCGGTCTCCTCGGCCGCCCGGACCGTGGCCGGCTTGGTGGCATCGACCGTCTCGAGGAGCACCTCGTCGCCGGCCACCGCCTCGACCCCGTCGATCAGGTAGGTCGGGTTGAAGGCGATGGTCAGGTCCTCCCCCTCGAAATCGGCGTCGACGGTCTCACTGGCGTCACCGACCTCCTGGGACACGACGGTGAGGTCGACGCCACCGTGGCGCATCGACAGCCGGACCGGGGTGGTGTTGTCGCGGACCAGGAGCCGCACCCGCCGGAGCGCATCCAGCAACGAGTCCTTGCCCACGTGGAGTCGGTTGGGGTACTCGGCCGGGATCAGCTGGCGGTAGTCCGGATACGTACCGTCGAGGAGCCGTGTACTGACCCTGACGTCACCCACGGTGAACGTCACGTCGTGGTCCCCGATCGACAGGCCGACCACCGGGCCCGGCACCGCGTTGTCCTCGGTGGAGGTGTCGCCGGACTTGGCCCCGGCACCCAGGGCCGACAGGCGCTGCAGCTCGGCCAGGGCCCGTGCCGGTACCAGGATCTGCGACGTGTCGGAGAACGCGTCACTCCCTTCGATGTCCCGCAGGGCGAGCCGGTAGGAGTCGGTCGCCACGAGTCGTACGCCGGTTCCCTCCGGCGCGATCAGCACACCGGTCAGCAGGGGCCTCGCGTCGTCGCCCGACGCCGCCCGAACGACCTGGCGCAACGCGCTGGCCAGGGCGGCGGTGGGCAGGAACGTCGCCGGATCGGGGGGCTCGGGGAGCGTGGGGAAGTCGGCCACCGGGAAGGTCCGGAGGCTGAACCTGGACCGGGCCGCACCGATCTCGACCTTCTCGCCCTCCGACTCGATGGTCACCGCACCCGGCTCCAGCGAGCGGACGATGTCGGCGAGGAGTTTGGCCGGGGCGACGCACACGCCGTCGGTGATCCCGATGGCCTCCGCGGTCACATGGACCGTGAGGTCGAGATCGGTCCCCACCACGGAGAGGTGGTTGCCCACCGACTCGATCCGGACACCGCTGAGGACCATCTGCGCGGACGAGCGCGTGCCAACGGCACGACCGGCTGTCGCCAGTACCTCGACCAAGGAGTCACGCTCGCATCGAAACTTCACGAAGAAGTCCTTTCTCGCTTTGCTTCTTAGTTAGTTAATTGAGAAATCTAGTGGTGGTAGTAAGGCATGTGGATTGTGGACAGACCACTGTTCTCCCAGCCCAGGAGGGGTGAGGATATCCACCTTTCGTCCCCTGAATGTGGGACGGGGTGGGGGCAGGGTGTCCGGAGCGTGTCCTGTTATGGACAAGTTCACCGGAGTTCACAGAATTACCCCAGCCGAAGAGGCGGATATCCACAGGTTGAGCACAAGCTCTGGAAACCGGTCTTTCATCAGGAGCCGCTCTTGATGCGCACGATGAGGTCGGTGACCTGGTTGTAGATCTGGTGGCGTTCCTTCATCAGTCCGGCGATCTTCTCGACCGCGTGCATGACCGTGGAGTGGTCGCGCCCACCGAATTCCCGCCCGATCGCTGGATAGCTGAAGTCGGTCAACTCCCGGAACACGTACATGCTGACCTGTCGGGCGGTCACGAGGGGACGGCGACGGTTGGGCCCGCAGAGCTCCTCGACGGAAAAGCCGAACGTCTCCGACGTGGCCTCGAGGATCACCTGGGGGGTGATGCGCCGGGGCTGGTCGGCGGACACGATGTCCGACAGCACCTCCTCGGCCAGCACCCGGCTCATGGGCTGGTGGTTGAGGCTGGCGAAGGCGGTCACCCGGATGAGCGCCCCTTCGAGCTCGCGGATGTTCTCCTTCACATGGGTGGCGATGAACTCGAGCACCTCGTCGGGGACGGCCACCTGCTCGTGCTCGGCCTTGGTCTGGAGGATGGCCAGGCGTGTCTCGAGTTCCGGGGGCTGCACCTCGGTGATGAGGCCGGAGAGGAACCTGCTCCGGAGGCGGTCCTCGAGGGTGGCGATGGACTTCGGGGGCCGGTCCGAGGTGAGCACGATCTGCTTGGACGCGCCGTAGAGGGAGTTGAACGTGTGGAAGAACTCCTCCTGGAGGGACTCCTTGCGCTCCATGAACTGCACGTCGTCGATCAGGAGCACGTCGCACTCCCGGTAGCGGCGCTTGAACGCCGTGGTCGAGCTGTGGCGGATCGCGTCCACGAACTCGTTCATGTAGGTCTCGGTGGTGACGTAACGGACGTTCCGACCGCTGAAGTTCTCGAGCACGTAGTTGCCGATGGCGTGCAGCAGGTGTGTCTTGCCGAGACCGGCGTCGCCGTAGATGAACAAGGGGTTGTAGGACCGGGCCGGCGACTCGGCGACCGACTGGGCCGCCGCATGGGCGAAGCGGTTGGATGAGGCGATGACGAACGTCTCGAACGTGTAGCGGGGGTCGAGGACGGGGGAGCCGGCGGAATCCGGTCGGGCGGCCGTGGCCGGGGTGCGCGGGCGCTCGAATCCGCCGGGCTCGACGGGTTCGACGGCGGAGCTGGCAGGATCGCGGTCCTCCAACGGGGCCAGGACCTCGAGGTGGACGGTCAGATCGCGTCCGAGCGTGCCGGTCACGGTGTCCTGGATGAGGCCGAGGAAGCGGGACTCGACCCGGTCGCGGATCAGTTTGTTCGGCACTCCGAGCAGGATCTCGTGCTCCTTGATGGAGATGGGGGTGATCCCGGACAGGTAGGCCTGCCAGATGGCGTCGGACACCTGTTCACGGAGTGCCTCCGAGCACGATATCCACAAGTCTTCGGTGTCGTTCACTTGGGCCTCCGCCCTCTGACTGCGCAATTGGTCCACAAAGATATCCACAGCTGTGGACGAGTACCATTCCACGGTGCCCCGCTCCCTCGAGGGAGGCGTGCGCTGTCACTGCCTGTTCACTGCGTCCTGGTGTGCGAGGGGTGCACTGTGACCGGTTCCCGGTCGGTGCAATCGGTCGCGTGCCCGGATCGGAACGGTACACCGTGGTCGTCGGGGGTGCCTGAGGGCTCCGACTAGTGGGGAAGGCGCGTTTCGGCCTAGCATGTACGTCGAATGCCCAGTCCCCAGTGGCCGGGCCCCCTGCCGCACGGACGCCCATGTCCGCGGTCCAGGGCGAGGAAGGAAGTGGATGGATGAAACGGACGTACCAACCCAACGTGCGCAAGCGCGCCAAGACGCACGGTTTCCGCAAGCGGATGTCGACCAAGGCCGGACGGGCAGTGATTCGCGCCCGCCGAGCGAAGGGACGCCAGCGCCTGTCGGTGTGACCGGACGCGGTCCGGCCGGGAGTACCCGCCCCCGGGTCGAGCCGATCCGGTCCCTGCGGACCTTCTCCGACCTGCGCCGGCCCTCGGGCAGGGGACGACAGGGCCCGGTGTCGGTCAGCTACGTCGAGCACCCCGACTGGGACCGGTCCGAGGTGGCCTATGCGGTCAGCCGGAAGGTCGGGAACGCCGTACAGCGCAACCTCCTGCGTCGGAGGATGCGGGCGATCATGGCTGAGCGGGTGGCCGATGTCCCGGCCGGGGCCTTCCTGGTGCGCAGCGGTCCCGAGGGGCCCGCACTCGATTTCCACGAACTGAAGGTGGCGATGAGCCGAGCAATCGACAAGGCGACGAACACGGGCCCCTCCGGAGCCCCGGTGACGGCTCGCGCCCTGCCGGGGGACGGGTCGTGAACCGGACCGCTGCACCACCTCCGACCTGCACCGATGCCCATGAGGCCGCGGTCGGCGACCCGGTGGTCCGGACGGGTCCGGGGCGTGCGCTGGTCGCCCTGATCCGCATGTACCAGTCGGCCAGGTCGGGTCGTCCTACCGGATGCCGCTTCATCCCCTCGTGTTCCGAGTACGCCGTGGAGGCCATCGACGTCCACGGCCCCGCACGGGGATCCGCCCTCGCCACCCGCCGGATCGCCCGATGCACCCCGTGGGGTGGTCACGGTGTGGATCCCGTCCCTGATCGGAGGGCTCCGTGAGCTCACTCACCCACGCAATCGGCGGCATCTTCCAGCCGATCCTGAAGTTCATCGCGGAGATCCTGGCGTTCTTCTTCGCCCTCATCCCGAGCTACCCGGTGGCCGT
>Ga0302267_10005046_pt1 | contig 14106 bp, 8 predicted proteins | sample III_Bog_E1_3_FD_194555 | JGI IMG/M metagenome (GOLD analysis project Ga0302267, IMG submission 194555) | Peat permafrost microbial communities from Stordalen Mire near Abisko, Sweden - III_Bog_E1_3 | ecosystem: Environmental > Terrestrial > Soil > Wetlands > Peat | place: Sweden: Abisko... | reverse complement strand
GAGGGACGCGCCGCTCCCGGTGAGGAGGATGCTGGTGATGGGGAGGCTGCTCGTCGTGTTATTGCTCAGCGTAAAGTTCTGCGCGGACGTTGTGACATTCACCGTGCTGACAAAGCTGAGCAGGAAGGGCAGCAGCGTCACGCTGGACGGCGGCCCGGACGCCGTACCCAGCAGAGTAATCGTCTGCGGGTTGTTGGCCGCGTTGTCGTTCACGGTGGTGACGCCGGTGAGCGTCCCGGCCACCAGCGGCGTAAAGTCCGTATTGATCGGGCACTCATAACCGATTGCAATCGTTCCAACGACGTAGCAATCAGAGCTGCCGGTGGGATTGGTCACATCGCGCGTCCAGTTGGTGCTGGAGATGCCCCATGGTGGTGCGCTGAACGGGCTGACGAAGTTCACCGGACCGCTGTTGCCCGCGTTGACAACGGTCGTTGTCAGCGGCGCGCTGGCCGAATCAATCTGTTGGCCGGAGAAACTCATCACCGATTGCGAGACGTTGATCTTGCGGACCCCGCGCGACATCTGCATGACATAGATGTTGCCCATGCCATCCACGCGGGCAAGCAGCGGTTGAGCAAGTGAAGCAGAGTATGCCGAACCATCCCAACTGAGTCCGTAGGGGTTGTTGATGTCGCCGGTGTCGTAGGCGTATGCGCTGTAATTTCCGGCGATGGTCGTGATCGTCTGTGTTCCCGCATCGACCCGGCGCACATCGCAGCCTGTCGCGTCCAGCAGGTAGAGATTGTTGGCCGCATCGAACGCGATGCCCGACACGCCACCGAAGCTGGCGGACAATGCCGTGCCGCCATCGCCGGCGTTGCCGTAGCAGACGTCCTGTTGGTAACGGCTTGCTACTCCGCTGCCGGCCACCGTGGTGATGATGCCGGTCAGGGCATTCACCATCCGCACCTGGAGACCTTCGTCGATGTAGAGATTGCCGTTGCTGTCGAAGGCAATATCTCCGGGGATGATCTTGGCCGAAGTCGCCAGTCCTCCATCTCCGCTGTGACCATAAGTCCCGTTGCCCGCGTAGATGGTGACGATGCCGGTATGCGCATCCATGCGGCGCACCACGGCGTTGTAGACCGCCGATTCAGTTCCGTTCACAATCGGACCAAAAACATATCTGTCGGCGAAGTAGAGGTTGCCCGCCTGGTCGAGCGCGATGCCGGAGACGCCGTCGAGCGTGGCGTTTGTACCCGTGCAGCCGTCGCCAAACGAGTCTGTCTGTCCGGGGCAACCTACGCCGCTGAACGATGTCGATGGACTGCCGGTGTTCAATGTCGATGGAGTACCTTCGTTCGCCCAAGTCACCGAGCCATCCACCACGGTCTGGCCAAGGGTAGAGGGAAACGCTGGCCCCGTATTGCCGGACGTTCCACCCTGCGTAACGGAGTAGATAAAATTCGCGTTGTGGGTTCCTGGGCCGGGTACGTTCGGCACCGCGACGGTCTCCTGAATGATGCTGCCCGGATAGAAGTAGGTGTTGGATTCCCATCCATTGCCCTGGCCGCCGGTGTTGCTGAGGTTGCCGAGGACCGATGTAATGATCTTGGTGACGGGGTTGATGTAGCGGATGCTGGGCGCACTGTTGGCCGCGTTGTCGCCGATGTAAAGCCCGCCCACACTGTCCACGGCCAGCGGTCCGCCGTCCTCGACATTCGCACCCAGCGCAGCCCCCCCGTTTCCGTTGAGGTACTGGTCATACCCTCCGCAATTGAAAGGGTTACCGGCAAACAGATGGATGTTGCCTTGCGGATCGACACGCCAGATGAGGAAGTTCATGCTGTCGGATAGATACAGATTACCCGCCTGATCCAGGGCCATGCCGTTCAGAAATCCTACATACGCATCGGGTGCAGGGGTTCCGTCTTCTCCGGCGACTCCCGTGCAAACGCCCCCGCTGCCGCCCACATAATTGCTGATGATTCCGGGCGTTAGCGCCGCCACCGGGCCTGTTCCCGTTCCCGTCAGGGCAAAGGCGTAGGGCGTGCCTCCGCCTTCCGTGGTCGTCACCACCAGTGGCGCGTTGCGGAACCCCGGTGCGGTGGGAGTAAAGGTCACGGGAATCGAGCAGATGGTTGTTGAAGAATTCACGGTCGTGCCATCCACGGTGCATCCGCTGACGGTTCCCAGCGCGTACTCCGTAAATCCGGTCTGCATGGCGATCGACTTGAGAGCAAGGCTATTGTTCAACTGCAAGGTGACGGTCTGCGTGGTGCCTTGCCCAACAGCAGTCGCAGGAAACGTCGCGTTGCCGATGGTGAAGCTAGATCTTCCCGCCGAGATGAAGCTCGAACCGACCAGGCCCACGTTCTGCGAGGCGTAGTAGTCTCTGAGGCCTGTTCCGCCGGAGTTGTCGTTGACACTCAGCGTTGTGGTAAAGTATCCCGGCATGTTCGGCGAGAAGGCCACCGAGACGGTGCAACTGGCACTGATCGCCAGTGTCGCGCCGCAGGTGGTACCAACCACGCTGAACATATCCGCCTCATTGCCGGACAAAGTGAAGGCTGCTGTCGGAGCGCTGGTATAGCCGTTAAAACATACTGGTATGGTGCTTGGCGCGACGACAGCCGCGCTGCAAAAAGTCAGCGGAGCATTGCCCGTGTCGGTCACCGTCACGATGCTGGCGGCGCTGGTGGTCCCCGGAGCAGTCAATGGGAATTGGATGCTGGAGACCGAAAGGTTCACCAACGGCGCGGTCCCCGTGCCATTCAAGGTTGCAGTCTGCGTGCCGCCTCCGCTGCTGGCGTCATCGGTGACGGTCAGCGTCATGGTCTGCAGGCCAGTTGCGGTGGCGGCGTAGGTGACGGAAAGCGTGCAACTGGAGTTGGCCGCCAGCAGTGTCCCGCAGTTGTCGGTCTCTTTGAAGGGGGGGACGGTATATTGGTTGGGGTTGATGGAAATGATCGTCAGCGGGACATTGCTGGTATTGGCCAGGGTCAGGGTCTGCGCGGTGCCGTAGCCCATCTGAACCACCCCCGTGAAGCTGAGTGGGCCACCGGTCAGCGTGGCCGTGGGATAGGCCCCGTTCCCCGAGAGCGATGCCGTCTGTACCCCGCTCCCGGTCGTCGCGTCGTCTTGCACCGTCACCATACCGGACTGAAGCCCCGTCGTTGTCGTGGTGAAGGTCACGCTGATGGTGCAGGAGGACCCAGCCGCCAGCGTGCTTCCGCAATTGCTCGTCGCGGCAAAGGCCCCCGAGGCGACGATGGAGGTGATGGCCAGCGGAGTTGTCGTACTCAGGTTGGTCAGCGTCAGATTCTGCGCAGCACTCGCTCCCGTATTGGGAACACCCAAAAAGGAGAGCGGCCCGCCGGTCAGTGTAACCGTCGGCGCTGTGCCGGAGATGGTCGCCGAAAGATTGATGGCAAGCGGCACGCCGGCAAACGAGACGCTGTTGTCCGGATACGTTGCGGAGCTGGAGACAGGGCCATCCGTAGTCGATTGCACCGTGACCGCGGCGAGGCAGGTCTGCCCCGGAGTCAGGTTCATGGCAAGCGTTCCGCAATCCACCGTGCCGGCCGGCAGCGAGGTGGGCGCAACCACCTGGAACGGGGCCGTCACCACCAGCCCGGTGGTTCCCGTGTTCTCGGTCAGCGGGGTCATCGTACTCGGAGCGGTCGATCCGAGCGGATAGTTCTGAATATCCGCATCCGCGATGGAGACCGTCTGCTGGGGGTCCTGGACCCCGAAGTTCGCGTTCGGGAACGCGAGGCTGGTGACCGATGCATTCACATACCGAACGCCATCCGGCTCCAGAATGTATAGGCTTCCCGTGCCATCGACGACCATCGCCTGCACGCCGCTCAGCCCGGCGGTCGTCGCGTTGCCCGCATCGCCCGAGGCGACGCAACTGCCATTCCCGGCGACCGTGGTCGTCGCGTACGGCAACGAGATCAGCAAGCTGTACTGGTTCACCGCGCAAGTGTTTATCAATCCGAAGTAGATATTGTCGGAGGCATCCACCGCGATACCGTTGATCTGTTGCCCCCAATAGGCCCAGCTCATCGTGCCGCTTACTGCATCCACCCGTCGTATGGCAAAGTCTCCAGCGTCGAGGATGAAGACGTTGCCCTGCGAGTCCACGGTCACCGCGTTCGGCTGGTTCAGGCTGGTCGAGATCGCCGGTCCGTCGCTGCTCGAAGATGTACTGCCCTGCCCGCCCGCGATGGTGTAGATATTACCTGCCGTCGCTGTTACGCCGGACTCCGTATGAATCAGGCTGGCCAGCGGCGTTCCACCTGTATAGACCACGCGGATAACGTTGTTCTGGGTGTCCGCGATATAGAGGTTTCCATAGCCGTCTACCGCAAGGCCATGCGGATTGTAGAGCTGCGCCGATGTGGCAGGGCCACCATCGCCGGTGTAGTAGCCGGCGTTGCCCAGCGGCATGCCCGCAACCGTGTTCAGGAGGCCCGTCGTGGCGTTCACCATGCGCACCGCCTGACTGCCGTCCGCGATATAGATATTTCCCGCCGCATCCACCGCGATGCCTTGCGGGTTGGCCAGCCGGGACTGCGTGGCGAGAAGGCCGTCCGAGTCAAAACCGAAATTGTTCGAGTAAGTAGGACTATATGTGGGCGCTTCGCCCGCGATCGTGTAGATATTGCCCACCACGGCGACGGTGCCGGAATTTTCCAGCGCGATCAGGCTGGCAAGCTGCGTGCCGCCCTTGTAGACCACCCGGACCACGTCGTTGTAGGTGTCCGCGATATAGATGTTGCCCAAACCGTCCACCGCCATCGCCGCCGGGTTATAGAAGATCGCCGCGCTGGCTGGGCCTCCATCGCCACCGTAGGGAGTGTTGACATAATCCTCGACCGCGGTGTCGCTGCCGACGAGGTCGGAGATCAGCCCAGGGCTCATCGCCGCCACCGGCCCTGTCCCGGTACCGGTTACGGCAAAGCTCACTGTCACCGTGGCACTGTTATCGGAGTCGAAGAGGCCGATCTGCACCGGCGCGGAACGTCCGATGGGCGCTGGCGCGCTGGCCCAGCCCGGCAGCTTCGGCGCGAAGGAGATGGTAAGTGTGCAGGGTGTTCCGGCCGGGAGATAGTTTCCGATTCCACAGCTCACTCCGGTCAGCGCGTACTCGCTATACGCCGGATCGATCAGGACCGAGTTGAGCCAGAGGTCGTCGCTGTAGGTGAACGTGACGGCCTGCGACGTGCTGTGCCCGACCTGCGTCAGCGGAAAGACCTGGTTGGAGACAGTGAGCGTCTGCGCCGAGGCAGAGACCGCAGCCATCCCCACCGCCAGCAGACCGAGCGCCAACGCGCAACCTGCGCGCACAGACGCACCGGCACGACGACAGCGAGCCTCGCCCACGCTCCGGCGCTGTCCCTGCACCCCATTCAGAACTGCCGCAAACCCGATTCTGTCTCTCATCGCCGCTCTCCCTTCCACTTCGCCCGAACCGTTGTGCCGAAGAAGTTAAGAGAAGCTGATGGTGACCGTGACCTGAATGATCTGGCCCGGGACGACACCCAACGGGGTGGTCAGGGTTGTAGCGGTAAATGTGTCCGAGTTCATCGCATTGGGTAAGCCCGTGGTCTCTGAGGTGATGCATTTCGATGGGCTAAAGGTCGCCGCGCTGGAATAGTTCACGTTTTCCATACAGGTAGAGAACACTGTTGCAACGCTTGTAATGTTTCCCGTACCCGAGGCAGTGAGAGTGCCGCTCATCTTAAAGGCCGCTCCCGTTGTGGTGGTGCTCGCAACATAGGCTAACGTCAGCCCGGTCGCGCATCCGTTATTGCTTCCTGAGGCGCAGGATGGCATGGCCAAAGGGCCATTCAGGGTCGGAAAAATCAGGCAGTAAACTGTTTCGCTACAGATGCTCGGACTTACCAACCGAATCGCCCAATCGCCAGGTACTGAGAATCCTCCCAGAAGGCCTGCGAGCAATTGGTCTCCCTGGCCTGGAGAGACCAGCGAATTCTCAAACTCAACGTGTTTTGCCAGCGTGCCATCGGGATTCTTGACATCGATGGACCAGTGGCCGTGCACCTTGATGCCTTCATTGCCTGGCTTGCCGGGCGCAGCCGCCTTTTGCTCCTCGGCTGGCTTTGCCGCTGGATTGACGGCCAGACCAGTCTTGGCCAGGGGCGCAGCCGTAGCCGGAGCCGCGACGGAGACATTGCCGCCTTGAACAGCGGCGGACTGCTGGGCGACGACCACCGGCGTCAGGGCAAAAATCGTGAATAGTCCGCACACCCCAGCCAGCAGGCGCATCGAGTTGAGATTGAACTGCTCCATCCTCTGTCTCATCATGGCTTTCTCCGTAACCGAACTCTGAATAGATTTTGTGGATCGAACTAAACTCATCTGCTGCCTCTGCCTGTCCCGCTACCTGCGATGCTTGTCCTGGGGCGTCAGCAAGGGTGCCGGCAACTTTGGGGGCCCCGATTCGGTCCCGCTGTCTCCGCTGGCCGGTTCCTTTGCGCCCTCCCTGGGCTGGCCACGCACCAGCATCGAGACCCATTCCCGCTCCACCGTCACCTCGATGCGTCCATGCGCGATCTCTTCCCCGTTCTTTTCATCTTTTGTTGTTTCCTTTACCGATACGCCGCGGCGTAAGATGTTCATACATTCGCTCCCCGTTTGCTCCTCATAAGCTGGCGTTCGGCAACCCGCTCGAGTTCCCACTGGAGCATGGCCTGGAATCGGGCGTCTTGAATTTGGACTGAATTATTCTGAATGTTTTATGAAGGCGCCCTATGTCATTCACTTCGCGCGGCTTGTATCGTTTCGATGGGTTTGAGCTGGACGCTTCCACGCGGGTCTTGACTCGCAACAATACCCCCATTCCGCTCACCCCGAAGACAGTTGATGTCCTGGAGTACCTGGTTCTCAACGCCGGACGGATTGTAATGAAGGATGAGTTGATCCAGGCGGTCTGGCCCAACGCCTTTGTGGAAGAGAACAACCTGACCCAGCACATCTCCGCGCTGCGCAAGGCGCTGGCAGATAAGTCCGGCTGGATCGTGACGTACTCCGGCCGCGGATATCAGTTCACCGCCCAGGTCCAGGTGGAATATCCCGTGGATTCTCTTCCCGAGAGCCAGCCTGGGGACATCTTTGTGCAGCGCGTTCGGGAACGCACCCATGTCGTCTACGAGAAGTCGTCGCTCCCGACTGCTCCCCTTGCGCTTCCCGCGGGGACTTCATCCCGCCGCAGCATCGCGGTCTGGTGGATGGCAGTCGCTGTCCTGGCGGGGGCGCTGATCGCTCTGGCCACTCCCTCGGTATGGAAGCACTTTGCCAAGCCGCCGCAACTCCGCACAGTGATGGTCGCGGACTTCGCCAATACCACCGGCGACGTCACCTTCGACCGCACTCTCAAGAGAGCGTTGGAGATCGATCTGGAGCAGTCTCCTTATATCGATGTGATGAGTGAGCGCGAGGCGGTGAGCACGCTGCAACAGATGGGCCGAAACGACACTTCGGCGATTACCCCCGAGATTGCCAAGGAAATCTGCGAGCGCAGCAACCGGCAGGTGCTCCTGACGGGAAGCATCGCCGCCGTTGGCCAGGAATATCTGTTGATGATGCAGGCGACCGATTGCGCTTCAGGCAAGCTGCTCTCCGGGGCAAAGGCCGAGGCCACTACCAAGGAGAAAGTGCTTGCCGCTTTGGACTCCGTTGCCAACCGCGTCCGGCAGGACCTGGGAGAATCCGCCGAGTCGCTCGAACGCTTTCAGGTTCCCATCGCGCAGGCTACCACCTCCTCGCTGGACGCACTCGAGCAATACTCCACAGGCGAGTATCTGCTGGGAAGCATGGGCAAGGAGGAGAACGAGGTTCTCCCGTTCTTTCAACGCGCACTGGCACTGGATCCGCACTTTGCAATGGCCTCGGTCGCCATTGCCACTGGATACTTCAACCTGGGCGAGCCGAATCTGGCCGCGCCATACTACCAGCAGGCATTCGACCTCAGCAATCGCATCAGCGAGAAGGAGCGCCTCTACATCCGCGCGCACTACTTCGCCGACGACATCCGTGACATACAGCAGGGCATTCAGACCTACCGAATGTGGGCCGAGGTCTATCCCCGCGACTGGGGGCCCTGGCTCAACATCGCCATTCTCTACACCCAGCTCGGGCAGTTCGACGAGGCGATCTCCGCCGCGCAGCACGCGCTTGCGCTGGATCAAAACCATGGAATCGTATACGGCGTGCTGGCGCGAGACTACATGCGCCTGAACCGCTACGCCGAGGCCCAGTCCACCGCCCAGCGCGCCCTCGCCATTGGCAAGGACTCCGACCTGGTCCATGTCACTCTGTTTGAGACCGGGCTGCTGCAGCAGGATCAATCTGCCTTGTCGCGCGAGATCGCATGGAGTCAGGGCAAGGAGGTCGAGTGGGAGTTCCTCGACCTGCAGGCGCTGGCAGCAGCCAGAGAGGGTCGCTTGAAGCACGCCGAAGAGCTCTTCGGCGCGGCATACGATTCCGCGCAACGCGAGGGCCTCCCCGAAACCGCGGACGATGTCCTGCTCGACCAGGCGCGGATGGAGCTCGTGTTTGGCCTGCCTGCCGCATCGCGCGATGCCCTCAGCCGCCTGCGCAACCACGGCGCCACTTCGCTGGACCTTGCCATCCTGCGCGTGCAGCTGGGCGACGCCTCCGTTGCCCAACACTACATGGCAGAGCACAGCCCTGACACCCATTCCGGCACCCTGATGGAGTATGTCTATCTACCTCGACTGCGTGCGGCGCTGGCCATGGAACGGGGCAAGCCTCTGGAAGCCATTACCGCGCTCGAACCTGCCATGCCATACGAACTGGCCGATTACAACGTACTGATGCAAAGGGCAGGGGCCTATCTGCAGGCCGGACAGCCAGGCATGGCCGTTCATGACTATCTGAAGGTCCTTGCCAACCGAGGTGTCGATCCTGTCTCTGCCCTGTATCCCTTGGCGCAACTTGGTCTGGCTCGCGCCTATGCCATGCAAAACAACAAGGTCGTCAGCCGCAGCGAGTATGAAAAGTTCTTCAACTCATGGAAGGATGCGGATATGGATCTCCCCATTCTGAAACAGGCCCATCTCGAGTTCGCCCGTCTCAAGTAATTCCGCTGTGGCTTATATCAATGATGTCTATAGCATTTTCACAATTGCTATTGTGGGAAAAGAATTGTCATTCTGCCCCTGAGCTTGCGAAGGGGAAGAATCCCCGTATTATGTTTGAAACGCAACACTCTACAGCGGTAGTGAAAATGCTTTAGTCCTGAGAAACGTTAGGTTCCTATCGGGACTGCCCCGGCAGACGAGGCGGGGTTGAGCCGGGATCTTTCGTCCGGGGCAGTTTCGATAGGATCGTTTGAACTGAGCCGCTGGCGTTTGCGGCGGATGCGGTGATCTACCTATGCAATTTCAATGACGCCAGCACACTGATTGTGGCCATTGAGGGCGCGGAATTAGACCAGCGGAGTCTGTGAATCCCCGTAAGTGAGCAGAACGGAATCCTGCAAACAGTGGGCAAGTGCCGTAAATAGGGTGCTTGGGCAGCTTGTGGGCACACGAGAGCCTTGCATGGGCGAGCATGCCATCGGGGACAGGGGTAGAGCCGTGGTAAGCGATAGCTATTTTATGAGCTGTCAACGCTGCACCTCTGTGGGGTGGCGAGGTTCGGGTCTGGCCGGAAGTAAAGTTGAGCGCTGGTGATCCGTTCGATGACCAGCATGGTGCCGGAGCAGGCGGGGCAACGCAGCAGGTTGGTTGTTTCGGGGCGATCTGGGCACGCAGCAGCGCCGAGCAACTGGCGGCAGCGTGCGAGGGCGCTTTGCCGGCTTCGGTTGGCAAAGAAGCCGAAGTGGCGGATGCGGACCAGGCCTTTGGGCAAAACGTGAAGAAGAAATCTGCGCAGGAACTCATCTGCTGAAACGGTCATGACCTTCTGCTTGCCGCCATGGGCATAGTCTCGCCAGCGGAAGGAGACGCGATCGTTCTCGAAGGCTACGAGTCGATGGTTGGAGATGGCGACGCGATGAGTGTAGCGGGCCAGGTAGTTGAGAACGTGTTCGGCGCCGCCGAAAGGTGGCTTGGCGTAGACGACCCAGTCCTGCCGGAACAGTTGCCGCAAAAAGTTGGCGAAGCATCCGGGAGTAGCCAAATACTGTTGCGCGCCATGAAACTGAAGCTTGTTCTGAGCGGCGAGTTGCTTCAGTTCGGCGACGAACTTGCCGCGGAAGACGCGGCTCAGTGCGTGGACCGGCAGGAAGAATCGGCGCGAGGAATCGATCCATCTGGAGCCGTCGGGAGCCAGGCCGCCGGCGGGAACGATGTAGTGGACATGAGGATGATGCTGAAGGTTCTGTCCCCACGTATGGAGCACACCAAGACCGCCGATATCGGCTCCGAGGTGCTTGGGATTACGAGCCAGTTCGAGCATCGCTGCGGCGCTTGAGCGGAAGAGCAGATCGTAGAGCAGCCGCTTGTTCCCGAGTGCAAGTGCGGAGAGTTCATGCGGCAGCGTGAAGACTATATGGAAGTAGGGCACGGGCAATAACTCAGCCGAGCGCGCGGCCAGCCACTTGGCACGCGCGTTTCCCTGGCACTTCGGGCAGTGCCGTGATCGGCATGAGTTGTAGGAGATGGCCTGATGGCCGCAGCGGATGCACTGATCCAGATGACCACCCAGTGCCGCAGTGCGGCAGCGAACGATGGCATCGAGCACCTTGCGATGCGTCCACGCAAGGTGTGACCTGTTCTTCTCCCAGAATCTGTTGCCCGCTGCGCGGACGATGTCGGCCACCTCGAGGGTGGGCCGGCTCATCGCTTGATCTTCCTCCTGGAGCGCTTCACCTCGTCGGGTCTGGAAACCTCGATGGCTTCCAGTGGACTGGCAACCGCCTGCAGATGGCGGCGGGACAGATGCAGGTAGAGTGCGGTATCGCCGATCTTGGCATGGCCGAGCAATACCTGAATGGTGCGCAGGTCGGCGCCGGCTTCCAGCATATGAGTCGCGAAGCTGTGGCGAAGAAGGTGCGGCGCCACGCGCTTGCTGATGTCGGCGCGCTTGCCCGCCTCGTTTACGGCCTTCCACACAACCTTCGGAGTAATGGGCACATCCGCACGCCAGTTGTTCACCGTGCCGGGGAACAGGTAGGTCTTGGGCTTCATCCAACGCCAGTACTCACGCAGAGTCTCCAACAGCTTGGGGCACAAGAGAACATCGCGATCTCGGCCGCCCTTGCCCTTGTGGACATGAATGACCATGCGTTCGCTGTCGACGTCGGAGACCTTGAGATGGCACAGTTCCGAGCAGCGGATGCCGGTCGAGTACAGCGTCATCACCATGGTGCGGCGCATCAGGTTCTCTGCTGAGTCAATCACCCGCTCGACCTCTTTTGGACTGAGGATGACGGGCAATTGCCTGGGACGCTTGGGAAATGGGATGTGCTCGGGCAGATACGGGCGTCGCAGCGTCTTGACGTAGAGAAAACGTAAAGCCGCGGTGCAGCATGCAACCGTCCCTGCCTGGAGTTTGCGTTCGCGAAACAGATAGGCCTGATACTGCCGAATATGATCAGGTCCCAGCCGGTCTGGAGAGCGGTGAAAGTACCTGGCAAACTCTTCCACCGCGTGCATGTAGGTGCAGATCGTGTTCTGTGAGTAGTTGCGACGCTGGAGTTCATCCAGCATCTTTTGCCGAAGATGGGTCACAAAAGCCTCCTTGTGACCCAAGCCTTACACAGTCGAAAAAGTTGGGGGACCACCGATGCAGCAGCATCCGCCGCGCCAGCGGCTTAGTTCAAACGCCCCAGGGTGCGGGAGCCTGCACGGGTCTCAACCCGAAGGCAGGGCGCAGGATTAGAGATACATTATGTGGGGGTCAGCGTAGGGGTTTGACTTTGGCAACTTGGCTTGGGGTCTTCCGCAATTTTGGTGAAGAACAGCCGATTATGACGGAAAAGGCGCATAAGCTGCTATCCGCCTCCGGCGCGAGAAGGCGGCGACCATATAAGACATCTCAAATCAACATCAGATTATCGGCGTTTGCTGCAAATGAGCAGTATCACCAAATGTGCGGAAGAACCTTGGCTTGGCCCACCCCTTGGGACGTTGATGCTGAGGGTGTTCTGTTCTCCGGGGCGTAGCCCGAAGGGCTGAGCGGAAGCAGATCCTAGAGCTGCGCGGCACGATCAACTATGATCCAACCTACGACGAAAAGAAGATTCGGCAACTCGATTGGATCGAAGCCAGAACTCATGGAGGACTGGGAGCTATGCGTCCAGAATCGTATCCCCAAGAACACCCATCCACATCCCTAACCGCGCCGGAATCCACACCCCGGTCGCACTGGAGCGTGACCCAAGTCGAACCCCTTTCGGGGTTTCGTCTGCGGGTACTATTCGCCGATGGCCTCACCGGCGTGGTCGACATGTCCGCATTGGTGCATTCTCCAGAGGTTGGGGTCTTCGCTGCGCTCCGTGACCCGTCTCTGTTCGCCCAGGTCGCACTCGATTATGGTGCCGCGTCCTGGCCCGGCGAGTTGGACCTTGCCCCAGACGCCATGCATGCAGCGATCCAGGAGCATGGAGAGTGGCGGCTCTAAGTAGGTTCTTCCGCACATTTGGTGAAGGCGTTGAAGGCTTCACCAAATGTGCGGAAGAACCATCCGGTTGCACTCAGTGGCAGAATTGATTGCACCCAGCAGGTTGGACAATAACAGCCAAGGGCTTATTAGCGCCAGACGAGACTCAGCGCTCTTCAGCGCTGCGATTGATTCCGCTGTTCCCTCTGGAACCGACGGAAGGTTAAGGATGCAAATATCAACCCGGTAAGCATATCGTGCACGACCATCAGGGCAGCAGCTGCTACGGCGATCCAGATGGCGCTGGCGCGCGATTGATCCCAGTGCATTCCGATGGCGCATCCGATCAAAAGAAGCGCCACACTGTAAACGAAGATCAGCACCGGATTACCAAGTGAGATCCGTATGTTTTCTGACATAAATACCTTTCAGTGCACCAAAATGCACCCGTTTGGAGGAAGTTCAACTCCAGGGACGCAAAACTTCACCATAATTACAGTTCTCGCCAGTCGCTGGCGGGGACGGCATCATACGGCGATTGCGCGCTGGAGCAGGAGGTGGGCGTCCTACTAAGGAGGAAGGCACCTGTAAAAGACACGTTTCCGTATACGCGCTCAGGCTGTAATTAAGCTGGCACTCATTTCCAGATGATGCCAACCAGTTTGAACAGCAGCTTGTGTCGCGCTTCGAGCTCGTCCGGGCAAAAATGGTCAAATGGCTCCAGTTCGAGGCCAGATTCATCCTTCAGCCCGGTCATGTCCAGCTTGGAGCTGTAACACAGCTTGTCGATTCTTGAGAATGCGGACAGCGCATTGCCGCGCTGCCCACACCCTCATTCAACATCCGCGCGGTGTTCTGTAGACCGATAGAGAGAGAGCGCACCTCATCCGGCATTCGAGCCTGCGCTTGTTGGTCTGCAATGCATCTGTAGCTGGCGATATTGATCTGTGGTCAGAGAGAGAAAGACTCCGCCCTGTCGGGTCGCGATCGCCAGATCAAGAGCCTGACGGCCTTCCAGGTTCGACAAACCGCCGCCACGGTCCGCTAAAGCTATCACTTCCTCAACTGTTGCCAGGTTTAGTGTTCGAGGCAGTTGAGTTTGGAGATCCTTCTCCCAGAAACGGACTTGCCAGCGGCCGCGGTGGAATTGAAAGGACATGTAGACGTAAACACGGTGCCGGGGATCTGACAGACAGGCCTCGGGGACGAATGGGAGAAGTCTGGCACACAATCCCGGCGGCTGAGCCGGGGCTGAAGCCTCCAGTGAGGGGAGTTTTGGAAATACCAGAATCCTGCCTGATGATTGTTCCTCCAGACCTGCAAACACAGCATCGATCAGCCACTGCGGCGCGGCCGCGATAGTCACCTCGGGGTCCAGGTAAGCGTGGGAGACCGAGGGCGGAACCAGCACACTGTTCCCTTCCCCGTGAATTCTCAAGCCCGGTGCCAGGGCGCTCGACGATCTCTTCCTCTTCGCTGCCAGCCGACCTCTCACCCGCGCTCTGCTGATGGAGTGGCGGGCGGCGATGAACAAGCTCTCGCTCTCTACGGTCAATGTGCGGC
>Ga0302267_10005042_pt1 | contig 14114 bp, 12 predicted proteins | sample III_Bog_E1_3_FD_194555 | JGI IMG/M metagenome (GOLD analysis project Ga0302267, IMG submission 194555) | Peat permafrost microbial communities from Stordalen Mire near Abisko, Sweden - III_Bog_E1_3 | ecosystem: Environmental > Terrestrial > Soil > Wetlands > Peat | place: Sweden: Abisko... | reverse complement strand
AATTCGCGGCATGTGCATCCCTCGGACGATCTGGTGAATAAAATCATGCTGAAAGCGCTGCGCTTGAAGGAGACGACGGCGGAGCAGGTGATGCTGCCGCGCGAGCAGGTGGTGGTGCTGTGGCGCGATTCGTCGCTGAAAGACAACCTGACGATCGCGCAGAAATCGGGCTACAGCCGTCTCCCCTTGTGCGGCGATTCGCTGGACCAGGTGCTGGGCGTGATCCACGTGAAGGAGCTGCTCTGGCAATATCAGGCGCTCGGCGCGCAGACGAATCTCGCCGCCATCGTGCGGCCGATCCTGACCTTTCTGTCCAAGACGCGGCTGCCGGCGATGCTGGAGCTTTTCCGCAAATCGCGTAATCACCTCGCGCTCGTTCTCGATGCGGACGAGAAGCTGGTCGGCTTGGTCAGTTTCGAGGATGTGCTGGAGGAACTGGTCGGCGACATTCGCGACGAGTTCGATATCGAGAAGGGGCCTTTTTTCGAGCGCAGCAGCGAGGCGGTGCTGGTCGATGCCGATTTGCCGCTGCGCGATCTGGCCAGCGAGACGGGCTGGCCGCTGCCCATGCAAACGACCGAGACGGTTGAGAAATGGGCGCTGCGGCATTGGGGCCACGTTCCGCATCTCGGCGACCAGATTGAGATCGACGGATTTCAACTCTTCGCCACGGAGGTGAGCTTGCGGCGGATCCGGCGTCTGCGCATCGTCCGGAAACAGGCGCCTGAACCGGTCGACGCAGAGGCCGAGGCGACGGATTCGCCGTGATGAGGGAAGGCGGTTTCGCGCGGAGGACTGAAGAGTGGAAGGGCAGAGAAAGGCAGGGGAAGTTTTGACAGGAGAGACATGAGGTACAGGAAATTGATGCATTACTCCTGCGGAGGGCAGTAGGGGTCAATGCACCGCCGCTTGCGGCGTTAATCTCTTGGGTCGAATTCCTCAAAGCTTGCCTCGGCTTGTCTTTCTTGGGTGCAAATACCCCGCTGCTTACGGCGGGGTTCTTTATTTTTTTCCTCGACCTGTCCTTCATGTTCCTCCTGTCTATTTCTCTTTTTAAATCTTTGTGTTTCTCTGTGTTCTTTTGCGGTTAATGTTAAAAAGGTTCCCTCATGAAATTTCCGGAAACTCATCCTGTTGTGCTCGGCACGGTGACGACACGGGCCGGCCTGCGCAGCCTGGCGCGCAAGAGCCTGCCTGCCGATGCGGTCGAGGTGCGCGTGGATGCGCTGCTGGAGGCGAAGGTGGCCGTGGAGGAAATCGAAGCGGCGTTGCGAAAAAAAAAGCATCCCGTGCTGCTGACGCTGCGGATTCCGCCGGAGGGAGGGCAGCTTAAGTGGAAGACGAAGGAGAGGAGCGAGTTGTTTCATCGCCTGTTGCCGCAGGTGGAGGCGATCGATGTGGAATTGGCCACGGCGAAGGAGATGCAGCTCACGATTGATGAAGCGCGCCGGGCCGGCAAAACCATCGTGTTCTCGGCGCACGCGATCAAAAAAAACGCCACGCCTGAGCAAATCGTGCACTGGGTGCGACAGTTTGAGGCGCGGCATGAAGCCAATAAAATCCTGAAAATCGCCGCGCGGATCAAGTCGTGGCGCGACCTGCAGCAGCTCGCCGCGTTGCTGGTCAACCATCCGGAGTGGCGGCTCGCCGTGATGGGGCTTGGGCCATACGCGGCGCAGTCGAGGTCGGTGCTCACGGCGCTCGGTTCGCGGCTGGTTTATGGCTATCTCGACGAGGCGGCCGCGCCGGGCCAGCCCTCGGCGGCGGAGGTGAGGAAAATGGTGCTGGCCGTGCGGAATCTGGAGGGATAGGTTGCCGCCCATGAGCGATGAATCTCCCCACGCTATGCCTTTCGTGGTCGAGCCCGGCGTGGGGCGTGTGGTGAAGGCTTTCGGCTCGGAAATGATTTTCTACCTGACGGGCGAGCAGACCGGGGGCCGGTATATGCTGGCGACCATCATTGCGCCGCCCGGAGGGGACGGACCTCCGCCGCATTACCACGAGCTAGAGGACGAATGCTTTTTGGTGCAGGAAGGCCACATGAGTTTCTTCATCGCCGGCCAATGGCACGATGTCTCGCCGGGGACGGTAGTTTTTGCGCCGAGGCTGTCGGTGCATACGCTGAAGAATGTGGGCGACACCCCGGCGCGGGTGCTGTGTTCCGCCTCGCCGTCCGGGTTCGAGCTTTTCTTCGCGGAGTGCGAGAAAGAATTCCAGAAACCGGGCGGCCCGGATATGGAGCGCATCACCGAAATCAGCGCCGAGCACGGGATTCATTACGTGAATCCGTAAAGCCCCAACGGGGCGATCCAATCCCAGCCCAAGGGCAACGCCCTGGGTAAAACATTACGTAAAGAGCAAGCCCTGAAAGGGCGGCTCAAGCGGATAGGTATTACGACTTAATCCCAAACGTAACGTTCGTCGTAAACAACATGATGCCGTTCCAAGAAAACCCGATATTCTTCCTGAAACGATTTTTCGCGATGATGCTCCTGCTGGCCCGCAATATAGGCGCAAACAGTAGCAACATTGGACTCGCTGACAGCAAAGGCTCCGTAACCTGCTTGCCAAGAGAACCCGGCAAATTCGGCGCTTTGTGTCTTGATCCATTTGGATGAGGATTTTTTTACGTCCTCCACGGTCTGGCTTATACATTTTGTTCGAGCGAGCTCAAAAAGTATGTGGACGTGGTCTTCACCCGAGTTGATAAGCGTAGGCGGACAATTGAGATTTTGCAGCACTGTTGCCAGATAAGCATGAAGAGAGTTTCTGATTTGATCGCGCAAAATACGCTCACGATTCTTGGTGCTGAAAATGAGGTGGACGTGAAGACGGGCGAGAGATTGAGGCATGTGGTGGGTCGCCCTTTCAGGGCTCTTGCGTTTTTGTTGTGATTTCCCAGGGCGTTGCCCTTGGGCTTGGGTTGGGCCGCCCCTTCGGGGCTAAAACGCTACTAATTTCGCGCTGAGGTGCCAAGGGAGGTTCTGGACAATTTTGCTCCTTTCCGCAGAGATTAGCCTGTTCAACGCCGGGCGACTTCCCTAATACTGACCGCTCCTATGCCTGCTAAAATTTACTCTGATAAAGATGGTGATCTGAACGTTCTCAAAGGAAAAACCGTGGCCGTGATCGGCTTCGGGTCGCAGGGCCATGCCCATGCGCTCAATCTCAAGGAAAGCGGCGTGAAGGTCATCATCGGCCTTTACCCGGGAAGCAAATCGATTCCGGCGGCGAAAAAATTTGGCTTCGAAGTTTACAACACAGCCGAGGCGGTTAAGAAAGCCGACGTCATTTTCGTCGCGGTGCCCGATATTACGATCGCGTCGGTGTACAAGAAGGACATCGAGCCGAACCTGACCAAGGGCAAGACGCTGCTTTTCTCGCACGGCTTCGCGATTCATTTCAAGACGGTGAAGCCGCCGAAGGACATCGACGTGATCATGGTCGCGCCGAAAGGGCCGGGGCATTTGGTGCGCCGCCAGTACCAGGAAGGGCGCGGCGTTCCGGCTCTCATCGCGATTTTCCAGAACACGAGCGGCAAGGCGAAGAAAGTCGCGCTGGCCTGGGCGAAGGGCATCGGTGGCACGCGCGCGGGCGTGATCGAGACGACCTTCAAGGAAGAGACCGAGACCGATTTGTTCGGCGAGCAGGCGGTGCTGTGCGGCGGCGCGAGCGCGCTGGTGACGGCCGGCTACGACACGCTCGTGGCGGCGGGTTATCAACCCGAGATGGCTTATTTCGAGTGTCTGCACGAGCTGAAGCTGATCGTCGATCTGATGTACGAGGCGGGAATTTCCGGCATGCGGTTCTCCATTTCCGAAACGGCCAAGTATGGCGACGTGGTGACCGGGCCGCGCGTCATCAACAAGGCGGTTCGCGCCGAGATGAGGAAGGTGCTGACGGAAATCCAGAACGGCAAGTTTGCCAGGGGCTGGATCAAGGAAGCCACGAGCGGCAAGAAGAAGTACCACAAGCTGCTCAACGCCGGCGCGAAGCACCCGATCGAAAAGACGGGCGCGCGGTTGCGCGGGTTGATGCCGTGGATCGGCAAGAAGAACGTCGGCGGCGCGCAGGCGTCGTACTAAGGCTGAAGTGAGAAGTTAGAAGGAGGAAGTTGGGGAACATGAAGGCGAATCCCCTGATGCTTCTTCCCATGGTGCTGGCGCTCGGCAATGGCTGGGCGCTGGCGCAAACCAACGATGCGTCGACCAACGCAGCGCCTCCGCCCGCACCGAAGCCGCACATCGTGGAGGTGCCGCAGCCGGAGCAGCCCTCGGCGAAGGAAACGCAGGCCGTTGATAATCTAGATCCGGCGAAGATCGCGGAATTCCAGAAGCGTTTTGAGAACGGGTACGCGCTGGAGCAGCAGGGCAAGCTGGCCGAGGCGCGGGCGATTTACGATGGCATTCTGGCCGAAGATCCGCAGGCGAAACGCTCGCTTCTGGAGGCAGGCCGAATCAGTTTCAAGCTCGGCGAACTGGCCCGCGCCGACGATTACCTGGAGCGGCTGCGCGAGATCGTGCCCGATTTTCCCGAGGCGATTGAGCTGCTGATCCAGATCAACCAGGCGCTCAAGCACGACGTGAAGGTCGAGTTGCTCATCCGGGATTTCACCGAATTGCGCGCGAGCGGCAAGATTCCCGACCTCGCCGCGTCGCTTTGTTTCGTGCGCGAGCGGATTCATTCCGACCAGCAGGAAATCGTCATCAGCCAGTTCTTTGATTATACGGTGGACCCGAACACGGTGTGGATGGCCGAGGTCTTCGATGCGAGCGGGGCGCTGAAACGGCGCATCTTGCTTAACTTCGATCCCGACACGACGCGCGGGCTTCGGGCCAGGGATGAGAAGTATGCCCACACGCAGGTCTTCACCTGGTTCGAGCACATTCTCAAGGACGGGCAGGTGAAGGAAATCGATGCGTATCTGCAGATCTTCGCGCTGCCCGATTACCAGAAATTCCGCAGTGCGACGTACGTCATCCTGGCGAATCCGCCCAAGCCGATTTACACGGCACCGGTCGGCGCGCCGGCGCAATAGCGCGAACGCGGGTTTACTCCTGCGGAGGGCAGTAGGGGGCAATGCCCCGCCGCTTGCGACGTTACTCTTCGCCCCTCCTGCAATACCCTGCTGCTTGCGGCGGGGTTCTTTATGGCGAACCCGGACTTGTCTTGGGTGGAGCGGGCGGGAGCGTCTTTCCGTGGGGTGGGATGGAAAGTTCATGGCCACTGGGAATGTTGACCGGGGCGAGAGACGCCGGAACCATCGGCCCGGAAATACCAAACTGCCTGGCCTCCTGTGGATATTCATCCCGCAAGGAAACCAATTCGGCGCGGGCGAGAAGGTCCTGGCCGTGGCTGCTTTCGTAGTCGGCCAGCTTCATTCCCACGCGGATGCAATCGAGCGGGACGGTCGTGCGGGTCAGGGCCTTTTGGTAAGCCTGCTCCGCCGCAGGGCCCGCTGTCGGGTCGCTCAGTGTTTCCAGAAGATCGCCCAAGCCCTCTTCGGCGACCGAACCGGCGCCCGGAACGTCGAGGGCCTGCGCCATGCTGGCGGTGGTGGCGACAAGGCTGCCGGCGGCGAGTTGACGCTGGACCTTTTGCAGGAGAAGCCAGTCCTCATGCGGAGTATGGCGGGGACCCGCCTGGGCCAGCGCCGAGTCGAGGGGCATGCGGAAGGGGCGGTAGAGCGGGTCGCCGACGACGGTCAACATCCAGGAGAGCCCGGGCTCGGCGGCATAGGCGGCTTCGGCGAAGTAATCCCCCTGCAGCAGGCGGCGCGAAAAAATATCCTCGTGTGGGGTGAGGGCGAGATAGGGTTCGTAGACCGTGCCCATGGTGGCGGCGGCCCCGTGGGCGATGAGCGGCCCGGCCCAGCCGACGGTGTCGCTGCGCAGCGTGCTCGCGCTGAAGGAGTGGAGGTGGTAGGCGATGGCACCGCGCACGAAACGGTTGGGCGGAGTCACCCACGGACCGATGGCACCGTCGTGGTACCATCCCAGATAGATCGCCACCTGGTTGAGCGGATCGGAGGCCGGAAGGACGTCGGGGCTGTCGTCGAATTTGATGTGCCAGCCGTCCCGGACCAGCATGTCGCGCGAGTTGCGCAGCCAGACGTCCCCGGCAGTGTAGGCATCCTTGGGGTCGGTGAGGCCGCGGGTGTCGACGACGGCGAGGCCGGCGAGCCGGTTGTTTTCGGCGTAGAGCGTATCGTCGATCATCCGCCGGACATCGGAGGGTTGAGGGCCATCGAGCCGGGTCACCAGAACCATGTTCCTGGCCAGGTCGGCCCCGACGCGCTTGATCCCCTGCACCTGGTCGTCGAAAAAGATGTTCGGCACGTAACCGCCTTCGGGCAGCCCGAAGACGGGCAGAAGGGCGAGTTCGTTGTCGACCGCGGCGGCGGTGGTTTCCAATGCGGGCTCGGACTCCATGCAGTCCTTGCCGCTGGGATCGGGAGCGATCTTCAGCGGAACGCCGCGCATCAGAACGATAGCCCAAATGTCGTTGCGGACGGCGACGAGCACATCGAGGGAACGACCGCCGACGCGCGTGTGTTCCGGTACGCGGAACATCCAGTTTTTACGGCAGAGGTAGGAGACAATGGGCGAGCGGATGGTGTCATCGTATTGCTGGCGGGTGATTTCCTCCGTGAGCGGGCAATAAATGGCGAACACACGTTCCGCCGGGATCTGGCGCTGGGCGGCGTAATACTGGGCGAGGTCTTTGCTGTCCGGGTCGTTTGCGTTGTAAACGACGAGGAGGTGATCGGCGAGATGCTCCACCTCGAGCAGTGGGTTGGTCTTGGGGGTGGTGTCGGGGAAGATGTCGACGCCTGGCGGGTTCACCTCGGGAGGCGCGTTGGTGGGCGCGGGATTGGGTCGCAGGGAAAGGCTGGGCGATTCCGTGGTTGAGGGCTGGGTCAATTCGGGATGGGTCTCCAGAAAAGTGGACGACGGCGAGTTGGTCGAGAGGAATGGCGGGGTGGCCGCGTTGGTCGAAGCGTCGTCCGCCGGCGCATTCGTGTCGTCGGCCGGAGAGGGCGGGGCGATGACGGCCCAGCCGGCGAATGCAAGAACCCATCCCGCACGATGCCACCAGCTTGACGGGGCGGGGCGGTTATTCACCGATTTCAACATGACCAAAATCAAATTCGAGATTCTGGAACTTAGCCGAGCACTGACCGAAAGACGACCCGATTTCTTCAGAGGCTGTCCGAAAAATAGGCATGGGTCACGCCGAGAGGATTTTTTCCTTCTGGCGAGGAGACGAGGGAGGAGCATAGCCGCAGCTACGTGACGAGCGAGCGACGAAGTCAGAAGGAAAAAGGACTTCGGCCCGAAGGGTTGCCCCGCATTTGGGCCGATCTCTTCGTTGCTCACTCCTCACGTAGCCCTGCGGCTACGCTCGTCGCTCGCGCCTCGATTCGGCCCAAATGCGGGGCAACGTGTCCCATGCCTATTTTTCGGACAGCCTCCAGATGAAGTTTATGTAATTTTAATCCTTGAGCCCCATCATGAAGCGGAAAATCCGGTCGCTGAACAGGGGAAGGTTCTCGTGGCCGAAGTCGCGGTAAATCAACGCTTCCTTTTTGGAGGTGATTTTGTTGTAGGTGGCGAATTGGGTCGACGGCGGGCAGATGTTGTCCATCAGCGTAATGGCCATGAGGACTTCGGCCTTGATTCGTTGCGCGAGATGCTGGATGTCGATGTAGCCGAGCTTGGTGAAGATTTCCTCGACCCGTTCGTGCAGCGGATCGCTCCTGCGGAAGTAGTTCTTCAAGTCCTGGTAGGCATCCTTGGCGAGGTCCATTTCCCACACGCGCTTGTAGTCGGAGAGGAAGGGGTAGACGGAAGCGGCCCGGCGAATGCGCGGCTCCAGCGCGGCGCAGGCGATGGTCAACGCGCCGCCCTGCGATCCGCCCATGGCGCCGACGCGGGTGGGGTCGACTTCGGGCTGGGCCATGACGATGCGCGCGAGTTGCGCGGTATCGAGGAAGATTTGGCGAAAAAGCATCTGCTCCGGCGGACCGTCGAGCCCGCGAATGATGTGGCCCTGGAGAGTATTTCCCGTGACCTGCGAGTTGTCTTCGCTGAGGCCGCCCTGGCCGCGGCAATCGAGCGCGGCGACGACGAAGCCTTCGTTGACGTAGTTCAATTTGTCCGACCAATCGCCGCTGCTGCCGCTGTAACCATGGAATTGCACCACCGCCGGGCCCGGCTTTTTTGCGCCCTTGGGCCGGAGATATTTCGCATAGACGCGCGCGCCGCCGACGCCGGTGAAGTAGAGGTCGAAAAGTTCGGCGTTGGTGTTGCCCAAGACGTTGACCGGGGTCATTTCCACGTTGGGCTTGGTGTTGTCCAAATCCTTGAGGGATTTGTCCCAGAAAGTGTCAAAATCGTCGGGGCGCGGATTGATGCCGCGGTATTCCTGTAGTTCGTGAAGAGGTTTATCGAGAATAGGCATAGGGATGAGAATGTTGGGCTCCATTTAGCCAAAATCGCCCTCATCTTTCTATCTTTATCGAGATGAGCCCGGTAAATACAGGTTTCGCGTCGTTGCGGGAAACCCATCCAAGATTTCTTGAAGATGAGGCTGTGTGTTTACAGATCGATATCGATTTTCAATCCGTCGAAGGCGATCTCCACGCCGGGAGGCATTTCGCGCGTCCGCTCGACGTGACTCTTCTCATGGGTCAGGTGGGTGAGAAACGAGCGCCTCGCGGCCACGGCGCGCGCGACTTCGATGGCGCCCGAGACGGTCAGGTGGGTCGGGTGAGGCTGGTCGCGCAGGCCGTCGATGATCAGCACCTCAACGCCTGAGATCAGTTTCCGGACCGGCTCCGGCACGGAGGCGCAATCGCTGAGGTAGGCGAACAGGCTGCGTCCCCGGTGCGAGAAGAGAAAGCCAAGCGTGAGAACGGCCCCGTGCGGCACGCTCAGCGGCGTGATGTCCAGCCCGCCCAGCTCGAAAGGGCCCTCGATCACGTGGGGGATCAGGCGGACGTAGCCGCTGACCTTCTGGTGCGGATGCGGAGTGAAGGCGTAGGGAAAGATGCGTTCCAGCGGCGCGAGGGTCTCTTTCGAGGCGTAGATGGGCAGCGCCGCGTCTTGGATTTCGCAGAAGCGACGCAGGTCGTCGAGGCCCATGATGTGATCGGCATGGGGATGGGTGAAGAGGACAGCGTCGAGATGGGCGAGCTTCTCCCGCAAGGCCTGCAGCCGGAATTCGGGCGCGGTGTCGACGAGGATGGTGGCCTGCGGGGTGGTCAGGAAAATGGAGGAGCGGGTCCGTTTGTCGCGGGCATCGGCGGACTGGCAGACCGGGCAGGGGCAGCCGATCATCGGAACGCCTTGTGATGTGCCCGAGCCGAGGACGGTGACGGTTAATTTAGGCGCGGAGATGCCGGACGACATGGCGGTTCATCATGCCCGCGGCTCGCGGAGATTTCACGTCAATAACGTGAATATCGCCTTGTTTTCTTCCTTGTCTGACGTAACATCGCTCCCAAGTATGAGATTTATCGCCGCCCTCGGCGCGCTCTATTTTCTGGCTGCCGGCTCCGTCGCCATGGCCCAGGTTCAAGTCTCGGTCCAGACGGCGCGTAGCGACTTTCTTCTCTACGAGCGGGTCGATCTGCTCGTCACGGTGACGAACGCGGGCGAAAACGAACTCATCCTCAACAACGACGAGGGGCACCCGTGGCTCTCTTTTCTCGTCTCGAAGCACAATCGCCTGCCGGTGCGTCCGGAACGTGCCGCGACCTTCCGGCCCCTGGCGTTAAAAGTCGGCGAGAGCAAAACGCTCCGGATCAATCTCACGCCGCTTTTTTCCTTCCGCGAGGAGGGTCAGTACAAGGCCCAAGCGGTGATCGACCTGCCCGGCGAGGGGCAGATCATTTCGGATGGCGTTCCCTTCTCCGTTTTGCGCGGGCGCCAGGTCTGGACCCAGACGCGGCCGGTGGACGGCTCGCAGCGCGTCTACTCGCTTCTCCGCTTTTCGCCCCAGCCCGACCGGACCAATCTCTATCTGCGGGTGGAAGACCCCTCCGAGAATATCGTCTACGCCAATCTTTCCCTCGGCGAAGTCGTCGCCTACATCGATCCCGAAGTCTTTTTTGACCCGCAGGGCAATATCCACGTCATGCAGCCGATTGCCATGAGCACCTACCTCTACACCCGGGCCGACGCGGAGGGCAAAGTGGTGCATCAGGGCATCTTCACCACGTTTCAGTCGATCCCGCCGAAGCTGACCAAGCTGGATGACGGCAGCGTGATCATTGTGGGCGGACTGGAACAAAATCCGAATACGCCGCGCGACACGCTTTCCGAAGGCGAGAAACTGGCCGGCGGTCAGGTTGGGGCGAAACCGGATGCGCCCGCTTCGGAAGTCCATTCCGATGCGGATTCCGCGGCGGCGGCTACGGCTACGCCAGCGCCGACCCCCGATGCCGGATCGGGTTCGGTTCCCGGCCCCGGCTCGATCGCAACACCTGGGCCTGCCACGCCGGCTCCCGCCATGAAGCCTTCCCCCACCATGCCGAACCCCGTGCCGGAGTTGGGGCCGAATCCCGCAACGGGAGTTCCCGCGCCTGCTTCGGGACCGTAGCCCTCGCGCTGCCGGGTGGCACGGGCGGCAAGCCGCTCTGGGGGGGACGACTACGGCCTTGTGTGCGTCGAGACACGCGCGCAAAGTATTCGGAACTTCCCCTCCTTTTATGATTCACATTTCCAGTGTCTCCGTCTTTCGCCCCGAGGTGGCGACCCGGATGCCTTTCCGTTACGGCATCGCAGAGATGAAGCGGATGCCGCATGTCTTTGTCGTGATCGAGGCTGAAATTGATGGCATGCCCAGCCGGGGCATCGCCGCAGATCATCTTGCGCCCAAGTGGTTCACCAAGGACCCGGACCGCGACCTCGCCGGCGAGATCGACGACATGTTCGCCGTGATCCGCCACGCCGCCGATGCGGCGACGAAGTTGGAGGGCGCGAGCGTCTTCGCGATTTGGAAGCAACTCAGCGCCGCGCAGGGAACCTGGGGCTCGAAAGTAAAATTCCCGCCGCTGCTGGCCCATTTCGGCACCACGCTGATCGAGCGCGCCTTGATTGATGCCTGTTGCCGGAAATGGAAGCGGCCTTTTCACGACCTGCTCCAGGCCGACGCCTTTGGCCTGCGGCTTGGCCGCATTCACCCGGAGCTGGAAGGCACTTCCACGCGCGACTGGCTCCCGGCGCGCCCGCTGCCGTCGGTTCATTGCCGTCATACCGTCGGCCTTTCCGACGCGCTGCTGGAGGCCGACATCGCTCCGGCGGAAAAGCTCGACGACGGCTTGCCCCAATCGCTCGAGGCGTGCATTCGCCGTTACGGCCTCAGCCAGTTCAAGCTCAAGTTCACCTCGGAACGGACGCAGTCGCTGCCGCGGCTCTGCCGTATTGTGGAAATTATCGCGCGCGAAACCGGCGGCCATTTCAAGGCCAGCCTCGATGGCAATGAGAGCTTCAAGACGGTGGGCGATTTTCGCAGCTACTGGGAGGCGGCGACGGTGCGGCCCGAGTTGGCCCCGCTTTTTGCCAATCTCCTTTTTGTCGAGCAACCCTTCCACCGTGACATCGCCCTGGGCGACGAAGTGGGCGCTGCGTTGCGCGGCTGGTCCGACCGGCCCGCGATCATCATTGACGAATCGGACGCGGAGAACGACAGCCTGCGCCGCGCGCTGGCTTGCGGATATTCCGGCACCAGCCACAAGAACTGCAAGGGTGTCTTTCGCGGCGTGGCCAATGCCTGCTACCTGGCCTGGCGCCGGAAAACGAGCCCCGGCGCAGCCTCGATCATGAGCGCGGAGGACCTGACCAATATCGGGCCCGTGGCGCTGCTGCAGGATCTCGCCGTGCAGGCGGCCCTCGGCAACGAAAGCGTCGAGCGCAACGGCCATCATTATTTCCGGGGCCTCGCCTTCTGGCCTGAATCGATCCGCCAGGAAATGCTCGCGCAACACGGTGATCTTTACGGTCCGCTGGACGACGGGACGCCGAGCCTCCTTGTGCGGGAGGGGCGGATTAATCTGGGCACGGTTAATGACGCCCCGTTTGGCATCGCACCGTTTCCGGCGGTGGAAGTCTTTCCACGGCTTTGACGGTCCACCGTTTAAAAAACTTTATGTCTACCAACATCGTTCGCATCGGCATCGCCGGTCTCGGCGGGATGGGAAGAAACCACGCCCGTAATATTCTTGAAGGCAAAATCCCGCGGCTTCGATTTGCCGCGGCAACGGATGTTGTCCCGGAAGCGGCGAAGCATTTTCCCGACGTCCCGTTTTTCCCGACGCCCGAGGCGATGTTCGCGTCGGGCGAGATCGAGGCGGTGCTCATCGTCACGCCCCATTTCTCGCATACTTCCATCGGCTCGGCCGCGCTGGGGGCGGGACTGCATGTCCTGGTCGAGAAACCGATTTCGGTCCACAAAGCCGACGCGGAAAAACTCATCGCGGCCCACACGGACAAGCGGCTGGTCTTCGCGGCGATGTTCAATCAGCGGACCGATCCCTATTACGCGACGATTCGGCGAATGGTCCGCGACGGCACGCTCGGAACATTGCGGCGGATCAATTGGGTGGTGACCGATTGGTTTCGCCCGAACGCCTACTACGCTTCCGGCGGCTGGCGCGCCACCTGGCAGGGCGAGGGTGGAGGGACGCTGCTCAACCAGTGCCCGCACAATCTCGACCTGATGTACTGGATGTTTGGCCAGCCCGAGCGCGTGCGCGCGTTCTGCAACATCGGCCGCTATCACGATATCGAGGTTGAGGACGACGTGACCGCCTATCTGGAATATCCGAACGGCGTGACGGGCGTCTTCATTACCTCCACCGGCGAGGCACCCGGCACCAACCGACTCGAAGTCGTGGGTGAAAAGGGAAAACTGGTCATGGAAAATAACGAACTCGTCTTCGCCGAGAATGACGTGCCGATGAGCGAATTCTGCCGCACGACGAAGGAGCCTTTTTCGCGGCCCAACTCGACGGAGCGGGTTATTCCCATGGACGGCCATGGCGGCCAGCACGTGGCGCTCCTGGAAAACTTCACCGAGGCGATTCTCGACGGCAAGCCGCTCCTTGCGCCTGCGGAAGAGGGAATCCATTCGGTCGAACTGGCCAACGCGATGATCCTTTCGTCGTTCGAGAAACGGACGGTCGAATTGCCGTTCGATGGCGAGGTCTACAAAAAACTGCTTCTGCAAAAAATCGCGGAATCGCCCCGCTCAAAGTAAGCCACCGAACATCGACCTATGAAAATCTCCCAAGTCGCCGCGCAACTCTACACGCTGCGCGATCATCTCAAGACACCCGCCGACATTGCGAAGTCACTCAAGAAAGTAGCCGCCATTGGGTACAAGGCGGTGCAGGTCAGCGGAATGGGGCCGATACCCGAGGAGGAATTGAACGTCATCCTGAAGGAGAACGAGCTTGTCTGCTGCGCGACCCACGAATCGAGCGAGGTCATTCGCAGGCATCCCGAGCAAGTGGTCGAGCGGCTCAATAAACTCAACTGTCGTTACACCGCCTACCCTTTTCCCGCCGGGGTTGACTGGACGAAGCTGAAGGATATCGACGAGCTGATCGACGATCTCGACCACGCCGGAGAGGTACTGCGGAAGGCCGGCCAGGTTTTGACCTATCACAACCACGCGATCGAATTTATCCCGATCGGGAGCACGACCGCGCTCGATTACATCTACGCCCAGAGCGATGCGAAAAATCTGCTCGGCGAAATCGACACCTACTGGGTCCAGTACGGCGGCGGCGATCCGGTGGCCTGGTGCCGGAAACTGAAAGGACGCCTTCCGCTTTTGCACATGAAGGATTATGCCTTCACGCCGCAGGATAAACCCGCCTTCGCGGAAATCGGCAAGGGCACGCTGAACTGGTCCGAGATCGTGGCGGCGGCGGAAGCTTCCGGTTGCCTGTGGTTCATCGTCGAGCAGGACGTCTGCCCGGGCGATCCCTTCGACTCGCTGAAGATCAGCTTCGATTTTATCGCGGCGAACCTGGCGCGGCCTTAGAAAGAGGTTTCACAAAAACTGTAGCCGAGGCGCGGCTTCCGGTAGCCGCCGCACGCCGG
>Ga0302267_10005041_pt1 | contig 14114 bp, 12 predicted proteins | sample III_Bog_E1_3_FD_194555 | JGI IMG/M metagenome (GOLD analysis project Ga0302267, IMG submission 194555) | Peat permafrost microbial communities from Stordalen Mire near Abisko, Sweden - III_Bog_E1_3 | ecosystem: Environmental > Terrestrial > Soil > Wetlands > Peat | place: Sweden: Abisko... | reverse complement strand
GAATCCGTCGTCTTCGGCCGGCGCCCAGCTTCACTTCCCCGGAATCCGTCGTCTTCGGCCGGCGCCCAGCTTCACTTCCCCGGAATCCGTCGTCTTCGGTCGGCGCCCGGCTTCAGTTCGCCGAGATCCGTCGTCTTCGGCCGGCGCGCAGCTTCACTTCCCTGGAATCCGTCGTCTTCGGCCGGCGCCCAGCTTCAGTTCACCGCAATCCGTCGTCTTCGGCCAGCATCCAGCTTCACTTGGCCGGGGACAGCGACTCGGGGTCCCGCTAGACGGGGGGCGGCTGCGACGGGCGTCCCGGCGGGATGGTCGTACCGGCTTCCCGGGCGAGGGCGGCGCGCTCGCGGAGGCGGCCGGGGAGCTGCCACAGGGACTCGAAGATGCCCAGCAGGATGTAGAAGCCCAGCAGCCACACCAGCACGAACTGGGGGTTGGTCTTGACCGAGATCACCGCGCTGGAGCCGACCGCGAGGACGACGAAGAGGACGGTGCGGGCGTTGAGCTTGACGTCCTTGAAGGAGCGGAAGCGGATGGTCGAGACCATCAGGAAGGAGAGGCCGAGGGTGACCGCCAGCAGGGCCCACACGTACTCGACGCCGCCGAGCACGCCGGCCGCGGCGTGGTTGGCGACGATGATCGAGACCAGGATGCCGGCCGCGCCGGGGATGGGCAGGCCGACGATGTACTTGCCCGGCTTGCTGGGCTTGCCCTGCTCGCCCATGGAGAGGACGTTGAAGCGGGCGAGGCGCACCGCGCCGCAGGCGATGAAGATGAACGAGACGATGAGCCCGAGGGGGAAGCGCTCGCTGTCGAGGCGGTGCAGCGTCCACTGGTAGACGAGCATCGCCGGGGCGGCGCCGAAGGAGATGACGTCGGCGAGCGAGTCGATCTGCAAGCCGAAGGCGCTCTGGGTCTTGGTGGCGCGCGCCACCCGGCCGTCGAGGATGTCGAAGAACATCGCGAAGACGATGAGCAGGGCGGCCAGGTAGTAGTCGTCCTGGACCTGGGCCGAGGCCGAGACGCGGATCGAGTCGAAGCCGCAGAAGATCGACGACAGCGTGATCATGTTCGGCAGCAGGAACAGGGTCTTCTTCAGATCGAACCGGCGCCGCTTCCCCATGATTCTCGAGCCTCCACCGCGACGCGTCAGGCTAACGTTTGCCGGCGGCGCCGCGCAAGGATTAGCGTTCAAGTCAGAGGCGGGTCAGGGGCGCGTGGTGCCCTCTTGAGCCCAGACCACCTCGGGGATCCGGGCTGACGGGTCGTAGCGACAGACCATGGGGCGGTACTCCAGGGTGACCCCTGGCTGGCTGTGGCTGGGGTCCGGCCGCCTGCCTGGACCGGGGCGAGCGGGTGCGTCCGTGGCGAGGCGGAAGAGCCAGGCGCGGGAGAGGTCCCCCGGGACGACGGCCCCGATCGAGGGGTTGCCGATGCCGTCGGCCTGGAAGGCGGCGAGGCAAGGGGACGTGGGCGTGCCGTGGACCACGGCGCCGCTGGTCATCAGCACCACCGGCTCGGCGACGCCGACCGCGTTCTTGGCGCGGGGCTCGTGGACCAGGACCGGGTGGCGCGCGCCGGGGAAGAGGACGGTGCGGTCCAGCTTGAAGGGGATCGCCGCGCGCGCGGTGCCCGTGCGCTCGGCGAGCGTGCACGGGCGCGGGCGCTCGCCGAGATCGAGCAGGGTGGCGACGGGCTGCGCGGGGAGGAAGCTGCCATCCCCCCGGAAGCCGATGAAGTGCGCCCAGGCGCGGCCGTGCTGGGGATCGGCCACCAGCGCCGTGACGCCGAGCGGACCGCTGGACGAGGAGCCCCAGGTGGTGAACACGGCGAGCCCGCTCTGTCGCTGCGGGAGCAGCGCGTCGGCGAGGTAGCTCCACCCGCCCCCCGGGACGCGCTTGGCCAGGGCCACGGCCAGCCAGTTGTGCTCGGGATCCTGGAGGAGACCCACGCCGAGCAGCTCGCCGCCCAGGGAGCCTGGCTCGGCCCGGAAGTCGAGCGTGCCGAGGGGCCCGCTGCCCGGGAACGGCGCGGGCGTGAAGCGCTCGACGCGACCGGAGGGGTCGACGAAGATTTCCTGGGGGGCCTGCAGGCGCACGAAGAGCCCGCGCGAGCTGATCGAGATCATGCTGGCGTTGAGCTGATCGAGGGCGCCCGGGGCCAGGGTGACGTCGCCGCGGGTGAGCGGGCCGGCGTCCGGGATGCGCACCCGGGCGGAGGTGCCTTCGATGAAGTTCTCCCAGGCGACCTCGACGTTGCGGAGGGGCCCACCCGGCAGAGGCTGGCCGTGCGCGTCCACGGGGTAGGGGGCGCGGACGACCACGTAGCCCTCGACCTGCGTCGCGGAGATCGCGGTCGCGGTGTGCGCCCCGTGCGGGCCGACGAGCGGGCGCCGGATCACCCGGGCCTCGCCCTCGCCCGACTCCCCCAGCGTGGCCGTGGTGGCGGTGAGCGCGCCGGTCGCACCGTCGAGCGAGAGCGCCGACCACACCGAGCGCCCGCGCATGATCTCGTGGACCGTGGGCAGGGGCGAGCTCGAGGTGCCGGGCACCAGGTAGTCGTCGACGCGCGCCCACCGGCCGCCCGCGGAGAGGTCGCAGGAGATCGGGGTGAGGACCGCCTGGGTGCCGGCGGGAGGCGGATCGGCCGTTCGATCGGCGGCGCCCGTCTCCCCCGCGCTGCCCCAGCCGACGCGCGATACGGTGTCGCCGATCACGCAGCCGGCGAGCCCGCAAGCGAAGGCGATGTTGCCCTTGGTGTACTCGCGCACCAGCGCCTGGGGGAGGGTCTGCCGGTCCCAGTTGATGCCGCCGTCGAGGGACTCCCAGAAGGTGCCCGCGCCGTCGGACAGGTTGCTGGGGAGCGCGAGCACACGCTTGCCCTGGCCCGAGAGGACGACGTCGACGGCGTTGCCGTCCTCGTCGAGAGGCGGCGCCGCGACCTGGAGCACGCGGCCGTCCTCGTCGGCGGTGAGGTAACCGACACCGCCGCGGGTGCGGGCCACCATGAGGCTGAGGGTCCCGTCGTCCCCGGGCCGGATCGGGCTGGTCTCGTCGAGCTCGAAGGTGTCCGGGGGCTGCTCTCCCTCGGAGGGCTCGTCGTCCTCGTGCGGGGGGCGCGCCGGGTGCGCGGTGGGAGCGGACTGGAGCACGCGGGGCGAGAACGTCTCGCCCCCGTCGTGGGAGACGAACAGCCCGATGCGCTCGTCCTTGCCGCGCTTGCCGAGGAAGTAGGCGGAGCGGCCGTCGACGGCGAAGGCGAGGCCGAGCGCCGGGCCGGCCAGCTGCGGTGCGCTGGACGCGAGCGCGCCCAGGGAGGGAGAGGCGCGCTCGGGCAGCCCCGCGTCGATCGGGTCGGGCGACCCGGCATCGACCGGGCCGGCATCGGCGTCGGCGGCGAGGGGCCGGAGCAGGAGCGGGCCGCTGGGCTTGCACGCGCCGGCCGGGTCGGACGATCGGCACGCCCCCGAGATCAACGCCGCGCCGTCGGGCGCGACGGCGATGGCGACCTGCTCGCCGTCGGGGGTGACCAGGTGCAGCGGCGCGCTCCAGCTCGTCCCGGCGTCGGTGCTGCGGCGCACGTCGGCTGCGATTTCCGAGCCGTCGGGGAAGATGCAGGCCAGGAAGACGATGCGCCCCCGCGCGCCCAGGCGCAGGTTGGTGCAGGGGGCGCTCCACGGGATCGGCTCGGTCTCCAGCCGGCCCTCCAGGCGACCGCGCGAGAAGAGCCAGGGCTCGCCGTCGGAGTCCGGGTGGACGATCTCGTGGTAGCGATCGCCGTCGAGCAGGGCGTGGCCCGCCTGCACCGCCGCGGCCGACGGGGCGCGCCCCAGCTCGATCTCGAGCGTCGCCTGCGGCACCACCAGGCGGTCCGTGCCGCGGGCGAAGGTCGCGGCGCGCCACACCACCGACTCGAAGATCCCCTGCGCGCCGAGGTCGCCCGCGGCCGTGCGCCCGAGCCTCCTCGCGCCGACGGTGGGCGCCCCGGCGGCGGTCCAGGTGACGCCGGCGTCCTCGCTGGTGAGGAGCGCCTCGGGGAACGCGAGCGCGAGCACCCTGGGGCCGTCCGCGACGAGATCGAAGACGTGCGCGCCCGCCAGCGCCGGCGCGGCTCCCCCCGGGCGCCAGCCGCTCTGCGGGCCCCAGCGGAGCAGCTTGCCCTCCAGCGTGGCGGCGAGCACCTCCGCTCCGACGCCGGCGACCTTGGCGAGCGGCTCGGGGGCGGGCACCGTGCGGGTGAAGCCCCCGAGGGGCTCGCCCGTTTCGTAGAGGGTGCCGGTCTCGCCGACGTAGATCCAGGTGCCGTCGGCGCGACGGATCGCCGAGGTGAGATCCTCGGGCGCGACCGCGAAGCTGGCCTCCGCCTTGCCCGAGCAGATGACCCGGGCGCCGAGCTGCTTGGTCGCGGCGGCCGACCAGCGCTGGCCTCCCTCGGCGGTGAAGGCGCAGCCTCCGTCGGGGAGCTTGACGCTGGCGAGCGCGGTGGTCGGCGCGGGCGGGTGATAGTCCCAGCGGGCGGGGGACACGAACGCCGGGGCGCCGGGGTCGGCCGGCGCGAGGTCGTGGGCGAACGGCACCGGCGGGCGCGCGGCCGAGCAGCCGAGCCCGGCCGCGGCGACGAGCAGCGCGGGGATGCGCCCCGCGGAGCCCCCATCGCGGCGGAGCCTCACTCCACCCACCTCGCCACGAAGACGTTGGTCTCGCCCGGCTTCGATCCGAAGCGGTTCGACGCGAACACCAGGAGCTCCCCGCTGGGCGAGAACATGGGGAAGCTGTCGAAGCCCTCGTAGTAGGTGATGCGCTCGATGGGGGGCACGCCCTCGAGGGTGACGGGCGCGTCGGGGTCGACCACGTAGAGATCGAAGTTGGGGGCGCGACCCTCTTGCGAGACAGGCGACGGGAGGGCGTCGATGTTGGAGGCGAAGATCACCCGCCGCGAGTCGGGGAGGTAGGAGGGCGCGAAGTTGGCCTTGCCGTTGCGGGTGACCGCGTGCGCGTTCTGCCCCTCGGCGCCGCCGACCATGATCTCGAGGGTGGTCGGCTTGACCAGGCCCCGCGCGAGGAAGGCGCGGTACTCCTCGAGCTCGGCGCCGGCGGGCCGGCCGGCGCGCCACACCAGGCGGGAGCTGTCCGGTGAGAAGAACGCGCCGCCGTCGTAGCCGGGCGTGTGGGTGATGCGGCGCACGTCGGATCCATCGAGGCGCGCCGTGTAGAGCTCGAGATCGCCGTCGCGGGTGCTGGTGAAGACCAGGCGCGAGCCGTCGGGCGCGACGGTGGTCTCCGCGTTGTAGCCCGGGCCCCCGAGGAGCAGGCGGCGATCGCTGCCGTCGGGGTTGGCCGAGTAGATCTGGAAGGGGTCGAGGGCCCACACGTAGCCCTGGGAGCGATCGGGCTTGAGCGGACACGCGACCCCGGCCGCCAGGGTGGACGAGTAGAGGACGCGGTCGGCGTGCGGGTAGAAGAAGTAGCCGCACGTGGTGCGTCCGCCGCCGGTCGAGACCCGGCGGATCTCCCCGCCGCCGAGATCCATCACCCACATCTGATCGCAGCCCGCGCCGCCGCGGGTGGACTGCCAGATGAGCTGGTGGCCGTCGGGCGACCAGTACGCCTCGGCGTTCTCGCCGTCGCCGAAGGTGAGCTGACGGACCTCGGCGAGGTGGCGCTCGCGCGGGTCTTGCGCGACCGGCTTGCCGGCCCGCACCGACCAGGGCAGCCACTCCGGCTGGGCGGTGGTGACCGCGCTGGGGATCGCCCCGAGCGGCTCCGGGGGGCTCGCCTTCTTCGGCGCCGGGGTCGAGCACGCCGCGAGGGCGAGGAGGGCCAGGGGGGCAAGGGCGCGGGTCACCCGGCGACTCTAGTACGAAGCGGCGCCCAGTTCACGGCGAGCGCGCAGATCCGCCTACGGCACCTGCAGCCGCGCGATGAGCGGCACGTGATCGCTCAGCCCGTCGAAGGCCCCCTCCTCGCCGAACGGCCGGGTGTCGGCGAAGTCGAGCCAGGTGAGCGGGAGCGACGAGTACACGTGATCGAGGTGCATCCGCAGGTTGAGGAAGCCCGCCGTCGGGTAGGCGCGCGCCTCGGTCTCGCTGAAGCACTGCACCTTGGAGAACGCGTCGACGAAGCCGCGCTCCTCCCGCAGGTAGCGGTCCACGGGCGAGCCCGGCAGGGAGTTGAAGTCGCCCACGACCACGAAGTAGGGGCTCCGCTGCTCGCGCTGGACGAAGTCGGCCAGGGTCCGCGCCTCGGCGAGCTGGTTGGGCGCGAAGCCCATGCGCGCGTCGCTCGTCCAGAACTCGCGGGAGAACACGCTGGGGAGCGAGAGGTGGGTGTTGAAGACGTCGAAGGTGAAGCCGCTCTCGTGCTCGAACGAGACGTGGGCGCAGATGCGCGTCTGCTTGAGGTTCTTCACCCGGCGGCGATGGGTGATGTCGTGCGGGCTGGAGGCGTTGTGGTGCCCGATGGCGAAGGTGTCCCGCGCGATCACCGCCAGGCCGGTGGTGTAGATGTTGGTGCGCGCGGTGAGCCGGTAGGTGTGCGCGGGGAAGTAGTAGGCCACGTAGCGGTCGGGCTTGTTCGCCAGCGCGAGCGCGGCGTGGAGCTCGGTCATCACCCGGTCGAGCTGGGTCTCCTCGGGGTGCCAGAGGCGGTTGATGGAGGTCGAGCGGAGCGACTGGGTCTCCACCTCCTGGAGGCAGATGAGGTCGGGCACCTGATCGAGCGTGGCGAGCGAGCGGGCGATCCGGCTGAACGCCGAGCTGGTGGAGGCCAGACCGCGGGTGCGGTGGCCGAAGTAGCGCACGTTGTAGGTCATCACCCGCAGCGTGCGCCCGCCCGTCGCCCCGGGCCGGAGCGCGCTCGCCTCGGGCGGGGTGTCATCCGCACGTTCAGCCATCGCGCTCGCCTCGCTCATGAGTGCTCCCGCCCCAGGGTACTACGCGCCGCCGGCCGCGCCCGCCCTGCTCGCGCCCCGCGTCACGCAAGGCCGAGGACCAGCCCGATCGCGCCTGCCGCGGCGATCACCGCGCCCAGCGCCGCCACGCCGCGAGCCTGGAAGGCCGGTCGCCGCCGCGCCCACAGCGTCGCCGCCACGATCGACGCGCTCGTCGCCGCCAGCGCCAGCCCCGCGCCCGCCGCGAACGCCCCGACCGCGCGCGGCGCCTCCAGGCGCTGGAGCGCCGCGGCGCTGCCGAGCCCGTGCACCACCCCGAACGGCAGCGCGACGAGCCAGCGCCACCGGCGCGGGGAGGCGAGCGCCTCGAGCCCGACGTACACCAGCGAGAGCGCGACGGCGGGCGCGAGGACGAGCGGGCTGGGCACGAAGACGCCGCGGGCGCCAAGGAGGAGCCCCACCGCCGCAGCGGCGGCAAAGGCCGCGGCGGCGGCGAGCGCGGCGCGCCGGTCCTCGCAGGTGACCAGGAGCGCGAGGAGGAACGCCGGAGCCGTCGGCCGCGCCAGGAGGTGGAGGGCGCCCCACCGCAGCGCCGCTCCGGAGGAGCCGCCCGCCGGGGGCGGCGACGCCTCCGGGGCGAGATCGAGCGAGAGGCCGGGGTTGCGCTGGGAGAGCACCCGATCGATCCCGGACGGCCCCGCCGTCGCGCGCGCCAGGTGGCGGTGACCGAAGGGCAGATCGTCGAGAAAGGCGAGCTGCACGTCGAGCTTCCGCGGGCGCGCGGCGCAGCGGTAGACCGCGCTCACCGTGACGCCGTCCTGCTCGATCAGCTCGGCGCGCTCGAGCTTGCCGTGGCACGGGGCGCCGTCCCCGCTCACCTTGATGCGCCCGACCAGCGCGCCCTCGATGGATTCGCGGCCGGCGGCGAGCTCGGCCGGGCTCAGCCCCCCGTCGTGATCGGCGTCGAGCCCCGCCACCAGGGCGATGAGCTCCTTGCGGGCGAGGGTCACCTGGGCGCGCACGGACGCGCCCTCGACCAGGTAATCCCCGCGAGAGAGGCCGACCTCGTGCGCGCGGGCGCTCGCCGTGAGCAGGGCGCCGGCGCCCAGCGCGGCGAAGGTGACCAGCGTCGCGCCCCGCCTCATCTCACCCGCGCAGCTTGCCGATGAGATCGCGCGCGGCGACGCCCCGCTCGGCGCAGTACGCCGCGAGCCCGTCGAGCACCTTCCTGGCCGCGGTGGGATCGGCGAAGCTCGCCGTCCCCACCTGCACGGCGGTCGCCCCGGCGAGGAGGAACTCGACCGCGTCGTCAGCGGTGGCCACGCCGCCGATGCCGATCACGGGGATCTTCACGGTGCGGGCCAGCTCCCAGACCATGCGCAGCGCGATCGGCTTGAGGGCGGGCCCGGAGAGGCCCCCGGTGCGGTTGGCGAGGCGGGGGCGCCAGGTGCGCGGATCGATGGAGAGGCCGCGGATGGTATTGATCGCCGTGAGCGCGTCGGCGCCGGCCTCCTGGCAGGCGAGGCCGACGCCCTTGAGATCGCCCGCCTCGGGCGACATCTTCACCCAGACCGGGAGGCGGGTGACGGCGCGGACCGCCTCGGTGACGCGAGCGGCGGCGGCGGGATCACAGCCGAACTCGAGGCCGCCCTTGTCGACGTTGGGGCAGGAGACGTTGAGCTCGATGGCCGCCACGCCCTCCTCGCGATCGAGGCGCCGGGCGAGCGTGGTGAAGTCGTCGAGGGTGGTGGCGAAGACGTTGGCCACCACGGTGACGCCGCGGCGGCGGAGGACGGGGAGCTTGTCGCGGCAGAAGGCCTCGACCCCCACGTTGGCGAGGCCGATGGCGTTGAGCATGCCCGCCGCGGTCTCGCAGATGCGGTCCGGCGGGTTGCCCGGGCGCGGCTCGAGGCTGAGGCCCTTGGTACAGATGCCACCGAGGGTGGCGACGTCGAAGAAGTCGTCGTACTCGAGCCCGTAACCGAAGGTGCCGGACGCCGTCAGCACCGGGTTCTTCAGGGTGAGGCCGCCGACGCGGACGGAGAGATCGGCCGGGGCAGGCCGCGCGGAGCCGCCATCGCTGGATACGCTCATCGGTGGCTCTTGCTCCAGTCGATGGAGACCGCGTCGACGCAGGGCCCCTCGGTGCAGGCGTAGAGGAAGCCCTTGCCTCCCGCGCGCGGGACCGGACAGCCGAGACAGACGCCGTAGCCGCACGCCATCGGCGTCTCCAGCGAGACCTCGCAGAGGACGCCGCGCGCGGCCGCGAGCGTGGCCACGGCCGCCATCATCGCGTCGGGACCGCAGGTGTAGATCTTGGCCGCCTGGCCCGCGGCGGCGAGCTCGTCGAGCGCGCGCTCGAGGAGCACGGTGACGCGCCCCGGGGCGCCGCGCGAGCCGTCCTCGGTGGCGATCCGGAGCTCGGCGACGGAGGCGAGCTCGAAGTCGAGGGGCAGGTCGCCGGCGCTGCGGGCGCCGTAGAGCGCGAGGGGTCGCTGCCCGGCGCTGCCCTTCCCGCTCGCGAGCTCACGGGCGAGGAAGAGGAGCGGCGCCACTCCGACGCCGCCGGCGACCAGCACCGGGCGGTGGCTCGGTGGGCAAGGTCGCCAGGGCAGGCCCAGAGGCGCGAGCAGATCGAAGGGCTCGCCGCTCGACGCGTGGGCCAGGCGCCGCGTGCCCTCCCCCACCACCTTGATGAGGATCGAGGGCCGGTCGCCCGCCGTCAGCAGGCTCATCGGCCGCGGGAGCAGGGGCGCGTGCCCCCACGCCGCGGAGCGCACCATCGCGAACTGGCCGGCGCGCGCCGCCAGGGCCGCGCCGTCGGTGGCGGGCACGCCCTCGAACGTGAGGACGTGGTACGCGGTGCCGATGGAGTCGCGCCGGTGGAGCCGGAGCCGCGTGAGCCGCCGCGGGGCCAGCGACCCGACGAGAGGAGGGGGTTCGTCCACGCCCAGCTCTTAGCCCCGGGGCCGTCACCCGTCGATGCGGATTTCGTCCTGGCCGGGGACGACGCGGCCGCTCTCGGGATCGAGCGCGAGGATCATCTCGATGGCGTCTTCGTCGTTGTCCGCATAGTAGTTCGCGCGCACGCCGAACGCCGTGAAGCCGAGCCCTCGGTAGAGCTTGATCGCCGCGCGGTTGGAGCGCCGCACCTCGAGGAGCAGGATGCGAACGTGCTGGCCGGCCGCGTACGCCAGCGCCTCTTCCATGAGGGCGCGAGCGAGGCCGCAGCGCCTCGACGGCGGCGCGGTGGCGATGTTGAGCACGTGCAGCTCGTCGGCGACGTGCCAGGCGATGAGGAAGCTGGCCGGCGCCGCGCCCTCCGCCAGGCAGGCCGCCCACACCCGGGACCAGGGGCGCGCCAGCTCCTCGCGGAGCGAGAAGGTGTTCTCCGCGAAGCAGGCGCGGGCGATCTCGTCGAGCACCGCGAGCTCGACGTCCTCGCGGGGCAGGATCCGCGTCACCAGCGGTCGGGGCGCTCGGCTGTCTCTCACATGGTCTCGGTAGGGCACCCGGACACCACCTGCACCTGCGCGACCTGGCCGCTCTGGAGCTCCTGGCAGGCGGTCCCGTGGAGGGTGACCACGTTCACGGCGGTCCAGGTCCAGCCGTTGACCGGGTCGGAGAGCAGAAGCTGCTGGCCGAGGTAGACGTTGGTGTCGCCCGGGGTCGTCGGTGGATCGGCGATGGTGACGTCGCACGAGACCGACGCGCCGGCGATGGTCTGGAGCACCGCGCCGAGCGTGGTCAGATCCTGGACGTTGTAATAGAACGGCGACGACGCCTGCGGCGCGCCCCCGGCGAACGCCATCTGGGTCAGCACGTTGCCGTAGAACTGGCTCCCCGGGATGCCGATGACGTAGACCTTGACGCCCGCCGCCGCGAGGCTCGCGACCGCCGACACCGTCGCCGCCTCGTCGACGCAGTTGAGCGGCCCCGCCGGGCCGGTCGCGGAGCAACAGTTGGTCCCCATCGCGCAGCACGTGTCGCCGGGCGCGCAGCCCTCGATGTTCTCGGTGCAGGTCGCCGCGGTGCAGCTCGCCGCCGCGTTGCAGTTGGGCCCGCCGTCGGTGGCGAGCACCGCGATGGTCTTGCCGGGGAGGGCGGCGAGCCGCGGCTGGAGCGCGAGGAGCGTGGCGGCGGTGGGGGTGCCGCCGGAGGGCTGCAGCGCCACGGTCGCGGCGTTGAAGCCACCGGGGTCGTTGAAGAACGGCGCGTAGACCTCGGCCCCGAGGTGGCAGGGCTCGGCGGCGCTGGTGTCGAGCGGGAAGGCGGCGGCGCCGGGCGTGATGACGTAGCGCAGGTTGTCCACCAGCGTCGCGGCGGCGAACTGCACCAGCGAGAAGCGCGTGCCCCCCGGAACGACGGTGCTCATGCTGCCGGAGATGTCGAAGATGAAGTAGACGTTGGTGGGCTGGCTGGTGATGGCGTGGATCTCGTTGCCGCACAGGCCGCCCGCGTCGGCCGCCGGCGGTGGCTGCGAGCCGCCGAGCCCAAGGCCGGTCCCGCCCCCTCCCCCTCCCGATCCGCCGTCACCCCCGCCCGAGCCGCCGTCGCCGGACGGGGGGCCGAACATGTGGGACACGTTCGAGCACGCGGCGACGCCGAGCAGCGCAGCGCAGACCGCGGAGAAGGCGCGAGGGACCATCGTCGCCCGAGCGTATCACTTCCCCGCCGGCGCTCTAGGCGCTCTAGGCGATCCAGCTCTCGGCGCGGAGCTGGGGGAAGCGCGCAAAGTTGCCCGGTCGGCGCGTCACCAGGGTGAAGTCGTTCGCCAGCGCGATGGCGGCGATCATCGCATCGTCGGGGTCGCCCTCGGCGGCGCCCTCCGGCGCGCCGTCGGTGGCGCGCAGCTTGGCGAACGCCTGCGCGGCCGTCAGGTCGAAGGGGGCAACCTTGATCGCCGTCACCAGGCGGAGGACGTCCTGCATCAACCGGGTGCGCCCGGAGCGCCGCGCCGCGAGGAGGAGCTGGCTCACCGAGATCACGCTGGTCCAGCGATCGCGCGGCGGGATCGACGTCAGGCGGCGCACCAGGGTGCGCGAGGGGGCGGTGCGGAGCACCTCGGCGAGCGTGCCGGTGTCGAGGAGGTAGGCCACGGCGTCACCCTCGTCGCCACAGGCCGGTCCTGGAGAGGTCGGAGACGAACGCGTCGGCGAACTCGTCGTGGCGGCAAGCGCCGCAGAGCGCGAGCAATGGGTCGGCGCCGGCGGTGCCGGGGTCGGGTGGCTCGATGCGATCGAGATCGGTCATGGGGACGATGGCCGCGACCGGGTGGCCATCGCGGATCACCACCGTGCGCGAGCGCGCCCGCTCGGCGGCATCCACCGCGTCCTGGCAGTGGGCCGGGAGGTCGGCGAAGGGGATGCCGTACTTTTGCGTCACCCCCGCGAAGCTAGCGGATCGATCGGACGGCGTCAGCGGTTTAGGATCAGGTCAGCTCGCCCAGCACGCGGACGATCTCGGTGACGCCGGCGTCGAGCGCCGCCGCGGTCGCGCGGCTCGGCCCCGGGCCCGGCAGGGAGGCGTCCTCCTCGCGGATGGCGCGGCCGGCGTGGGGATTGTCGAACCAGTCCTCGTCGAAGTGCTCGATGAGGGCGCGCCGATCGCGCGCGCCCAGGAGCGCGCCGGCGAAGCGGGCCGGGTCGTCGGGGCCGAGGCGCGGCACCACGCCGGCGAGCGACGGCGGGAGCGGCGCGCCGAGGGCCGCGGCGGTGTGCTCCTCGAAGTGAGCCGCGAGCTCGCCTGCCGGCAGCGAGAGCGCGCCGCGGCAGAGGACGCGCGCGGCGTCGAGGCGCAGGCTGACGAGCAGCGCGCGCGCCAGGCCCCGCCCCTGATCGCGAGCGCGACCGCGGCCCAGGCCCAGGGCGCGCACCGCGAAGATCGGGTCCGCGGCGAGCGACGCGAAGAGCGCGGCGCGGCGAGGGCGGCGCAGATCGAAGGGGGCACCGGCGAGCGCGAACGGACCCCGGGGGCCGTCGGCGTCGGCGAGGGCGGCGCCGAACGCACCGAGGGCTCGCGCGAACGAGGACGCGCCGAGGGCGGCGGGCAACGGAGCGACCGCGAGGCGGAGCCCCTCGGTGAGCGGGCCGCGCCGGAAGAGCTCGAAGAGCCACCGCGGGCTCAAGCGAGCGGGCCATCCCTCGCCGAAGGCGCGGCCGACGCTCGCGTCGAGGACCGAGGGCCAGCGCTCGCCGCGTTCGACGAGGGGCGCGGTGTCGGCGAGGAGGCGCTGGGCCGCGGCCGCGACCGCGGCGGGAGGGTCGACGAGGATCTCCACCGCGTCGGGGGCGGCGCCGAGGATGCGCGCGGCCTCGACGCGGCGGTCCGCCAGGATGCGCGCGGCGTCGTGCACCGCGCCGGCGCCGCGGGCGAGGGCCCCGGCGAAGATGCGCCGCCGCGACGCGTCGGGCTCACGCAGCAGGCGGACCAGCAGCGCCCGCGGGGACTCGGTCAGCGCGGCGATGCCAGGCTCCGCCACGGTGATCGAGGGCGCGTGCCAGGCGACCGCGAGGCGGACGGTGTCGGGCCAGAGCACGCGGTCGAGGGTGAGCGCGTAGATCCACGCCTGGAGCGGCGCCGCGAGCTCCCCGCCCTGCGCGCCGACCTCCAGCCAGGTGGCCCGCTCGCTGACGCGGCGATGGGCGGCGAGCGGGTTGGCGGCGTCTTCCACGCCGCCGCGGGCGAGGCGGGCGCGGGCGGCGGCGCTCTCGCCGGCGGCGCGAGCGACTTCGCGATCGAGGATCTCGAGGGGGATGTCCATCGGTACCCGTGGCTAGCCGTGAATGGTGGGGCGCACGCCGAAGCGGGCGGCGAGGTCGCCCTCGGCGCGCGCGAGGAAGGCGAGCCGATCGCGGACCCGCTCGGGGTCGCCGCGGACGCTGATCGCGAGGTCGACCATCGTCGTGTAGTGGCGCGCCTCGCAGGCGAAGAGCCCCTCGTAAAAGGCGGCGAGCGCGTCGCCGCGGGCGGCGAGCGCGTCGGCGAGGAGGCGAAACCGCTCGCAGGAGCGGGCCTCGATGAGCGCGCCGACGAGGAGTCGATCGGCGAGGGATCCGTGGGGTGACTTGTCCGCGCTGGCCTGCGCGGCCTGGCGGAGGTCGGCGACGTAGGCGTCCGTCTCGGGGCGGCCGAGCTCGACGCCGCGCTGCTCGAGGAGCGCGAGCACCTCGCGAAAATGGTCGAGCTCCTCCGCGGCGACGGCGGTGAGCGCGCGCGCCACCCGGGTG
>Ga0302267_10005032_pt1 | contig 14137 bp, 11 predicted proteins | sample III_Bog_E1_3_FD_194555 | JGI IMG/M metagenome (GOLD analysis project Ga0302267, IMG submission 194555) | Peat permafrost microbial communities from Stordalen Mire near Abisko, Sweden - III_Bog_E1_3 | ecosystem: Environmental > Terrestrial > Soil > Wetlands > Peat | place: Sweden: Abisko... | reverse complement strand
GGCGCCGCGCGCGCGCAGCGCCTGCACCGCCTCGGGGTGCTGGCTAAGGTCGCGGGCAAACTGGATCAGACTGGCACGGGTGCCCTTCAGGGTCGGATCGGTGCCGATCACCGGCAGCGCCGCCTGGTAGTCCCGCACCAGCCCCTCCCACGTCTGCACCAGACCGCGGGCGAGATTGTCCCGCTTCACCGCAAGCTCCTGCTGGCGATACGCCGCGGCGGCACGGCGGGCCTCCGCCACCCCCGCCGCGATCTCCTGCCGGCGATACTCCGCCGCCGCACGACGGGCCTCCGCCACCCCCGCGGCAAACTCCCGCTGCCATGCCGCCTTCTCCTGCTCGGCGCGCTGCCGCTCGGCCAGCCGGTCCGTCACCACCCGCAGCGCCTGCGGCAGCGCCGCCACCGCATCGGCGATGCGCCCGATCGCCGCCCCGCCCTGCTCCACCACCCGCGCCGAAACGCCCAGCGCGCTGTGCAGCGCCTGCAAGGTCCACCGCTGCTGGATGTGCCGGTGCAGACTGGCCGCCGGCTCGCCCGCCGCCTGCCGCGCCTCGGCCCGCTCGGCATGGGCCTGCAACCGCTCCGCGGTCTTCGCCTGCAGCTCGGACACAAACCGCCCCAGCGCCGCCACCCGCGACACGAGCCCGCCGGTCGTGATCTCGTCCGGGGTGGCCCAGGCGACCGACGCCGCCTTCACCTCGCCGCGGCCCATCTGCCGCGCGAGCTGCACCGCATCGCGCGCCGTGTCCCGCGCCACGAACACCTTGGCGCTCTCCCGCTGCCGGGTCAGCGCGACATAGCTCGCCGCCGAGCGCCAGTGATGCGTGTGATAGAGGTACGTGTGGTCCAGGGTCTTGCCCTGGCCCTTGTAGATCGTGCCCGCATAGCCATGCCGGAAACCCTGGAACGCGCCGGCCGACCAGCTCACCTCCCGCCCGCGCCCGCCCGCCGCGTCCAGCACCGCCCGCACCTGCCCGGTGCCCGGGTCCAGCCCGGTGATGGTGCCGACATTGCCGTTGTACAGCCGCGCCGCCTTCAGCGTGTCGGTGAGCTGCACCCGGTCGCCCACCGCGAACGGCAGCGGCCCGTGCCTGGTCTCCAGCACCGTATCGGCGCCGGTCAGCTCGCCCCGCTCGCGGCACACCGCGCGCAGCTCGGCATTCAGCCCGTCCACGTCCTTGTTGGTGTAGGCGAACACGAACCGCGCCCGGCCCGGCTCGGCATCCTGCTTCCAGGCCGCCACCAGCGCCGCCCGCGCTTCGTCCTGGTCCGCCGTCCAGGTGATCGCGCCGTTGCGGTCGAACGCAACCACCGCCTCGGTGAACCGCCCCTCGGCCAGATCCCGCGCCGCCTGGCGCTGCCAATCCACACGCTGCCGCGTCACCTCGACAATCTCGGCCGCGCCGTGCCGCGCCTTCAGCTCGGTGAACAGCCCGCCGCGCTCAATCGAGGCAAGCTGCCGGTCGTCGCCGGCGAGGATCACCTTCGCCCCCGCCGCCCGCGCCGCCGCCAGCAGCTCGCCGGTCACCCGGCTGTCCAGCATCGCCGCCTCGTCCACCACCACGACGGTGCGGCTGTCCCATGCGGTGCGGCCGTTCTTCAGGCTGAACAGCTCGGCATGCACCGTGCCGGCCTTGGCAAATCCCTCGCCCTTCAGATCCTGCGCAACCGCATTGGTCGGCGCCAACCCGACCACCAGCAGCCCGGCGCGCTCATGCGCCTCCCGCACCGCCTGCAGGGTGTAGCTCTTGCCGGTGCCCGCCCGGCCCTCGATCAGCTTCAGCCCGCCCGCCGCCACCGCGTGGTCGAACGCCAGCCGCTGATCGTCCCGCAGACTCCGCGCCGCCAGCGCCGCCGCCGCGTGCGACTCCGGCACCGCCTGGTGCCCGCCGCCGGCCAGCGCCGCTCCGTCAGCAAGTGCAGAAACCTCCTGGGCGCGGACCGGGCGCGTGGTCCACCGCTCCACCGCCTCGCCGGTCGCCCGGTCGTGCAGCGGCAACAGGTCGCCGTGCGCCAGCACCGCCGCCTTGGCTGCCCCCCGCTCCTCCTCCCCCTCGATGTGCTTCGCCAGCGTCCGGTCCAGCTCGCGCTCGGTGAACGTCGCGTTGTTCCGCGTCAGCGTCGCCAGAACCTGCGCCGGATCGCGCGCCGCCGCCTCGTTGGCCTGGCGCAGCACCGCCGCCCGCTGCACCGCCTCCGATCCCGCCCGCCGCATCCGCACCGGGCCGATATGCGCGCCGGGGTGCGCCGCCGGCGCATCCACCCGGATGTCCAGGCCGTGCTCCCGGAAATACCGGTCCTGGTGCTCCCGCCACAGCTCGCCCCACGCCTCGCCGTCCGTGACGAAGTTCCGCCCGCCGGCCCGCCGCATCTCCGGGTCCAGGTCGCGCGCCTTCTTGGCTGAGAAGCGATCCCCCTCCAGCCGCCGCGTGGTGATCAGCACGTGGGCGTGCCAGTTGACCGGCCCGTCCTCCGGTTGCCCCTCCGCCGGGGCATCGTGCGGACGGTGCACGTCGAGCTGCACCGCCAGCCCCTTCGCCACGAAATGCGTCACCACGAACGACCGCGCCAGCGCGATCCGGTCTTCGTCGGTCAGCCCCGGATTCGCCGGCAGCGCCAGCACGATCTCCCGCGCAACCTGCGCGTCCTTCCGCTTCTCCGCCGCCTCCGCCGCGTTCCACAGCACGCCGCAGTCCCGGAACCGCTCGGCCGCGCCCGCCGGCAGCAGCACCTCGTGGTGCTCCGGCGCGTCGCGGTTCTTGAAGTAGAACAGCTCGCCCGTGCGTTCGGCTTCGATCGCCTCGCGGGCGTTGTAGGCGGCCGAACGGATCGCGCTGCCGCCGTCACTGCGGGAAATATACCGGGCGCGGGCGAACTGGATGGCCACGTCGGGACGCTATCCCAGGCCGCCCCGCCGCTTCAAGCCGCGTCGCGCAGCGATGCATATTGCGTCTGCACGCTATCGCTCGCTCCGCTCCCGGGTGCAGAACATTCGGATTTTCGCACCCTGCTCGTGGCTCGCTTGCCGGTTCCCGCCCCGCTTGGTCTGCTGGATCGCACCGACCGATTCGCGCCCGCTGCGGGTTTGGCGCCGCTCCCGGCTTGGTGTTAGCTGGCCGGATTACGGGGGAAGGTGGGGCGGCGGACCAGGGCGGCAAGCTGTCTCAGGGCGTCCGGTGGGTCGGGCGCTCTACCAACAGAACGGGGCCTGGCGTCTGGCCAGACCCGCACGCAAGGGAGACCACATGAACACCAACGACCTCATCGAGCGCGTCGCCGCCGAGCACGGCGTCTCCAAGGAACACACCAAGAAACTCCTCGACAGCGCCTTCAGCGCCATCGTCGCCGCCGCCAGCTCTGGGGAAGAAGTCGCGCTCGCCGGCTTCGGCCGCTTCAAGGTCGCCGACCGCGCCGAGCGGCAGGGACGCAATCCCGCCACCGGACAGGTCATGACCATCGCCGCCTCCAAGAAGCTCGCCTTCACCCCGGCAAAGGCCATCCGCGAGGCACTCAACGTGGTGGCGCCGCCAGCGCGGGCAGCCGCCGAGTGACCGCTGGACGGGGCTTCGCCAGCGGTCAGGCCAAGCCCCATCTATGGCGTTTCTGACCACGGATCGGGGGACACCATGGCCCGCTCGCTTGCCGAACGTCTGCGTGCCCATGAACAGCAGAAGGCCCGCCTCGCCGAAGAGGAAGCCAAGATCAGGGACGCCGAGCGCAAGGCACGCACCCGCAGGCTCATCGAGGCCGGCGCCCTGGTCGAAAAGGCCGGTCTCCTCGATCTCGACGTCAACGCCCTCTACGGCGCCTTGCTCTCCCTCAAGGAAGGCGCCGCTGAGACCGAACAGGTCGCGCAGTGGGCCGCCCTCGGCGGGCGAACCTTCGCCCGTGAAGCCCGCCTCCGTGACGAAGGCAAGGAGCCCATCGTCCTCACCTTCCCCGCCCCGCTTCCCAAGGAAGTCACCGCCACCCTCCGCGCCGCCGGCTTCCGCTTCAGCAAGGTCCTCCAGCACTGGGAAGGACTCGCCAAGCCCGACGACGCCGACGCACTCGCCAAACCCCACGGCGGAACCGTCCGGCGGATCAATCCGCCGGTCGATGCCGGCTCGCAGCCGAATGGGCAACCGGGAAGCGAGGGGCCGGCGAGTGACCATGACGGGCACGGGCTGGCCCCGCCCGTCGATGGTGCGGCGGCGTCGGTGCCGGCCAAGGCACATGCTGGCCATGTCCGGCGGGCCAAGCCACCGGCCGACACCAGCACGAACCCTGGGCAGCCGGGAGAAGCAGCACCGGCAGCCGATACGGGTGGCGATCTGCTCTCTCGCGGCTAACCGGGGGTGACTTCTTTGCAGAAAACGCAAACAACCAGAGGCGCTCCTTGATCCGCCCCTCCTCGGCATCCATGCTCGGCGTATGTTCTCAATCAGCGACACCGACGCGGCAGCAGTTCGCACCGCCTTCGAGCGGTCCGGCGCGCTGGCGGCTGCTGCCGAGATGAACCGGCTGTTCCCCGGACTGAGCCCGGCCGGCGCGCAAGCTGCCGCCCGGATGGTCACCCGGTGGCACCTTCCGCAGGACAATGGAGATGCCGGAGATCAGCGCGAGTAGATCCCACGCCTGCCTAACTGGCCCTGGATCGAACGCTGCGACCACAGGCCAGCCAAGAGAATCGGGGATTGCATCCCGCTCAGGCAGTCACTCTGCGGCCTGCCCGATGGCCGGCGCCCCCTCGACCTTGGCGGCGATCTGCCCCAGCACGCCGAGCTGCTTGTCGCTCGGCCGGCAGATCATCCCGGTCTCGATCAGGGTGCAGAGGAACCCCTCCTCCCAAGCGGTCAGCCGTGGATCACCCAAGGCCCCCCACCGCGAACGCCACGAGCAGGCCGGCACAGTCCGCCATCAGATCCCGCACGGCGTCCGGCAGCGCGACGCCGGCCTTGACGGCGATCCCGGCCAGCACCCGCGAGCGGTCGTCCGACAACCAGGGTTGATCCTCCACGTCGATCTGGTGGCGGATCGCGGACAGGAACCGGCGCTCCCAAGCAGTTACCCGAGGATCGCGCTCGGCGGTGTCCAGCATCTCCCAGAACAGCACGGGCTCGCGGCTCGACATGCCAGGCGCATCGTTGGCGTGGCGGCCCAGCAGGTCAATCGAAAGACTCGGGCCAGGAGCGCCGTACAGGCCATTAGCGCTCATGCCCTCCCCCTTCTTTTACGCCCCGCCCTCTTTCACCGTCCTGTGCGTCCGCCGCTGCCACTGGGGGGGGTGATGTCCCGCACCCATCTGCCCTGCCCCCAGGCTGGGGCTGCCCCTTGCCATTCCCAGCGCGCCTTGTTCCTGAGCGCCTTACCTTACGAAGTTGGGTGACCCTCTGCCTCCGCGAGTTATCCCCGTTATCCACAGGGCATCGGGGTTATCCACAGGCCTCTTTAGGGATTCCTATAGGATTCAAGGATTCAGGCTTCGCAAGCCACTGATTCCGAACGGAAAAAGGGCTCGACTCCCAACAAATGGGGGGCCAGTCCCAACAAATGGGGGGCGACCCCCAACAAATGGGGGGCGGACTCCCAACCAATGGGGGGCCACCACCACCCTTGATTGATGTTGGCGGTTGGCCTAGCCCTGTTACTCTATGGCAAAGCCATCCTCTCCCGATTCTCCTCTTGTCGGCCGCACTATGAAGGCCGCGCACCAAGCCGCGCGCACGCTGCCCAACACCGAGATCGTCAAGGCCGGCGAGCTGGTCGAAGCCCGGTTCGCGCGCGGCTCCTCGCCGTCAGCACCGGCCCGGAAAGTGCTGGCGCTGTTGATCCAGGCCGCCGCCGGGGACGGCTGGAAACCGGGGCCGCACTCCATTCTGAAACGCGACTTGCGCGGCACCCACAAGGGCAATGAGCGCCTACCGGACATCCTCGACGAGCTGCAGCAAACCTTGCTGCGGATCGAGACGATTGCCCCGGACGGCCGGGCCGCCGCCCTGGTGGCGCCCGTGATCGCCTACCGGATTGAACACCTGGACGACGACGACGGCTCACGCGTCTGGTGGGAGTTCTCGGAACCAGCGCGCCGCGCCATGCAAGGGAGCGACTATTTCGCCGCCTTGAACCGAGGCACGCTGCTGGCGTTCGGCAGCCGCTACGCCGTCACGATGTACGAGCGGGGCTGTCTGCTTGCCGGGCGTCGTGATCCGCGCTGGCGGGGCACAGTGGCCGAGCTGCGCGAAGTCATGGGCGTGCCTGCCGGGCGGTATCGGGACTGGACCAACATCCGTCAGAAGGTGGTCGAGCCCGCTGTCGCCGAGGTCAACCAGATCGCCGACTTCGTGGCATCCCATAGGGTCGAATACGGCCCCCGCAACAAGGTGGTGGCTGTAGAGCTGTGGTTCCGGCCGAAAGACGTTCCCGGCCGGAACGCTGCCGCAGCCGAGCTGAACCGCTCCCGTATCGGCAGGAAGGCCCGCCGGCAAGGCACTGTCGAGACGGTGGTGGCGCCGATCGCGCTGCCCGGCGCACCGGAATGACAGACGACCTGGCCCCCGAAACCGGCTGGCGCGGCGGCGGCCCGGCTTGCAAATCACACGCCTGCACGGACGGGCCGACGCGCGCCAGCGTCGAAGCATGCGTTGATGCACTGATGCGTTGATGCACTGATGCGTTGCTGGGCGTGGGCTACCCGCCCTGCCTGTCAAGAAACTCCGTCAGCGCCGTCTCGATGATGCCTTGGTGCGTCATGCGCCGAAGGGTGGACTCCTCCTGGCGCGCCACGTAGCGGCGCAGGCGGCGGTACTGCTCGGCCGTCAGGCGCAGGCTCAGCGTGTGGGCGTAGGTTTTCGCGTCATGCCCGGCCGGTGCCGGCGCGGACACTGCGGCCGGCTCCTGCTTCGGCACTGCCAGGTCGCCCAGATCAGCCTTCGGCCGTGCCGCCATCGGGGTCCTCCATCATGATTTGCAAGTAGGCGAACAGCGCCGTCGTCTCGTCCGACGCCTTCCCGGTGAACTCGATCGCGGCTTTGCCCTCGATGGCGGCGGCCGGGAAGTCGGCGCGGAACGTGATCTGCGCGGGAGCGACGCGGCCGAGCCCGGCGAGCTGGCGAACCGCGCCCTCCGTCAGCCGCGAGCGCGGCGGCACCTGGGAAAGCACAAAGGCCCATGCCGGGCACCGGGCGAGGGAGCGGGCGATAGGCGCGGCGGCCAGCAAGTCGTCGGGCGTCGGGCGCACCGGCACCAGCACGGCGTCGGCGCGGCCGAGGAGCTGGGCAAGGTAAGGCGGCTGGCCGGGTGGCGTGTCCACCACCAGCAACTCGATACCGGCGGCGGCAAGCTCCTCGCCCTTCCCGGCCAGAACTAACCAACTGGCCTCCTGGTACGAATAACGGGACGGAACATGAACATCACGCCGCTTTGGTGAGCGGCATGGGCGGGGCTCGTAGCGGTCGCAACCCGTCTCCGGTCTCTGCTGTCCTTTGGTCCATGACCCAGACGTAATCACCGGTCAGGTTCACATGCTCCCAGCCCAGAGGAGAGAGATGGGCCAGGAGACGATCGGGGACGTCTTCCGTCTTGCGTAGGGTGGCGACGGCGCGCTCCAGGTATCGGGTATTCCACAGGATGATTGCGGTGACGATGAGGTTGAGGCCGGAAGCACGGTGCTGCTGGTTTTCGTAGGTACGATCGCGGATTTCGCCGAGTCGGTGAATGAAAACCGCACGTGCCAGGCTGTTGCGTGCCTCGCCCTTGTTGAGTTCCTGTCCGGTCGTGCGCCGCAACTCGGGATCGCTGATCCAGTCGAGGGTGAACAGGGTGCGCTCCAGCCGCCCCAGCTCGCGCAAGGCGGCGGCGACGCCGTTCTGCCGCGGGTAGGAGGCGAGTTGGCGCATGATCAGCGAGGCGGTCACCGTGCCGGTGCGGATGGACGCGGCGATGCGCAGGATTTCCGACCAGTGGGCGCGGATCAGGTCCACGTTGATGCGTCCGGCAATGAGCGGTTCCAGCGTCGGATAGTCGGACGGCTTGCCGAAGCTGTAGAGGCGGCGGTGCTTCAGGTCGGGGATGCGCGGCGCGAACTGGAAGCCGAGCAGAGCGCAGAGGGCGAACACATGGTCGGACTCACCGCCGCCGTCCGTATGATGGCGTCGAACCGTCACCTCGCTCTGGTGGTAGAGCAGCGCATCGAGAACATGCAGTGCCTCACTCACGGTTGCCCCAATCATCTTGGTGAAGAACGGCCCATAGCGGTCCGAGAGATGTGTGTAGGCCTTGAATCCAGGCTGCTGGCCATAATGGGCATTGAAGCTGCTGGCGTCACGTCCGGAGCGGGCAGCCTGGAAGAACTGGCCGTCGGAGGACGAGGCCGTGCCGTTGCCGAACATCGCCGCAAATGGTTCGCGCTGCTGCTGGTTGACCAGACACCGTAGCGCCAAAGCGTAGGTCTCCTCGCGAATGTGCCAATCCGATGTCCAGGCAAGCTCGCCGAGGCTGGCGATGCTGCACGCCTCGGCCATGCGGGTCAGGCCGAGATTGAGACCCTCAGCGAGCAATCCCGCCAGAAGGACGCGGTTGTCGGCCACAGCCTCGCCAGTGCGCACATGGGTGAAGCAGCCGGGAAAGAGGGTCCACTGCGCTACTTCGGCCAGCAGATCGGTGACGCGGATGCGTGGCAGCATGGCGTAGAGGCGCACGGCCAAGGCTTCGGCCTCCGGCGGGGTGGATTTTTCAATTGGCGAGATCTTCAGCACGCCCTTCTCGATCGTCACGTCGGGCAGCAGACCGCCTTTCGCGCGGCCGTCGACTGCCGTCAGCCGATCGTTCAACAGGGCTTGGCGCCCCTCGATGAAGCGATCGAAATCCACCGCGACCGCGATCGGCAATGTCCCGGCCTGCTGCAAATCCTGCACGATCTGTTTGGAGAGAAGCCGTTCCTCGAAGGAGCGGTATTGCCGGCTACCGACGACCCAGACGTCGCCAGCACGCAGCCGGTCACGCAATTCCGACAGGACGCAGAGCTCGTAGTAGCGCCGGTCGATGACGCCGTTCGGCAGCACGTACGGCGCCCAGCGTTGCCGGACGAATGCGGTCGGAGCGGATTTCGGCAGGGCGGACGCCTCCGTGCGGTTCGCGTCTCGCAGCACCTCGATGGCGCGCATGAGCGAAGCCGATGCCGGCACGCTCTCGAATTTGAAGGAGTCCAGGAAAGCGGGCGACCAGCGCCGTATATCACCGTAGTGCTTGCTGAGACCCTGATAGGCGTCGAACGCCTCTGGGCGCGCCAGGGCTTTGGCTTCGGCGACGGTTGTGCAGAACCGCTCCCAAGGAATCACAGCTTTGATGGCTCCGAAGGCATCCTGCTTCTTGTCGTGGGCCGCGATCAGGGCCGCGCCGACGCGTGCAAAAAGACGGACCTTCTCGTTGATGGATCGAGCATCAGACTGGAAGTCGCGAGCATGACGCCCCTCGGCCTTGCGAAACAAGGCGCCGATCAGGCGATCGAACACATCGACGGCCTGGTCGGTCAGGCTGGCGACGAGGTCCAGGCTGATGGCGACCAGCGTCGCGTGCCGGCGCTGCCGTTCGTAGCGGGCGATGTGCTGCACGGTGCTTCGGCCAGCCTCGCGAACAAGCCTGGCAAGGCGCGTCTGATGGACGTGATCGCCGCGATCGGGCTCAATGCCGATCGCGCGCACATGCTCCAGGCGTTCAATCAGACCGAGCATGGCGTCCGGCTTGGCGGCTTGCGGCATCTGCCGCAACCAGGTCAGCCAGTTCTGACCGGCATCTTCCCGCCGCTGTATCAGTGCATCGAGCCGGCGTCGCTGTTCAGCGGACAGGTTACCGGTCAGTCGGCGATGCACCTCCCGGCGGGCTTGGTCGCGGATCTCGCCGCACAGTCGTTCAAGTGCGGCCGGTGGCGGAGCGACGATCCGGCGTTGCCGACATGTCTGCATCACCAGCGCAGCCAGATGTACGAACCGGTCGTCTTCAATCGCCTGCGGCACGAGGACTTCTGCCAATTCGCCCGCCGTCCGCCTACCGAAGGGACTTAGCCCGAGTTGTTGCTGGCAGTCGACGGCATGATGCTGGCGATTCCGTTCTGCCGCGAGGTACTTGTCAATCGCCTCCGGGAAAACTCCGATTTGCTCAGCGACAAATGCAAGCAGCCCAGCGGGCGGCCGTTCGCCGGCACGCAGTGCGCGGCCAGGATAGCGCAGGTAGCAAAGCATGACGGCGTGGCCGAGACGGTTGTGATCGCCGCGGGAGCGCCCGACTGCTGCACGATCCGCTTCCGATAGCGTGAAGTGACGCACCAGTTCCCGTTGCTCCGTCGGCGGCTCAAACAGTTCCGCAATCTGGGTTTTGCTCAATCGCTGCCGTCGCGCCACTTGCGTCTCCTGGGCCTTGCTACCCGCAGATCAGCCGCGCCGGGCCAGTGAGTCGATTGATGTATTGCGCAGGCCTCGAATGTGGCAAACCCTAGAGGCACTGCTTTCGAATGCCGTTATCCTCGCCTCGGCTTTTGGCATCGACAGATGTAGTTGCTCGACATCATCCACGGCCTCGCCCGACTTCATCGCCGGATCCTGCGAGCGCGCGGTAGACGCTGGCCCGGCCAATGCCGAGGCGGCGTGCGATGGCGGTCGGGCCGAGCCCATCCTGCTCGCGCAGTCGCTTGATCGCGGCAGCATCGATGCTGGGCTTGCGCCCACGATAGACGCCGCGCGTCTTGGCCAATGCGATCCCTTCCAGTTGCCGCTCCCGGCGCAAGTTGGTCTCGAATTCGGCAAACACGCCCAGCATATCGAGGAACGCCTTGCCAGCCGCTGTGCCCGTGTCCACCGGCTGCTCGGTGGCGCGCAACGTCACACCGCGCCCCTTCAGTTCGTGAACGATGTCCTCCAGATCTTTCAGGGAGCGGGCCAGGCGGTCGATACGCGTCACCACCAGTGTGTCGCCCGGCTGCACGAAATCGAGCAGCACTTGCAGTTCGGTGCGTCCGTCGCGGCGAGCGCCGCTGATCTTCTCGGCGCGGATCACACGGCAGCCAGCCGCACGTAGCGCCTGCTGCTGGAGGGTGAGGTCCTGGTCGAAGCTGCTAACGCGCGCGTAGCCGTAAACGGCCATCTATTGTTCCAATAGGATCTAGACCATGGAACGCTAATGTCCCGGAACCCCAAAAGCAACCCTAATGATACGGGGAAAGTGTCTCGCCCCAGCGCCTCGCTGGGGTCTACCCAATTGAGTCGCCCCTGCGATCACCGAACTTGAGCGCCGGTACGCGGCACGCTGCCTTCAGATATGTTCCCGTTCCGTCCCGTTATTCGTACCAGGAGGCCAGTTGGTTAGTTCTGGCCTTCCCGGCCGGATCGAACCGCACCAGCGGCGGCGCCGCTGCCTCCCGACGGCGGAACCAGCCCGTCGTGGTGCCTTGCGGGTCCAAGTCGGCAAGCGCCGCAACCAGGCCGGCCTGGACGGCCGCCACCGCCAACTCGCGGGCCAGAGTACTCTTGCCGCTGCCGCCCTTGGGCGTGTGCAGAACCAGGATGCGCATGAGCGGGACGATAGAGCCCGCCGACGCATACGGCAACGCATCCGTGTTGTTTCGCACGCGCGTGCGTTGATGCGTTGATGCGTCTGCCTCCATAGGGGGCCTCTGCTCTGCCGCCTTCCCACGGCGTGAGTCGGGCGCCTAAGACGGCGGCACCGCCGGGAGTGCAATCCCGACGGCGCCTATGCGGTCGAGGCTTGTCGGCCGCCCTTCGGAGAACCCCGGCATGGCCAAACATGCTTGGGTCCTGGCCCTCGACCGCGACGCGATCTAAGCGGTCGCCTGGATTGACAGCGCCCCGGAGCAGTTGTCGCAGACCGCTAAGCGGGAAAAGCTCAGGCTATAGAGGGCTGTGTCGTCGGCTCCGGCATATCGATTTGGTGAACCCACAGACGCCCAGCACGCAATTTCTCCCTCTCGGTCTCAATCCAAACCTCTAACGTTCCCTCACATGGCAGAACTACGGGGACTAGAGAGAACGAAGAAGTTAGAATAACTCGCTCCGCGCTGCCTAGCATAAAGTCTGGATACGAGGGGGTGGAAGAGTCAGGAACCTCCGCCCGTAGTAGTTCTTTTCCGTCTGGTAGTAAAACTGTAATTTCAAGCTTACTTGGGCGATCAGAGATATCCGCAATAACCCATACCGTTATCGCGAGTTTTGGCAATGTTACTGGAAATGCCACGTTTGTTGCTAGATCGAATGTATAAACTCCCATAAACGATATTTTATTGCCCCTTTCAAGGCGAATATCGTCACAGAAAACGCAATGTGCGACGCGGGGATTTGGCATTATCCTACTCTCAAGCAGTCGCACAGGAGGCTGCAGTCAATTTGCTATAGTCTTCAAATTGTACCACTGTTCCAGATGTACTTGTCATGAGCTTGCATGGTTGGCCATGATCTGGGGCAACAAAATTGGAAAGTGGCTCCCTTCCCATTGCGGTATAAAGGTTAGCCAAAGTGCGAAGCGTGATATTCCCAGGACCGTTTAGCCTACGGCTAACCAGCGCTTGGTCGATACCTAAAGTATCTGCTAGTTCCTTCTGGGTGATCCCGCTTTCAGCCTCTTCGTCAAAAGTCCGCTGAATCGCATCTCGCACTTGGCGCACGAAATGCGAATACGCGCGATCATATGGATTCAGATCTGTTCGAAACGACATCAGCAAGCCCTCCGACTACATACTGCGGCAGATTTGTCACTAAACCGTTTCGGAAGGAGACGACTTCGTCGATAAATGGCTTATAATCATCCCAGCGCTCTAATCCCTCTGGCCCCTTCTTTTCTCCCTTGTGCAATACGAGATAATTTTTTGCGCAAAACCACCCGAACATCCTTAAATCCGGCGTCTTAAGCTCCCAGACAGATAGCCGGATTGGCTCTAAGCAGCGCGTGTCACTGCCGAATGCCAAAGCATATCCGGAGCAGAAGCCATACATCTCTTGTTCAAACTGCTCGCACGGGGAGCCGTCTTCAGAGTGCTCCGGCACGATCGCAGGCATGTCCACCTTCACCCACTCCACAAAGGCGGCGGAGGCAAATACGTACCTCCACGCGCGCTTCCCGCGCCGCAGCATCGGTTCATAGGCTACCAAGCCAGCAGCCTTGCATGCATCGACGACGCTTGACATATAAGTCAAGTCATGCGGCGTGGCAACAGCCCACTGCTCAGCGAGTCGCTTTACCCGCGGCGAACGCCCCTTCAGATGATCTCCGTCGCGCGACGTCATCGCAGAGGTCTGCCCGCCCCAGACATCGCTCAGTCAACAAGCCACCGTCGAATCGTCTGTGCCCTGGAGCTGCATAGCAACCTTGTGAACATCACCCACTCATACTCCTCACGCGCCGCGACCGAAGGGCGCGACGACGCTTGACATATAAGTCAAGTCATCCGGCGGGGCAACAGCCCATTGCTGGGGGTCCGGTAGCAGCGGAACCGAAAGTTCGATTGAGCGCGGCCTGGGCTTCCGGGGCCATAGGTCCCTGCAGAAAACCTCCGTTTGATGCACGAAGGGCCGCGTTCCGGTCGTCCGCGGTCGCCGCGTCGCTCCCGGGAGCATCAACTCGTGCATCAATCTGGTGCCTGTAAACCACTGGCCCGCTTCAGTTCTTGCACGCCCAACCGGCCGAATCGAACTTTTGGTTCCGCTGCTACCGGACCCCCTTGCTCGGCATTCATGCCACCAATCTCGAAATCGTGCTGTGCGATACGTTGTAGGTGCGTGCGATTTCACGCGTCGCCTCGCCGGCATCGCGGCGGCGTAGCGCTTCCTTCTGCTGGTGCGGGGTGAGCTTTGGCTTGCGGCCCATCTTCACGCCACGCGCCTTGGCGCGCTCGCGCCCTTCCCCGGTGCGCACACGGATAAGCTCCCTCTCGAACTCTGCTAGGCCCCCAAGAACGGTAAGCATCAGGCGGCCGTGCGCGGTCGTGGTGTCGGCCCAGCTATCCCCGAGGGAGCGGAAGCCGGCCTGCTTGTGTTGGTGGCGGCGGGAATCCGCGCATAAATGGCGATGTCCTTGGCGGGCGCCGACGCCGCTCGGCGGTTTGGTTGGGCAATCGGAAGGGTGGCACGGGTGTTGACGGCCCGCTGATGGCATCG
>Ga0302267_10005016_pt1 | contig 14176 bp, 9 predicted proteins | sample III_Bog_E1_3_FD_194555 | JGI IMG/M metagenome (GOLD analysis project Ga0302267, IMG submission 194555) | Peat permafrost microbial communities from Stordalen Mire near Abisko, Sweden - III_Bog_E1_3 | ecosystem: Environmental > Terrestrial > Soil > Wetlands > Peat | place: Sweden: Abisko... | reverse complement strand
AGCGGCGGCGGCTGGGCAGGCGGAGGGGGAACGGGGCCGAACTCCGCGGTGATGGAAAAAATCTGGTTGGTTTTTGCATCGAGCGTGAGCGTCTTGGCGCGGGCAGGCGTGGGGACGGTCTGCTCGACGGCAAAGCTGGTGGGAGAATTTTCTTTTACGATTGTGAGCGTGCCGTCGCCTTGCGAGCTGAAGGCTTCCATCGTCGCTGGATTGAAGACGGCGCCGTCGGAGCCGCTGCCGGTGGGCAGGTCGGTGATGATGTGGCCATCGGCCGCGGAGAGAATGATCATGTTCGATTTGTCGCGGCAGGTGGCGAAGAGGATGGCGTTCTGCGCGTCGAGCGCGAGGCCCGCGCAGCCTCCGCCCTTGCTGGAGACGTCATACTTCCCGGTCATGGTCATGGTGTTGGCATCGATGACGGCGATGGCGGATTTGTCTACTATATCGACATAAATTTTGCCGTGGCCGTCGGTGACGGCCTGCTCGGGCGCGCCGCCGATGTTGATCGTGCCGAGGATGGTGCCATCCTTGTCGTCAAGCACGGTGAGGTTGGGCTCGGCGTGGCTGAGGATGTAGAAGCGGTGATTGTAGGCATCGTTGAGATAACCGTCGGGATTGCCCTGCACATCGATCTTTTTGAGCACCGCGAAGGTGTGGGCGTCAAACATGGCGACCGGCGTTGAGGTGGCAAAGCCGTGGCCGGTTGCGGTATCCACGGCTGCGCCATGGGCGCTGGTCGAGGGGATATCGCCGACCTGTGCCAGGGTATCGAGGTTGAAGACGCCGATGTGGCCGGCGGGTCCGGACCGGGCGACGTAGAGGTTGCGGCCATCAGGATCCGCTGTCACGTAGTCGAATCCGCCGTCGCCGCCGACGAGTTGAATCTTCACGACTGCGTAGGGGCCGGTTTGCTGAGCTTGTGCAAAACACGTGACGGCGAGCGGGAGGATCAGTGCGGCGAGGACGAGGCGCTTGATGGGCATGACTATGTCTCCAGGGCAGGGCGGGCCGGCAATTCGAGCTTCTTCGACTTGCTGCGGCTTGCGTGACAATTTCCAAATTTGAGCATACAGGGGTAAACCTGAAGGCAGGCTGAATGTCGTTCCAGGTGGAGCTTGAACTCGGGCCGATGAAAGAGGTCTTGCCGCAGGCGCGCGATTTCACAAGACACAGCGTAGAGCTGAAATGCTATTCTCCTTGCGTTCTTGAGGGGTACGGTTGGGGCGGCATCCTAACCTCAATAGTCCTGATGGTCTGACATCTGGAGATGGAGAAAGCTATGTCGACGAGAAGCTGGCGATGGGGCGTGCTGCTGCTGAGCGCGGCGGGGATGCTGGGTGCGGCCGCTGCGCAGCAGGCCGTGAAGGTCGATCCGGAGAATCCGCGGTATCTGCTCTATCGCGGCAAACCGCTGGTGCTGGTTTCGGCGTCGGAGCATTATGGTTCGGTGATCAACCGGCCGTTTGATTTCGAGAAGTACCTGGACGACGCGGCGGCACACAAGATCACGATGACGCGCACGTTTCTGCTGTATCGCGAGTTGCAGAGCGCACGCAATCCCTCGTCGCCATGCAAGCCCGAGTCGCCGGACTTTATCGCGCCGTGGGTGCGCAAGGGGCCGGGGAAGGCGATGGACGGCGAGCCGATGTATGACCTGGACCAGTGGAATCCGGAGTACTTCGAGCGGCTGCACCGGTTTCTGGATGCGGCGCAAAAGCGCGGCATCGTGGTGGAGCTGACGGTGTTCAGCAATGCCTACTCGCCTGAGACGTGGGCGCTGCAGCCACTGCGCGCGGCCAACAACCGGCAGCATGTGGGTGATGTGGAGTGGGAAGAGTATTTGACGCTGAAGGACAAGGAGCTGGTGCGCCGGCAGACAGCTTACGCACGCAAGATTATTGAGGAGACGGCCGGCTACGACAACGTGTACTACGAGATTTGCAATGAACCGGGCGGGGGCATTACCGGACACGCAACGCCGGCGGACGTGGATGCGTGGCAGGCGGAGATGGGCCGCGTGATGCGCGAGGAGATGCAGCGGCTGAGCAAACCGCATTTGCTCTCCGGACAGCAGGCGTTTACGTATGGCTCGAAGAACTTTTTCCCGATGGATGCGACGTTTTCCGGGAAGACATTCGACATTGCCAACGACCATCCGCTGCCGAACACCCATCTGAGCGGGCAGGTGTTCGAGATGGGCGAATTTATGGCAGAGCAGCTAATGCTGAAGGGCGTGGCCGGCTACTGCCGCGCATCGGATCCGCTGGCGAAGCCTTCCGTGCTGGACGAAGACAACGCGGCGAGCATGTATCGCGACACGAATGGATGGACGATTCATCGCAAGCGGGCGTGGACGGCGTTGATGAACGGATGCATGTATGACTACATCGACTTCTCAATCACTGTGGGCAGCGAGAGCGGGACCCTTGCATCGCGTGCGGGGATTCGGTCGTGGATGCAGCACCTTTCGGAGTTCATGGACTCATTCGACTATGTGCATTCGAAGCTCGATACCGATTGGGTTGCGCTGTATCCGGAGCACATGGTGGTTTCTGGACTCGAAAGCGAAGGGCATGATTATGTGGCGTATCTCGCCGATGCGCGGGAGCTGGACGAACCGGGGGCGGGCGCGGCGATGGAGGGCAGTATGACGCTGAAGCTGCCGGCAGGGAGCTACGATGTTGCGTTCTATTCGCCCACAAGCGGGTTGTATTCGCCGGCGATTCGGGTGGAGGGCGGCGGCGCGAGCACGGTGACATTGCCTGCGTTTACGCAGGACATTGTGGTTCGGGCCAAGCTGCGGGACAAGTAATACGCGCAGCCTTCACTCTTCCGCGGAACGGCGGCGGCGAGGGGCGAAGGTTGCCATGTCCTCAAGGTGTTTGCGCATTTCGCGGCGGGCGGCGGCCCCGTCTTTTTTGCGGATGGAGGCGAGGACGCGCTGGTGCTGGGCGCAGGCTTTCTCTGGGACACCTTTCACCGCGACGGCGCCGATGATCCACTGCTGGAGCAGGTTGCGGATGAGCTGAAGGGCGTTCATCAGGATGCTGTTGGAGGCGGCGCGGCCGATGGCGAGATGAAAGTCGACGTCGGCCTGGACGAACTCGGGCGGCGTCTTTTTTGCCTGCGTCATACGATCGAGATGGGCGGCAAGCTCGGCGAGATTGTTCTCCGTGGCGTGCTTTGCGGCCAGGCCGGCGAGCTCAACTTCGATGAGCATGCGCGCTTCAATCAGCTCGCGGGTATCGGCCTCAGAGCTGCTGGCGATGGCCCACAAGAGCGGCCGCGAAAAAAAGTCCGACCGGCGGCAAACATAGGTTCCATCGCCGAGGCGCGTCTCGATCATGCCCATGATCTCGAGGGCCTTGAGTGCTTCGCGCAAGGAGGCGCGGCCGACGCCGAGCTTGAGGCAGAGCTCGCGTTCAGCCGGAATTTTTTCGCCCTCGGCCCAGGTTCCGCGGATCAGCTGCGAGACCATCTTGCGGCAGATGTCGGCGGTGAGCGTCGTGCGGACCACCGGCGTGAGGCTGTCTGGCTGCGTGCTCCGCTTCATTCGAGTGGAAGCCTCCGTGAGGGCTGGTACTCCAGTTGCAACTGGCCGTGAGAGCGCCTGCCCGGCCCTGGATGCCGCGTCTTTGCGGCACGTTTTCAGGGGACTAAAACCCCCTGCTCCCTCCGCAAAAGATCTCTGCAACTGTAGTAGGAAGCCATTCCATCTTACAGGGCGCGGCGTTCAGGCGATGATGCCTCCGGGATGGCGTGTGAAGACTTCCGGATCGTAGATGGAGGCGAAGATGTCGGCCTCTTTGCGGATGCGGGCCCAAGTGGAGTCAGCTTCCATCATGCTTTCCATCACGCCGAGATAGCGGCCGGCTTCGACGTTGCCGTATTTGAAGAAGCAGTCGGTGAGGATGACGGTGCCTTTGTCGGTATCGACGGCGACGGCCATCGACGAGCGGTGATGGACGCCGGCCCAGAAGACACGCAGGCCGGGAAGAACCTCTTCTTCGTCGGCGAGCAGGCGCACTTTTTCCCAGCCCTCGTTTTGCAAGTAGTTGTTGACCTCGACGGGGATGCGCAGGTGGCGCGGGACGTGGAGGTGATAGTAGGGGGCCTGAAAATCTTCGATCCAGCCGCGGCGGGAGATGCCGATCGTGGCATTGGTGAACATGTGAATGTTGGCCGTGGCATAGGCCTGCAGGGGCGTGACGAGGACGGTGTCGATGTCCGCGGGGGTGAGGCCCTGGGAGCGGAGAATGTTTTGCGGCAACTGGTCGTCGGTGCGCACAATCTGCGCCTCAGGGTAGCCGAAGAAGCCGAGCCAGGCATTGTTGATGACGGTGAGGTCCTGCGGAGGGCCGGTGTTGATGAGGATGTTGTGGCCGCCGCCGCGGATGAGATAGATGATCGCGTTCATCTCTTCGCGGGTGTTCCAGTTTTCCATCCAATACACTTCCGGTCCCGGAACCCAGAATGTGCCTCCATTGAAGGCCTGCACGGAATATTTCATGCTTGATTTCCTCGTTCGATGACATATTTGCGGAACTTGCGGACGCCGTCGAGAAACACGCCGATGTCGCTGCCCAGGCTAATGGCGCGGAAGCCCTTGTTGATCCAGTGGACAGCGGAGTCGGCCGTGGGCGGCAGGAAACCGGGGGCGACGCCGTGCCTGCGGCAAGCGGCGACCAGATCGTCCATGGCGGCGAGCAGGCGCGGGTGGGTGAAGTCGGCAGGGATGCCCATGGAGACGGTGAGATCGTAGTGGCCCATCCAGGCGATGTCGACGCCGGGAACGGAGACGATGTCTTCAAGATTTTCAAAGGCGCGGACGGTTTCAAGCAGGAGGATGACAACGATCTCCTCGTTGGTTTGCGCAAAGACCTCGGGCGTGCCGGCGCGATAGAGATCGTGGGCGATGCCGAGAGCGACGCCGCGCTTGCCCTGGGGCGCGTACTTGAGCTGGCTGACGATGTCCTCAGCCTGCTGACGGGTTTCAACGCGGGGCACCATGACGCCCCGGGCGCCGAGGTCGAGAGCGCGGGAGAGCGGGGCGAAGTTGACATCGGGCACGCGGGCCATGGGGACGATGTTGCTGCCGCGGCAGGAAGCGATCATCTCGGCGAGCAGAGCGATGTCGCAGCGGCCGTGCTCCATGTCGAAGATGACGAAGTCGAGGTCGCAGGCGGCGAGCATGGGGCCGATGCCTGAGGTGAACAGCTCAAGCACCATCTGGCCGAGGAGCACGTCGCCCTGTTGCAGGCGCTGACGAAGGTTGTTCATTGGCTGCCTCCGCGGGCTGCGAAGGCAGCTTTGTGGCGGGCGAGTTTCTGGATGAAGAGCGGGTTGCCAAGCACGTCGCGATTGACGACGTTGGAGGGGATTTCGCCGCGATAGATGGCGAGCGCGCCCTCGCAGTCGATGCGGCCCATGTCGCGGAACAGCTCCTCGGTCCAGGCGATGGAGTGGGAGCTGAGGATGACGTTGTCCATGCCGGCGAGGGGCGACGCGGGGTCGAGCGGCTCCTGCTCGAAGACGTCAAGGGCGGCGCCGGCGATCTGGCCGCTTTGCAAGGCGTCGATGAGCGCAGCCTGATCGACGATGGGGCCGCGCGCGGTGTTGATGATCACGGCGTCGGGCTTCATGAGGGTGAACTGCACTGGGCCGATCAGGCCGCGGGTCTGCGGGGTGAGCGGGCAGTTGACGAGCACGTAGTCGGAGGTGCGGAGCAGTTCGTCGAGCGAGACCAGCTCGACGCCCAGCTCAGCGGCGCGCTCGGGGGTGGTGTAGGGATCGAAGGCGAGGAAGCGGGCAACGTCGAGCGTGCGAAGCAGGCGGATGGCCTCCGACGCGATGTTGCCCATACCGATGGTGCCGACGACGCGGTCGCGCGGCTCGCGGCCGAGGATGCGCGTGCTCTCTGCCCATTGGCCCTGGCGGACCTGGCGGTCCTTGATGGTGAGCCGGTGCGAGAGCGCGAGAACAAAGAGCAGGATGGACTCGGCGACGGGACGAACGACGCCGCCGGGGGTGATGTAGACGGCGATGCCGGCGCGGGTGCAGGCTTCCAGATCCACGTTGTCATAGCCGACGCCGCAGCGGCCAATGGCGGCGAGGCGCGCGTTGCCCGTGAGCGAAGCCGCTGTGAAGCGCGGCTTGAGCGAGATGACGACGTCGTAGCCGGCGAGCTGATCGGCGGTGTATTCGGGCTTGTAGGCCGAGACAAACTCGCGGGTCAGGCCGGCGTGGCCGTCGAGCAGAGACAAGCCGATGTCCGGAAAGATGAGCTTGCCCTGGTCGTCACAAAAGTCGGCGGAGAGGCCGACACGGAATTTTTCTTCTTGAGATTTTGCAGGTGTTGCCAGTTCACTCATGATTTGCTCTCGAGCACCACGACCCAATCCTGGAAGATGGGCACTTCTGCTATCTTCCACGATCCGGCGGCGTCGGGGGAAACGGAGCCGATTTCAGTTTCGACGCCGTTGGTGGGGTTGAAGAAGAAGGCGCGATACGTGCCGGGCTTGAGGTTGCGGATTTCGCGCGCCTCAGTGGTTGACGGCGCATAAACAAGAACGGCCTCGCCAGGGATTTGGGCGGCGAAGGGCTGCCAGTAATTGGGCTTCTCCCAATGCGGGTCGACCATCTCCGGATGGGCTTCGAGCTTCCACCAGGAGTAGCGAGTGAGCAGGCCCTTGGCGAGGCCGAGCTGGCCGGAGCCGGGGAGCTGGGCGGCGATGTCCCAGGCCGGGCCGCCCCAGGAGTGGCCGTGGGGCGAGAGGCCATAGGGCTTTTCGCGGGTGTTGACCTGCCAGATGCCGTTGGCGCCGTAGGTGTGTCCGCCATTGCCCGAGAGGATGGCGGCCCAGAACATGAAGCGCTGCACCTCCTGGCGGCTGGCCTCCTGAATGCCTTCGTAACAGACTTCGCCGATCACGACGGGCATGGTGGGACTGGCGGCGAGCGAGCGATTGACGACCTCAATGGTGTTAGGAGCGCTTTTGCGATCGTCGTGACCGGTCTGGAGCATGTCGAAGTCAAGTACGGATGGGTCGTCGACGCACTGGCGCGAGCTCGAAGAAGGGTGAATCGTGATGGGGTGATGATGGGGATCGATGGAGCGCACGTAGCGGGCCAGCTCGGTGAGGCCGTGGCGCTGGGTGTCTTCATCTTCTTTGGGCGTTTTGGAGAGGTAGTAGGGCATGGTGCCCTCGCCGGCGAGACACCACACTGTCGGGTACGCACTCCAGCGCGCGATGATGTAGCGCCAGTGCTGCTTGACGCGATCCATGCCCATGCGCGGAATGAAGTAACCCCAGAAGCCGACGATGCAGGCGGCGAGGCCGTGATCGGCGAGGTGCTGGATGCGGATATCGGCCATGTCGAAGTAGGCGGGGTTGATGCTGGTGTAATCGCGATTCCAGGGATAGCCGGCTTCATTGGCGCCGCGCTCGTCGAAAGGCTCCATATCGGGATAGAGGCCGGCGACGATCTGCACCATGGTGTAGCCCTTGAGCAGGCGGTCGGCGGTGAGGGTCTGGAAGCCGTCGGGCCAGCTGAGGCGCTTGCACAGGCCCATCCACCAGGTATCACCGAGCCAGAAAAAGGGCGTGCCGTCGGCGTGCTGGAAGTGGTGCTTGTCGTCGGAGATTTTGAGCACGCCGTGTTTGTAGTGCGGATTGTCGCCGGCGTAGGCCTCGACGTGCAGGGTGCTCTTCTGATCGTGAAGGTCGTGATTGGCACTGTCATTGCAGACGGTGCGAATGCGATACACACCAGGGGCGGACGGGTTGTAGCGGATACGCCACGCGGAGCCGCCGGCCCAGAAGCCGGGTATGCGTTCCTCGGCGCCGGAGGGCAGGGTGATGACGGCATCGAGCTCGACCTGATTGAAGGGATCGGAGTATTGCTTGCCGCTCAGATAAGACCACTCGGTGGCCTGGCCGGAGACTCCGGCTCTTTCCTCGGCATGGGCGGGGGTTTGTGCGGCTGCGACGAGGCCGGAGATGGCAGCCGCTTTGACGAAGGTGCGCCGGGAAATGCCGTCGGACATAGGGTGAGTCTCCTGCAGGCGAGGTATCAGACCATCCGATGATTGTTCAGGCACTCGGATTGTGTCAAGCGCGGACTCGATGATTTTCTGGGAGAATTCTTGGGGATGAAGAGCGCAGGCTGGCGCATGGCACGGGCCCGATGAAGGATTGCCGGAAATGGCGCGGAAATCGCGGCTTGACAGGCCTCCGACCGGACAGTAATTCTCTAGTACGAGAGACGGGTCATCTGATGGTCTGATGTCCCGAGGAGGCAGATTGGCGGAGAGCGAGATTTTGCGGGAGACGATTGTGAGCGCGCGGGCCTGTGAGGCGGCGGCAACGGGGCCGGCGGAGGTGGGCATTTCCACATTTGTGTCCGAGGCCTGCGGCGCGAACGGGTTCAGCACTGGGACGGCGCGCTTCAAGCCGGGCGCGTATCTGCCGTATCACACCCACGGATTCAGCGAGGCCATCACGATTGTGGAGGGGACCGCGCGGGTGCTGGTTGAGGGCAGAGCGTACCTGTTGCACCCGCAGGACTGCATTCATGTCCCGGCGGGCGTGGCGCATCGGGTAGAGAATGCCGGCAGCGATGAAGAGATGCTGGCGCACTGGGCCTTTGCCACGGCGACGCCCTCGCGGGAGCTGGTGGACGATAGGTTTCGATTAGAGGATCGCGGCGAGGGAATGCCGCACTCTGGCGATCCTGAAAACCTGATCCGGTACAGCGCCGATGCGACGTATGAGTTGTCAAAGAACGCATTTTTTCTGGATCTTTTTGCGCGGCGCTACGGGTCGGTGGGGATTTGCGGAGGGGTGGGGCGGTTTGAGCCGGGCGCTTCCCTGCCCTGCCACATTCACGACTTCGACGAGTCGATCACGATTACCAGGGGCCGCGCGGTTTGCCTGGTACAGGGCCGCCGCTATGTGCTGAGCGGATGCGACACGGCGTTTATTCCCAAGGGAATTCCGCACCGGTTCTTGAATTTGTCGGACGAGGACATGTCAATGATCTGGGTGTATGCGGGCAGCGAGCCGGACCGGCTGATTGTGGACGCGGGATTCTGCTCAGGCGAGAAGGCGTGGACGGGGGCGGACTCAGCGTAGAACGCGAGTGAGAGTGACGGGATGAAGCTGGCGGGACGGGTTGCGATTGTGACAGGAGCGGCGAGCGGCATTGGCAGGGCAAGTGCAATTGCCTTTGCGGCCGAGGGCGCGCGGGTGCTGGCGGTGGACTGGAACGAGGCCGGCGGAGCGGCCACGGTGGCGGCTATCTCCGCGGCCGGCAACGAGGGCATTTTTGCGCGGGCCGATGTGACCAGCGAAGCGGACGTGAAGCAGGCGATCGAGTTGGCCGTGGAGCGGTGGGGGCGGATCGATATCCTGTTCAACAATGCCGGCATTGTGCAGGTGAAATCAGTCGAAGAGACGACCGGGGAAGACTGGGACCGGGTGATGGCGGTGAACGTGAAGGGCACGTTTCTGGCCGTCAAGCACGCGCTGCCGCACATGCGGCGGGGCGGGGGCGGGGCGATCCTGAATACCGGTTCCACCTCGAGCCTGATGGGACAGCTGGGGACGCCGGCCTATAGCGCGTCAAAGGGTGCGATTGCGCTGCTGACGAAGTCGCTGGCGCTGGACCTGGGCCGGGACCACATCCGCGTGAACTGTATTTGCCCAGGGATTACCGATACGCCGATGCTACGCGAGCACCTGGGGCACGGGCCGGAGGGCGAGGCGCGCATTCGCGCCCGCCTGGCGCGGGTGCCCACGGGCGAGATACTGAGCCCGGAAGACATTGCGCGCGCGGCGATCTACCTGGTGAGCGATGACTCGAAGGGCGTGACGGGGATTCTGCACGTGGTGGATGGCGGGCTGATTGCCACGGCGGAGTACAACGTCCCGCTATAAAGGAAAAAGAAAAGGCCCAGGGTTTTGTCTGCTGTTGCGGACTCAACCCTGGGCTGTTTTTATTTGATTCTTCCGGTCGGCCTATTTATTGAGGCTTGCGGTTTCGGTGCGGCCGCCGCGAATCCACTCGAGGATGGTGCGGTACTGGTCGCTGGACTCGTTGCCGTGCCAGCGCTGGCCTCCGTTGTGCGTGCCCAGGTAGTCGCCCACGTTGCCTTCGCTGTCTGTGGGCCGGGTGGGCTTGATAAGCAGCAGGCTCTTGTCGGGGTTGGTGATATCAACCACGCGCATGGCGTACTGGTAGTTCTCCTTGCTGTCCTGGTCGGAGAAGACGCCGTCGTTGTTGGGCGGCAGGAGCTTGAAGATGACGTGGCTGGCGTGGCAGAAGACGCAGGCCTTGCCATCAGCGCCGGGCTTGGCGAGGATGGGCTCGATGCGAGTGACGAAGTAGCGGAAGTCAAGCACCGAGCCGGGCTGGACATCGCGCAGGGCCTCGCCCAGGTCTTTGCCCTGGAGGACACTGGTGGCGATGAGCTTGAGACGCGGATTGCTGCTTGACTGCAGCTTGTCCATGGCGGCGCGGAAGTCAGGCCGCTTTTCAACATCGGGCACCTTGCGCAGCGTGTCGAGAGCCGCGGCGCTGACATTGGCGTCGGGGCTGAGCAGGCTCTGGAGCGCGATGTCGACCACAAGCGGATACTCGAGCGGCTCCTTGACCTTCAAGCCAGAGGTGTGGCGGTTGAGATAGTCCTGATCCTGGGAGATGGCGCCGCCCGCCTGACCGAGACGCCGCTTGAGGAACTGAGGATTGCCTGCCTCGGCGAGAAAGACGCCCAGGGCGGAGTTGCTGAGATTTGCAAAAGCAGCCTTGACCTCGGGTTCCGTTTGCGGATTGCCAAGGAAGTGCTCGAAGCAGATGCGCACGGCGGCCCGCTGCACGTCGGGGTTGAAGCTGCGCAGGCCGGCCAGCACCTGCTCCTGCAACTGAGGCTCCTGCATCAGGGTTGGGAACGAAGCGGCGGCATCGAGAATCTGCGCGTAGTTTGCCGGGCGCGGTTTTTCCTGGAGCTTGGAGCGGATGGCGTCGAGGACCGGCTTTTGCTGATCCCAGGCCGAATTGGCGGGCAAGGCGGCGAGCAATGGTAGCACGACAGCCTGGCTGTCGGAGTTGCCGGTGTTGAGGATCTCGACAACCCGGTCGACGAGCTTCGGATCGGGCGCGTCCTGGGTGTTGAGGTTGAGAATGCCGCGCTGGCCGCCCTCGTAGACATAGCGAACGGTCTGGCGAACTTCAGGGTTTTGATCTTCAGAAAGATTGAGCGCGGCCAGAGTAAAGCGCGCGTCGCCTGAGTCGTTGAGCGTGCTGCCGGCCTTGAGCACCTCGATCTTCATGGTGTCGTCAGCATTTTCAAGGCAGGCGAGCAGGGCCTCTTCAAGCTCCGGCCCGGAGCTCTTGAAGAAGTGGATCAGATCGCTGTCGTTGCCGATGCGGGTCTGGAAGAAGCCGTTGTGCACGTCGTATTTGAAGTCGACGGTTTCGCGGTAGGGCGAGTACTCGTAGCCGGGGCGATGCAGGTCGGGCACGCCGGTGATGTACTTGGTGAGCACCGCGGGCAGGCCGATGGAGACCGTGTCTGCCTTGAGCTGAGGCAGGGCGTAGTGGCGGATGTGGAAGTCCCACATGGCGTTGAGAATGCCTTCGCGGCCGAGCGGGGTGCCCTCGCGGATGACCTTGGCGAGGACCTGGGCCTGATCGCGCGCGGCGGCTTCGTAGCCGGTATTGATGCGGTCCTTATCCTCCTGCGTGGCGGCGGTGCGGACCCACGAAGACAGGTAGCCGGTATTCTCGTCGAGCAGGTCGTAGACGCTCTCCTCAAGGCCGCGGCGTACCATGGGATCGGTCTCGGTGTTGAGGCGGGTGGCCAGGGCTTCAAGGGTGCCGCGGCGCATGTCGGGTTTGTCGACCTGCCAGTAGTACCAGCGCCAGACGCCGCCGGCTGCTTCAAAGCGGACGTAGGGGACCGGATCGTTGAGATCGCGCTCCAGAGCGGCGAGCAGCTTGGGGTCGTCGGTCAGATCGCGGAAGTGCTGGTTGAAGACGCGGGTGGCGCCCCAGCGGGTGCGCGGGTCCGGCGAGCCGAGGGCTTCGGCGAGCATGGCGCGGCCTTCCGGAGCGATGTCCTGGCGGCGCGAGAGGACCATGCGGATGGCGTAGGCCGCGGCGTTCTGCACCATCTTGGTGGGATCGCCGAGGCCCTTGATCAGCACGGAGACGGAGCCGGGATCGGCCATGTGACCGAGGGCGCGGGCGGCAGCTTCACGGGCGAGTGGTTGATCGCTGTCGGTGAGCACTTGGCGGATCTGATGCAGAACCGGCTCGGGTGCGAGATCCCAGAACTGATCGAGCTGCTGCAGGAGCAGGGGCAGATCGTTGGTGGCCAGAGTGGTCGCAGGCGGCGCGTAACCGGCATCCCAGTTCTTGGCCTTGGTGGGCCCGGGATAGAGCGTGGACAACGCCATGACGGCAAACTGCGTGGCGCGGAAGGGCGTGTTGAAGCCCTGGTAGACGGGATCGCCTTCCCAACTGCCCTCAGGCCGCTGCGCGGCGAGCATGGCCTTGACGGCGACGTCGAGGTGCGGATCGGTCTCGGGGCGATGGCCGGCCTCGGCGAGCGCAAGCACGGCATTGTAGGAGATAAAGTCTGCCGGCTTGGCCTTCTTGTCGAACATGTACGGCCAGCCGCCCTGCGGGGTCTCGTACTCATAGAGCTTCTGGATGAGCGCGTCAATCTGCGTGGCGTATTTCTCGCGATTGATGCCGGCGAGGAACATGATCTTCCAGTTCACGTCGATCATATTCTTCGGCTCGTAGGGCACAGCGAGCTTTTCAACGTGGTCGCGCTCGGCGATCCAGTCCTGGTTGTGGGTTTCGTTGTAGGACAGGTCAAAGGTATGCCAGCTCTGCTGGGCAATTTCAAAGGGGCTGACTTCGGGCTCGCAGCCGTCAGGCTCGTCGCCGGGCATCTCGGTCAGGCCTTTGTAGTGGATCTTGAGGAACCTGGCGTTGGGGATGTCGAAGTCCTTGCGCGGCTTGTCGTGGGTGACGAACTGCTCGTAGGAGTGCATGATGAGCGGCAGGCGGCTGGCCTCAGTGCGGGCGGTGTAGATCATGCGCACCCAGTTGGTGCCGGGCTCGCCGTAGAGGGGACGCGTGTTGTTGTAAATGCGGTCGGTGATGAACTCGAGGCTGGCGCGCTGGGTGGGCGCGTAGCCGTTCTGCACGGCCTTGAGATAGCCGCGGGTGGTGAACTGCGAGGGATGGCAGGCGATGCAGAGCTGGGTCTCAGAGTGCTGCATGGAGGTGCGCAGGGCGATGGCGCCGCGGCGCGGCGTGTTGGAGAGCCAGGTATCGCCCATGTTGATGAGGAAGTCCATGCCGGCGCGGACGGCTTCATGCGGGTCCTTGTTGGGCGGGACTGCGTAGGTGTAGGTGTGCAGCTGATAGGCCGGATGGTCGGCGGCCACGCGGACGTAGTATTCCTGGCCGGGCTCGAGGATGCGGGTGCGGAAGCGGTAGAGGCCCGGATAGTTCTGCGTGGCTTCGACCTGATAGGTGAACTCGCCCTTGTCGTAGGGAACCACATCGGGCTTGCCTTCGGAGTCTTTGCCCATCTTGAAAATGTCGACGTCGAGGGGGACGTCGCGATCGGTGACGTTGAGCACAAAGTAGACGAGCTTGGGCTCCTTGCCATGGAAGGTGAAGTGGAACCACTGGAAGCCCTTGAGCATGGCTTCGTAGGCGTCTTCATATTTGGAGGGGGCGTAGGGGCGCTCGTCGTCGGCGCCGAAGATGGTCTGGCCGAGCTCGAAGGCCTGCGCGTTCTGCCAGGTGCCGTTGGGCGCGGCGGAGATGACGCCGCGCTTGAGATCGGGCGCGCCGCCGGCCAGAGGCGCGGCAGGCTCGAGAATCTTTTTCATGCTCGCGCCAATCTCCGGCGCGTTCACGCCCGCGGGCGAAGAGAGGCTGACTGTCACCGGACCCGCGGAACGCGGGCGAACCGTGAGATAGAAGTCCAGGTCGGCCGCGTGCAGCCACTTCGATTCGATCTCCCCCTGCGCGTCGTTCACGGTGACGCGCACCGCATCGTTGCCTTGCAGCTGTGTGGGGTCTTTGACGCCCAGTGTAAGCGCATACAGAGAGCCGGGACGCGCGGCGCCAAGCTCGATCTTGCGCACGG
>Ga0302267_10005010_pt1 | contig 14191 bp, 16 predicted proteins | sample III_Bog_E1_3_FD_194555 | JGI IMG/M metagenome (GOLD analysis project Ga0302267, IMG submission 194555) | Peat permafrost microbial communities from Stordalen Mire near Abisko, Sweden - III_Bog_E1_3 | ecosystem: Environmental > Terrestrial > Soil > Wetlands > Peat | place: Sweden: Abisko... | reverse complement strand
AAAGCAACAAACGCTTCCCACATTTACACAGCCACGACGGCGGCAAGGAGACAACTCCTTCGCCAAAACCTAAACCAGAATCTCTAGTTATGAATGGTTGAGAGAATGGGGGCAGGTCAGGAGAAATTGCCGGGAATTGGGTAGTGTCCTAATTTGCCTTTTCGGACTTCTGTTAATAGGCGTACTTGCCGCCCCACCAGTAAGGCTCAAAGTCGAGTTGATCAGGAGTGAATGTCATTTTGGACTGGATTGCATGAAGAGGATGCTTTCCGTAAACCGTATAAATGAATCCAGTTTGGTGGGGAATGGAAGAAAACGAGTAGTCGTAATCAACGCACCCAACAATGTAAATATCCACGAGTTTCCCGCTCTTGAGTCCGAATTCTGGAGGATTTTCCGCCAGTTGTTTCGTATCGATAGGTTCCAAGGAGTATTCAGACTCGGTGTCCTTAGGGAAGATCGTGAACCGCTCATCTGGAGCGGGACGATCCTCATGCGAGCGAGTACCCCGGATAAACTCGTTAGGCTTGCCGCACAGTGCGATCTGTTTTTCCAAAGGAGTCTTGGTGAAATTGAATCCAGGACTAAAACGGCCTTCGACCAACACTTTGATTCTGGGATATACATGCTCGGCCACCGAGTTCCCGACGTTCTTCATGTTCAGCTTGAACGACAGAAACCCGCGCCCGTCTTGATCAAAGTTCAAAGGACCGCCATTTTGGCTTGCAAAACGCGGCATATCAAGACCTGGGCCTGGTTCCCATTCAGTATTGGCGGTCAAAGTGACTTCTATCCAAGGCCGCTCTGTCATATCCAACTGTTTCTTCATCAAGCCAAGTTGGTTAGTCGCAGCCTTGGCGGCGCTTTGGGTTGCTTTCGCTTGGGTATCCAACTTGCCAACCGCGTCGTTAATATTTCCGTTGATCAGCGCAGCAGTAGCCGCAAAATCCTGAGATGCTTTGGCACTTTTGCTGGCGGCACAAGCTTGTTTTTTAGAGGCGTCTACCAAAGCCTTAGTATCGGCTCCGCCTTGAATCAGTTCCCACAGGGTCAGTCCGGCAACGATGGCCATCACTACGGTAAAGACTGCGATCCAGCGAGTGGCCTCCGCAGTAAGCTTGGCAGTCTTTTGATCCGCGCTTTCAAGTGTCTTCTTCTTTTCGCGGCGGGAGCGGCGTTGATGCATCTTGCGTTCCATATACAAGATGAACCATCGCCCGAAATCTCGACGAAGCTTCTCGCCTGGTCCGTGGGGGGGCTTTCTGCCGTCTGCCTCTTTGCCTGTATTTGGTTGATCTATCACCCTTTTCCTCACCAATGAGATTGGGATAAATTGTACCCCAAAAACACTTGACATACCACTATTATTGGGGTACATTAAATACATCAGGAGACGCTATGGCAAACGTTCTCAATACCGACAAACAAATCGTTATAATCTCGGCACTTACAGAAGGTTCGAGCATCCGCTCAATCGAGCGCATGACTGGCGTTCACCGCGATACGATCATGCGGCTAGGAGTGAAGGTCGGGCAGGGATGCACGGCCATGATGGATGCGAAGATGCGCGATCTTTCCTGCACTCGTCTGGAGATGGATGAGATTTGGGGCTTCGTCGGAAAGAAAGAAAAGCACGTCAAGCCGGAGGATGAGAGCGTAGGCAGCGTGTGGACGTTCTGCGCTATCGACGCCGATACCAAATTGGTCCCGGCCTTTCGGGTTGGACAGCGCGATGCCGCCACAGCAAACGCCTTTGTGCAGGATGTAGCCTCTCGCATGAGGATGCGCGTACAGATTTCTACCGATGGCCTGAAGGCGTATGTAGAGGCTATCGAGAGGGGATTCGGCGGGGATGCCGATTACGCCCAGATCATCAAAACCTATGGCAGCGAAACGGGCAGCGAAAACCGCCGCTACAGCCAGCCTGAATTCGTCTCCTCCGAGAAACAAATCATTGCTGGGCGCCCTGATATGGACCTGATCTCTACCAGCTACATCGAGCGGCTGAACGCTACAACCCGTCTTCACATGCGCCGGTTGACTCGCCTTACGCTGGCCTTCAGCAAGAAGCGCGAGAACTTCGAGGCAGCGGTTGGCCTTCACTTTGCCTATTACAACTTCGTCAAGCGCCACAGCACCCTTCGCTGCACCCCAGCAATGGCCGCTGGCGTCACGGGGTCATTCTGGAGCGTGGGGGATTTGGTGGAGGCGACGGCTTGAACCACATTCGAGAACTGCGAGGTGTGATCCACAAACTGCATGGAGGAAAGGCTAGGCACATCGAAAGTGTGCCGGTTACGGAACTGTTTCAGGGGCAGGTGGTTTGGGATGGAGTTGTGGAAGTCTTCGATTTGAAAGGCCATCCCAAGACCGATAAGGTTTATGCCTGGTCGAACGATACGGGCGATCCTAAGAGCCCCAAGCATCATGTGACCGTGCTTCACATCCCCCCGGCAATCTCACCACAAACAGCCGTGAAAGCGGCAATCGTGCAGGAGTTCAGGAATCTTGAGCCCAAAAAAGCAAACTAAGAAGGCTGGACGACCGCCGCTGCCAAAAGGGAATGCCAAGGCCGGATTCCTACGCGTTCGCATGACTGCGGACGAACTGAAGGCCATTGAAGCGAGAGCAAAGGCCAAGAATCAAACCGTGTCCCAGTTCGTTCGGGGCACGCTACTTACCATAGAGTGAGCCTAAGCCTGTGGATTTCAAATTAGGACACTACCGGGAATTGGTGGTGGTTTGACGAAATAGGGAGAACTGCTAGAATAAGAAAGTTGTCCCCACCCAAGTGTGGGCCTGTGGCGCAGCTGGGAGCGCGCTTCCATGGCATGGAAGAGGTCATCGGTTCGATCCCGATCAGGTCCACCAATTAAATCAATCATTTAGCAAGACCCCACTCTCCCGACTTTGTCGCATTCTTGTCGCAAATTCCAAAACCTTTCCTGACGAGGGTTTTGGATTTTTGTCGTTTTCCCTTTCCGGAGCCGCGACCATCCCCAAATTTTCCTCTTTACCGGACTCCCGCCCTGGAGTCCCCTTCCTGGTTATGGCAGACGCCGCCCGTTGCGGACTGTTGCTCGACTCCAACTCATCGTGAATCGAGTTGACTGTCGCCCGTACGCCTTCGGGAAGTTCCTGCATATAGACATCGGTCGTCGTTGCTGTTCGCGAGTGCCGCATCATGCCCTGCACATCCTTCACCGTCCCCATGTTCTGGGCCAGAGTTGCGATCGTGCGCCGGATGACCTGGAATGTCAGCTTCGGCAATTCCAGTTCCTCGGCCAGCCTGTGCAGTACCCGTTTACGATAGTTGCTCGAATCCATGAACCCTCCTCTTCTACTCGCGAAGATGAAGGCCTCTGGCGACGAATCAGGGCATTGGTCGCGCCACCGCACCAGATCTTCGGCCAATTCCGTTGCGATTGGCGTCGTAGTGAGGCTTGCTCGCGTTTTGCCCCAGGGACGGATCTTTCCCTTGTAGGTCGTCTCGAACAACGTGATCGAGGAGGATGAACCATCGAAACACTTCCACCTCAATCCGAACAACTCGCCCGGTCGAAGAGCATTGGACATATCGAGTTTGAGCAGAACTCGATCCCGTACTCCAAGGTTCTCCAAGGATTGCCTCAACTGATCCCACGTTAAGGTCGTCTTGTCGGTTTCCCTCAGATGTGCCGGAATCTTCACCGTTCGAGCAGGATCCTTCGCTAGAAAATCCTGATCGACCGCCTCGGCGAAGATCGCCTGCATGTAGGCTCGAATCTGCAAAACCCTGTCCTTCGAACGGGTCCTGGCCAGTTTGTTGAGGTGGGTCTGCAGGGCGAATTTGTCGATGTTTTCGAGCCTTGCGTCCTCGAACGCATCGACGAGATCTGCCTGGATGAGGTATTTCTTCACCTTGGCAGTCTCTTCCCTCCAGTCCGCCTCCTTCAGTGGCAGGTACCGGGTGCGAACGAACCACCCGAAGGTAACAGCTCCGCTTTGGATGGAGTTGTCGCCGGCGGATTGCCCGGTCAGCTTGGTGATCTCTCGCTCCAACTTCTCCCGAGCCTGAAACTTCGTCATCTCTGCTTTCAGGCCGAGAGCGATCGGAATCGAGACGGTTTTCTGTTGACTGGTCTCCGAGTCGAGAACGGTTCGGCGAAAATACCCGTACCATTTCTTTCCTCGAACCGAGACCCATCCTTTTTGGTGCGATTTACCCATCTATCCCTCAATTTCTGTGTGGGGGGAATAAGCGGGCCATTCCCATTTTACCGGCGTTTCCGGTGGAAATTGGAGGCCCTCTCTCGTTCGCTCAAGAACTCGTCGATTTGGCTCTCGCGGTAGCGGAGCGCCCCATCGCTCATCCGGATGACTGGCAAATAAGGCAGTCTGCGGGAGGAGTGATCCCAAACCCAATCTCTGCTGACCTTTAGTCGTTCGGCAACATCTTCTGCGGTCAGGAGTTGGTCCGCCTGTTGTGCCTGAAAAATTGGTTGTACCGACGCCATAATCCTTCCCTCCGATAATTCGTTGTTCCGCCCACGTCACTGTGGACAAGTTCCGGCATCATGGAGCCGATCCCTTCTTCGGTCAAATTCAGGCGTTTTTCTTGCGTCTACCCCTCAAATCGCTGCGAGAAAAAGAGCAATTTGACCGAGTTTTGAAGCTGCTCCATCCTTCCTGTGCATTGGGAATGTATGCGCGAGGTGCCCCCCAAGCATCAAGCTCTGGGGATTGCCTCCAAACTCGATCACCTAAGGGGACAGGATGTTTGAATCCTTCGACGAACTGATGGATCGGCTCAAGGCGACGGGGTACTTCATTGACCCGGTGATGACCAGAATTGTCTTTCTGGCGGCGAAGTTGCAGAAGCCACTGTTGCTGGAAGGGCCTGCTGGGAGCGGCAAGTTTGGTACATGCTGTCGTTTGAAGGCTGCGAAGACCGGTTCACTTCGGAGAGCTTCGACCACGTCTTCTCCGAATACAAGTTGTTCAGTTATGTGGAACAGCCTGGCCTGCTGCTCGCCCAAACGCAGTCGGCTCACGCGTAGTTCAATCCCGCCCCACTCTTCGCAGTTTCCTTGCTCAATCAAACTTCACAAACTGGAGGAACACCATGCGTCAATCCGCAAGCCGCATTCGCTCGCTCGCAAATCGTTACGCCCTCGCAGAAGCCGCAGCCTTTCCTGGCATCGGCACGGAGCGCGTTCGCTTTCCCGACAACCGGAGGGCCGCTGCCGAATTCCGGCACAGCTTTCCGCGCTTCGCCCATCAAGTGTGAACAGCACTGCGCGAGGGCTCGCCAACTCACTCCGGGCCCTCGTCTTCTCTCATCGTTTCGAGTCGCGATACGCCAGCCAACAAGCCTTTGAGCAATTTGACCGAGTTTTGAGGTCGAGGTACAACCACACTACCTCAGGAAAGGAGGCCCAGCGATGTTCACGAAATTCTGTGTGAGCCGGGAGACGGCAAACAACTTCATCCACCTATTTGTGAACCGGCGCGCGTATGGAATGCAGGCGACCCAGCCCTTGCCGAATGGTTCCGTCCCATATTATCTGGCGCGGGATTGGCAGACGAAACAGCCGAAGCCCCTCGACGTGGATGTGGTGCGTATGCACTTGAACGGCGACATCACTATCAATTTGTATGCGATCAACCCGGAGACCCAACGCTCGAAGTGGGTCGCAATTGACGCCGACTTCGATGGCGCCGTGCAATCACTCTTTCAGTTGCAATGGGAACTGAAGCAGGATGGCGTCGAAGCCGCGCTGGAGCAATCGCGGCGTGGTGGTCATCTCTGGATCTTTGCCGACACGCCACTGTTGGCCGCCGAATGCCGAATCTACATCTACAACCTGGCGCTCCGACTCGGGGTTCCAGTCAAAGGCGGCGGTCTCAAAGAAGGCATTGAAGTCTTCCCGCGACAGGACCGGATCGATGACGGCGAGTACGGCAACGCCATTCGTGCGCCGCTTGGTGTGCATCGGAAGACGAATCTGCGCTACTGGTTCTATGACGCCGACGTTACCCCGGAGGCGCAACTCGCCTACCTCAACGGTCTGAAAAAGCTCACTGAGGATGGACTGAAAACCTTCATCCAGGGAATGAGTCTGCCCGAAGCGTATAAGCCGGTTGTCTCCGCGCCGTACATTCCAACAACTTCTATCGCTGGTCAACATGAGTTCCGAATCCTCGAACACGTTCGCACCACACGCAAGGATAGCCGCAATCTGTGGGCGCGGTGTCCGTCCTGCGCACAGATTGGACGGGACCGCACCGGCGACAATCTCGCAATCCAGATCAAGAACCCGCGTTTCTATAGATGCTGGGCCGGCTGCACGAAGGAAGAGATTCGTGCGGCATTGGGACAACCGATCCGTAGACAGCAAGCAGTGTAGAGGAGGAGAACCCGATGAAATCATCTTCTCATGTGAAGGTCTCTGCCGTGACGAACGGTGATTCAGAAGCCACGCGGTTCGCGCGGTATGGTCTGGCCATTCCGCGACAGATATTGAAAGCTTTGGAGAATCGCGGCATTTACTGCCAGTCCAGTATCTCGATCGAGCATCAGCATCTGGCCAAACGATACGTTTTACGCGCCACGGAATCCGGTGGGGCTGTCGCGGACATGGGTCGCTACTGTGCGTATCTTGATGCCGATGGAACTCCACTCCCGTGGCTGCAGCCGATTGATTCGTTATCAGGCAATGGGCGGCACGCAATTGTGATTGCGCCAGAGTTGGTCAGAATCGAAATGCTGCGCATCGGCCACACGTATGAAGTGGCAATTTCGAAGCACTCGCTCGTGAACAATGGAAGCCGAATCCGTCCGGTCATAGCCTCAACCTTGCTCTTTCGGGGCAATCAGGGAACGCTCGCCGTCGATCTATGGAACCCGGAGAACAAACGTCTACGTGGTTCGATTGCCCCAGTCTTCTATACCGCGGCAGGCGAGATACGGCGGCATCCTGAACGCTTTGATGACGCAATTCGCAAGATCACCGGCGCGCTTGCGTGCCTGGGATGCAAGCATATGCACGTCGCGGTGCCGCCTCCAATCACAACTGGTGGTGCCTCATGAGTCGCGCAATCGAAGTTGGTGAGCCGAATTGGAAGCCGCTTGAGAGTGTCCTATCTTCTCGTGACTGTTCCTGCTTCATGTACATGGGCATCACAAGTGGAATCGTGCTCTACAAGCACCGCGACACGCGACGCTATCTGAATATCGCAGCGGAGACCGGGCGGTTTTATCGGTATGCCGATGGCGACTACATCGAGATCAACCGGGAACAGGCAATCGAGTACGTGTTCGGATCAAGACAAATCTGAAGGAAGGGAGAAGATCATGGGCAAGAGCGTCAACAAAGTCATCTTACTGGGCCGTGCCGGCAAAGACCCGGAGGTCCACATCCTTAAGAGTGGAACCCTGGTCAATCTTTCGCTCGCGACCAGCGATGGTTACAAGGATAGCCGAGGCGAGTGGCAAGAGCGCACCGAGTGGCACAACCTGGTTGGCTTTCAACGGATCGGCGAGATACTTCGCGACTATGTTCGCAAGGGCTCGCAGATCTACATCGAGGGCGCGTTGCGGACTCGCTCCTGGGACGACCGGGAGTCAGGCCAAAGGAAGTTTCGCACGGAAGTCGTCGTGCATGAGGTCAGCCTCCTCTCGCACGGGCCTGCCGCTAGCGGCGCGAACGGACCGGAGCATCACGCCATTGGGAACGGCTTCGTACCGCAAGAGTTCAGCGCCGAGCACGAGATTGAGGCATCCGAGGTGCCCTACTAAAGGTGGGTTGCGCTACATCCACGCATTCACCGAGAGCGCCTTACGGGGCGCTCTCGGTGCGTCTGGGTTCAACAGAAGGCCCACTGGAGGTTTCGCACAGAAGGAGTTGAACTATGGCTACAGCAGCAAAATTCGCAGGAGCGGAGCGCGAGAAACTCTTCGCTCAACTCGAAGAGCCATTCGATCCGGCTCAGATCAAATGGCGTGTCATGCGCACATCGGATGATCGGCGGTCTGGAGCGATACTTCCCTTCGCCGATCCGCGAGCGTACACAGACCGCCTCAACCAACTCTTCACACCGGCGGGATGGACGCGTGAGTACACCATCTCGACCGTGCCATCGCTGACTCGCGTGGACCGGGGCAAAGTGGTTGTCACCAGCAAGGTGCTGGTGGCTACCGCTGTCACAATCACTCGGCTGGGTAGCCACACCGGCACCGGAGAAGAGTGGGCGGACAAGGAAAACGCCGTGACCGCGGCGGATGCGCAGGCCTTCAAGCGCGCTTGCAGTTGCTTCGGCCTTGGACGGTATCTCTATCGCTTCGAGGAGACATGGGTGCATTTGGATCAACGCGGAGAACCGGTTGCGATCCCGGTATTGCCGGCGTGGGCGCTACCGCCAGGAGTGACGATGGCTCCGGCAAACGGCCAGACCGTCGATGCGCGTGGCCCTGTCGATCACAGGCTGACGGCCGAGATTGAGGGCTTCCGCGGCACACTGGGAGCGGACATCTACACGGAGATCCTGCGCCGGGCGGGCCACAGCAATGATGCCCGGACGATCCCGAATGCAGACAGGCAGAAGAATGTTGTGGGGTGGATGCAGTCAGCGGCACGAGGATTTGAGCGGCTTCATGGGCTGGTTGAGACGGCCGGCGACGCCAGGTTCATCGCCGCCATGGACAACCTGAAGTTCTCTACGTCCACATGTCTCCCCAGCCTGGCTGCATTGAAGCAATTGGTGGAGGAACTCGAAGCCATCTCCGACCAGCAAGTGGCGTAGCGGCCACCAACCCATCGGGAGGCCTTCCATGCGCAACGTCAGAATGCTTCGACCGGAACCGAACCTCGTCAGCATTCCAGTTGAACAGGCCATCTACTGCGAAAACTGCGAGACGGTAACGAACTCGCACCGTGAACGCTGCGGTAGATGCGGTAGCGAACGCGTCCTTCGTTTGGTCGCCCTGATTGATGGACCGCCGAGTGGCCCGGAGTCTGGTCCAGCCCTGGTTGGTTACATCGTTCCGCATCTAGAACTGGAGGTGGCCAGGGCGGCGTAAGAGTGAACCATCGACAAACCCCAACAATTCGGGAGGCGTCCATGTCCATTTTGGCTGACGATATTGCGGCCATTTCGTCTTACAATGACGGTATTGTTGTGGAGACTTCCCCCATGGCCACGGCATTGGAACAATACTGGGCAGAGCGCAAGCGAATCTGTGATGAGACTGTTGGCCAATTGCAACAGTCTCCCACGGATGTTGACGGCGAGCATGCCTGGGACTATTTCTGCTCCAATCACACAACCTTTCTGCGCGAATATTTGAAGCGTAGCGTGAACGATTTAAGCGCGCCCTTGCGCCGATTGTGGGGGTGGCACTTCGGACTCATTCGCGAAGCTCGACGCGCGTTCTTGAGAAATGCAAGAGTCGAGCTATGGATTCCGTTTGCGTACAACCCACTGAGCGTGGTTCGCGTTCCAGGCAAGACCGGCAAATACGATGAGGTCGAGTGGCCGGACGATGACGGAAAGCAATATGAGTTGGGCAAACCAATCATTGCTGTTCACTGGGGCAGCGACGCTTTCTTCATGATTCTTCCATCGGGCGCGTATGTGAATTTCAAAACCTTCGCCTACACCAAGAGCGGTGTCACTTGGAATATGCAGGAGGCGCTGCCCAAAGCCTTTGTCCGGCAGCTTGCCGGCTTTCAACCTGAGTTGCGGTTTGCGGAAGAAAGGTTCGCGGCGCTTCGTTCAAGCTGGAACAAGAAAGACCAATTGACGCGCGCCACCACGAGTTCACGGCGGATCGAAAAAGCGGCAGAGAACTGGCGCCAGGTTCATATTCCCGAACGCCAGAAGCTCGACATCCTGCGCAGGGCGGAGCTTTTCGAACGGAATGACGCCGCTGCCCCGCGCGGTCTGCTGTTGACTGGGCCTCCGGGCACTGGCAAGACCGTCGTCGCACGGACACTTCGAGAGATGATGGGCTGCGACTTTCAGATGCTCTCGCTGGCCGACCTGAAGCAGCAGACTTTGGGGGCGAGCGGCAAACGCGTTCGCGAGGTTTGGGATCGGGCACGAAATCATCAACCGGCGATCATCTTTATCGACGAGTGCGAAGGGATTCTTGGGCGGCGCGGTGCAGCCGAAACAGATGCGTTTGCCACCGACATTGTTCATGCATTTCTCGCCGAGTGGGATGGCATCCGCGGGAATGCGCAGGTCTGGGTGATCGGAGCCACCAACCGGCGCGACATGCTCGATGACGCCATCCTCTCCAGGTTCGGCTGGGAGATCGAGTTGAAACTCCCCGGCGAGGAGGATCGGCGCCAGATACTATCGCAGGAAGTCAATGCGTTAGGGCTCTCGGTTGATGTTTCCCAGGAAGCCGCGGCACTAACTCAGGGAATGAGCGGCCGTGATCTCAAGCAGCTCGCGCAGTCCGTTCGCGCGATTGCGTACCCCGCAGAACCTACGCAGGAGAATTTTCTGGACGCTATTGGCACGATGAGAAAGTCGCACAATACCAAGGTGGACCGCAAGGCCGGTTGGGAGACGCTGGTGCTCGACGATGCGATTCTCGACCGGCTCAAGCTGGTCTGCGCATTGCTCCGCGACGCGGAGAAGTGGCAGGCGCAGGGAGTCTCGATTCCCCGGAGCCTCTTGTTGGCCGGTCCATCCGGCGTGGGCAAGACGCAGGTTGCCCGGACGCTTGCCAACGAAAGCGGGCTGACATTTATAGCAGCCACCACAGCCGATGTGAAGGCCAACTACCTTGGCCAGAGCGGCAACCGGGTGAAACTGCTCTTCGAGCGCGCGCGATCGAGTGCACCAGCGATCCTGTTTCTGGATGAGTTGGACGTCATCGCGCCTGACCGTGCGGCGGCGGGCAGCAATGACCAGTTGACGGATGAGATTGTCGGCCAACTACTTCAGGAGGTGGACGGCATCAGCGCCCGCGACAGTCATGTCTTCCTCGTGGCTGCCACCAATCACATCGAGCGAATCGACGCAGCCGTTCGCAGCCGATTTCAGGAAAAGCTCGTCATTCCATTGCCGAATCATCAAGCCCGCGTCCGTCTGCTGGCGAATCTGTTGGCCGGGAAAAAGATCGGTTTTCCGTTGAACGAGGGCGCCGTTCTGCTGGCGGACCAAACCAAGGATCAGGCATTGAGCGGGCGCGACCTCGAAGGCTGGGTCCAAACCGCCGAACAAAAGGCTCTGCTCCGGGCCTTGAGGGATGGTGGCCCAGAGAACTTCACCATTAGGCTGGAGGACTTTGGGGGACAGTTCCAGCCCCAATGAGCGCGTCGGGCTGTTAACCATAAATCCAGGATTCCACGGAAGCTGATCAGCGGAGCCTTGCCGACTTTCCAAGGGTCCTCAGGCTCATAAAGGGGGTGCGGCATAGTATCATCGTCACAACCGCCGCGGCGAGGTTCTCAACTTGCGCTGGCGCATCCACTCACGCAGGCAAGCCGTTGTTAGACCAGATGTTTACAGCAGAGAATTTCCGCCGGATTTTTGATAATGAAAACCGGAAGGGGATCGATTTGGCTGGACGGTTCTTTCCAAACTTGGAGCCGCTCACAAAAAGCATTAGAGAAAAGATCGCACAAATCAGAGCCCTTCGATCCGAGAAGGACGCCCATAAGCCCGAGGAATTGTCCGCTAAAAGCCACAGCCTGAGAGAAGAGCTTAGACTCCTCAAATCCACCAAATCCAAAGCAATCAACGTGGAGATGGAGGCGGTCAGCGTGAAGGCTATGAAGGCTAGCTTCAAGCTTGACCTCGCACAGAAGCCTGGCCCGAAGGGTAAACCGGTTTTCTGCATCGACGGATCGCCCGAAACCTTTTTCGTCGTCAAGCAACTCCAGTACAACATCCAGAAGATTTACGGTGTGAGGCAGTCCAACCGCCACGACCTTGCCTGCCAGATCCGCGATACTGTGGCATCCGCCTTCCCATTTGAAGTCGTTCGGACGGATGTATCGTCCTTCTACGAGACCATAGATCGCGAGAAGCTCCTCAAAAGATTGGAAGAAGATCAGCGCCTTAGCTCTACCTCTAAGAAATACATTCGGCAGGTGCTAGCTTCCTACGGCAGTCTCACCGGAGAAGCAATGGGCATTCCGCGCGGAGTCGGCATCAGCGCATACTTGGCTGAGTTTTACATGCGCCCTATCGACCGTGGAATAAAAGAGATCCCAGGGCTAATACTATACTGCCGCTTTGTGGATGACATCGCCGCAGTATTTGCCCGACCGCACGAGGGCTCGCCTGTAGGGTCATACCAAGACGCCATCGTGAAGGTGCTCTCAGACAAAGGCCTAACGCATAATCCACAGAAGACGACAGAATTCGCGCTCGGCGATTCACATGCCCACGAATTCGAGTACCTCGGATACCGCTTTCTTTTGAGTAACGGACAGTGTGAAGTTTTGCCCAGCGCATCGAAGATCCAAAAGTACGAAACGCGAATAAACGCTGCGTTCCGCGAATATGAAGCACAGTCCTCGTTGAATTCCCGTCGGGCGTATCGAGATCTCGTTTCCCGGATAAAATTCCTCACCGGCAACGCCCGCCTTGTCAACAGCAAATCGAGCGCAGTCACAGGCATTTACTACAACAACCCCTTAGTTACGGACCCCACCAGCTTCGCACAGCTAGACAGCCTCCTGAAATCCAAGGTGGAAGGGACCACACGGAAGAAACTTAAAAAACGACTGAAACAGTACAAATTCACGCAGGGGTTTTCAGAACGTCGCTTTCATAACTTCAGTGCCAATGAACTGCACATGATTGTGAGGGCTTGGGAGCATGACTAAACGTCGAATACCGCTGACGCATCCAAAGCTACGCTCGGTCCTAACAGACATGCTCCCCTTCGAGGTCCCCCCGACGTTTTCAAATCGCGGTTTCTATTGCTTTCTGCGCGACAATGGCATTGAGATAGAGGGTAAAGAACTCCGCTGGGTGTCAGACACGAGTGCGCTCGACTCCACAATCCGCCTTCTTTTCGGCGTCGAGGCAAACGCTGTGGTCAAATCGGAAAATATAACCGAATGGGGCAAGTCAAAGACGCGAAGGTCAGTCCCTCTAGGTAAGTGCGAGATGAACACACGGCCCTTCAATTTCCGTGTCGCACACGGTCTTGATGGCCGAATACTGAGCGTTGTCCACCCACGCAATCAAGTTGCCGTTGCAGCTTTCTACGCTCGCTACAGCTCCCTCATCATCTACTACACCTCCCTTAGCGAATTCTCTATCCGGCGTCCTGTGTCGGTGTCGGGGTTCGCCTTTTTCAACGACAGGCTTCACGAACAAAAGCTTGATCCATCGGTGCGCGGAATCGAGATGGAGGACCGCGAATACGAACAGCTTGGATCGTATTTTGTCTACAGAAAGTACCGCAATATCCACCGTTTCTTCGAGTCCTACAAATATCATCGATCCGAGAAGAAATACAATGCTATGGTGCAGGTCGATGTAAGCAAATGCTTCGATAGCATCTACACCCACTCTCTTTCGTGGGCCGCAATTGGCAAGTCGCAGGCTAAATTTGATCTTGAAGCGTCTAAGTTGACGTTTGCCGGACGGTTTGACAGCTTGATGCAGAAGCTCAACTACAACGAAACTAACGGCATAGTTATTGGCCCAGAATTCTCGCGCATCTTCGCCGAAATCGTTCTTCAGTCCATTGACGTTGAACTCCTTAGACGTCTGGCGGCCTCCCCATCCGGCCTCATCCACAAAGAGGATTATGAAATATTCAGATATGTAGACGACTATTTTGTCTTCTACAATGAAGTTTCAGCGCAGGCCGCGATTGTTCAGATGCTGCAGGAAGCTCTAAAGGAGAAGAAGCTGAACATAAATACGACGAAGATAAAACAATACGAAAAGCCGATTATCACTGAGATCACCGTGGCAAAAGACCGCGTCTCGTCGCTTCTGAATTCAGAAATTGACCCGAAAATTGAAGAGAAGGACGGAGACCAGGTGTCCCCACCGACATCGGAGCTTGCCTGCACTATCAACTCGAACCGGCTTATCGTTAGGGAACTATATAGTTGATTTCACGCGCAAGTACTTTTAAAATGAATACATGAGCCGCTCAACCATTAGTTCCTACGAGTTGAATCGTCGCTTTCCGACGCCGGAATCCGCGCAGAAGTATATGGAA
>Ga0302267_10004996_pt1 | contig 14223 bp, 11 predicted proteins | sample III_Bog_E1_3_FD_194555 | JGI IMG/M metagenome (GOLD analysis project Ga0302267, IMG submission 194555) | Peat permafrost microbial communities from Stordalen Mire near Abisko, Sweden - III_Bog_E1_3 | ecosystem: Environmental > Terrestrial > Soil > Wetlands > Peat | place: Sweden: Abisko... | reverse complement strand
CCGATCTGGGCCAATTCGATGCGCACGTCCCCCTGGGCCTGGGTCTCGTTGACGTGCGGGGCCACGAAGGCTCCCAGGTACGCACTGGCGGTCGGTACGGCCGGCGGCGACAGGGACCCTGCCGGCACAGCGGGCGTGGCTGCGTGGACGACCGGCGCGGACGTCGTGGCCGCCCGGGCGACGGTGGTGGTGGCCGCTGCCACCAGTCCGGCGGCCACGACCGCGGTCAACGCACGTCGGGCGAAGCGCACCCGCCGTCCGTCCGGGGATGTCCGTGCACGTTCCATGGCTCGTCGTTCCTCCTCCATGCCTCAGATGATCCCGATGACGGGGACGGGCGGGGACGCCACACTGCCGTAGAACGGAGCGTCCCCGAAGGCGAAGACACCGCCGTCGGCCCCGGCCAGCCAGTACCCCTTGCCGTCCGACGACGGGGTGATCCCGACGATCGGTGCCGCAAGGAAGACGTAGCGGAGGCTCCCCTCGAAGGTGGCGTCGCCGAAGGGGAACACGGCACCGGCACGGGTGACCATCCAGTACCCCCGGCCGTCGTTGGTGGGCGACAGTCCGACCACGGGATCGACCGAGGGCCGACCCCCGGTGGACCCGTAGAAGCCGGCGTCACCGAATGCGAACACCCCACCGTCGGCGGCCACCAACCAGTAGCCCCGACCGTCGGGCGTCGGCGCCATGCCGACGATCGGCTGGACCAGGGTCTCGGCCCCGGTGGACCCGTAGAAGCCGGCGTCACCGAATGCGAACACCCCACCGTCGGTCGCCACCTCCCAGTAGCCCGCGCCGTCGGGCGTGGCGGCCATCCCGACGATCGGACGGTTGAGGTGCCTGCCCCCCATCGAGCCCTCGAAGCCGGCTGCCCCGAAACTGAAGATCCCGCCGTCCGAGCCGACCATCCAGTAGCCGTCGTGGAACGGGGTGTAACTGCCGCCCACGATCGGTGACGCCAGCGGCTTACCGGTCATGGATCCGAAGAACGAGGTGGTGACACCGTGCACCGCCGGCACCGGGCCGAGTGGCCAGATCGAGCCGTCCGCGCCGATGGCCGCGTAGCCGGTGGACGGCCCGGTCAGGGTGAGGGTGCCGGGTGGTCCGACCGAGAACACGTAGTTGGCCGCGGTCAGCGTGCCGACGGAGCAGGTGATCGGGTAGCTGCCGGAGAACGACGACGGGGTGGCGGACGTGGTGCACACGGCGGCGCCCGCGGTCACCGCCACGGTGTCCCCGTTGCGGAATCCGGTGAGGTGGTAGCCCAGGGTCGGGAGGGCCGATCCGATGGTCCCGGTGGCCGGGTCGGGCACCACCTGCAGCGTGGCGGGCGCCACGACGAAGGAGGTCGTGGCTGCAGCCGGGTAGTACAGGAACGACCCGGACTGGGACGCGGTCAACGTGCACGTGCCGGCACCGACCAGGAACAGGCGGACCAGCGCACCGGTACAGGCGCCGGTGGCGGTGTTGGTGAGCGACAACCCCGAGTCCACCGTCGGGCCGACGTCGACCGGCTGGTCCCCGTACGTCGGCGTCGGCAGGGTGGGGAAGGTGATCGACTGGTCCGCCCGGGTGATCAGGAACGCCGAGGTGGCGTCGGCGCCGGCGTAGATGCCGGTGGCCAGCGTCCCCGGCGGCAGTGTGGCCAGCGACGACGGCACGACGGCGTTCACGGTGGGGGTCCCGTCGCCGAGCTGTCCGTAGTAGTCGCCGCCCCACGTCCACGCGATCCCGGCGGCGGTCAGGGCGTAGGACGAGTACTGGCCGGCGCTGACCGACTCGAACGGCGTGTCCGGCGGGAGGCCGGTGGGTGGAACCGGCACGTCGCTGTCGGTCGGGTTCGAGCCGACCAACGGTGAGGCCAGCTGGCCGAAGACGTCCGACCCCCACGCATAGATCTGTCCCGCCGTGGTCAGCACGAGACTGTGGGCACCACCGGCGGCGATCGACGCCGGCACCGCACCGGCCGGCATCGCCACCACCACCGGGACGGCGCTGTCCGTGGTCGCACCGTCGCCCAGCTGCCCCGACGCCCCGAACCCCCAGGCATAGATCTGGCCGTCGGAGCCGAGGGCCAGGGTGTGTCCCGTCCCGGCGGCGATGGCCGTGAACGAGACGCCTGCGGGCGCGGTGACACTGACCGGGGTGTCGGCGTCGGTGGTGGTGCCGTCACCGAGTTGGCCGTGGTCGTTCGCGCCCCACGCGAAGACGGCGCCGGTCGAGGTGAGCGCCAGGCTGTGGTCGCCGCCGGCCGCCACCGCGGTGACGACGGTGCCGGGCGGGAAGGCGACGGGCATCGGAGTACTGGAGGCGTCGGTGGTGCCGGTGCCGAGTTGGCCGAAGGTGTTCGACCCCCAGGCGTAGACCGCACCCGTCGAGGTGAGCGCCAGGGCATGGGCACTACCCGCCGACACCGCGGTGACCGTCCCGGACGGCAGGGCGACCGGCACCGGCGACGACGAGGCAGCCGTGTCGCCGTTCCCCAGCTGTCCGAGTGCGTCGGTCCCCCACGCGTAGACCTGGCCACCGGTCGAGAGCCCCACCGTGAAGGCGCCCCCGGCGGCGACCGACGAGAAGGCCAGACCGGACGCGGCCTCGACCGTGGTGGGCACGGTGATCCCGGTGCTCGCCCCGCCGCCGACCGAGCCCACGCCGACCTGACCCGAGTCGTTGTCGCCCCAGCCGTAGAGCGCGCGCGATGCCAGGGTCGGGCCCGAGGACAACACGACCCGGTGCCCGGGCCCCCGCAGTCCCGAGCCCGAGTCGCCCGGGGTCACCGCCGCGCACGTGGCGACGGCCGCCAACACCAGCGCGACCGCGCCGGCGGTGCAGGCGACGGCTCGGCGGGGCAGCACCACCGAAGGACCGGGCGGTCCGACACCGCGGTCCCGGACCAGGTGCCATCCACGGGGTGACCGCATCAGGCGGCGGATCCGATGGTCGACGCACAGGTGGTCCCCGGACCCGTCACGGGATCGCCGCACCCGAGCCGGCGCGTGGCGATGCGGTGTCCTGCTCGGTCTGTCATGTGGTCCCCTGCCCGGGATTGCCGAGGGGTTCTCCGGGCGCCCCCTTCGGCGGTCCGGACCCATCGGTCACCCGACGCCACCCACGGTGTGTCGGGATTGAATAGTTACTCAGAGTGACTGTATCACTACTCTTGGTGCTTGTTCGGGTCCACCCTCATCGGCACGGGTCGCGCACGCTCCGCACCACCTCGGCGCACACCCCGCCCGCCGGGAACTACGACGGTTGGAAGTACGGCTCGCGGGCGAGGGCGGCGAAGGCGGCCAGACCGGCGGGGGTGAACTCCCAGGGTGCCGCCGGTCCGGGTGCATCGAAGTAGACCACGCCCTTGATCTCCGGAAGCGCGGGCAGATCGGTACCGATACTGGCGATGAACGCCGGCTGGGACGACCCGGACGACCCCGTCTCCGCTACGAGCAGCGGCTTCCCCTGTCCGACCCACTGGCGGTAGAAGGAGGTGAAGAGCGACCCGAAGGTCTCGGTGCCGCTGCGGTCGTATCCGTCGATGCCGATCCAGTCCACCTCGGACGCACCGGGGAAGTACGGCGTCGGATCGGCCCCGGACAGTGCCGGGCACCACACGAAGCTGACGTTGTCCGCCCCGGCCGAGGTGAACAGCGCACGGATGTGGCTCCACGCGGTGGTGAAGCCGACCGGTCCGCCGACACCGGGATGGGAGCCGACCAGGTTCATCTCCCAACACCAGCGCAGGAGGACCGGGCCACCGTAGGTCCGCAGGGCCGTGGCGAACCGGGTGATGAGCGCGTCGTCGGCCCCGCCGGCCACCTGCGGTCCGTCGGGGGCGCAGCCCCAGTCGAGCAGGGGGACCGATCCGGCGGCCGCCACCGCAGCCAGGTCGGCGACCGGAGCCGGCTGCCTCCAGCCGACGTAGAGGTGGAGGATCCCGAGTGGGTGCCCGGTCGCGGCCCGCACGGCCGGCAGTGCCTGCTGCTCGACGACGAACGACGGGGATCCCGCGACCGCAGCCGTCGGGTGCAACCACGCCCCGAGATAGGCACCCGAGGTCGGGACCACCGGTGCCCCCGACCCGGTGCCGCCCGACGGTGACGGGGACGTCGTCGGCGACGGGGACGTCGTCGGCGACGTGGTCGGCTGCGTCGTCGCCGCACCGGAGGTGCCGGTCGGGCCGGCCGCCCGGGGGGTCGCACCACAGGCGGTCACCAGGGCCGCGGCACCGACCAGCCCGATCACTCCCCACCTGCGGGCGGCCGGACGACGGACGCGCATCACCGGGGAGGAGGCCACACTCCGATGCTTCCACACGGGCTCGGCGCCGGAGCATCGCTCCCCGGAACCGATGGGGCGCCGTGGTTAGGATCCTCCCCCATGGCCCCGCCCGGACTCCCCCAGCCTCCCCCCGTCGGCGCGTCCGCGCTCCCCACGGGGACCTACGCAGGATCGGTGGTCATCGTCACCGGCGGAGGGACCGGCCTCGGCAAGTCCATCGCCACCGAGTTCGGACGGCTCGGGGCGTCGGTGGCCGTGGTCAGCCGCGACGAGGGACATCGAGCGGCCGGCGTCGCTGCGGTCGAGGCGGCCGGGGGACGGGCACTCGGTGTCGCCTGCGACATCCGTGACGCCGATGCCATCGCGTCCGCGTTCGACGCCGTCGAAGCAGGTCTCGGCCCGGTGGACGCGCTGATCAACAACGCAGCCGGCAACTTCCCGGTGCCGGCCGAGGACATGAGCCCCAACGCCTGGCGCACGGTGGTGGACATCGTGCTGAACGGCACCTACCTGTGCTCGCGTGAGTTCGCCCGTCGTCTGATCCCGGCAGGACGGGACGGCTCGATCGTCAACGTGGGTGCCTCGTACGCGTGGACCGGCGGTCCCGGATTCGCACACTCGGCAGCGGCCAAGGCCGGGGTCAAGAACCTGGTCGAGACCCTGTCCGTCGAGTGGGCGCCCTACGGCATCCGCGTCAACGGACTGGTTCCCGGCCTGATGCCCCACGAGGACGAGGTGGCGGCCATCGCCGCCGTGCCCGGCAAGTACGAGGGCCAGGACGACCGCGTGCCGGCCGGGCGCGTCGGCTACCCCCGCGAGCTGGCCTGGGCCGCCACCTACCTGTGTTCGCCCTACGCCGCCTACATCAGCGGGCACTCACTGGTGGTCGACGGTGCCAACTGGCAGCGTCGCCACACCGTCCAGCCGCCGTTCACCCCGATCCGCGAACAGCTGGGTCGCGGCCCGTTCGGCGAGTCGCCACCGCGACCCGCTCCCGCCAAGGAGGCCACCTCATGACCGACCCCCGCGTCACCAACGCGACCGACACCCGCCCGCCCCTCACCGCCGAGGAACGCGATCTCGTCCGGCTCGAGGTCGACGGGCCCATCGCCGTGATCACCAACAACCGACCGGGCAAACACAACGCCATGAGCGACGAGATGGACCGCCGCCTGTGGGAGGTACTCGCCGAGGTGCACGAGTTGCCCGGGCTGCGGGCCATCGTGTGGCGGGGCGAGGGGAAGTCGTTCTCGTCAGGCCGGGACACCGGGCAGATCGGCCTCCGCGTCGAGGACATCTCCGATCTCGAGTTCATCGAACGGGGCCACCGGCCGACCCAGATGTTCCTGACCATGCCCTGTCCGATCATCTGCGCCCTCAAGGGCTGGGTCATCGGAGGGGCCTTCGAGCGGGCCCTCCTGTGCGACATCCGGGTGGCCGCCGTCGGCACCAGGATGATGTTGCCCGAGGTGGTCCACGGGGTCATCCCCGATTCCGGTGGGACCGCCCGCCTCTTCCAGATGGCCGGGCACGGCGTGGCGGCGGACATGGCGTTGACCGGTCGGGTCATGGGCGCCGAGGAGGCGCTCGGGCACGGGATCGTGAGCCGCCTGGTGGCGGACGAGGCCGAACTCGACACGGTCACCATGGCCATGGCCGAGACCATCGCCTCCGCGCCCGCCTTCACCGTGAAGATGGCCCGGCGCACCATCTCCAGCCTGGCCTCCGACGTGGTCCGGCGTTCCCTCGACGAGGAGGCCGTGGCCCAGTCGATGGTGTTCGCCTCGGACGACTACGCCGAGATGAAGGCGGCCCGGGCCGAGGAGCGGGTCCCCCGGTACCGGCGACGCTGAGCTCGTACGGCACCGCGGGATCTCCCGCTCCGAACGGGTAGAACGGCAGGGAGCACACGATGCCGCCGCGCCGTCCACCGGGCGGTCGCGGCCGATGACCTGCCTCTGGAGGCCCCGATGACCGACACCACGTCCACCACCCGCACGCCCAAGCCCGTCCGCTCGAGCGGCACCTTCACGCTCGGTGCCGGAACCGAGGGCGCCACGACGGTGCATCGCCTCGGCTACGGCGCCATGCAGATCACCGGCTCCGGTGTCTGGGGCGAGCCGGCCGATCACGACGAGTGCATCCGCGTCCTGCGGCGGGCCGTCGACATGGGCGTCGACCTCATCGACACCGCCGACTCCTACGGACCCGAAGTGAGCGAGCGGCTGATCTTCGAGGCGCTCCACCCCTACCCGGACGGCCTGGTCATCGCCACCAAGGCCGGTCTGACCCGTCAGGGACCGAATGAGTGGCTCCCGGTCGGCCGGCCCGAGTACCTGCGTCAGCAGTGTGAGCTCAGCCTGCGCCGCCTCGGGCTGGAGCGCATCGACCTCTTCCAGCTGCACCGGATCGATGCCAAGGTCCCGGCCGACGAGCAGTTCGGCCTGCTGGCCGACCTCGTCACCGAGGGGAAGGTCGCACACGTCGGTCTCTCCCAGGTCACCGTGCCCGAGCTGCAGGCGGCCCAGGCCGTGGTGCCGGTGGTCTCGGTACAGAACCTGTTCAACCTGACCAACCGGTCGTCGGCCGACGTGCTCGCCCACTGCACGACCGAGGGCATCGGGTTCATCCCGTGGTTCCCGGTGGCATCGGGCGGCCTCACCGGCCCCGACACCCCGATGGGTGCCATCGTGGCCGCCACCGGCGCCACCCCGTCCCAGGTCGCCCTGGCCTGGTTGCTGCACCACTCGCCGGTGATGCTCCCCATCCCGGGGACCAAGTCGGTCGCCCACGTCGAGGAGAACTGCGAAGCCGCCACCCTGCAGCTGACCGACGAGCAGGTGGCCGCGCTCGACGCGGTGCACGCGGCCGCATAGTCCGGACACCCGGGTTACCGGTAACCCGCGCTGCCAGAGGACTACCGGGCGCCGAACACCACCGGTGCCGACTTCACGCCCGCGATCACCGGCGACGCGGCGCGCACGACCTCGCCGGCCGGCTCGATGGTGCCGAACCGGGCCAGTAGCTCCTCCAGGAGGATGCGCCCTTCCACCCGTGCCAGCACGGCCCCGATGCAGAAGTGGGCCCCGAAGCCGAAGGCCACGTGCGGATTGGGGTCCCGGGCGGCGTCGAAGACCACCGCCGTCGGACCGAAGACCGACTCGTCGCGGTTGGCCGAGGCATAGAGCATGAGCACGGGGTCACCGGCGCCCAGGGTCCGGCCCGCCAACTCCACCTCACGGGTGGTGGTGCGCATGAAGGCGACCACCGGGGTCGTCCACCGCAGCATCTCCTCGACGGCGAGCGGCAGTGCCCGGTTGGCGCCGTCAGCGGCGCGCCCGGCGAGGGCCTCCCAGGATCCGGGCGTCTCGCTGAACCCGACCAGGCCGCCGGACATCATGTTGCGGGTCGTCTCGTTGCCGGCCACCAGGAGCTGGACCAGGAACATGCCGAGCTCGGCATCGGTCAGCCGGTCCCCGTCCACCTCGGCCGCGCCCAGCTCGCTGATGATGTCGTCGCGTGGAGCCACCCGTCGGTCGGCCGCGGCCTCGAGCAGGTAGCCGACCATCTCGGCGCTCAGTCGGTTGCGCTCCTCTTCCGGCCAGTCGGTCGCCCCGGGGATGACCGCCTCGGACCACCGGAAGAACCGGGGCCACTCCTCTTCGGGAACTCCGAGCAGGTCACTGATGACCTGGAGCGGCAGCGCCACGGCCAGGTCGGCCACGACGTCGACGGGAACGCCGGGCTCGATCCGGTCCACCAGGGTGCGGGCGCGCGCCCGGATGCCGTCCTCGAGTGCCCGCATGTAGGAAGGCCGGAATCCGGGTTGGACCAGGGCCCGGTAGCGGGTGTGGTCCGGCGGGTCGGTGTGCATCATGGTCGGCGGCGTGGCGTAGTCGCTCCCGATCTCGAAGGTCATGATGCCCTTCGACGAGCAGTACGTCTCGGGATCACGGGACACGGCCACCACGTCGGCGTGTCGACTCACCATCCACAGACCGAGGGTGTCGTTGCGAGCCACGGGTGCCTCGGCGCGCAGCCGGGCGTAGAGCGGAAAGGGGTCGCCGGCGTAGACCGAGGGGTCGAGCAGCGGCGCAGTGAGCGCAGTTTCGTCCGCGTCCGTTGCCGTCCGTTCACTCATGGGGTCCTCCTGTTCCTGTCCGTCCTGTCGTCGCCCGTCGGCCGCAAGGGCATCGAGGCTCAGTAGGGACCGATCCGTTGGTCGGGGCTGGAGTCGACGACCACCTGACCGTGGGTCGACACGTACGACGTCCACTCGGTCCCGGTCCACCACCGGTAGTGGAACCGACCGCTCGGATCGGCCTGCCACGACGGCGGAGCGGCATCGACCGGTGCCGGGGCAGCAGGGGGCGGCTCGGGCGACCGGGTGGTGCCGCCGTCGGCGGGCCGGGGGTAGGCCGGGAAGTCACTGCCCACGCGGCGCGGGGGCTCGTTGGCGGCGGACATCGTCGCCACGCCGGTGAACGGCCCGACCCCGGCCTGGGCCACCCGACGGACCTCGGCGCGGTGGGCGACCAGGTAGAGGACGACGCCGAGGAGCAGGCTCAGGAACCAGAAGAGGGCCCACACCATGGACGGCAGTCCCCACGGCGTGCGCCCGAGCTTGCGACGGTCGGCCTCGGACAGGTGGAACCCGAGCGCCGCCTGGACCACGGCGAACACCAGGAGGAGCGTCATCTCGGATCCGCTCACATTCAGCACCCGTCCAGACTAGGCGCTCGGGCCCGGCGACCCGGGAGCGGCCCTCGTTCGGGTGGGGAACCCGGCGGCAGCCGGGTGGACAACGTCGGTCGTGCGGTGGCCGGCCGGGAGGGGCCGGCACCGGGCCCGCCACCGTCCGGGCGGGACGGTGGCACATCCCGGGGTTCCGCCCTCCGTGGCGATAGCGTCACCACATGGAGGACGACGTGGCCCTGGCGGCCCCTGCCCGGCGCCGCCAACCGATGACCCGGACCCTGCTGGCGGTCGGTCTCGTCATCATGCTGGCCGGGGTGCTGTTCGGCTACGACCAGGGAGTGATCTCGGGCGCGCTCGACGGGATCAAGAAGGACTTCCACGTCAGCACCTTCCTCCTCGAGGTCATCACCAGTTGGGTGACCCTCGGAGCCATGGTCGGCGCCCTGGTGGCCGGCTCCCTGGCCGACCACCTGGGGCGTCGGGTGACCATCCTGCTGGCCTCGGTCCTCTTCACCATCGGTGCGGTGGTCGAGGCCCTCGCACCCGGCTCGTGGATCCTGGTACTGGGTCGGCTGGTGGTCGGCTTCGGGGTCGGGGTGGCCTCGGTCGCCGCCCCCCTGTACGCCGCCGAGATGGCCCCGACCCGACTGCGCGGCCGGTTCGTCTCGCTCTACCAGCTGGCCATCACCATGGGGATCTTCGTCGCGTACCTGGTCGACTACGTCCTCAGCCACTCCAGCGGGTGGCGGCTCATGCTGGGCGTGTCGGCGGTACCGGCGGTGCTCCTGGTGCTGGCCGTCTGGCCGTTGACGGACTCTCCGCGCTGGTACGTGCAGGTCGGCCGGCGGGCCGATGCCGAACAGGCCCTGCGCAAGGTGATGGCCACCGACGACGTGGTCGAGGACCTCGACGCCATCCAGGGCACCGTCGACAACGAGGCACTCAGCCATGCCGGTTGGCGCACCGTCTTCGCCCCCCAGTGGCGGCGTCCCCTGGTCATCGGGGTCGCGCTGGCGGTGCTCCAGCAGCTGACCGGCATCAACGCCATCATCTACTACGCCAACCAGATCTTTGCCGCTGCCGGGTTCACCTCACCGGACGCCCAGAGCCTCGCCACCCTGTGGGCGGTCGGCGCGGTCAACGTGGTCGCCACCTTCGTCGCCGTGGCCTGGGTCGACCGGTTCGGTCGCAAGCCCCTGCTCTTCATCGGGACGACCGGCATGGGGCTGAGCCTGGTCGTGGTCGGTGCCATGTTCCTACGGTTGTCCGCGGTCGACCCGGGCACCACCACCCACGCGTCCACCACCGGCGAAGGGCTGGTCACCCTGGTGGCCTTGGTCGTGTTCATCGCCTGCTTCGCGTTTTCGCTCGGGCCGATCGTGTGGACGATCATCAACGAGATCTTCCCGTCCCACGTGCGGGGCAAGGCCGTGGCGGTCGCCACCGCGGCCAACTGGTTCGCCGCATGGCTGGTGGCCCAGTTCTTCCTCTCCCTCGTCAGCCTGATCAGCTCCACCGGGGTGTTCTGGCTCTTCGCCTTCTTCTGCCTGGTCACCTTCGTGTTCGTGCGCAGGTTCGTGCCGGAGACGAAAGGCAAGAGTCTGGAGACGATCCAGTCGATGTGGGGCGACCCCGAGGCACTGGCCTCCGCCATGGACGAGGAGTAGCGCCGGCACCTGTCGCCCGGAACGGCCAATCATGCGCTCCAGGCCGGCGGGGTCGCCCGGGGCGCTCAGCCGTTCGAACGCTCAGTCGGGCTCGTCGAGGTGCTCGATCTCGCGGAGCGCCCGATTGGCGAGCTGCTTGGTGATCGACCAGTGCTGCTGGATGTCCTGGACGGTCATCCCCTCCTCGACGCCGAGCGCGATCAACCGGAGTCGTGCCCGGTGCCTGAGCCGCTCATAGGTGGTGAGCGAGTCGGTGATCCGGGGACGCCAGGTCCGTGACCCGTTCGCCTCCAGGAGCCCTTCCAGCTGTTCGCCCCGTCGGATCCCGGCGAGGATGGACCGGCACACCGCCTCGTGGCCCTCCAGATCCGCCCGGAGGGTGTCTGCCGCCTCCAGCAGACGCTGCATCTCCGCCTCGACACTGGCTCGGGCGTCACGGCCGCTCATCGTCACCTCCCTGTCGACCATGCCCCATGATCGCGCGCCCGGCGACCGGGAACCTGGAGACCGGGGATCACCCGTTCCGATGGTCCGGGCGTCGTCGACCCCGGAATCCGATGATCCTCGTCAGGGGCTGCCCGAGGGACGAAGATGGAGGCGTGAACACACCAACCACCTCCGCCCCCTCGCAGCACGGGACCGCGCCCCGCACCCCGCCGACCGGCCGCCGCTGGGCCGCGCTGGCCCTGGGAGCGGTCGCCCTGGGGTTGGCCGCGTGTGGCAGTTCGTCGTCCTCGTCGACCACGACGACATCGCCCCCGGCCACGTCCACCAGCACCACCGCGCCGTCGACCAGCACGACCGGAGGATCATCCACGACCACGGCGGTGACACCGACGACGGCCGGCACGACCTCGTGCGCGACGTCGGCACTGGCCATCACCGTAGGTTCGCCCAACGGCTCGGCCGGGGCGATCCACTACCAGATCACCTTCCGCAACACCGGATCGGCGAGCTGCACCCTCTACGGCTACCCGGGCGTCTCGTTCCTCTCGTCCACAGGCACCCAGATCGGGGCGCCGGCCCAACGTGAGGGCTCGGGCGGCGCCACGACGGTCACGATCCCCGCCGGGGGGAACGCCTATTCGTCGGTCGCCGTCACCGACCCGGGCATCCCGCCGTGTTCAGGATCGGCCACCGCCACCCAGGTGCGGATCTTCCCGCCGGGGCAGACCCAGTTCACCTCGGTGGCTGCGCCCTCCGGTCTGCAGGTCTGCTCGTCCCCGAACACGCCGGCGTACTCATCGGCCATCGTGACCCCGGTGTCGACCACCGCACTCTGACCGGCCCCAGATGGTCGCCCGTCGGGTGAGCGGTCGGGAGTCGGTAGTCAGACCGGGCGCTCCCCGACGATGCTGGCCCGCTCCATCACCCGCCGCAGCGGCCAGTAGTCACTGGCCGCATAGTGCTGGACCGCCCGGTTGTCCCAGAAGGCGACCGAATCGGTGCGCCAGGTGAATCGGCACTGGTACTCGACCGTCTCGGCGGCCTTGGACAGTTCGTCGATCAGTGCGTCACTCGCGGCGCGGTCGAGGCCGACGATGTGGTCGGTGAAGAACCGGTTCACGTACAGCAGGCGCCGCCCGGTGTCGGGGTGGGTCCGGACGACCGGGTGCTCGACCGGCGGGAACTGCTCACGCATCGCCTCGCGGTCCCGGGCCTTGACCGCGTGCCCGAAGACCTTCGAGTAGTCGTGGACGGCCACCAGGTCGTCGATCCGCAGCTTGACGTCGGCGTCGAGTCCGTCATAGGCCGCGTACATGTCGGCGAACAGGGTGTCCCCACCGACGGGCGGGATCTCCACCCCATGGAGGACCGCGCCGAGCGAGGGGCGCTCGCGCCAGGACACGTCCGAGTGCCATCCGTTCTCGTAGCCGCCGACCGTCGCCTCCTTTTCGAACCGGACCAGTTCCGGATGATCGGGATTGGCCGGGATGAACGGGTGCACCTCGAGCTCTCCGAACCTGCGTGCGAACGCGACGTGCTGGGCGGGGGTGAGCGGCTGATCGCGGAAGAACAGCACCTTGAACTCGTGGAGGCAACGGGTGATCTCGGCCACGACTGCATCCTCCAGCGGCTGACACAGGTCCACACCCTCCACCTCCGCCCCCACGGTCGCACTCATCGGACGGACCCGCAGGTGGTCGAAGTGCAGTCGGGACAGGCGGTCCCGTTCGGCCGCCAGATGGGCCAACGGGCCGACCTGCACCCCCCACGGCTCGAGTGTCACCCGGCGGGCCCCGAGTGCCGAGGCGGGATCCCGTTGGGAGCCGTCGGTGACCGGCGTATCGGCGATGCGGTCCGGGGTGGTGGTCATGGGAGTCCCTCCTTCACCGGAGTCGGTCGGCCACTCGTCGACGCACCTGGTCGACCCGGGCCCGACGGTATGCCACCGACTCCTCGACCCGTTCGGCCCCATCGGCCGTCGGGCTCTCCCCCACGCTATCCACTGTCCTGGACCACGGGGGGCCGGGCATCCGGGTGGGCGCCCCACGGGCTTGCGGCCCGTACCTCCCAAGCGCCATCCTGCGGTGTGCCCACCCCGGGCCGACGGGTGGCGGTCGCGGTCGCCGACCCGCCACCATTGCCCGCCATCAGTGCCCGCACGGACCCGACACAGGGAGACCACCCATGGAGACCATTCCCGCCTTCGGCAACCACCTGCCGGTGAAGGTCCGCTTCGGCGCCGGGGTGGCCGCCACACTCCCCGATGTGCTGGGCGAGCTCGCCTCGACCCGGGTCTTCCTGATGGTCGACGACGGGATCGAACAGCACAATCCCGCCGTGGCCGGACTGCTCGCCGAGCTCCTCGGACGAGCCGACCTCGAGGTCACCCGGTTCGACAAACCGGCGGCCGAGCCCACCATCGCCATGGTGGACGACGCGACCGGAGCACTGCGGACCTCGGGCGCAACCAGCCTGGTGGCCATCGGGGGCGGATCGGTGATCGACACCGCCAAGGCGGCCCGGCTCTGCGCCCAGCTCGGTCTCACCTTCGCCGAATTCCTGGCCACCTCCCCCGGGTTCCCCGTCCCGGACGTGGCGCTGGTGGCCGTCCCCACCAGCGCCGGCACGGGTTCCGAGGTGTCCGGTGGTTCGGTGGTCTCCGATCCCGCGGCCGGCCGCAAGAACGGGATCGCCAACGCCAACCTGCGGGCACAGTACGCGCTGGTCGACCCGTTGCTCACCTACTCCATGCCACCGACCATGACGGCCAACACCGGCATCGACGCACTGGCGCAGGCCATCGCCGCCATCGTGGCCAAGGTGCGCACCCCCATCGGCGACGCCATCGCCCTGGAGGCGGTGCGGATGATGACCCCCGCCCTGGTGGCCGCCTACCGCGACGGCAGCGACGCGGCGGCCCGTGCCGGCATGTCCTGTGGCTCGATGATGGCCGGACTGGCCATGAACATCTCGGACTGCACCGCCGAGCACTCGTTGGGTCAGGCCATCGGTGGTCTCGTCCACGTGCCCCACGGCCTCACCATCGGCCTGGTGCTGGCCGAGACCCTCGAACGTGAGCGGACCCACGTCCCCGCGCAGCTGGAGCGGGTGGCCGATGCCATGGGCGAGCCCG
>Ga0302267_10004994_pt1 | contig 14228 bp, 12 predicted proteins | sample III_Bog_E1_3_FD_194555 | JGI IMG/M metagenome (GOLD analysis project Ga0302267, IMG submission 194555) | Peat permafrost microbial communities from Stordalen Mire near Abisko, Sweden - III_Bog_E1_3 | ecosystem: Environmental > Terrestrial > Soil > Wetlands > Peat | place: Sweden: Abisko... | reverse complement strand
CGCAACCGCCGACGATCACCGGGATGTCGAACTCACGGATGAAGCGCTTCAGGTTGAGCGGCTCGGAGGTCTTCGAGACGTGCTCGGCCGAGACCACCGTCCCTTGGATCACCAAGATGTCCAGCTCGGCGGCCAGGCAGGCCTGGGCGAGCGACGTGGTCTTCTGGGGGGTCACGGAGGCGGCGGTGGTGATGCCGGCCTCCTTCATCTGCTTGATGCGGGCCGTCACCAGCTCGGGGATGATCGGCTCCTGGTACATCTGCTGCATGCGGGCCGTGGCCTTGTCGTCGTCGAGCTCGCGGATTTCGTCGAAGAGTGCCGTGGGGTCCTCGTAACGGGTCCACAGACCCTCGAGGTTCAGGACGCCGAGGCCACCCAGCTTGCCCAACTCGATGGCGGTGGTCGGGCTGATGACCCCGTCCATCGCCGCACCGAGCAGCGGCAACTCGAAGCGGTAGGCGTCGATCTCCCAGGAGATGTCGACGTCCTCGGGGTCCCGGGTCCGCCTGCTCGGGACGATTGCGATGTCATCGAAGCCGTACGCCTGTCGCCCCGATTTGAAGATGCCGATCTCTACCTCAGCCAATGTGCTCGCCCTCCGGCATTCGTGGGGCCGGTACGGCTCACGAACCACACCGGCCAGTGTTTTCGATTCACTCTCGACTCAATTGCGAACGCCAGGCCGACACGCCGACGATCCTCCACCCTACTCTCCCGCTCCCGCGTCTCAGGCCGTTCCTGAGCACGAAATTGCCTTCGGGCGGCGCTGAGGCAAGCTTGGCCCATGACCGACCGCGACCCCACCGCCACCGCCGCTGCCGTCTCGCGTGGCATGCGCGCCCTCCTGGCCCGCCGGGACGTCGACCTGGACGCCGGCGCGGCGCCGGTGGGCTGGAAGATCGGCTTCAACACGCCCGCCATACAGGCGCACTTCGGGCTGACCGACGCTGTCGTCGGGTACTTGCTCGACACCGGGGTGCGGCCCGACGGTGCCACGGTGTCCCTGGCCGGCTGGGGCGCACCCGCCGTGGAGGTCGAGGTGGCCATCCGGGTCGGGGCGGACGCGGAGGTGGCCGGCCTGGCGCCGGCCCTGGAACTGGTGGACCTGGACATCTCCTTCGAGGACATCGAGCCCGTCCTGGCCACCAACATCTGCCACCGCGGCGTGATCTTCGGTGACGAGGTCCCCGATGTCGACCCCTGGGCGATGCTCGCCACGGTCAGCAAGGCGGACGACGTCGTGGCCGAAGGCCGGCTGGTGGAGGACCCCGCCACGACGGTCGACTTCGTCCGGTCCTACCTGGCCTCCCACGGGGCCGACCTGCGGGAGGGCGACCGCATCATTGCCGGCTCGGTGGTGGCCCCGGTCGCCGTGGTTCCGGGCGACGAGCTCCGCGTCTCGTTCGGGCCGCTCGGTCAGCTCTCCGTGCGCTTCGGGGACTGACCCGGCCGGTCAGAGGCCGGTCTCCCCCGTGACGACGATGGTGATGAGCTCCGAGAGCATGCGGGCGGTGGCGCCCCAGATCATTTCGCCGGCGACCTCGAAGAACCGCACCGCGAACGAGTTGTCGGGACTCCCCGGGATGATGCGCCCCGGCACCCGCCAACGCTCCTCGTGGAAGATGGCCGGGTCAGCCAGATCGGCGAGCGCCACGTCGAAGATCCGCTCTACCTCGCGCGGGCTGGCGACGAGGTGCGGCCGCCCCGGAAGAGCAGCGACGACGGGCATGATCAGTGCAGGCGAGGCCAGCGTGGTGACCGGATGCAGCCAGCCCACCATCGTCACCAGGGCCGGGTCGAGATCGACCTCCTCGTGGGCCTCGCGCCGCGCCGCCGCCGCCGGCGTCTCCCCCTCGTTGACCCGCCCACCCGGGAAGCTGACCTCCCCCTTGTGGGTACGCAGGCCCGAGGAGCGGCGGGTCAGGATCACCCGGGCCTCGCGCGCCTCCTCGAAAAGCGCCACCAGCACGCCGGCGTTGACCGGATCCACTGCGGGCAGCTCGGACTCGCTGACGATGGTGGCACCGCCGAGCATGGCGTCGCCCCCGACGTCGTCGGGCACGGGGCCACGCTGGCCCAGGCCGTCGAGGGCTCGCAGCACCCGGCCGATGTCGATCCCGGTCCGCAGCGCCTCCGGAGCGGTCGCCCACGGCGCCGGCGCCCCAGGCTCCCAGGCCGCCGGACGCGGAATCACCTGCGGCGGCACCGGGCTGGACATCCCTCGCACGCTACCGGTGCACTGGTCGCCCTCCGCCCCGCTGGCCCGTCGCCCGACCGCACCCGGACGCCTCGCTACGCTCTCGCGGCGATGACCTCCCCGGGAGAACTGCAGGCGCAGGCCGACGCCTTGCACTGGTACCACACCATCGACCTGGGCCACGGCGTGGTCACCAAAGGTGACAGCGCACAAGACGACGGGGGCGGCATCCTCCCCGACGTCACGGGGCGCAGTGTCCTCGACGTCGGGGCCTGGGACGGCAAGTACTCGTTCCTGGCCGAGCAGGCGGGCGCGTCCCGCGTCGTGGCGCTCGACCACTACGCCTGGGGCGTCGACTTCGCCGCCCGGGGGGCCTACTGGGCCGAGTGCATCGAGCGGGGCACGTTGCCCGACCAGACCCGCGACGAGACGGACTTCTGGCAACCCGACCTGCCCGGCCGTCGCGCCTTCGAATTGGCCGCGTCGGCGCTGGGGTCCAAGGTCGAACCGCTGCTGGCCGACTTCCAGACCGTCGACCTCGACGTGGTCGGCCAGTTCGACGTGGTGCTCTACCTCGGCGTGCTCTACCACATGAAGGAACCGCTGACCTGCTTGGAGCGGCTGCACCGCGTCACCAAGGAGGTCGCCGTGATTGAGACCGAGGCGCTTCACCTCGAGGGCTTGGACCACGAGGCGCTGCTGCAGTTCCACGCCGGCAGTTCGCTGCGAACCGACTTCGGCAACTGGTACGTCCCGACCATCGAGGCGCTGCACAACCTGTGCCGGGCCGCCGGCTTCTCGGAGGTGCGGACCGTGATCGGCCCGCCGGCGGCACCGCCTCCGGCTGCCGCCTCGTTGCCGGTCAGGATCGGGCGGAGACTGGCCGGCGTGGCGCCGGTTGCCCCCTCGGCGCCCACCGCCAACTACCGCGCCGTCGTCCACGCCTTTTCGTAGTCACCCGGTGCAAATCACCCGACCCGACCCGGCCCGGCCGGGTCGATGGCTCACCCCGTGCAGTAGAAGATCTTGAGCGTCGGGACGAAGGACGCGGAGGTTCCATTCCCGCTTTTCCGCGGGACGTGGAGGCAGTGGGCGGCGACGTAGGCCGTCCCCGCTGTGGCACCCGGCTTGGCGATCAGAGCCAGGTGGAAGTACCCGGCCGAAATCCGCGCCGCGAGCTGGGCAGCCGACGGCGAGGGAATGATGCCGGTGTAACCGCCCAGCGGGAGGACTTCGTCGCCCGTGGCGTAAATGAACGGGGCGGCCACCGCCGAGGTCTGGGCCGCCATCAACGCAGGCGCCCCGTGGCGGACCTGTTCCAGGTCGGCCAGGCCCGGGGGCGACGGCTGCGGCGCGAAGACGGAATGGAGGAAGTCGGTCACCCTCACGGGCTGGAACGGAGTGTCGAATGGGCCGAGCCCCGTGGCCACCACTGACGCGCTGGCTGCCGCCGGTACCAGGAGCACGGCGAGGCCGGCCAACACGCAGCCGGCCGCGGCGGCGTCGAAGGCGACGTGCCGGGTGGTGTCGACACCGCCCGACGGCCGCGCCGCGCGCCAGAGCGACCACCCAAGGACCGCTGCGGCGGCCAGACCAAGCGCCGCCGCCACCGGCGCCAGCCATGGCGGCAGTCCCGTGCCCGCGGGCGGGAGCAGCCAGGCGGCGTAGCCCACCGTCACCAGCGCCACTCCGGCCGTGAGCGCCTGCACGCTCGGCCGGCGCCTGTACTCCCACGCAAGCGCGCCGCCGATGCCGAGCAGCGCGGCGACGGCCGGTGACAGTGCGGCCGCGTAGTACGAGTTCATGGTGGTGCTGAAGGTGAAGACGACCGCCAGCACCACCAGCCAAGTCCCCCAGAGCACCGCCCCCGCCCGGGGCAGGTCCGTGCGGGGCCGGCGCCACCGTGCCACCAGGATGCCCCCGGCCACCAGGACCGCGGCCGGGATGAGCCAGCCCGTGTCGTGGCCGTAGTCGGCCGTCAGCAATCGGTTGGCTGCCGGCGGCGGCTCGGACTGGAAGAAGAGCGGCGCGCCCAACGTCCGGCCGAGCGTCTCGTTCGGCGAGGCCTGCCCGACCCGCGAGAAGCCGTTGTAGACGAACACCTGGTGGAAGACCGAGTTGGTGGTGCTCCCGTCCTCGTAGGGGCGCTGCGCCGCGGGCGTCAGCGTGACAAAGGTCATGTAGGACAGCGAGACAACCGCCGCCGTGGCGCCGAGCGCGGCGATCCGCCCGAGACGCGCCATGGTGCTGCCGCGGCCAGCCACCAGGTAGGCCAGGCCCAGAGCGGGGAGGACGAGCCAGGCCTCGAGCATCTTGGCCTGGAAGGCCAGCGCGACCCAGACGCCAGCCAGCACCGCGCTGCGCCAGCGGCCGGTCAGAAGTGCGCTTACCGTCGCATCGGCGGCCAGGACCACCAGCAGGATCATGAGGGAGTCGGGGATGTTGCCCCGGTCCAGCGTCATGGTGGCGGGGCTGGCCGCCAGGACGACCGCGGCGACCATGCCGGCCAACGGTCCCGCCAGCCGGCGCACGGCGTGGAACAGCACCAGCACCGTGAGCGCTCCCTCGACGGCCTGGGGCAGCAGCAGCGCCCAGAGGTGGACGCCGAACAAGCGCACCGACAGGGCCTGGACCCACAGGGCGCCGGGGAGCTTGTCGACGGTGATCGTCCCCGCCGGGTCGAAGCCGCCGAAGACGAAGTCGTGCCAGCTGTGCGCCATGCTGCGGACGGCCGCCGCGTAGTAGAGCTCGACGGTCGAGCCGACATGCCAGCTGTAGGCGAACGCCGCCAGCGCGGCGACCACGAGGAGGGCGGGACGCGTCCAGGCCGGCTGGCCGGCTGGCGAACGCCACACCTGGATCCGGCGGCCCCACGTGGATGGCCCCTCCGGGCCCTTTGTGCCGTCCGGTTCGGCCGCGTCAGCCGCCTCTCCCTGGAGCACCGGGCCCTCGAGCACCGCCCGCAGATTAGGCCACCGACGCGCAGCGGCCGGGCCCTGAGGCCCGGCCGCGTCGCCCGACACACCCGGACCAACAACGCCCGGTGTGCCGCAAAAAGGTGAAGCTGGACTACATCATGCCGCCCATGCCACCCATACCGCCCATACCGCCGCCCGCCATGGCGGCCGCCGCGGCAGCAGCGTCCACCTTCTCGGGCTTGTCGGCCACGAGGGCCTCGGTGGTGAGCAGCAGGCCGGCGATGGAGGCCGCGTTCTGCAGGGCCGAGCGGGTCACCTTGGCCGGGTCGATGATGCCGGCCTTGACGAGATCCTCGATTTCGCCGGTGGCGGCGTTGAGGCCGTGGTTGCCCTTGGCCGACTCCACCTGGTTGACCAGGACGGCGCCCTCGAGGCCGGCGTTGAAGGCGATCCACTTGAGCGGCGCCTCCAGCGACTGCGCCACAATGCGGGCACCGGTGGCCTCGTCGCCGCTGAGCGTGGCGGCCAGGTCGATGACGGACTTGCGGGCCCGGATGAGGGCGGTGCCACCGCCGGCCACGATGCCCTCCTCCACCGCAGCGCGGGTGGCGGACAGCGCGTCCTCAATGCGGTGCTTCTTCTCCTTGAGCTCCACCTCGGTGGCGGCCCCGACCTTGACCACGGCGACGCCGCCGGCCAGCTTGGCCAGGCGCTCCTGCAGCTTCTCGCGGTCCCAGTCCGAGTCGGTGTCGTCAATCGCCCGCTTGATCTGGGCGACGCGACCCTTGACGTCCTCGGCCGAGCCGGCACCCTCCACAATGGTGGTGTCGTCCTTGGTCACGATGACGCGCCGGGCGCTGCCCAGCAGGTCGATGGTGGCGCTCTCCAGCTTGAGGCCGATCTCCTCGCTGATGACCTGGGCGCCCGTGAGGACGGCCATGTCCTGCAGCATCTCCTTGCGGCGCTCGCCGAAGCCGGGGGCCTTGACGGCGACCGAGGTGAAGGTGCCACGGATTTTGTTGACGACCAGGGTGGCCAGGGCCTCCCCGTCGACGTCCTCGGCGATGATCAGCAGCGGCTTGCCGGTCTGCATGACCTTCTCCAGGACGGGCACCAGATCGTGCACGGCGCTGACCTTGGAGTTGTAGAAGAGGATGACCGGCTCGTCGAGCACGGCCTCCTGGCGCTCGGGATCGGTCACGAAGTACGGCGAGAGGAAGCCCTTGTCGAACTGCATGCCCTCGGTGAGCTCGAGCTCGATGCCGAAGGTGTTGGACTCCTCCACCGTCACGGTGCCGTCCTTGCCGACCTTGTCGATGGCGTCGGCCAGCACGTCACCGATGGCGGAGTCAGCCGCCGAAATGGAAGCCACCTGGGCGATCTCGGTCTTGCCACCGACATCCTTGGCCTGCTTGGCGATGTTCTCGACGGCAGCCTTGACGCCCTTCTCCATGCCCTTCTTGAGCCCGGTCGGGCTGGCGCCGGCGGCCACGTTGCGCAGCCCCTCGGCGATCAGCGCCTGAGCCAGCACGGTGGCCGTCGTGGTGCCGTCACCGGCGACGTCGTTGGTCTTGGTGGCGACTTCCTTGACCAGCTGGGCACCCATGTTCTCGAACGGGTCGTCCAGCTCCACCTCGCGGGCGATGGACACGCCGTCGTTGGTGATGGTCGGTGCGCCGAACTTCTTCTCAATCACCACGTTGCGGCCTTTTGGCCCCAGGGTGACCTTCACGGTGTCGGCCAGCTTGTTGACGCCGGCCTCGAGCCCGCGGCGGGCGGACTCGTCGAATTTCAGGATCTTGGGCATGACAGTGTCGAACTCCTCTCGAGTTCTCGAATCTCAGGGGTAACTGCGGGAAGGCCGCCGCGCCGGCCCGGCTTGCACCGGGGCGGCGGGCAGACCAGAAAAGGTGCGACCGATCAGGCGATCTTGGCCAGGATGTCGCGAGCGGACAGGATGAGGACGTCCTCACCATCGAGGATGTACTCGGTGCCGCCGTACTTGGAGTAGACGACCGTGTCGCCGACCTTCACGTCGAGGGGGATCAGCTCGCCGGTGTCCTCGGAGCGGCGGCCGGGGCCGACGGCCAGGACTTCGCCCTGCTGGGGCTTCTCTTTGGCGGTGTCGGGAATGACCAGGCCAGAGGCAGTGGTCTCTTCGGACTCGCCCGGGCGGACGACGATCCGGTCATCGAGGGGTTGCAGACTCATTTGAAACGGGCCTCCTTGGCACTCGTTAGCACTCTCGTGTTGCGAGTGCCAACGATAGCGGGCCTGCCGGAGGCTGGCAAGGGGGCGGCGGCGCAGAACCCCACATTCCCGCCTGCAACGGTGGTGGGACATTTCTGGCGGGCAGGCATAACCTGTGGCATCTTGCTCCTCCACCGGCCGGCGGCGGACACGACGAAGGAGGCATGATGCGCAGACGTACACCTGCACCGTGGCGGGGTCACCGTGCACCGGGGGCCCGGATCAACTCCTTGCTCGTGGTCGGGATCGTGGCAGGCGCGCTGACCTGGGCCGCCGCGGGCTCGTCGGTCGCCGGCGCCGCCTTGAACCAAGCCGTCACGACAGCCCAGGCGAAGACGCACCTGCTGGTGGCCTCGGACCTGCCCAAGGGCTGGACGAAGGAAAGCGGGACGGCCAACACGCAGAATGGCGCCTACCCGGCAGGGAGCGGCTACAGCTCGTGCCTGGGCGCGGCAGCCAACGTGCCCGCGACCGTCCCCCCTGAGACGGACACGCCCTACTTCCAGAACAAGGACGGCTCCCTGGAGATTCAGGACAGCATCTCGATCTTCAAGACCTCGAGCGCGGCGAAGGCGTCGTACGCCGCTCTGGCCAACCCCGCCTATGCCGGATGCCTGACGAACGCCCTGAACGCCTACCTGAAGAGCAATCCGCCCAAGGGGGGCACCCTCGGCACGCTGACCGTGAGCCCGCCCATCGGGACGAAGTTCGGAGCCCATACGGACGGCTACGTGGTGGAGACCCCCATCACGACGCAAGGGCAGCAGGTGGCGTTGACGTCCACCACGGTCTTCTTCGTCAAGGGCACCCTCGGGCAGCAGCTCACCTTCAACGACTACAACGCCGGCACCTCGAGCGCAGCCTTCCCCTCGGCGACGATCCGTCAAATGATCGCGGCGGCCGAGAAGAAGCTCTGAGTCTGCTGCTACGAATTGGGGGCATGACAGCCCATTCCCACACACAGCCGAACCGGTCCATGCGGACACCGACCCACGCGCTCCGCGTGGCGTCGGGACTCGCGGCCGGCGCGTTGCTCGCCCTGACCTCACTGGCGTGGCCGGCGCCGGGCGCCGGTGCGGCCGGCAGCCAGTCCGCCACCCTGGCCCAGGCCCGCAAGGATGTGCTGGTCCTCTCCGACATGCCCTCGGGATGGACATCGAGCAAGAACCCGAACACCGGCAACAACAGCACGGGATCCGCCCAGCTGGCCCAGTGCACGGGGCTCGCCAAGTCGCTGATCGCGGAGAACCCACCGACGGCGTACAGCCGCCAGTTCCAGAACAAGCAGGGCACCCTGACCGTCGCCGACGGCGTCGCCGTCTTCCCTTCGGCCAAGAACGCTGCGGCGGAGTACTCCCTCGGCGACAACCCGAAGTTGCCCGCGTGCTTGACCAGCCTGGCGTCGGGGCCCGAGAAGCAAAAGCTGTTCGGGAAGCTGCCCAGCGGCACGACGTTGGGGACCCCGCTGGTCTCCGCCGTCGCCGCGTCCACCTTCGGCCCCGGCGTCGACGGCTACTCGCTCAGCGTCCCTGTCACGTCCCAGGGGGTGACGCTCAACGTGACCGTCACCCAGCTCATGACGATCAAGGGGCGCCTGGGGCACCAGGTCACTTTCACGTCGGTCGGTACCCCGTTCACCGTGGCGCTGGAGCAGCAGATCATGAAGGTGGCGGCCGGGCGGCTCTGAGCGCGGGGCGCGGGTCGGTACGCTCCCGGGCGACCCCGACGAACCGAAGGGATGCCCCATGACGCCGGACGACCCCAAGAGTGACCCCGACCGCTGGTGGCACGGCGGCGTCTTCTACCAGATCTACCCCCGCTCCTACGCCGACGCCAACGGCGACGGCGTCGGCGACCTGGCGGGCATTGTCTCCAAGCTCGATCACCTGGCGCGCCTGGGCATCACCGCGGTGTGGTTGTCACCGGTCACCCGCTCGCCCAACGGCGACTGGGGCTACGACGTCTCGGACTATCGCGACATCGATCCCTCCTTCGGCACCCTCGAGGACCTGGACGAGCTGGTGCGCCAGGCGGCAGCGCGCGACATCCGCATCCTCATGGACCTGGTGCCCAACCACACCAGCGACCAGCACGCCTGGTTCGTCGACGCGCTGAGCGGACGTGACTCGGCGCATCGCGACTACTACGTCTGGGCCGACCCCAAGCCCGACGGCGGGCTGCCGAACAACTGGGCCAGCATTTTCGGCGGGCCGGCCTGGCACTTCGACGAGGCCAGCGGCCAGTACTACCTGCACAACTTCGAGGCGGCGCAGCCGGACCTCAACTGGTGGAACGAGGACGTGCGCCGCGAGTTCGACGACATTGTGCGCTTCTGGTGGGACCGCGGCGTGGCCGGGTTCCGCATTGACGTGTGCAACATGATGATTAAGGACAAGGAGCTGCGCGACAACCCGCCGGCCACCGAGGACGACCCGCTCGACCAGCAATTCATGGGCCAGCGTGCCGTCTACAACACGGACCGCCCCGAGGCCCACGACATCCTGCGGCGCTGGCGGGCCATTGCGGACACCTACGAACCCGAACGGCTGCTCATCGGCGAGACCAACGTGGAGAATCTGCCCGCCTTGGCGCAGTTCTACGGCGACGGCCACGACGAGCTGCACGGTGGTTTCAACTTCGTGTTCGTTCACGCGCCGCTCGAAGCCGCCGCGTTGCGCGCGGTGGTCGAGGAGACCGAAGCGTTGTTGCCCGAGGGAGCCTGGCCCATCTGGACGGCGTCCAACCACGACGTCTCGCGCCTGGCCACCCGCTGGGCTGCCGGTGACCCGGCCAAGGTCAAGCTGGCGCTGCTGTTGCTCCTCACCCTGCGCGGCACGCCCTTCTTGTACCAGGGCGACGAGATCGGGCTCGTCGACGGCCCCATAGAGCGCGAGGACGTGCTCGACGCCGTGGGCGCGCGCTTCTGGCCCTACTACAAGGGCCGCGACGCCGAGCGCACGCCGATGCCGTGGAACGGCGAGCCCGGGGGCGGGTTCACGCCGGCCGGCGTCCGCCCGTGGCTGCCGATGACCGACCCGGCGCAGTGCAACGTGGCGGCCCAGCAGGGTGATCCCACCTCGCCGCTCGAACTGTGCCGGCGCGCCATTGCGGCGCGGCACGCCAGCGAGGACCTGGCCGTGGGCTCGTACCGTTCCCTCCCCTCGCCCGACGGCACCTGGGCCTATGCCCGCGGCGACGGCACCACCGTGCTGCTCAACATGGCGAGCGAGACGGTCTCGTTCGCGGACGTGGCCGGGACGGTGCGCGTCAGCACCGAGCACGGGCTCGAGGGGCAGCACGTCCCCGGCGCGTTGGCCCTCCCGCCCTGGGGCGGGGCCGTCCTGAGCACATGAGCGCGTGACGACTGGCGGGTCGGTCGCGGGCACGGCGGCAACCCGCCGGCGCTTCGTCCTGTGCGCCACACCGGCCCAGGGCCACACGGCGCCCTTGGTGGCGCTGGCCGGCCGGCTCGTCAGCGAAGGGCACGACGTCGTGTTCTTCACGACGGAGCACTACCGGGCCACGGTCGAGGCGACAGGGGCGCGCCTCGTCCCTTTCGCAGCCGAGGACGACGCCCACGACCTGATGGTGGCCAACCCGGCGCGCGAGTCGTCGTCCAGCCGCGGCGTCCGCGGGGTGAAGGACGATCTGCGCCGCATCTTCATCGGCCCGCTGCCCGGCCAGTACCGCGACCTGCGCGCCATCCTCGACGGCTTCGCGGCCGACTGCATTGTGGTCGACTCCATGTTCTTCGGCGCCCTCCCCCTGGCGTTGGGCCCCCGGGCCGACCGGCCGGCGCTGGCCTGCATCGGCGTCATGCCGTACGCGTCGAACAGCCGGGACACCGCGCCCTTCGGCCCCGCCTTCCAGCCCGGGGCGGGGCCGCTGCACCGGCTGCGTAACACCACCATGAACTGGTCCACCGAGCACGTCGCGCTGGCCGACATGCAGCGTTTCGCCCGGCGCCGGCTGGCCGAGGCCGGCGCGCCCCGCTTCGACGGCTACCTCATCGACCTCCAACCCAAGGTGGTCGACACCTACCTGCAGGCGACGATCGCCGGCTTCGAGTACCCGCGCTCGGACCTGGCCGCCTCGGTCCGCTTCGTCGGTCCCATCCTGGCCCCGCCGGCGCGGGCCTTCGAACAACCGCCGTGGTGGGACGAGCTCGGGAGCGGCCGTCCCGTTGTCCACGTCACCCAGGGCACGCTCGACAACGCCGACCTCGGCCGGCTCCTGTTGGTGACCACCCGCGCCCTGGCCGGCGACGACGTGCTCGTTGTCGCCACCACCGGCGGGCCCGACCCCGGTCCGCTGCGGCGGGGCCTGCCGGCGAACGTGCGCCTGGAGCGCTTCGTGCCGCACGATCTCCTGCTCCCCCACGTCGACGTCATGGTGACCAACGGGGGCTACGGCGGCGTGCAGCAGGCCCTGGCCAACGGCGTCCCGCTCGTCGTGGCCGGCGACAGCGAGGACAAGCCGGAGGTGGCCGCCCGGGTGCAGTGGTCCGGCGCCGGCATCAACCTGCACACGGGACGGCCCTCGCCGGCCATGGTGGCGCGTTCGGTGCGGCGGGTACTGTCCCGGCCCTCCTACCGGCGGCGGGCGCGGGCGCTCCAGGCCGAGATCGCCGCCACCGACCCGCTCGCCACCATCAGCGCCGCGCTGGGAGAGGTCTGCGCGGCGAACGACGCAGCGCGCCGGACCACGAGGGTGTGAGTGCGCCGTTGCGGCCGGCGGCCGACCCCGCCGGAGCAGGGCCGGTTACAGTCGGCGGCATGCAGGCCGAGTCCAGGTCCGGCCGCTTGCGCCGGCAGAGGGTGAACAAGACACCCCCGCTCCCGGACTCGTTCCCCGACTCGGGGCTCATTGAGGATCTCCCGGCCGCCCAACTGCACCGGGGGCTCTTCCACCTCCTCTTCGGTCGGGATCCGGCGCCCGACGACCCCTTCGTGGCCGAGCTCGAAAACGGGACCAAGAGCCCGCGCCAGCTCATGGAGTGGCTCATCCACTCGGCGGAATGGAGCCATTCGGCGCCCATGACCGAGTTCGGCCCCTCGCTGCACTACGGGCGCGGCGTCTTCATCCGCAGCCTGCCCCGGGCCCGGCGGATTCTCGATATCGGTGGCGTGGCTCTCGGTGTGCCCTACGGCGCCCTCGTCCTGATGGGCTACCCCTACGCGTTCGAGGAGATCGTCATCGTCGACCTGCCCAGCGAGGACCGCCACGAGCTCTATCAGGACGGGCAGACCCAGACGACGGTCGACGTGGCCGGCGGCCGGGTGGCCTACCGCTACCACTCCATGACAGACCTCAGCAGCTATCCGTCGGCGTCGTTCGACATGGTGTACAGCGGAGAGAGCATTGAGCACATCACCCGCGCCGAGGCCGAGCAGGTGCTGGCCGAGGCGCGTCGCGTGCTCAAGCCGGGCGGCATCCTGGCGCTCGACACCCCGAACGCCAACCTGACCCGCCTGCAGCAGGACGCCTTCATCGACCCCGACCACAAGTACGAGTACCGGCACGCGGAAATGGCCGCCATGCTGCGCGGCAACGGCTTCGTCATCGAGCGGGCCATGGGCATCAACTACGGGGGCGACTCGGTTGCCCGCCACCAGTTCGACCCCACCGAACTCGCCACCAAGCGCGGCCTCTTCGACGACATTGAGAACTGCTATCTCCTGGCCTACGTGTGCCGCAAGCCCCACCGCCCCACGGTGGGGACATCGCTCGAGCGGGCCTGGTGGAGCATGGCGGGAACCCAGGCCGCCCCCCGGCGCGCACTCGGCCGGGCCCGCCGCATGCTCGCCACCTGACGGACTCCCCCGGGTGCGCTAGCGGTTGACGGGGGACATGTCGGCGTAGCGGTCGCCCTTGGCGGGAGCGACGGTGTCGAGCACGGCCAGGTCCTCCTCGGTGAGCTCGACGCCGAGCGCTCCGACGTTCTCCTCCAGGTAGGTGCGGCGCTTCGTACCCGGGATCGGGGCCACGTCGCGTCCCGCGGCGTGGACGAAGGCCAGGGCGACCTGCCCCGGCGTACAGCCCTTGGCGGTGGCGAGCTGGTCGACGACCTCCACGATGGCGATGTTGTCCGCCAGGTTGTCGCCCTGGAAGCGGGGCTGGTAGCGGCGGAAGTCGCTCTCGTCCAGGTCGTCGAGCGAACGCATGGCACCGGTGAGGAAGCCGCGGCCGAGGGGGCTGTAGGGAACGAACCCGATGCCGAGCTCGCGCAGTGTGGGCAGGATCTCCTCTTCGGGGTCGCGGGACCAGACCGAGTACTCGGTCTGCAGCGCGGAGATCGGGTGCACGGCATGGGCGCGCCGGATGGTCTCCGGTGCCGCCTCGGACAGGCCGAGGTAGCGGACCTTGCCCGCAGCCACGAGCTCGCCCATGGCCCCGACGGTCTCCTCAATCGGCGTGGCGGGGTCGACACGGTGCTGGTAGTAGAGGTCGATGTGGTCGACCCCCAGTCGCTGGAGCGATCCGTCACAGGATTGCCGCACGTACTCGGGTCGGCCGTTGATGGCACGCTTGCTCGGGTCGTCGGGGTCGCGCACAATGCCGAACTTGGTGGCGATCACTGCGTGGTCGCGCCGGCCGGCCAGCGCCTTCCCGACGAGCACCTCGTTGGTGTGCGGCCCGTACATGTCCGAGGTGTCGAAGAAATTGACCCCGAGCTCGAGCGCCCGGTGGATGGTGGCGATCGACTCGTCGTCGTTCCCCGGTCCGTAGAAGTCGGACATCCCCATACAGCCGAGACCTTGGCGGGAGACGGTGAGCCCCTGGGTTCCGAGCGCGATCGTTTCGATGGCCATGCTGGCTCCTGTCGTCTTGTCCGCCCCGCACTCGTACGCAGCTGGGGCGGC
>Ga0302267_10004993_pt1 | contig 14228 bp, 12 predicted proteins | sample III_Bog_E1_3_FD_194555 | JGI IMG/M metagenome (GOLD analysis project Ga0302267, IMG submission 194555) | Peat permafrost microbial communities from Stordalen Mire near Abisko, Sweden - III_Bog_E1_3 | ecosystem: Environmental > Terrestrial > Soil > Wetlands > Peat | place: Sweden: Abisko... | reverse complement strand
GCCAGACGGGCGCCCTGCGCGGACGTTCGCACGCCCTTTTACTGCTTCGCGTGGCCCTCCCGTTGGTCGGCACCTAATCTGAATTGCGACGACCGGGAGCACCATCGCGAAGCCCAATACGCGTCACGAAGTGACCGCTGCCCGCGTAGGGCGTTCGTCCGGCAGGACAGTATTGAAACAGATTCTCAGGAACCGCGAGCTACATCTTGTAGCGGCCCATGTCGTCGTCGTTGAGGTTTTCGAGCCAGCGCCGAGCCTCTTCGCCGTCTACATTCTGCGGACCTTCGGCGACCTGCTTGGCGTTGTCCAGGACCGCGCGGCTCGCGTAGATGGGGCAATCCCAGCGCAGCGCCAGCGCAATCGCATCCGAAGGCCGCGAATCGATCACTACCGTCTCGCCGTCGTGCTCCATCCAAATCACCGCGAAGAACGTATCGTCGCGCAACTCAGAGACTACGATCTTGCGCACGACGGCATTCAAGCCGCGGGTGATATTCCGCAGCAGGTCATGCGTCATTGGTCGCGGAGTGGTTGACTTCTCCAACTCAAGCGCAATCGCATTTGCCTCGAAGATGCCCACCCAGATCGGCAGAACCGTGTCGCTGGCCACATCCTTCAGCACCACAATCGGCATATTGGTCAACGGATCCATCATCAATCCACGGATCTGCATCTCCACTTCAGCCCTGGCTGCTGCCGCCGTCGAATCGCTTTGTTCCGCACCAATCTTCATGATCCCGCCAGTGCTTCACCCACCAGGCTGTTGGGAAACGTCTGTGTAATCCTGACCGGCAGATAGCTCCCCATGGCCGGTAGTATAGGCTGCGCGATCGTAAAGTTCACAGTCTTGTTCTGCGAGCTGCGACCCACTACCTGGCCACGTGCGAGGTTGTGGCCTTCAACCATCACTTCCATCACCTGGCCCAGATGACGGGCGTAGCTTTTCCGCTGCACCTCGCGCTGGCGGTCAAGCAGCACCTGCAGGCGGCGCGCCTTCTCATCGTCGGGGATCGAGTCCGCCATTCCGATCGCCGGCGTATTGGGCCGCGGCGAGTATTTGAAGCAGAACACCGCATCGTACCCAACCTGTTCCAGCAGCGTCGCGGTGTCCTCGAGGTCCTGCTCGGTCTCTCCTGGAAATCCGACAATAATATCCGACGTCATGCTGATCTCGCGCTTGGCGGCCTTGATCCACGCAATCCGCTCCAGATACCAGTCGCGGGTGTACTCGCGGGACATGGCTTTGAGAATGGCGGTTGAACCGGACTGCACTGGCAGATGGACGTGATCGCACAGAGTTGGAAATGCGTCGATGGCTTCAACTATATCTTTGGTGAAGTCGCGTGGGTGGCTGGTGGTGAAACGCACGCGCCGGATGCCGGCAACCTGTCCAACGGCGGCGAGCAGCTCAGCAAACGTCATCTTCCGCGATGGGTCGCGATAGGAGTTAACGTTTTGCCCGAGCAGTTGAATCTCAGTGAAGCCCGCGTCGGCCATTCGGCGGGCTTCCGCCAGAACTGAGTCGGAGGCGCGCGAACGCTCTTTCCCGCGGGTGTAGGGCACCACGCAGTAGGCGCAGAACTTGTCGCAACCCTCGACAATGGTGATGTATCCGCGATGCGGATTACCGCGCGAGGTGAACTCGGTGTCGAACGTTTCCTCGGTTTGGCGGTCGTCGAGGCCGGTGATGCGTTGTTCGCCTGCCTCCAGCCGGACCAGCATTGCAGGAAGGTTGCGGTAGGACGCCGAACCGCTGACCAGCGATACGTACGGCGCGCGGTCGAAGATCTTTTCGCCTTCCTGCTGGGCGACGCATCCCAGCACGGCGAACTTCTTGCCTTCGCCCTGCAACCGCTTGTATTCATTTAGCCGGTGAAAGACCTTCTGTTCGGCTTTATCGCGGATCGAGCAGGTGTTGTAGAGGATCAGCTCTGCGTCGGCCTCATCCTCGACGCGCATGTAGCCTTCGTGCTCCAGCGTCCCGATGACTTTCTCCGAGTCATGGGCGTTCATCTGGCAGCCAAACGTCTCGATATAGAAAGTCTTCGCCACACTATCAGTATAGCGAGCGGTGGCAGTTGCGTGGTGTGTCTCAATTATTGAACGGCAATTAATGCAGTGTTTGCCGTCACATCGCAACCAGGGTACGGGCAGCTAGTCTTGTCTATGGGCCGCGCTGGTAGAGGTTGGCCGCTGAACCCGACCTGTAGGCAGGCGCGTATTCATTGCAAGCAATCGCACTTGCCTCATCGAAGTTTCCACGCGCTCGTTGCGAAAACTTCTCCTGTAAACTGCGATTTGAGATGAAAATGCCGAAAAACATTGATGTAACCGAACTGATTCTCCGGGATGCCCACCAAAGCCTGATGGCAACCAGAATGTCCATGGAAGACATGATTCCGGCATGCGCCGATCTGGACCAGGCGGGTTACTGGTCGGTGGAGTGCTGGGGCGGTGCGACGTTTGACAGTTGCATTCGCTTCCTGAACGAAGACCCGTGGGAGCGGCTGCGTACCTTTCGCAAGCTGATGCCAAATACGCGGCTGCAGATGTTGCTGCGAGGGCAGAACCTGCTGGGCTATCGCCACTATCAGGATGAGGTGGTGGAGCGGTTCGTCGCGAAGGCTGCGGAGAACGGTATGGACGTCTTCCGCGTGTTCGACGCGCTGAACGATATTCGCAATCTGAAGTGCGCAGTCGCGGCCGTGAAGAAGTCCGGTAAGCACGCGCAGGGCACCATCTGCTACACCACCAGCCCACTCCACACGACGGACCAATTTGTAGCAATGGCGAAGCGCCTACAGGATCTGGGCTGCGACTCGATCTGCATCAAGGACATGGCCGCGCTGCTGAAGCCGCAGCCGGCATATGACATCGTGAAGGGCATCAAGGAGAGTTGCGGACAGGATGTGCGCGTGCAGGTGCATGTACACGCCACAACCGGAGTCACGATGGTGAGTCTGATGAAAGCCATCGAGGCAGGCGCGGACTGCGTCGATACGGCGATCAGCTCGCTCAGTCTGGGGCCTGGGCATAACCCGACCGAAAGCCTGGTGGAGATGCTGACCGGCACCGGCTTCACAACCCACCTCGACAAGCAGCGGCTGCTGAACTTGAAGCGCTACTTCAATAAGGTTCGTCCGCGCTATGCGGAGTTTCTCTCCAACATCACCGGAGTGGAGACGGAGATTTTCGACAGCCAGATTCCCGGCGGCATGATCTCGAATATGGAAAGCCAACTGAAGCAGCAGGGAGCGGGCGACCGGATGCAGGATGTGCTGGAGGAGGTTCCGCGCGTGCGCAAGGATGCGGGCTACCCTCCGCTGGTCACTCCTTCCAGCCAGATCGTCGGGACCCAGGCCGTTTTCAACGTGCTGCTGGGGCGCTACAAGGTGCTGTCGGCAGAGTTTGCGGACCTGATGCTGGGCTATTACGGCGAGACGATCGGACCCCGCGATGCCGCGCTGGTCGCACAAGCAGAGAAGCAGGCCAAGAAGCCGCCAATCGTCATCCGACCGGCGGACCTGCTGAAGCCGGAGTGGAACGAGTTGCGCACGGCAGCGGCGGCGCTGACTGGCTTCAACGGCTCGGACGAAGATGTGCTGACGTATGCGATGTTCCCCGCAGTGGGAACCAAGTTTTTTGGTACCCGCAAGCAAGGCCCGAAGAACCTGGGGAGAGACCCAAATGCGAAGCCTCCTGCCATGCCGGTCGCACTTAGCTCGGCCAATGGTAACGGCCACGCCGCAGTGCGGGAGCCTGTGACGTACGACGTAAAGCTAAACGGAAACACGCATAAAGTGACTGTGACAACTGTCTAACGAGGGCGGATCCATGCCGATTCTGGAAGAAAAAGCAGTAAGCGCCATGCAAGCGAAGATCGATGACCTGAAGAAACGCCGCGCCAAAATTGCGCTCGGTGGCGGCGTCGACAAGATCGAGAAACAGCACAAAGCCGGCAAGATGACTGCGCGCGAGAGGATCGAGGCGCTGGTCGATGCGGACAGCTTTCTCGAGAGCGGCATGTTTGCCGAGCACCGCGCAACCATGTTCGGGATGGAAGGCAAGGAGATGCCCGCGGACGGAGTCGTTACCGGGGCGGCCTCGGTCGCAGGGCGGCTGATCCATCTTGCCAGCCAGGATTTCACCGTAGCTGGTGGAGCGGCCGGCGAAGTGCATTCGATCAAGGTTGCCGAGATCATGATGCAGTCCCTGAAGACCGGCTCACCGTTTGTCTTCATCAACGATTCCGGCGGCGCGCGCGTACAGGAAGGCATCGATTCTCTGTCGGGCTACGGCAAGGTGTTTCACGCGAACGTGAAACTGTCGGGATCGGTTCCCCAGATTTCTTTGATTTGCGGGCCATGCGCGGGTGGCGCCGCCTACAGCCCGGCCCTGACCGACTTCATCATCCAGACGCGCCAGGCACAGATGTTTATTACTGGGCCGCAGGTGATCAAGGGCGTCACCGGAGAAGAAGTAACCGCCGAAGCTCTGGGCGGTGCGGATGCGCACATGACCAAGTCAGGCGTTATCCACTTCATCGCCGATGACGATCGTCATGCCATGGAGCTTTGCCACAAGCTGCTGAGCTTTCTGCCATCGAACAACCTGGAAGATCCTCCACAGATTGAGGGTGACCCCAACGTGGACGCGGACCCGGCACTCGATGAAGTGGTCCCCACGGACGTGAAGCGGGGCTACGACGTGCGCAACGTCATCACGCGGCTGGTTGATTTCGCGGACTTTTTTGAAGTCCAGTCCGGGTACGCCGGCAACATCGTGGTGGGTTTCGCGCGCATCACCGGGCGCAGCGTCGGCGTCATCGCCAACCAGCCCAAGGTGCTCGCAGGCTCGCTGGACATCAACGCATCCGACAAGGCAGCGCGCTTCGTCCGCTTCTGCAATGCGTTCAACATCCCTTTGATCACGCTGGTCGACGTGCCCGGCTTTCTGCCTGGCACGCAACAGGAGTACGGTGGCATCATTCGCCACGGCGCGAAGATGCTGTTCGCCTATTCAGCGGCGACTGTTCCGAAGATCACAGTCATCATGCGCAAGTGCTATGGCGGCGCTTATCTGGCGATGTGCAGCAAGGACCTGGGTGCGGACCGTACGTTTGCCTGGCCGACGGCCGAGATCGCTGTCATGGGCGCAGAAGGAGCGGTGGACATCGTCTTCCGGAACGAGATTAAGGAAGCAACCGATAAGAAGGCAAAGCGGGCCGAATTGATCGAGAACTACCGCGAAGTCTTTGCTAATCCCTACGTCGCGGCCGGGCGGCGCCTGGTGGATGCCGTGATTGAACCTTCCCTCACCCGGCGTTATATATCGCAGGCACTGGAGTATCTGCAGACCAAGAGAGAGCTTCGGCCCACGAAGAAACACGGGTTGATCCCGCTATGAGAAGCCATGAGGCAGTACTCGACACGCAGGAAACTACCATGAGTGAACCTGTTCACGATTCCGTATCCGTTGCCGATTCCAAAGACCTTCGCGCCACGCTTCAGGACATTCTGCAGCAGCTCGCAGGCCTCTCCAACCGTCTTGCTGAGATGGAGAAGCTGGTTGCGACGGCCGGAGCGCCACTTGCGCCCACTGCGAACACCGGCAGCGTTGAAGCTCGCGTTCCAGAACCACCCCTCGCAACTACCTCTGTGGCGGCTGCGGCAGGAATCTCCGAAGAGGAATTCCTTGCCATCTCCGCTGCACTTGCAGCCTGGCTTGGAGTGCAGGCTCACATACGCCAAATCCGCCTGATTCACACCGGCGCCTGGGCTCAACAAGGCCGTGCGACCATTCAAGCGTCGCATCGGTTGTTCCTCTAAGAGATCCATGAAACTAAAAATCACAATCGATAGCAAGAATTACGAAGTGGATGTAGAGGTTGCGGAACCTGAAGCTGCCGGCGCGCCACCCCGCTTCCACCAGTCAGTGGAATCCTCTGCAGCGCGCACGCCTGTTGCGGTTGCCGCACCCCCGGTGGACGCGACGCCAGTGAACGAAGGGAAGGTTTGCCGGAGCCCCGTTTCGGGCATTGTGGCCAGCGTCGCGGCGAAGGAAGGCCAGTCGCTCGAAGTGGGCGACGAGTTGCTGGTGCTGGAAGCCATGAAGATGGAAACCCAGGTCACTGCATCAGCGGCCGGTCGCGTATCGTCAGTCAAAGTCAAAGCCGGGGACAGCGTTCAAGCCGGCCAGGTTCTCGTGGAGTTTGAACAATGAGTGCAGCAATGGAACAAGTACCTGGTTTTCTCTTCTTCGATCACATAGCGGTCTCCGTCAAGGCCGGCGAACTTGAGCCGCAAGTGCAGGCGTACAAGGCGATGGGCTTCAAGGAGTTGCATCGCGAAGACGTGCTCGGCGGCGACCAGGTACGGGAAGTGCTGCTACAGGTTGGGGATGGCCCGAACCTGGTGCAGTTGCTCGAACCGCTCAGCCCTGAGTCTCCCGTAGCGAAGCAGTTGGAGAAGAATGGCGGACGCGGCGGGCTGGCGCATGTGGCGTTCCGCGTCACCGACATTGGCAAAGCCTTCGACTATTTAAAGGAGAAGGGGTTCAAGATCATCGACAAGGCGCCGCGTAAAGGTTCGCGTGGAACCACGGTGTTCTTCGTTCATCCGAAGACGACCGAGACGGCGGCGTTTGGATACCTGTTCGAGGTGGTGCAGGAGGGCGCGCATGTCTAACGACCAAACGGGAACGGGGATTGGGACCGAGATTCTGCACCTGGCGCAGGACTTCCCGCCTGTGCCGACAGCCGCGTGGGAAGCCGCGATTCAGAAGGACCTGAAAGGCGCGGACTACGAGAAGAAGCTGGTCTGGCGGTCCGACGAAGGCCTCTCCGTGCGCCCGTACTACCGAAGCGAAAACCTCGCGGGTCTCGAGGCGCAGACCGCGTCAATCCCCGGTCGGTTTCCCTTTGTGCGAGGGAATGCCAAGGCGTGGGAGATTGATCAGGAAGCCGTCCCTGCGGCAGACGCGATTCGGGCTGATCTGGTGCTCGAAGCTGGGGCCGATGCGATTCAGCAGGTCGGGATTGCTCTTGCGTGGGGCGTAGAAAAGCTGACGAGCCTCTGCAACGATCGCCCGGTGGACATAGCCGCGCGCGAAGTGGAATTTGTGTTCGCGGTTGGCTCAACCTATTTCTTTGAGATCGCCAAACTGCGCGCCGCGCGCATGGTGTGGGCCCAGGCGGTGACGGCGTTTGCCCCCGTTGACCCGGATTCCTGCAAGATGAATCTGCACGTGCGCACCTCGCGGATGAACAAGAGCACCTGCGATCCGTACACGAATGTGTTGCGCGTAACCACAGAGGCCATGTCGGCCATGATCGGCGGCTGCGACAAGCTGACCGTCGAACCGTTTGGCTTCGACGAACACATTGCGCTTGGCGTGCAGCGTGTTCTGGCGGAAGAGGCGCACCTGAACGCGGTAGCCGATCCGGCAGGCGGCTCCTATTACATTGAGGCACTTACCGCCTCCCTCGCGCGCGAGGCGTGGAAGTTGTTTCAGCGGATTGAAGCTGCCGGTGGCTATACGCAGGCTCTGACCGCAGGCTGGCTGGCAGAAGAGATTGCGAAGACTCGTGCCACACGCGAGAAGGCGGTTTCGTCGCGACGTCGCGCCATGGTCGGAGTCAACAACTATCCCGACCTGACCGCGAAGGCCCCAGAAGCCGCGCCATCCTTTGCGAAGGACGCTGCCCCGTTCCCACAGTTCCGGCTGGCCGAGCCGTTTGAGAAGATTCGCGGACGTACCGCGCGCCATGTCCTGGAGACCAGCCACACGCCGAAGGTGCTTCTACTGAAGCGCGGCGATGTAAAGATGCGTACCGCTCGCAGCAACTTTGTGTTGAACTTCTTTGGCTGCGCGGGGTTTGAGATCGCCGAATCCGAAGAGTACGCCGGCGCGGACGCAGACCTGATTATCTTGTGCAGCTCGGATATGGAGTACCTGCCCTTCGCGCAGGAGGTCTGTGCGGCGGCGAAGGTTCCGGTTCTTGTCGCCGGCAATCCCAAGGAACAAGTGGACGTTCTGAAAGCTGCCGGCATACAGGGCTTCATACATATCGCAAGCGACGCCGTCGAGACCCTGACATACTGGCAGAGCCGGCTGGGGGTGAAGAACTAATGAAACCTGACTTCTCCAAAATCGAGTTTGCGTTGCAGCCCACAATCGCGGCCGAGTCCATCGCGGACGACCAGCAGGCCCCGTGGATTCCGCCCGAACTGATTCCCATCAAGCCCTGGTATACGGCTGACGATCTGCACGCCATGGAACACCTGGAGTACGCCGCCGGAGTTGCTCCCTATCTGCGCGGGCCTTATTCCACGATGTATGCCCTGCGGCCATGGACGATTCGCCAGTATGCTGGCTTTTCCACTGCCGAGGAATCGAACGCCTTCTACCGACGCAACCTATCGGCAGGGCAGAAGGGGCTATCCGTAGCCTTCGATCTGGCGACGCATCGCGGCTACGATTCCGACAACGAGCGCGTGCTTGGCGACGTTGGCAAGGCTGGCGTGGCGATCGACTCGGTCGAAGACATGAAGATTCTGTTCGGCCAGATTCCTCTGGATCAGATGTCAGTATCGATGACCATGAACGGCGCGGTGCTGCCCATCATGGCGTTCTACATCGTCGCTGCGGAGGAGCAGGGCGTACCAACTGAGAAGCTCAGCGGGACGATTCAGAACGACATCCTCAAAGAGTTCATGGTCCGCAATACCTACATCTATCCGCCGGCGCCTTCGATGAAGATCATTGGCGACATCTTCCGCTACTGCTCCGCCAAGATGCCGAAGTTCAACTGCATTTCGATCAGCGGGTACCACATGCAGGAAGCAGGCGCCACCGCGGACATCGAACTCGGCTACACGCTTGCGGATGGGCTGGAATACATTCGCACTGGTATCGCCGCAGGCCTGAGCATCGACGACTTTGCGCCGCGCCTCAGCTTCTTCTGGGCGATCGGCATGAACCACTTCATGGAGATCGCGAAGCTGCGGGCCGCACGCGTCCTGTGGGCAAAGATCATCAAAGAGTTCAACCCAAAGAACCCGAAGTCGATGGTGCTGCGCACGCATTCGCAGACGTCGGGCTGGAGCCTGACCGCACAGGATGTGTTCAACAACATTTCGCGTACTGCCGTCGAGGCGATGGCCGCGGCCCTCGGACATACGCAGTCGCTGCACACCAACGCGCTCGACGAAGCCATTGCCCTCCCCAGCGATTTCTCCGCCCGCATCGCTCGCAACACCCAGATCTACCTGCAGGAAGAAACGGGCATCACCAAGGTTGTCGATCCCTGGGCGGGCAGCTACTACGTGGAGAGCCTGACGCATGAGTTGATGCACAAGGCTTGGCACCACATCCAGGAGGTTGAGGCCCTGGGCGGGATGACCAAGGCGATCGAGACTGGCATTCCGAAGATGCGCATCGAAGAAGCCGCGGCACGGCGGCAAGCGTTGATCGATTCCGGCCGTGAAACGATTGTGGGCGTCAACAAATACAAGCTCGCACACGAAGAAGCATTGCCGGTACGCGAAGTGGACAACCAGGCTGTGCGCGAAAATCAGTTGCGCAGCCTGGCCGAGATTCGCAGGACGCGGGACGCAGTTGCCGTTGCCCAGGCGCTCGATGCGCTTACCGCAAGTGCCCGAAGCGGAGAAGGTAACCTGCTGGAGTTGGCGGTCAGTGCGGCACGTTTACGCGCAACGCTGGGCGAGATATCGGGGGCGCTGGAGAAAGTGTTTAGCCGATACCAGGCCGTAAGCCGTACTATCTCAGGTGTGTACTCCTCCGAGAGCCAGGGCGATCCCGAGTTTCAGAAGGCCCTTGCGATGGCGCAGGAGTTTGCCGAGATGGAAGGCCGGCGTCCGCGCATTCTGGTTGCCAAGATGGGCCAGGATGGGCATGATCGCGGCGCCAAGGTCATTGCCACCGCGTTTGCCGATCTGGGCTTCGATGTGGACGTAGGTCCGCTCTTTCAGACTCCGGCCGAAGCCGCGATTATGGCGGTCGAGAACGACGTCCATGTGCTCGGAGTTTCCACTCTCGCCGGCGGTCACAAGACGCTGGTGCCCGAGGTGATTGCCGAGTTGAAACGCCGTGGGCGTGGAGACATTCTTGTCGTTGCAGGGGGCGTGATTCCACCACAGGATTACGATTATCTGAAGCAGGCGGGCGTGGCCGCGGTCTTCGGCCCCGGCTCCGTGATTCCCATTTGCGCGCAGGTAATTCTGAAGGCTTTGACGAGTAGCATTCGTGCCTAGCTCTTCGGGAGCGCTCCGAGCGGGCGGCGGGCGACTGTCGCTGAATGAGTACGCAAGCGGTGTTCTGGCCGGCGATCGCATGGTTCTCGCCCGGGCCATCACGCTAATCGAGAGCCGTCTCGCGGCGGACTCCGAATTAGCCGCGCAGTTGCTGGATGCGATTCTGCCGCATACCGGAGAATCGCGCCGCATCGGCATCACCGGGGTGCCGGGAGTCGGCAAGAGTACGTTTATCGATGCGTTGGGAATGCACGTCATACGCGACCGTGGCGAACGTCTCGCCGTCCTCACCGTGGATCCGTCGAGCCCGATCTCTGGTGGCAGCATTCTTGGCGACAAGACGCGCATGGAGCGGCTTTCGGCGGACCCAAATGCCTTCATTCGCCCTTCGCCTTCGGGTGGACACCTGGGCGGAGTAACCCGCCGGACGCGGGAGACGATCCTGCTGTGCGAGGCCGCCGGCTATCGCAACGTGCTGATCGAAACCGTCGGCGTCGGACAATCGGAAACCGCGGTGCGCTCAATGTCCGATTTCTTTCTGCTGTTGATGCTAGCCGGCGCCGGGGATGAATTACAGGGCATCAAGCGTGGGATCATCGAGATGATCGACGGCATGGCGATCAACAAAGCGGATGGAGACAACCTTACGAAGGCCGATCGTGCGCGCGCCCAGTATGCGTCCGCGCTGCACCTGTTCCCTCCTTCGGGCGATGGATGGACTCCGCAGGTGCTGACGTGTTCGGCAATCAACAACACGGGGATCGCGGAGATCTGGCAGATGGTGCTGGAGCACGAGGCCCAGCTTGGCGCGTCGGGCAGGATTCAGGAGCGGCGGACCCGTGGCGATCTCCAGTGGATGAACGACCTGATTTCCATGGGACTGGCGGAGATGTTCCATGACCAGCCCGAGGTAGCGGAGCGACTGCCCGCACTACAATGCGAAGTTCGCGAGGGGTGCGTAACGCCTTTGGCCGCGAGCCGCGAACTGCTGGGGCTATTTCACCCTCTAACGCCCATTCCGCCCAAACAATAACGAATATGCGCGTAGCTTCCGCTATGCCCCATTAGCAAATGGAGCAACCGGCGTAGGCAACTCGTCACGGCGATTGAAACTGCCGCAGACGTAATCGCGATTCATGTTGGCAATCACTTCCAGCGGGATTTCCTTGGGGCATGCGCCCGTGCATTCGCCGATGTTGGTGCAGTTGCCAAAGCCTTCCACATTCATCTGGGCGACCATGGCAAGGGCGCGGCGTTCCTTCTCAGGCTCACCTTGAGGGAGGGTTCCGAGGTGGGTGATCTTGGCACCGGTAAAGAGCGCGGCGGATGCGTTGGGACAGGCAGCCACGCAAGCTCCGCAGCCGATGCAGGCGGCAGCATCCATTGACTCGTCGGCGATCTCTTTGCCGATCAGGATGCCGTTGGCCTCCGGCGCCTGGCCGGTGGCGACCGAGACGTAGCCGCCAGCCTCGATGATGTGGTCGAAGGCGCGGCGATTGACGACCAGATCCTTGATGATAGGGAATGCCTTGGCGCGCCACGGTTCGAGCGTCAGCTCCTCGCCTTCCTTGAAGTGGCGCATGGTCAACTGGCAAGCGGTAGTCGCGCGCTCGGGGCCGTGGGCAACGCCGTTGATTACGAAGCCGCAGGAGCCGCATATGCCTTCGCGGCAGTCATGCTCGAAGGCTACGGGAACTTCGCCGCGCAGAATCAGCGACTCGTTGAGCACATCGAGGCACTCCAGGATCGACATCTCGGGATCAACATCGTCCACGGGGTAGCGGACGAAGGCGCCCTTCTCGTTGGGGTTCTTCTGGCGCCAGATCTTTAGCGTTAGTTTCATTACTTATAACTCCTCTGGCTCGGGTGAACGTAGTGGAACTCGAGAGGCTCCTTGGTAAGTTCGGGCTGGGCGCCGTCTCCCGCGTAGCCCCAGGCTGCGACGTAGGAGAAATGCTCATCGTCGCGCTGAGCTTCGCCGTCGGGAGTCTGGTACTCCTCGCGGAAGTGCCCTCCGCAGGACTCGTTGCGGTCGCGGGCGTCGATGCACATCAGCTCGGCCAGTTCGAAGAAGTCCGCCACGCGGCCGGCCTTTTCCAGGCTCTCATTCAGATCGTCGCCACTGCCCGGCACGGTTACGTTTTGCCAATACTCCTCACGCAGAGCGCGAATCTTGCCAATGGCCGTCTGCAAACCTTCAGCCGTACGCGCCATGCCACAGTAGTCCCACAGTATCTTGCCGAGTTCGCGGTGGAATGAGTCGACCGTGCGCTTGCCCTTGATGGAAAGCAGTTTGTCGACCTTCCCCTTGACCGATCCGACAGCCTCAATCACTGCTGGATTCGAGTCTTCGACCTTCGGAAACTTGTTAGTCGCCAGGTAGTTGCCAACCGTGTAGGGGATGACGAAGTAACCGTCGGAGAGGCCCTGCATCAATGCGCTCGCGCCCAGCCGGTTGGCCCCGTGATCGGAGAAGTTAGCTTCGCCGAGAACGAAGAGGCCGGGAATGGTGCTCTGCAACTGATAGTCCACCCACAGGCCGCCCATGGTGTAGTGAATGGCGGGGTAGATGCGCATCGGGACCTTGTAGGGATCTTCGTCCGTGATGCGCTGATACATTTCAAAGAGATTTCCGTAGCGTTCGCGAACCGTCTTCTCGCCCAGGCGGCCGATGGCTTCGGAGAAATCGAGATAGACGCCGAGGCCGGTCTTCCCTACCCCGTAGCCTTCATCGCACAGCGCCTTGGCGTTGCGCGAGGCGACGTCGCGGGGGACGAGATTGCCGAAACTCGGGTAGCGGCGCTCCAGATAGTAGTCGCGCTCGTCTTCTGGAATTTCGTTCGGGGGCCGCGGATCGCCCTTTTTCTTCGGGACCCAGATGCGGCCATCATTGCGCAGCGATTCGGACATCAGCGTGAGCTTCGATTGATAGTCGCCGGACACCGGAATGCAGGTGGGATGGATCTGCGTGAAGCAGGGATTCGCGAACAGCGCGCCACGCTTGTATGCGCGCCAGATCGCGGTCGCATTCGAGCCCTTGGCATTGGTGGAAAGGTAATAGGCATTGCCGTAGCCGCCGGTGGCCAGAATCACCGCGTCGGCAATATGCACGCTCATCTTTCCGGTGATCAGGTTGCGAGCGACGATGCCGCGCGCTTTGCCGTCGACGACAATCAGGTCGAGCATCTCCGTCCGCGGAATCATGGTGACACTGCCCTCGTGAACCTGGCGCTCCAACGCCTGATAGGCGCCGAGCAGGAGCTGCTGCCCCGTCTGGCCGCGTGCGTAAAATGTACGCGAAACCTGGGCGCCGCCGAAGGAGCGATTGTCCAGAGAACCACCGTATTCGCGAGCAAAGGGCACGCCCTGGGCCACGCATTGATCGATGATCTTGCCGCTGACCTGCGCCAGCCGGTAGACGTTGGCTTCGCGAGCGCGGAAGTCGCCGCCCTTGACCGTGTCGTAAAAGAGGCGGAAGACGCTCTCGCCGTCGTTGGGGTAGTTCTTGGCCGCGTTAATGCCGCCCTGGGCTGCGATGGAATGCGCGCGCCGCGGAGAATCCTGAAAGCAGAAGCACGTGACCTTGTAGCCGAGTTCGCCGAGCGAGGCTGCGGCTGCACCGCCGGCCAGACCGGAGCCGACAACAATGAGGGAGTGCTTGCGCTTGTTCGCGGGGTTGACGAGCTTCATGTCGAAGCAGGCTTTGGCCCATGCTTCTTCAATCGGGCCGGATGGAATTCTTGCGTCGAGTGTCATTATTTTACGAACCCCAGCAGAACGCTAATGGGAATGGATATGTAGCCTAAAACGATGAGGAGGGCAATTGCCTGGGCAGCTTTCTTGAGCAGAGGAGTTTGGCGTTTGCCCGCCAGCCCGACCGACTGGAACATGCTCCAGATGCCGTGGCTGAGGTGAACGCCGAGCAGTGAGACCGCGAAGATGTACCAGAGCGAA
>Ga0302267_10004991_pt1 | contig 14230 bp, 9 predicted proteins | sample III_Bog_E1_3_FD_194555 | JGI IMG/M metagenome (GOLD analysis project Ga0302267, IMG submission 194555) | Peat permafrost microbial communities from Stordalen Mire near Abisko, Sweden - III_Bog_E1_3 | ecosystem: Environmental > Terrestrial > Soil > Wetlands > Peat | place: Sweden: Abisko... | reverse complement strand
AGAGGCGACAGCGGCAGATTCAAGAGTGCTCATAGTACCTTTGTTTATTCCCTGTGTTCGACTGCTTTACCGGCGGTGGCGCCCAAACCGCCGCCAATAATTGCCCCAACAAAAACGCCGGCAGGTCCTCCAACCGCAGCAGTTTATCGTCTGGGGCATAATGACCTTTCATTTGTTAATCCTAATACCGTTGCCGCACGATCCCGGCAGGAGTGCCAATGTAGCGCCGGGCGGCTTCGCGACCGGCGTTATCGTTGCTCTTTGGCAAGGACAAGTATCGATTACAAAATAGTCCGGGAAGGCCCCCCTCTTCCATAGGGTGAATACCCCATAGCGGCCATTTTCCCCCAGTCCCGGCAGATCGCGGCCTTCGCCGCGCGGCGGTTAATCCTTGGCCAGGGAAACGTTGGTGGCCTTGACCAGGACGGAAACGATGTCGCCCTTCTTGAGCTTCAGCGCTTTCAGGGACGCGGTCGTTATGACGGAAGCGATGACGCCCGCGGCGGTTTCCACGCTCACCTCGGAAAGCACCTTGTCGCTCACGATCGACTTCACCTTTCCCTTGAGCTGATTGCGGATGGTCGAGGGCATGGCGGAGGGTTCTTCACCGTAGGTCAGGTCGATGGCTTCTTCGAGGAAATTTTCGTGGCGGACGAGTTCTGGGAAGAGCGTTTTGGAGAACATGGTTATCTTTCTCAATATATATCGCCAGGACCAAGTCAATGCGGAATCGACGCGCCGACCGCTCTCGCGCTATCGTTAATCGTGCCAACTTCGCGGATATCCCGAAAAAGTCCGCCCACCGGGCCCGAGGTACGGTTCCGGCCCCGGGTGATGCATCGCGGAGAAATCGCGCTGGGGCCGGGCAAGTCGGACCTCCTGGCGGCCATCGAGGCGCAAGGCTCCATCTCGCGCGCGGCCAAAATCCTGGGCATGTCCTATATGCGGGCGTGGACGCTGGTCAAAGTCATGAATCAATCGTTTCGCGGGCCGCTCGTCGCGGTGGATCGCGGCGGCCCCCAAGGCGGAGCGGCGCACCTGACGACACTGGGTCTTGAAGTCTTGAATCTTTATCGAGAGTTAGTGGCCAAGAGCGAAGCGGCCACGCGCAATCCCTGGAAGAAGCTGCGCCAGCACTTGCGGTAGACGTTCCGCAATGCCGCAGTACGTGGCCACGCTGTCTCGATTTTTTCAGCCTGCGCAAAAACGCACCACTTGGGCAACAAGTGTTTCCTCACGGGCAACGCCAGCGTTTTTCACTCCGGGAATTAAGGAATCCGCGTCTCACTCACTCGGGGAACGAGCCGCTGCGCGATAGGAATCGATCCGCCGAAAAAGATCAGTGAGCTGGAAAGCAATGTGCTCTGCGGTAACAAGGGCATCGTCGGCAGGGGGAATTGGGGCGTGGCATGGTGCCTGCTTGGCGACAACAGTTGCCCATGAGGCAATACCCAAAACCACCTATGACCCTCATCAAAGATCCTGTTGAACTGCAGCTCGCTTCGTTTGGATCCGCCTTGCGCGAACTGCGGCAGAACCGCGGCTGGAGCCTGCAGGAACTGGCCTCCCGCAGCGGCCTTTCGAAGACCTTCCTCTCGCGCCTCGAGACGGGCGACCGCCAGGCCTCCATCGCGGCGGTGCTCACGCTGGCGAGGATCTTCGGCGTCTCCCTCGCCTCCATGTTCGAGACGCAGGTAGCCAGCGATCCGTGCCTGATCGTCCGCGCCAACGAGGTCGCACCGCAAAACGCGGGCGGACTAACCTACACGCCGCTCTCCAATGCGGAGCGCTTCTTCAACCTGCAGCCGATCCGCATCGTCGTTTCGCCCAAGCGCAAGGGGAACGACCATTTCCACCACGAAGGCGAGGAATGGCTTTACGTCCTGTCCGGCCGGCTCACGCTCTCCCTGGCCGGAAAGACGTACGATCTCGATGCGGGCGACGCCGCTCACTTCGATTCGCGCCGGCCGCACCGGCTGATCGCGCGCGGCTCGCAAAATGCCGAGGTGCTGCTCGTCGCCTCGCCTCATTCCGGGCCCGAGCGCCGCGGCCCCGGACTCATCGACCAAAAGCGGGCCATCCCCGCGCTCGGCTATCGCGCCCATATGCTTCCCAAAAAACCCAACCCCCACCGCTGAAAACCCCATGACATCAATGCCAAACACCACCGCCATGAGCACACCACCCGTCGAAAAACTCCGGCCCGCCTGCCTCAATTTCTGGGAGCTATTGGCGCAAAATATCGCGCTGATTTCGCCCACGATGACGGCGGCGTTGATCGTGCCCCTGATGTTCTCCAATACGGGCAACCTCAGTTGGTTTTCCTACGCGTTGGGCGCGATCATGCTGCTGTTCGTCGCGTTCAACCTGAACCAGTTCGCCAAGCGGCTGACTGGCGCGGGCTCGATGTACACTTACAGTGCCCTCGGCCTTGGGCCCACCATGGGATCGATGTCCGGTTGGTGCTTGATCTGGGCCTACACCTTCATCGGTCTGGCCGGGACGACCGGGTTCACGATTTTCGCAGGCAAGCTTCTCGCGGCCTGCGGCATTCACCTGCCCGATATCCTGCTGTTCTTCATCTGCATCTGCACCAGCTTTTACTTCGCATTCAAGGACATCGTCATCTCGCAGATTCTCATGCTCGTGCTCGAGGCCATCTCCTGCACGCTGATCATAGGTCTCTGCTTTATCGTGCTCGGTCACCACAGCACGACCTTGATTGATGCCGCCCAGTTCGACTTCAAGTCCTCCAGCCTCTCGGGCATTGGTCTCGGCGTAGTCGTCGCGGTCTTCAGCCTCGTCGGTTTCGAAAGCTCCACCGCCTTCGGCGAGGAAGCCAAGAATCCCATGAAGACGATTCCCAGCTCCATCATCTGGAGCCTGATCCTGACCGGCCTGTTCTTCGTGTTCGTCTCTTACACCGAAGTGCTCGGCACCCGCGGTTACACCGCCGACGGCAAGGCGGTGACGCTCGACGCGATCGACGCCCCGCTCAACGTCCTCTCCCAGATGTACAGCGTACCCTGGCTGGCGATTCCGCTCTCGGCGGGCGCGATGGTCAGCTTCTTCGCGCTGGCGCTGTCGTGCATGAACGCCGGCGCGCGCGTCATGTTCGCCATGAGCCGCCACGGCGCCTTCCACGAGTGCTTCCGCCGCTCGCACCAGAAAAATGAGACGCCCCACATCGCCCTGGCCGGCATGGCCGTGATCATGTTCGGCATCGTCTTCACCTGCTCCATCACCGGCATGGCCACTCTCGATGCCTTCAACGACGCCGGTACGATGGGCGCCTTCGGCTTCCTCGGTGCGTACACGCTCATCTGCATCGCCGCGCCGCTGTACCTGTGGAAGATCAGCGAACTCAAGACCAAGGAGATGATCCTCTGCATCGCCGCGCTGGCCCTGCTCCTCATCCCTGCGGTCGGAAGCGTCTATCCGGTACCCCCGGCGCCGGTCAACTACTTCCCCTACATCTTTGGGACTTACCTGGCAGCGGGATTATTCCGCGCGGTTGCCTACAAGATTCGCGATCCCAAGTCGCTGGCGAAGATTCGTGAAGAACTGGCCGACATGCGTATGCCCGGAGGACTGGCCTACAAGTAATGCCCGCCCCGGGTTGAGATTGGTAAAAATTGCTCAAGCTGCCTCGGTGTGCGCACCGGGGCAGCGCGCTTATTCAAAAGGAAAAAAACATCATGCTCGCAGAAGCAACCAAAGTGGGATCGGTCGGCGCGCTCTATCGCTTTCCGGTCAAGTCGATGATGGGAGAAGAACTCAACGCCGCATCGGTGGGCAGCAAGGGAATCGTGGGCGACCGCCTTTTCGCGCTCTCCGATCCGGAGACAGGCAAGATCGCCAGCGCCAAGAATCCCTCGAAGTGGCCGAACCTATTTTCCTTCCATGCGACCTACACCGAGCCGCTGAATGGCGGTAAAATTCCGCCCGTTCGCATCACCCTGCCCAGCGGCGAAACCATCCTCTCCGACGCCGCGAACGTCAGCGAGGTCCTTTCCGAAACGCTCGGCAAACCGGTCGAGTTCCTCAGCGGCGCGCCCTCATCCGGCACGCTCGAGGAATATTGGCCCGACATCGAGGGCCTCGCCCGGCGCGACGAAGTGACCAACGAAGCCATGCCCGCGGAGACCTTCTTCGACGTCGGCATCGTGCACCTAGTCACCACGGCGACGCTCGATGAGCTGCGCAAAAATTACCCCGAGGGCCGCGTGGAAGCGCGCCGCTTCCGCCCCAACATCGTCGTTTCCACCCTGCCCGACGTCACCGGCTTCGCCGAGAAGGACTGGGTCGGCAAGGTGCTCTGCATCGGCGAGACGGTAAAGCTCAAGGTCACCATCCAGTGTGGCCGTTGCGTGATGACGACGCTGGCCCAGGCCGACCTGCCCAAGGACGCCGGCATCCTCCGCACCGCCGCGAAGTACAACAGCGCCAACGTCGGCATCTACGCCACGGTCATCCAAGGAGGCAAGATCAGCCGGGGCGACACCATCTCCCTCGTGGACGAGTAACGAATGCAGCTTTCTGCCCAATGACCGATGCTGGCACACGTCTGGCTCATGCCCCGCCATGTTTCTTGAGCGGATCATCCTCTATCCGATCAAGTCGCTCGACGGCGTCAGTGTCCCGGAAGCGCGGATAACGCAAGGGGGCATCCTGGAATTCGACCGCATCCACGCCATCGTCGACGAGGCTGGCGCATACGTGAACGGCAAGCGGACGCCGCGTGTGCAATTACTGCGCTCGGAGTTCTCGCCCGACTTCCAGGAAATCCGAATCGGCACCACGGACGACTCCACACGGCATTCATTTTCGCTTCGCGAGCCCGCCGCGCTCAATTCCTGGCTCAGCGAATTCTTCGGCTTCGCCGCCAAGTTGACCACCGAGGACAAAAGCGGGTTTCCCGACGACCGCGGCGCACCCGGGCCCACCATCACGAGCAAGGCCAGCCTCGAGGAAGTCACCGGCTGGTACGACGGGCTCTCGCTCGAAAGCGCCCGACGCCGGTTCCGCAGCAATCTCGAGCTCGGCGGCGTCGGGCCGTTCTGGGAAGATCATCTCTACGGTAAGCCGGGCGAGTTGAAGCCGTTTCAAATCGGCGGCGTCCAGTTTTGCGGCCACAACCCGTGCCAGCGTTGCGTCGTCCCCGTGCGCGATCCCGACCGCGCCGAGCCCATTCCCAATTTCCAAAAAGTCTTCATGGAGCGCCGCCGGACGCTGCTGCCGCCGTGGGCGGAGAAGGAGCGCTTCAACCACTACTACCGCTTTGCCATCAACACTTCGGTGCCCGCGTCGGAAGCCGGCAAGTTCCTGCGCGTCGGCGATCCCATTCAACTCGCAGGCGCCAACGGAAATTAAATGGATTCTCTCACTCTTTTCGGACTCATCGCGGTGACCCTCATGCTCGTCTGCTATGCCTGCGAGGGCTACACGCCGTGGTTCATCCTCGCCTTCGCCGTCGCCTGCGCGCTCGGATCCATCTACGGCTTCCTGCAGGGCGCGTGGCCGTTTGGCCTCGTCGAGGCGATCTGGTCGCTCGTCGCGCTCTATCGCTGGTGGCGCACGCCCCGGCTAACTTTGTCCCCGAAAAATAACTGAATGCCTCCATCCGACACCTCACTTCGATTTCAAAGCAAACTCCTCCCCCAGGTGAACCGTCCCATCCCGCTCAAAGGCATTATCGCCTATCCGATCACGCCGTTTTCGCAGGACGGCGCGGTAGACCTGGTGAAATATCGCTTCCTGTTGCAGCGCCTGCTGCAGGCCGGGGTGCACGCGGTCGCGCCGCTCGGCAGCACGGGCGTGCTTCCCTATCTCTCCGACGCCGAGCGCGAGGCCATCGTCGAAACCACCATGGAATGCGTCGCCGGTCGCGTCCCGGTCATGATCGGCGTCTCGGCCCTGACCACCGAGCGCACTTGTCATCACGCGCGCTTCGCCGAAAGCCGCGGCGCCACCGCCGTCATGATCATCCCGATGAGCTATTGGAAATTGACCGAGCGCGAAATCTTCCATCATTTCAAGACCGTCGCGGAATCGATCTCGATCCCAATCATGGCCTACAACAATCCCGCGACCGGAGGCCTCGACATGCGGCCGGAGTTTCTCGCGCTGCTCCTGCAGATCTCCAACGTCAGCATGGTTAAAGAGAGCACTGGCGACCTGAACCGTCTCCGCCGACTTAGCGAGCTTCTGGCCGGATCGGACGCGGCTTTTTACAACGGTTACAATCCACTGGCCTTGGAGGCATTCCGAATCGGCGCCGCGGGTTGGTGCACCGCTGCGCCAAATTTAATTCCGCAGTTGAATCTCGATCTCTACGCCGCCACCCAAAGCGGGGATTGGGACAGGGCCACGGTCGTTTTCGAGAAGCAACTGCCGCTGCTGAAGTTGCTCGTCCAAGGCGGCCTGCCGCGCACGGTTTCCGCCGGCCTGAAAGAACTCGGGATCGATGCCGGTCCACTCCGCGCCCCGCTCATGGAGCTTTCCCAGGATGACGCCGCGAAACTCGGCGCGGCGCTGCGTTCCCTGCTTGGACAGGGTTAGCCACCGACGTGCCTTACAGCATGTCGATCAGGCAAGAAACGACCAAGGCCAGCAAAAGCGGCAACAAATAAATGATCATAACTACTCTTTCTATCGGTGTGCGCCTGCCCGTGTTGAGCATTTGCGCCTAAAGGATGCAAACACACCAATCACAGCTATAAGATACAAACGCCATTCTACCAAGTCAAAATTAGCCGCCCTCATGCCACGAAGATAGCCTCTCTTGCTAGAGACTCTGTTCGAGCAACTTCCGATGTTGGTTACCGTGCGAAGCGCTGGCCGCAACAAGGCGGAATCCCCGATTCCGCCAGAGACGCCGGGCGCTGCACCTGAATTTACTCCACCGCAGTCACCAAAATTTCGCGCACGTCCGCGCGGCCGGCATCGTCCACCGCGCGAATGACGTGCTTGCCCGGTTGCGGTTTCCAGAGCAACGCGCTGCTGGGCGCCGACTCACCCACGTAGGCCGCGTCGACGAACCAGCGCAGGTGGTCGCGGGCCGTCCCGGCCGTCGCCTCGAGATTCAGCACCTCGTCGTCCGCCGCGCCCACGCGCACATGATAAATGAGCTGCTTCTTCGGCGAAACGATGCGCGGCCCGTCGCCTGCCGCGCTGGCCATCATCGGGCGCGAACCCGTGTGCGACTCCAGCGCCGGTGCACCCCGCCGCGGCACGCCCGCGGCGCGGAAAAGCTTCTCCAAGTCCGACGGCCAGAATTCACACACCTGCGCGTGCGCGGTTTCGGGATCATCCGGCGGTCCGTCGAGCCGCAGCCCGCTTGCGTCGCTGATCCACACGCGCCGATGCACGTCGCAAGGCGCAATCGGTGACTTTCCGGGGATGAACCACCCTTCGATGGTGTGCGGGCAATTCGGCGCGGCAATCATTCCCGATACCGCGCATAGGTCGACCTGCCGCAGGTTCAAGTCCGGCGTGCGCGTGAAACAAGTCTGCGCCGGTGTCGTCTCGCGCGCGCGCAACGCATCGACCACGTGGAAAAAAAGAGGCGCGGCCGCCGTGCGGCCGACGAATTCGGGATTTGAGAGACCGTTGAAATTGCCCACCCACACGACGAGCACGTAATGGTCGAAGATGCCGGCCGTCCATGCGTCGCGAAATGAGAACGACGTGCCGGTCTTCCACGCCACCGGCCGCGCGTCAGCCGCGAGGCGCGGGACGCTGACTTCATCCGGGCGCGGCGCGGTTTTCAGCATGTCCAGCGTCAGCCACGCCGCTTCGGGCGAGAGGAGCTGTGCGCCCTTTTCCGCCGAATCATCCAACGCGAAGCGCAACGGGCGCAGTTCGCCGCGATTGGCCAGCATTGCGTAAAGGCCGCCAATCTCCTCCGGCGAAATTTCAGCGCTGCCCAGCGCAATGGTCAGGCCGTAATGCCGCTCCGGTTGCAGGTCGCGGATGCCGGCGGTGGCGAGGAGCGTATAGAGATTGCGCTGCGAATCGAGCCGCGACTCGAGATCGACCGCCGGCACGTTGCGGCTCTCGACGAGTGCATCGGTCGCGCGGATCGGCCCGGAGAATTGATGATCGAAGTTTTCCGGATCGTAGCCATCGAAGCTTTCCGGCGCATCCTTCAGCAGCGAGTTGGGATGGATCAGTCCCTCATCGAGCGCGAGCGCGTAGATGAACGGCTTGAGCGCGGAGCCCGGCGAGCGCTGCGCTCGCAGGCCGTCCACCTGCCCGTCAATGTCCTTGCGGCGAAAATCAGCCGAACCGACCGCGGCGCGCACTTCCATCGTGGAATAATCAATGAGCAGGGCCGAGGCGTTCTTGAAGCCGTCATGCGCGCGCGTGGCGAGGTACTGATTCACCTGCCGCTCGAGCAAATCCTGCAGGCCGAGGTCCAGCGCGAGCCGCGTTTCCGCGCGCGGCTTGGCGTCGCGCCACATCATTTCGTTAACGAGATGCGGCGCGCGAAACGGCAGATCCCGCGGCAGCTTCACGTCGAGCGGCATGGCGAGCACTTCTCGCAGCCGCGCATCGGACGGATGCTCCTCCAGCCATTGGCCGAGCAGAATTTCCCGGGCCTTTCGCAAGGCAAGCTCGTGGGCCGCTGTGCCCGGTGCGCGCCGCGCGGGACTTTGCGGAATCACCGCCAGCGTCATCGCCTCGACCAGGCTCAGTTCCGCCGGCTCCTTGCCGAAGTAGATCAGGCTCGCAGCGCCGACGCCCTCGATGTTCCGCCCATAGGGAGCGAGGTTCAGGTATGCCTCGAGTATCTCCCGCTTGGAGCAGTGGACCTCAAGATGGATGGCCGCCGCGATCTGCAGCAGCTTGCCCGTGACCGTGCGCGTGTTGAGATGGTAGTGCAACCGCGCCAACTGCATCGTGATGGTCGACGCCCCGAGCAACCTCCCCTCGCCCCGCGCATCGGCCCAACCTGCCCGCAGTAGCGCGAACGGATTGAAGCCCGCGTGCTCGTGGAAATAGCGGTCCTCGTGCAACAACGTCAGCTCAACAAACTGCGGTGCGATTTTCTCGATCGGAACGAAAACGCGGTAGCGGTCGTCGTCGGCCAGCGCCAGCCGCAGCAACCGCCCGTTGCGGTCCACATAGCACGGCGAGAAACTCGTGCGGTCGAGCAGGTGCGGCTTCGGGATGGCGAAGATGATTAACGCGGTCGCGCCAAGCGCGAAGACTCCGCGCCGAAAAACCGCACAAGCAAGACGCCACGCTTTCATCTCTCACTCCACCGTCAGCGAGCCCGACACACCACGCGCGCGAATCTTCTGGTGGTACATCGCTTCGGCCTGCGGCGGCGGAATCGTGAACGTGCCACGATTGGTCGCCTTGATGCGGTACATGATCGTGGTCTCGCTGCTGCCAATGTCGCCAAACGCGAGCAGGCGGTCCTCGCGGACATCGACATAGCTGATGTCGCCCCACCCATACGTGCACGCACCGGTGCGCGCCGATTCCTCCACGATCTCGAAGCCTCCGGGCAGCAAATCCTCGATGGCCACGTTGGAAACCCACTTCGATACACCACGGGCGCGCAACACAACGGTCAATTCATCGCCGAGCTTCGCTGTCGTCACGGTATGTCCCTTCTCGTCACGGTACTCGCGCGATACCTCGATCCCGTCGCTGATCGGCGCTGTCACAGCCGAGTTGTCGAATCCGCTTTGCACCACCTGATAGAACAGTCCCGGCACGTCTGCTGTGCTTTTGAAGACCAGCGTGTCGGCATCGCCGCCAAATTTCGCCTCGGGGTAAAAGCCCGGCGTGACATCGAGCTTCGTGAGCGCCTTGTTCGCGAGCTGGTCGATCTCGACCGCGCCCGGGACCATCTTGTCCTGCATCGCGCGCCCGTAAGCTTGGAGCGCGAGGATCGCCTGCGCGGCCGAGATCGTTGTGTAGTCGCCGTCCATGATCGGGTCGGCCAGCGCCTGCAGGTCATCGCTCGTTAGCGACTTGATGCGCTTCGGGAAATTCAGCGACAGCAGGTAGACGTACTCCGCGCTGCGGTCGAGTTCGGCGTCGAAATCATCCCACCACGGGTAAGCGTGCAGCTTGTCCGCGCGCAGGTGAAACTTTCCGAGCAGCGCGTCGGCCTCGTCCTGGTTCTTGAGGAGTGCGTATGTGGATGCGTCGAAGACGGCGGCAATGTCGTCGTGCCAATCGTTCGGCGCGTTCGTCTCGAACCAGCGCCGGTTGTGCTCCAGCGCGTTGGTGACGACGGTGCCGTTGCGCGCGAGCAGGTAAATCTCGAACGCCTGCGTGCGGGCCTGCCAGAAATCCGAGGCCGTGCCGTTCGCATCCTGCTGCAGGTGGCCGATGCCGCGCGTGAACATGTCCGAGGGCACGTCGTAGCCCTCCTCCTTGGCCTCGGTCATGAAGAGCATCACCCAGCCGGAGGGCACGTCGAAATGCAGGCCCGATTGTGCGCACCAAAGGCCGAACGCGCCGTCATCGCTCTGGCGTGTCGCGGCCACATCGAGGATCTCCGCGACTTTCTGCGCAACCTCCCGGCGCGGCAACCCCTGCTGCATCAGGTCGGAGCTGACGAGGCTCGGGAACGCCTTGCTCACGAGCTGCTCGGTACAGCCGTACTCGTAATGCTCGAGGTATTCGCCCAGTCCGCGCGTGAAACCCTGCGGCAGCGGCGATGCGAGCGCCGTAGCCTTTCGATACTGCGGATAGAGCTGTCGCATAACTGGCACCTGCTTCTCGCCTCCCTTGAAATAACCGCTGGTCAGCGTCGTGAGATACGGCACAGGCGGTCGAATGCTCAAGTGCGAGGCAAGACTTGAGCTCTCGCCGCCGCCCGAAGCGGTGACAGTGATGTCCGCGTTGCCAAGCTTGTCTTTCGCGCGCAGCAGCCAGTGGAACGTCGCATCACGTCCCTCGGCAATCGTCGCCACCGAGGCAGGCTTTTGCGTGATCTCGAGCCCCTCCGTCGTGGTCATGTCGAGATTCACCGGCGCATTCGGCCCGGAGCCGGCAACATTGTTGGCCACGGTAACGCTGACGTCGAACGTGTCGCCCGGCGCAACGAAAGTGGGAACGTTGGGACTGATCACGAACGGTCCACGCACCTGCAGCTTGGTTTCCGCCGAGCCCACCGCGTCGGGCGAGTTGGCCACGACCATGACATGCAGCGTGCCCGCGAAATAATCGGGCACGTTATAGGTGAACGTTTTCGCCTGCGGGCCGATGTCGACGATGCCGGACCAATACGCGACCGGCGCATCGTGCTTGCGCTTGAACGGATTCAAATGATGCGCGAGCGCGTCCTCACCGGCATCCCCGCCGGCCGCCGCCACGTCGAGCGCGATCGAATATTCCGGCAGGATCAGATCCACCGTTTGCCGTGTGCCGACCTCTAGCGCCTGGCGACGGAAGAAGAAGTCGAGCGGATCGGGCAGCGAATAGCGCGAGACCTGCAGGATGCCCTCGTCGACCGCATAGACCACAGCCTGCGTGGGCCGGCTCGCCGTGATCGTCATCGCGAGCGGCTCGCCCGGCCGCGCAACCTTCGGCACGTCGATGGCGATTTGCGTCTTGCGCGCGTCTTCGCTCACCTTGAACGGCAGCACGCTGTAGCTCAGCGGACTCATGTAAATCTCGCGCGAATCCAGCGCCCGCACGAAGGTCACATTGAGATAACCGTTGCCCTCAAAATCGGCTGGCAGCTTGATTTTCTGCACCGTGGTCGTCGTCTTCGCGACGAACCACGCGTGTGCGTAGACCTTGTCGCGCTCGATGGTCAGCAAGCCGGCCCCGGTGTACGGCGCGGTGACTTCCACCTCGATGTCCTCGCCCGGCTTGTACTCCGGCTTGGACAACTTCGCAGTCAGCTCCGCATTTTTCTCCAGCGACCGCGTCACATTCCCTGCGCCCACCACGGAGTACCGCACTTCGGCCACCAGCGCGCTGCCGTCGTCGTAAAGCCGCGCGATGAAGTCGCCGGGCTGCGTCGTGTTCAGCGTCCAGTCGAGCCCCGCCGCGGGGATGGCCAGCTCCTGCTCGCTCACCGCCGTCTCTTTTTGCACCGACTCATAGGAGTAATTGCCATTGGGCTTTTGCGTGAGGACCGAGACGTAGCGCAACTGCGCCAGCTTGAGCTTGAGATGATCGACCGCGATCGGCTTGAGCTGCGGATCGACCGCGATAAAGCGCACGGCATGTTTGCTCTCAAACTTCACGTAGCTGAAATCGCCATCGGGCTTGTAGCCGGCCAGCCACGCGCGCGGCGAAACCAGCACTTCCGCGCCGGTCGTGACGCTGCGCCCGCCTTCCTTCTCGAAGCCTTCCGTGAAAAACGAGAGCCGGTAAGCTGACGGCTCCAGGTTCGCCATCGACAGGTCGAAGGTGGCGTTGCCCGCGTCGTCCGTAGTTTGGTCGGGCAAATCCTCCTCGTGCGATTTGCGCGGCGCGTTCGGGACCATGTTCGGATCGGTGAAGGTGTAATCGCCGAACTTGTCGAAGGAAAACTCCGATGGTTCGAGAGTGATCTTTCCCGTCACCCGATGCCCGACGGAAGGCGCGCCATAAAGATTCTCGAGCAAAATAGCGGCTTTAAGATCAGAGCCGTTCACCCAGCCCTCCGGCGACGCGGCCGACAGCGTGGCCTTGATCTTCATGCGGTCCGGCAGGAATTCCGCAACCCGCAACGTGGCCGAACCGAGAAGGGTGTCATCGTCGCCACCCTTCACGAGGTAACAATTCACCTGGTACGTGCCGGTGCGCGAGGTATCGCGCGTCGCGAAAGTCGTGTCGAGAAAACCCGAGTCGTTGAGCTTGAGCACGCGGCTCTGCACCGTCGTGCCGCTGGGATCGATCACATCCAGCCGCAGCGGCACGCCCTCAAGTTTGCCCTGCCAGTCGTGCCGCTTCACGATGAGGCCGAGTTTCGCTTCGTCTCCCGGGCGGTAGATGCCGCGGTCGGTGAAAACAAACGCGGTCAGGTCTTCCGGACGAACACCAGTAAGTCCCGACGTGTCGAAGCGCGAGAAGTTAAGCTCGCGGTCCTCGCGGCCAAAGGGCAGGAACGACACGTCATCATCGCGCCGCGCGACGTAGGCCACCGGCATCTGCTCGCGGGTGAAATCGCCGAGCGCAGGGATACTGGCGTGCCCCGTGTCATCGGTCTTCACCGAGACGACCGCGATACCATTTTTGCCGAGAACATCCACCTGCGCGCCGCCGACCGGCTCGCCCGTCTTGATCGACTGGACGAAGACGTCGTGCGTGCCGCCCGCGTTGTCCTTCACGATCAGGCCGAGGTCGGTGACGAGAATGAGCCGCTGGTCGGCGAGAAGATTGGCGCGATCGGAAGGGTCCTGGCGATTGCCCTGGTAATCGGTCATGTCCTTCACCGCCACGACGCTGCCATCGGGCTGGTAGTAATCGCCGTGCTCGCCGGCCTTGCGCGCGAGCACGTGCAGGATGAAGAGGCCCAGCTTGCCGCGATTCGCATCGTTACCGTCGACAAACTCCGAGAAATCGAGAACGGAGTAGTCATTCTTCGCCGCGTTGCTGGCGGCGATAGGCTGGCGGCGGACCAATTCCTCGGAAATGTTGCTCTCGTCGAAGTTGTCGTTGGAGAAGGCCGGGCTCTGGAAGCTGCCGTTCGACTGGCTGACGAGATGGTTGATCGAGGCCGGCGTGATACGCGCGAGGCGGTACTCGATCTGCTCGACGCCGCGGCTCATGATCGAGATTTTGCGCTCGCCGCTGAGGGCGAGAATCGCGCCGTCGTGCATGATGTGTACCGCGCGCGGATACGGAGGCATCTGGCTGATCGCATCGTAGTTGTCCTCGAGAATGAAGCCGCCCACCGACGCAAGCCCCTTGTCGACCTGCACGTAAATCCACGCGCGCTCGGGCGCGTCGAGATGGAACGAGTGCAGCGTGGCGTACTCCTCCTCGCTGGGCGCCGGCGTCAGCGTGATCGGCTTCGCGCGACCCAGCGCCTCGATGGAGACCTGCGCGGGACTGGCCCACACTTCGATCTTCTTTTGCGTGAGTGGATCGGTGAAGGCGCGCGGATCGGGCAGCACCCAAGCATGAAGCGCCTTGGCCAGCAGGCCCGGCTTCACGCCCACGGAAGTATTCAGGATGAGCGTCTGCTTCGGCTCGCCGTCCGAGTCGTTCACGATGGTCGCCTGTGCATTGGCGACGTGGAAGAGGTCGGTCGCGCTCGGGATAA
>Ga0302267_10004985_pt1 | contig 14241 bp, 8 predicted proteins | sample III_Bog_E1_3_FD_194555 | JGI IMG/M metagenome (GOLD analysis project Ga0302267, IMG submission 194555) | Peat permafrost microbial communities from Stordalen Mire near Abisko, Sweden - III_Bog_E1_3 | ecosystem: Environmental > Terrestrial > Soil > Wetlands > Peat | place: Sweden: Abisko... | reverse complement strand
TACGTCGGAGAACGGCATCGCTTCGAGATGTGCGGACAAGCAAGAGATAGTCGCGCTGGCGAAACTCAATTCACATAGCTGTTCGGTGGTAGGCCAAGTGCGTCATCTTGCGAGTCGCCAGCCTTGCTTCGGATGAGTGTGAAAACGTCCAACACCGTAGCGATATTGCGGATGTTCTCCGCAACGCTCGTAACCTCTTCGATACCGGCATGTTTGTCCGCCAGCGTCACAAGGCGTTCGCTCACATTCCTTAGTTGGTCAGCTTCCACCAAAATATCCTCGAAAGGCCCGAAGTAGCTCGGACCTATCGCGGAGGGGCTCGCTTCTGTCACGTCCAACTTCGCTTTAACTTCGATCTGAAGTGGTACACCTTCTATCAAACGCACCGTCGCCGCCTCGCCAAGGAGCGTAAGAAACAATCCGAGCAACTGCGCAATCAGAATGATTCCGACCTCGCCATCCACATCTGTCTCCATTTGGAATTCAACTTCGCCAAGGCCGCGCAATCCTCCATTCGCCGTTACCTGCACCGTACTGAGCCTTGGAGATTGTGACTTGGCCAGAGACAGAGCACGAGAAGCGAGCGCCTGAAAACCGTCGACGCCTACGGGTGCGCAGAGTTGCCGGCGAAGTTTCTCATAGACCCGAAGAGCCGCAAGCTCGGTCTGTTCGGAAGACGGATCGGCATCAACTTCGGAAGCAATGAGCTTACGGGCCCAATCGCGAATCATTGGTGGAGCAAGCATCGGTTCTCTCCTTGCACGCTACGCCTCGCTTTGAAGGTGAGGTTTCTATTGGGATGATACTTCCTTGCCGATTGCTTTGTTGATGGAATTCCTGGCCAGCTTCATCCGACTCCATTTTTGGCGTCACACATACCAACCTACTTGAAATATTCCTACGAAGGCGAGCACTATTGACCAATATGAACTCACCGTCAGTGACATCCGGGCCTAAAAGTATGCGGACTGGAAGGGGCAGCGGACGCTTGATGGAAGGGCGTTCCATTTAAATCACTGGCATAACCTATCCCCGACGGCACACCATCTCTATCTCCGCTCATTTACCAGGCAGACTCATCACCGAGAGGCAAGCTTTTCTACTGCGCCACGCGGTCGCTATGACGAATGCATATCAGTCCTGTCAGGGAAGAGAACGATTGTTCTGCTTTGATCGGTCAGCGGGTTGGCGACAGAGTAAACTCGTTTTGTAGAACGTTGGTTAAACGTCCACGAACAAATAATGCGAAGCGCAGACGCTCCGACAACACGTGAGCTCGCCCAACGACTTCTTACTCACGAAGGAGTCGAGACGGGCCCTGCCATAACGGATATGCAAGCGGTGTGTCGCGTATGCGATAAACTGCGGCGTCCTTTAACCACGCTGGCTGGGGCAGCGGGATTTCGCTCGCTCCTGGCACGCGCATTGACCTTGGCAAAGCAGGAATCTCCAGTCCTCAGCGCATGGGAAGTTCAGGCGGACGGCTCGCTGCAGGGTCTGAATGGTGAAGCGGCGCAGTCGGGTGGTGTGCTCATTGCACATTTGATCGGACTGATGATCACATTCATCGGTGAGTCTCTCACGCTCCGACTTCTACATGATGTGTGGCTAGATCTGCCTGACTCCGAAATCAACTTTGAAAGGAACGAATCAAAATGAACGAGCAGAGCAAGGTCAAGATAAAGCAGTTGCCGACCGGAGTACCTGGACTTGATGAGATACTCGGTGGCGGGCTTCCCGAGTTTTCGTTCAACATCATCGCCGGATCGCCCGGATGTGGCAAGACCACCTTGGCGCACCAGTTCATCTTCGCCAATGCCACTGTGGAGCGGCCTGCCCTTTACTTCACGGTACTGGGCGAACCGGCGCTGAAGATGCTGCGTTACCAGCAGCAATTCACCTTCTTTGATGCAGCGAAGCTGAACAATGCCGTGCGCTTCGTCAACCTGAGCCAGGATCTCGTCGAGCACGGGCTAGAGGGAGTACTGGAAGAGATTTCCAGACAGGTGGAAGCCGCCAACCCGAGCATTGTGGTAGTGGACTCCTTCCGCACCGTGCTGCGCAGCGAGCTGCACGAAGGCAAGGATATGGCTGTACAAACGTTTGTGCAGCAGTTGGCTCTACTGCTCACCAGTTGGGAGGCGACCACATTCCTGATCGGAGAGTATTCCGAGTCGGAGGTGCGCGACAACCCCGTCTTCACCGTTGCCGACGGCCTCTTCTGGCTCTTTCAGCAGGTCGACCGGAACTCCGTCGTGCGCAAGATGCAGATCATGAAGCTGCGCGGACAGGCTTCGGTGCCGGGCCTGCATACCTTTCGCATCACCGAAGCCGGTCTGCAGGCCTTCTCACGCACACTTGGTCTGCTGGGCCAGAGAAAGACATTTACCAGTGTCAAGCGCCTTTCCATGGGGATTCCGGCGTTGGACGAGATGATGGGCGGAGGTGTTCCGGAGGGGGACAGCCTGCTGATCGCCGGTTCCTCGGGTACTGGCAAATCACTGATAGCGACGCAATTCCTTGCCGCGGGCATACGCGCGGGCGAACCAGGCATTGCAGCGGTCTTTGAAGAGCGTCCCAACGAATACACAGCGCGGGCGTCTGAATTCGGGCTCGATCTTCAGACGCCGCTGGCCGAAGGAAGCCTGGAAGTAATCTACCTGCGACCGCTGGATTTGTCGGTGGACGAGATGATGCAGGAGATTCTCGACGCCGTGAAAAGGACAGGAGCGAAGCGGTTGGTGATCGATTCCCTGGCGGGCTTCGAGATGGCGTTAGCACCCGCCTTCCGCGCCGACTTTCGCGAATCGCTCTATCGCATGATCTTCGCCCTAACCGCTATCGGTATCACTATTCTGAGCACCCTGGAGATGCCGGAGACGTTCACCGAGTTGCTCTTCAGCAGCTATTCCATCTCGTTCCTCACCGACGACATCATCCGGATGCGTTATGTGGAGATTGATGGCCAACTTAGCCAGATTATGATGGTGGTGAAGATGCGCAGAGGTGCGCACAGCCGGGAGATCCGGCAGTATCAGATCACCACCGAAGGAATCGTCATCGGGGAGCGATTGAAGAACTACGTAGACCTCATCACAGGAATCCCACAACCGCTTGCGGTCTTGCGCTCGGAAGATCAGCTACTCAACCGAAAGGTTTGACACAGAGGTGAGAGATGGCAACCGAACAGGTAGATAACGTCGAGCCGGAAATGGACTTACCGACGCTCTGCCGCGCCGTTGCCGACGCTTCGCCCATGCCTATGGCTGGATTGGGTGGCCCTGTCCACACAATCCGCTACGTCAACCTGGCCTTTTGCCTGCTCGTCGGCAAATCGAAAGATGAATTGCTGGGCACGGCTTTCTGCAGCATTGCTCCCGGCACGAACGAATGTATGTTACTGCTTGACCGCGTGGCCAAGACAGGGCTAGCCGGTAACCATACCGGTCAGGAGCATACCGGCATCCATCCGCTCTACTGGTCGTACGCGATGTGGCCTTTGCTCGGGGCGGACCACACCCACCTTGGCATTATGGTTCAGGTGACCGAAGCGGCCCAATTTCATGATGATGCGGTCGCCATGAATCAGGCGTTGCTGCTGGGTTCGGTGCGCCAGCATGAGCTGACGGCGGCGGCGGAGCTGCTAAATGTGCAGCTGCAGGCAGCGATCATACTGGGAAAGAAGACGGAAGAGGCGCTGATTGGTAGCGAGAAGCTGGCCTCTGCCGGACGCATGGCTGCAGTGCTCGCACATGAGATCAACAACCCTCTCGCAGCCGTAATGAACCTCTTGTTCTTGGCACAAACCGCCGGCGACATCCCGGCGATAGTCCATCAGTATCTGAAGATGGCTGACGATGAGCTGAAACGTATCGCCCACATAACCCGCCAGACGCTGGGATTCTATCGAGAGTCCTCCGTGCCGACGACTTTTCTCGTTGTCACTTTGCTGAATTCTGTCATCGATCTGCTCCAAGCGAAGATGGTATCTACACAGGTCATCGTGGAAAAGCAGTGCGACGATCTGCTGCAAATTACCGCAATCTCTGGCGAACTACGGCAAGTGATCTCGAACTTGATGCTCAACAGCCTGGATGCACTTGGCAAAGGCGGCAGGGTCACGTTACGAGCTTCCACATCGCGAAATCCCCTGGATGGCAGTTCGCGCATTCGGATAACGATTGCCGATAATGGCCAAGGTATCAGCACGGCGGCTTTACCGAGGATATTTGAGCCGTTTTTCACGACCAAAGGTTCGACAGGAAATGGTTTGGGCCTGTGGGTTTGCAAGCAGATCATCGAAAAGCACGGCGGCTCCATCTTGGTTCGGTCGTGCACATCCGATTCGCACGGAACAACGTTTTCCATTGTCCTGCCAGTGTCTGCCCCTTGACCCAGTTGCAGTGTGATTGGAACTCCCCCCGTGCGACCGGACGAACCGGTCGCACGAAAGTTGCGGTGAGGAGTGGGATGCTGGCGATGTTAGGCAACGCACTCCCAGTGATTCTCTCCAAACCCTAGAAATTCGAGATGAGAACATGAGCAAAAATGAAGCAGATTACTGTGAAGCGATCTCGGACTCAGTTGTTGCCGCATACCTTCAGGAAGAGAAACTAAGTTCATTTGCCCAAAAAGCTTTCGCAACGCTGCGCTCAAAACACGCAATGAGACGACGGGCTAGAGCTTTGCAGCCTTCAACCGAAGTGCATTGGCTATGACGGAGATCGAGCTGAAGCTCATAGCGGCAGCAGCAATCATTGGATTCAGCAACAATCCAAAAAATGGATATAGAACGCCAGCAGCGAGAGGCACCCCGAGTGCGTTGTAGAAGAACGCAAAGAATAAGTTCTCGCGAATGTTAGACATCGTGTACTGGCTGAGCTGTCTTGCTTTTACAATGCCACGCAGATCGCCCTTCACCAGCGTGATGCCACCCGTCTTCATCGCCACATCCGTCCCGGTTCCCATCGCAATTCCAATATTCGCCTGGGCAAGCGCCGGCGCGTCGTTCACTCCATCTCCAGCCATAGCGACGATTGCACCCTCCGCCTGCAGCCTCTTCACCACCTCCGCCTTCTTCTCCGGCAGCACATCGGCCTCGAAATCGATCCCCAGCTTCTTGGCCACCGCCGCGGCAGTCGTGTGATTGTCCCCCGTCACCATCAGCACGCGAATGCCTTCCTTCTTCAGCTGCTCAATGGCATCCAGCGTCGTATCTTTGATCGGATCAGCCACCGCAATCAGCCCGGCAAACTTACCGTCTGCCGCAATAAAGATCACCGTCTGACCTTCATTTTGCAGCGCGCTCGCCTTGTCCTTCAGCACGTCAGAAGAAGCACCCAGATCAGCCATCAGCGCGGCATTCCCAATGCTCACGCGCTTTGATTGCATCTGGCCGGTAACGCCTTTTCCGGTCACGGATTGAAAATCCGTGACCGCCTGCAGCTCGATCTTCTTCTCCTTCGCTCCCGCCAGAATGGCCGCAGCCAGCGGATGCTCGCTTGCCTTCTCCAGGCTCGCAACCATCTGCAGCAACTGTGTTTCGTCGAACCCATCAGCCGGGATCACGGCGGTAAGCTTCGGCTTGCCTTCGGTCAGCGTTCCGGTCTTATCGACGACCAACGTATTGACCTTCTCGAACGTCTCCAGTGCCTCAGCGTTCCGGATCAATATGCCTTCTGCTGCCCCGCGGCCCGTGCCCACCATGATCGCCATCGGCGTAGCCAGCCCTAGTGCGCATGGGCATGCGATGATGAGCACAGCGACAGCATTCACCAGAGCATGAGCATAGTGCGGCTGCGGCCCCAAAATGGCCCACACCGCAAACGTGATCATCGCCGAAACCAGCACCGCGGGAACAAACCACGCGGCCACCGTATCTGCCAGCCGCTGGATCGGTGCGCGCGAACGCTGCGCTTCGCTCACCATCTTTACAATCTGCGCCAGCAGCGTATCCGCGCCAATCTTCTCCGCCTTCATCACAAAGCTTCCGGTCCCGTTGATCGTGCCGCCGATCACCTTCGCATCGGACGTCTTCTCCACCGGGATAGGCTCCCCGCTCACCATCGATTCATCGACCGAACTGCTCCCGGAGACCACTGCCCCATCCGTCGGAATCTTTTCACCTGGGCGAACGCGAATCTGGTCGCCAATCTGAATCATCTTCAGATCGACATCGCTCTCCGTTCCATCCGGCGCAATGCGGCGTGCCGTCTTGGGCGCAAGTCCGAGCAACGCCTTGATCGCACCGCTCGTCTGGCTGCGAGCTTTTAGCTCCAGCACCTGGCCAAGCAGCACCAGCACCGTAATGACCGCCGCCGCCTCAAAATAGAGACCGAGATTGCCAGACATATCGCGGAACGAAGCCGGGAAAAGCCCTGGCGCAATTACGGCAACCACGCTGTACAGATAGGCTGACCCAGCCCCAATCGCAATAAGCGTGAACATGTTCAGGCTGCGATGCACAATCGATTCCCAGCCGCGAACAAAGAAGGGCCATCCGCCCCACAGCACCACCGGCGTCGCAAACGCAAACTCCAGCCACGCGAGCCAGCGCATTGGAATCATCCTCTGCAGCGGATGACCGGGAAGAATGTCGGAGACCATCACTGCAAGCAGCGGCACCGTGAGCGCCACCCCAACCCAAAAACGCAGCGTCATAGCGGCCAGCTCAGGATTCTCCTCATCGCCAGCTGAAACGTTGCGCAGCTCCAGCGCCATTCCACACTTTGGGCAGGCCCCCGGCTTATCCGACTGCACCTCAGGATGCATCGGACAGGTGTACTTCTTCAGCGCAACAGCTTTCTCTGCTTGATCAGGAGCAGCCGCTTTCTGCGGAGCAGCGTTCCCGGCTACCAGCGTCATGCCGCACTTCGGGCAGGTTCCCGGCGTATCGGACTGCACCTCCGGATGCATCGGGCAGGTGTACTTCTTCGGCGACGTTGGATTAACGGCAGAATCGACTTGCGGAACGTTAGCGGTAGCAACCATGGACGGGTGCCTCTCTCTCTTGTGATGCCAAACGAACTCAAACTGGCTTTTTCTCTGGCAATTTGCTGCTGGCGTTCTGACACTGTGAGCCGTTGGGAACAGATTCTGCTTACGATCCATGTCAGTATTTCAGGATGAAGAAGAAAAACAATCCGGTAGAGACCGCACGGACAACGATTGCCAGCGTCAACAGGGAGATGCAGAAGCCTCGATTGACGGAGTCAGTCCGCAACGGCGGGAAGGACCAAGCTGCGGTGATTGCCGAAAAACCTCCTGCACGTTCTGCGAAAGCGTGAACGCTGGTCTATGGCCCAGCGCATGCCAGTTCCGCCGAGAAGCTATCAGCCGTGCCAGGAACATCTGCAACTGGCCGCTTTGATCGCCCATTGATTGGACCCCGCTCCGGGGAAGAGCACCTACGAGGTGGCGGAGAGAAATTCAGTCGTGCAAAATTACATTAAGCAGCGATTTATGAACCCGGATGCGACCGTTGTACTCAATAAAACCGAGCTTGCGAAAGTGATTCATGAAGAAACTGACGCGAGACCGGGTGGTTCCAATCATCTCCGCCAGGGTCTCCTGCGTGATCTTCGGAATCAACGATTCCGGTTCGCCCGGCTCGCCATACTCCGCCAGCAATAACAGAATTCTCGCCAATCGCTTTTCGCTGGAATTGAAAAGTTGATCGACAAGATCGGCCTGGGTTCGCATGCTGCGAGCCAGTAGAAACTTCACGAATAGGTCGGAGAAGGCATGCTCCTCGTGCATCACGCGGACCATCTCCTTGATGCCTATCTTCAGTGCAGCACAGGCGGTGATGGCAGTGGCAGTCGCCAGACGCAGCCCACGCACGGTTGCAAGCGACTCCTCTCCAACGAAGTCGCCAGCGGCGAAAAGAGTGATGGTGGCTTCTTTACCATTTTTTGAGACGACAGTAAGTTTTGCGCGACCGCTCTGAAGATAGAAGATGGAGTCAGCTGGATCTCCTTGCGAGAAAAAGGCCTGCCTTGGCTTCAATTGGACGATACTTCTGCCCAGGCCGGCTTTTGCCAGAAATGCAGCGGAATCGAATGTGCTCTTTTCTCGTGCAGTCATCAGATTGCCTCTTTCCGAAGGCGGTCATGACGGAGGGCAACTCAGATGAGTGCGCAACCGCTATCGATCTGAAATAAATAGCGAAAATCTCACGATCATTATAGATCTAGCAACTAAGACCTTACCGGCTGAGTGCCAAACGCGCGGGTATACACAATTGCACAGATGGGGAGCATTTATACCTTTTTCTCATAACCAGGCCGTTTGTTCTTTCCCACCCTTTCCATGCGTAAACGCTTGAAAGCGATGACCACATTTTTTATTCAATAGGAATAGGGTTAACAATAGGGCTTTAGAGCTCCACGCTGGGAACTGGCCATAACTGAGCATCGTTGTATTGAGGTATTTGTATGGAATTCCATATCTCCCGCGCTATCCGAGATAAAGTGGAGGTGGATGACCTTCTATTCAGCTATGCCGGAAATATTATTTTTGGCAATGTAGCCGCCAGCCGGATGCTTGCAAAACAGCTCAACGATGCTGGGAAACGGGAAGCCAAGCCAGCAGGTCCGATTCATGCGGGTGCCTTGTTTGCAATGGGGCTGATTGACGAACTGAGTCATGCACTGGTCGCTCACTATCGCAGGGAGATCGATCCAACTGTGCTCTCGGACGCAATGCGTTGGTTTGCGGCTCAGTCTGGGCGGGCCGGTGTGGAACAGCTGCTGCTTGCCTTTACTGAGCAGTTTCCGAACGTGGCCGTCTATCGAAGCGAGCTGAGCGCAACCGAGTGGTTGCATCGCACCACCGACGGAATGCCAAACCGTGAGGCCGCCCTTGAGGAACTTCTCCTGCTGTGGCTCTCCAATATCAACCCTGCCTTCACTCCGTTCCGCGCATTGTTCGCGGATACCGACTTGAAGCGGCAGACAATCTACGAGAGTGTTACTACTGCGTTTCCGGACTACTTCATCACACGTCCGCCCATTGCACCCTCTGTGGGAAGTCTTTTGGATGCCTTGCTTGCGCCGATTCTCGCCTCCCCCAATTCGATTAGCGGGCAGCTCGACTTCATCCGCGAGCACTGGTCGCAACATCTGGGCCAGGAACTCCGCCGGACGCTGCTGGCTATCGATATTCTCCGCGAAGAAGACCTTGCGATCTGGATGCTTTACCATCCACCAACGCCAGGAAGACACCGCATCGGCACACCAGGCACGGATGTCCGCGGTTTCGTTGGGGATGAGTTCGTCGGCTTCCACCAGGATTCGATCACAGGGCATCGCGGAATTCGAGACCGCCACTATGCCCACGGCTACCAAGCGCCTTTACATGAATATGAAGCTTTTAGTGCGGATCAGGCCTGGATGTCCAACGTGGTACTGATCGCAAAGAGTACATACGTTTGGCTGGAGCAATTGTCGAAGAAATATCGGAGGCACATCCATCGCCTGGATCACATTCCTCAAGAGGAATTGCAACTGCTCGCCAACAACGGAGTTACCGGGCTGTGGCTGATTGGTCTATGGGAAAGAAGTTCCGCTTCCAGAACGATCAAGCGCTTGTGCGGACAGGGCGACGCGGTAGCTTCTGCCTATTCGCTCAAGGATTACGAAATTTCCGAGGACCTCGGCGGAAATACAGGGTACAAGACGCTGCAGGATCGAGCCGCTGCAGTGGGCATCCGGCTGGCTAGCGACATGGTGCCCAATCACATGGGCATCGACTCCGATTGGGTCATTGAACATCCCGACTGGTTCCTCTCGCGCCGGGAGAATCCTTTCCCGGCATATCGTTTTGATGGTCCCGATCTCTCGACCGATAGGCAGGTCGAAATCAAGATCGAAGATCATTACTACGATCAAACCGATGCCGCTGTTGTCTTTCGCCTGAAGCATCGGGATGAAAGAGGCACGCGCTACGTCTACCACGGCAATGACGGAACAGCGTTTGCGTGGAACGATACAGCGCAACTCGACTACTCTAAGGCAGCGGTGCGTGAACAGGTCATCAAGACGATTCTCAATATGGCGCGGCTCTTCCCCATCATCCGTTTCGACGCCGCGATGGTGCTAGCCAAGCGTCACGTGCAGCGGCTCTGGTTCCCGCTGCCGGGCGCGGGCGGCTCCATCCCGTCACGCGCCGAGGATGCGATATCGCAAGAAGAATTCGATGCCCTGATGCCGCATGAGTTCTGGCGCGAAGTGGTAGACCGTGTCGCTGCCGAGGTTCCGGGCACACTTCTGCTGGCGGAGGCATTCTGGCTGCTTGAAGGGTATTTTGTTCGCACACTGGGTATGCATCGTGTATATAACAGCGCATTCATGAACATGCTCCGGGATGAGGAGAACGCGAAGTATCGTTCCTATTTGAAGAAGACGATCGAGTTCGATCCGGACATTCTGAAGCGCTATGTCAACTTCATGAGCAATCCGGACGAGCGTACCGCAATCGACCAGTTCGGGTCGGGAGACAAGTATTTTGGTGTCTGCACGCTGCTGGCGACGTTGCCGGGGTTGCCCATGTTCGGCCACGGGCAAATCGAGGGCTTTACCGAACGCTACGGCATGGAGTTCAAACGGGCTCATCTGCAGGAATCTCCCAACGAAGGCATGATAACCCGTCACCAGCATGAAATCGCGCCTCTGCTGAAGAGCCGGCGCCTTTTTGCCGAGAGTACCCACTTCATGCTCTATGACTTTTATACCGATCATGGGAATATCGACGAAAACGTATTTGCTTACTCCAATCGCATGGAGGACCAGCGCGCGGTCATCATCTACAACAACAGCTATGGAAGCACCAGCGGTACGATCCTGATCTCCGCCGCTGGAATAGACAAGCGGAGCGGCCGCCTGCTACAGCAGAGGCTGTCCGAGGGACTGGCGCTATCTATAGAAGACTCGGTCATCGTTGCATACCGCAACCCGGAACTCGGTCTGGAATATCTCCATCGCACTATGAACTTACATCATCATGGGCTGTACCTCACCCTGAGAGGCTACCAACACGTTGTTCTGTTGGATTGGCGTGAGCTTAGAGCATCTCCGGATCAGCCCTGGGATCAGCTGTGCGATTTTCTGAATGGGGCGGGTGTCCACAACCTGGAAGAGGCACTCTGGAAGCTTCGCTTGCGTCCGCTGCATCAAGCCTTTTGCCAAGCGATCTGTGTGAGCAACATGCAGAAATTTCTTGAAATCGCAGGGGAAACCACAGACAGTCTGGGTCAGCAGATGCGAGAAGAAACCCGCCCGCCAGTACCAGCGAGCAAGGAAGCCGAGGCGAATGAAGAAGCCGGCTTGCCAGAACAAGCTTCTCTCAGGGACACGCCTATGCAGGCAGCTTCGAAGATGCAGCCCCTTGACCCTCGGCTCCAGGCGTTTGTGGAGGAAATCCAACGCTTTCTCGAAGGAATGGCCGATGCTCTGCCAGACCAATGCGAAAAGGCGATGGACAGGTTTGCTGCCTCAGAAGCGCCAGCCGCTGGTGAAACCACCGCAAGTATCGGCCCTGCACATATCGTAGAGACCCCACCTGCCGGGGAAAGTGGTCAGGCTTACCGGAAAATCTGTGAAGAGGTGGCAACAGTAGCTGTCCGCCTTTTTTCCCTGAAACAGTCCTTCTCAGTTGCCCTGCCAGCAACGGTGCGCCATGTGCTGCCGGGCAGTGAACTGGATGATCGTCTGGAGCGGATATGTCTCCCCATACTGGCATGGTTGGTCTTGCGTAGCCTTCCCTGGCAAGCCGATAGCGCCGTACTGTTCGATAGGCTGCACATGCGATCGGCTCTCGCTGAAACCTTTTCCCGTGCGGGCATGGAGGATGAGAATGCATGGCGCGCGGCTGCCCTTGTACGAGTCCTGCTGTCACAATCAGACCCACTCTCTGCAGCCACCACGGCATGCTCCGAGACATTCTGGGCTGATCCTGACATTCGATGGCTCGCGGGCGTCAACGAGGCGTCCGGCATCGCCTACTTGAATCAAGAGCGGTTTGAAGAGTTGCTCAGCTGGCTTCAGCTCCCTGCATGGATAGAGATTACACATCAGGATTCAGGCAAGTTGGCTGCGTTGAGCACACTCGAGGCTGCGGTTGTTACAGCTTGCAAAGCAGCACAGGATATAGGCTACAGCCTGGAGGCTTATATCGGTTCCTGGAGTGCCGAAGGGTGCGAAAATAAGGCTGCAAGTGCTTCCTGCTGACTGGCGGCTCGTAAATGCAAGGGAAATACAGAGACTTTGGCCACCTAGTCGGCAAGCATAGAGCGAGCGTTAGCGATGGTTGGCAGGCTAAGGCCCAAGTAGTTTATTCATAAGAGGACATATTTATACAAGGTGCTTCCATCTACATCATGAATCTGTAAAGTCCACGATGCTACCTCCAGCCTCCGCCTAGAGCACCATAAAGCTGCACTAGCGAAAGTGCCTCATCTTGTTGAGCACTTGCAAGATTTAGCTCTGCGGAAAAGAGGTTGGTCTCGTTCGAGAGGACCTCGAGGTAGCTGCTTCTACCGTTGTCATAGCGGATATGAGCCAATCGAACTGACTTATCTGCTGCGGTCGCTTCCTTCTCCTGGACGATGCGATTCTCCTTCGATTTTTGATAGGTAATCAGTGCATTGGAGACGTCACGAAATGCGGAAGCGATCGTTTGTTGATAGGTAATCACCATCTCTTGTTTTGTGGCTTCCGCGAGACGTAAATTGTTCTTTAATTTTCCGCCTGCAAAGAGAGGCTGGTTCAAACGTACCGCTCCGAACCAAAAGCTGCTGTCCGCGGTGAAGAGTTTATTCAACTGGCTTGTTGCCGTTCCGCCCATCCCGGTAATGCTGATCTGTGGAAAGAACTGGGCTCTCGCCACACCAATGCGTGCATTTGCGGCAATGAGTTGCGCCTCCGCTCTCTCGATATCAGGCCGGCGTTCCAATAGCTGCGAAGGAATGCCAGGGGGAACGTCCTGCGGGTCCGGCTGCTCGATAGAGGTTTTGCGCCGTAGAATTGGACCCGGGTTACGTCCGAGGAGCAGACTGATGCTATTTTCCTGTTGCCTGATATCGCGCTCAAGACTCGGCTGAACTGCCTCAGCAGCGTAGAGGAGTTGTTCCGACTGATGAACATCTGACATCGTCGCCGACCCAACCTGTTCGCGGAGACTGACGAGCCGAAGCGATTCCCTGCGTGAATTTAATGTTTTGCGTGTGATCTCCAATTTCGTATCCAGAGTTCGTAGCTGGATATAGGAGGCAGCTACATTCATCACGACTGAACTCAGCGTCGCTCGGCGCCCCCACTCGGTGGCAAGAAGCTCAGCACGCGCAGCCTCTGTCTGCCGGCGATAGAGTCCCCAGAAATCGAGGTTCCACGCTGCATTAGCCGTAAATCCGCCTCCATGAAAAGTGGAAGGATAGTTGTTACCTAGTGCTTCAGTCGGTATGCCAATAGCACTGTAGGCTCCTCCTGCGCTCAAGGAAGGCAGAGATTGAGATCGTGTAATGCCGACCTGCGCCTGCTGCTCGAGCACCCGCTGCGCGGCAATCCGTACATCGAAGTTCTTAGCCAGGGCTTCCTTGATGAGTTCCTTCAGCTGTTCGTCCTTGAACACTTCGGACCACTTCGCATCTCCGATGGACGTTGTCGAGGCACCGGCGTCAGCCGGGGCCGGGTCCGCGTCCCGGTAGGCAGGCGGAGCAACCACTGCGGGCCGCTGATAATGTGGACCCACCCTGCACCCGGTAAAGAGAACGGCGGTTGCAAACGCGTACCCAGCAAAAATGAGTCGTCTCATAATTATTCCTTTGCAAGTTTCGTCTGCCATGCGATGGTGCATCGGTGTAGCGCGCTGTTTGTGTGTCTCATGACTGCATCGTCCCGATAGACCGTCGAAAGCGGAGCAGTGCGGCAGCAAAAAACAGAACCGCGATCCCGAGAATTGCAAGAAACTGAGGCCACACGATACTGAAGCCCGCACTGCGATAGAGAATCGCCTGGGCCATGCTCACGAAGTGAGTCGTGGGTGCGATGAGCATAATCTTCTGCACAAACACGGGCATGCTCTCACGTGGCGTCAGCGAGCCAGAGAGAACCTCGAGCGGAAGCAGTACGAGAATGACCAGTAGCCCGAATTGCGGCATGGATCGTGCGATGGTTCCCAGAAAAATCCCTATCGATGTTGTGGCCAACAGAGTGAGCATCAACCCGAGGAGAAACAAGGGGATTG
>Ga0302267_10004984_pt1 | contig 14241 bp, 10 predicted proteins | sample III_Bog_E1_3_FD_194555 | JGI IMG/M metagenome (GOLD analysis project Ga0302267, IMG submission 194555) | Peat permafrost microbial communities from Stordalen Mire near Abisko, Sweden - III_Bog_E1_3 | ecosystem: Environmental > Terrestrial > Soil > Wetlands > Peat | place: Sweden: Abisko... | reverse complement strand
GCAATGCCGCCAATTTCCTCCATCTCATCACCCAATCCGCCTTCCTCAATTCCCTCATGCACCTCGAATCCTTCGTGCGCGCCGTCAACATCGCCCTCGACAAGACCGGCAGCCTCGCCCTGGGTGAGAACCCTACCCGCCACCGCATCGCACTTTTCGACAAGCGGGTGAAGCCGGCATTCCCCTATCTGAGCGAATTCTTCGACCTCATGACGACCATGCGCCATGCCATCGCCAACCACGGCATCTACTACAGCGAGAAGTATCCCAGCGTGACGATCAGGTACGGCAGCAAGGCGTTCGTCTTCAAGAATCATGTACCGCCGGGCTGCCTGCATAGCGACGTCATGCTCGAGCGCATCGAGGACACCATAGCTCTGATAGCCCTGGTCTGCCACGATCCTGCGGTGAAGGCCCTGGCAACGCTCGAGGATCCCTACGGCAAGGTGCGCATGGCCGAGACCGCGACCTTCTATCCGCGCACGGCGCTGCACACCAGTCCCCACTGAGCTGGCGCCCGCCAGCGGTTCGCTGCTGTACCAACGCCATCATGCACCTGCGTCGTGCAGGCGACGAGGCGCCGCCGCCAACTGAAATCGGCGGTATGCCGATGCACGACGTCGCGGAGCGAGGTCCGACGACCGGGTCGTCACATCGTGGTGCTTCTTGTGGACGGGGTGTCGCCGGGTATAGCGAACCACGAGGTGATCCTCGCGCTCACCACACCATGGCCACTCCCCCTGCGCATCCGTCCCGCTCTCCTGCCTCACCGGCGCTGCTCGATTACGTCCTGCGCACCATGCAGGTCACGACCCAGCTGTGCTCGCGCCAGCGGCATGAACGGGACTACGCGTGCGAATACCGCACCGTGCCCGATTACAATTTCATCTACGTCATCCGCGGGCATGCCGTCTGGGTGGTCGCTGGCATCGAGTACGAGCTCCCGCCCGAGCACCTGATCATCGTGCCGCCCGGCGTCTGGCACCACGGCTACTGCCGCACCCAGGCCATCACCCTCGGATCGCTGCATGTCCTAGCCACCCTGCCCGGGGGACAGGACGTCTTCGCCCTGCTGGCGCCGCCCATGCTCCAGGAGATCGCCCCCGAGTCGCGCTTCGACCGCTATTTCCGCAGCTTCATGGACGAGTTCGACCGCCCGAGCGCGGAGGAGCGCCTGGAGATGTTCCCCGGCTGGGCCCATCTCATCACCCGCGAGCTGTTCCGCGATAGCTCCAGGCGGGGCCTGCTCCGCCCGCGTCCGGAGGAGCCGGTGGTCGCCGCCCTGCTGGACGACCTCGACCGCCACCTCGACCAGGCCGTCAGCCTGGACACCCTGGCCCGGCGCTCTGGCTACAGCGCCCAGCACCTGAACCGCCTGTTCACCCGGGTGCTCGGCACCACGCCGTTGAAATACCTGGCCAAACGCCGGATGCAGCGCGCTGCCGAGCTGCTGCGCAGCTCCACCCTGGCGATAGCGGAAGTGGCACGGCGAGTCGGCCATGCCGATCCGGACTACTTCAGCCGGCAGTTCGCCGCCCAGTACGGCATCAGCGCCAGCGAGTACCGCCGCCAAGCAGGCGCGAAAAATCCCGTGTGACGGCCGCTACCGTCAGCGGGTCACTGGAATTGGGACAACGCCTCCTGGCCAATCTCACGGGTGATGGCACCAATATCCATGAGGTTGTGCAGCTCAGCGCGCGCAGCGGCGCTGGACAAGACACCGCTGTCCACGAGACGACGAAACGTCGCCACGGTAGCGTGGCTCGTCTGGGCCAGCGCTTCAGCTCGACCTTCAGCTCGACCTTCAGATCGACCTTCAGCCCGAGCCTCTTCTTCCATGAGCGTGATCACATTAACCATACCAGCCTCCTCGAGTCTGCGCCGAAATCGGGGTTTGTCCGACTCTGGCATTTTGGCAAGATTCACGGCAAAGGGAAGTAGCCGCCTCACATCGTCAAACGGACCAGGTGACCGGGCCAATTGCTCCAGTGCGGCCACCACGCCGTCCACCGCATCCCGCGCGGCCAAGATCGTCAGGATTGCAGCAACACGGTTCTGAAGCGAGCGCAAGCGCGGAAGCTCGGCGGCAGTCACTCGGAAGACCCGCACGTGCAACGCGATCGTCGACTTCCCCGCCACGGTCATCTCCCAACGCTCCGGTATGGTCTGTGAACCAGGATCAGTGAGCAGCACCACAGGATAGACTCCGGCAAGCGGATGACGCAAAGCGAGGTCGGCCACATACCAAAGCACGCGCCGCATATCGACCTTGCGCGCCTGGGACCAGTGCTCGACCAGCATGATGACCGCTTGGCTGCCATCGGCCCAGGTTGCCAAATGCGCCACATCGAGGAACCGGCTGGTATCTGCCAAGTCGGGCATGGTCGACTCCTGCTGGAGCACCGTAGCCGTGATGGGCCTGCCTCGTTCGGCGAGCAGTTCCGGGACGAAGACTTCGATGGCCTCGATGGGGTACGACGAGATCAATGCCTTGAAGCCACGATCCTCGCTGATCTCTCCTGGGTCGGACATGAGCGGCACCTCCCTGCATGATTCGTTTCGGCACAGCTGGAAAGTGCATGGGCACTTCTCGTAGGGACAATATTGACCTATATGGAAGATGCAAGGAGATATCAGCGACGGTGAAGCAGGTTCAGCCGCCGATCCTGCCCGTCATCGCCTCGTGATCGCCTGCGACAGGACGGGCGAGGAGCCGGTGTAGGACTTCCAGCGCTGGGTGAGCAGTGCATCGTCGTCGTGACATGGCACGGGTGCCGACGACACGTGGCACCACTCCCACATGCCCGCTCTTCACGTCGATTGACCCTACGGCGAGGAGGTCTACCGGGCGGCGGCCGAGACCAGGGTTACGACCAATTGGCCGTCCCTCCGCGCTCGATCCGCCGACTCCCGCTGCAGCCGTTCCATCACCCCCCGCTCGATCCATGTCCGTCTGCTTTGCCCTGCATCCATGCCGCTCCGGACTTCTCCAGCTGGCTGTTCGCCGCCCAGTATGGCATCAGCGCCGTCACGCACCTCCACCAGGAAGGCGCGGAAAATCCAGTTCGATGTTCACCGTATCCAGCTGCGCCGGCGTATCAGCTCTCCAGGGGCCTGTCATGCACGACGACAACTCTATGATGCACACCCGGTCCGCCGGCATCCTCCTGCTGCTGATCACCAGTGCCGCCCTGGCGGCGGCTGAGGCACCCGATTTCGATCGCGCTGTCCGCCCCATCCTGGCGACGTCCTGCATCTCGTGCCATGGCGCCGAGAAGCAAAAGGGCTCACTCCGCCTGGACGTCAAGCGGCTGGCGCTCGCCGGAGGGACCAGCGGGATCGAGATCCGGCCCGGCGACAGCGCCGGGAGCTACCTCATGGCCCGTCTGCGCGGTCAGGGCGACGAGCCGCGCATGCCCAACAAGGGCGATCCCCTCACCGCTGCCCAGATCGCCACCATCGCCACCTGGATCGATGCCGGTGCGCACTGGCCGGACGATCCCGCGGGGACTGATGTCGCACGCACCCGGCACTGGTCCTATGTGCCGCCGCGCCAAGTCCCCCTGCCAGCGGTGCACCGCCAGGACTGGGTGCGCACACCGATCGATGCCTTCGTGCTGGCGCGTCTCGAGCAGGAGGGCATCGCCCCCTCCCCGGAGGCGGACCGCCAGACGCTCATCCGCCGGGCATCCCTGGATCTCATTGGGCTACCGCCCTCCACCGAGGAGGTAGCCGCCTTCATCGCCGATCAGCTCCCCGGGGCCTACGACCGCCTGGTCGACCGCCTACTCGCCTCGCCGCATTATGGCGAGCGCTGGGCCCGGTTGTGGCTGGATCTGGCCCGCTATGCAGACACCGACGGCTTCGAGTTCGACTCGCCGCGCACCATGTGGCCGTACCGCGATTGGGTGATCCGGGCCCTCAATGCCGACATGCCGTTCGACCGCTTCACCATCGACCAGCTGGCCGGCGACCTGATCCCCGATGCCACCACCGAGAGCCGCATTGCCACCGGTTTCCACCGCAACACCATGAAGAACAGCGAAGGCGGCGTCGATCCCGAGGAGGCGCGATGGGAGACCCTGCTCGACCGCACCAACACCACCGCCGAGGTCTGGCTCGGCAGCACCTTCGGCTGCGCCCAATGCCACAACCACAAATACGACCCGATCACCCAGCACGACTATTATGCGCTCCTGGCATTCTTCGATCATAGCGACGAGGTGGCGGTCCCGACCGGAGCCACCACCACGCCCGCCGATGGCAAGACGCATGCGCTCGCCAGCCTGGGATTGGCCGAGAAGGCCACCGGCCAGGCCGAGACCAATCTGCGCATCCGCGGCGCCTATGTCTCCAAGGGCGAGCTGGTGACGGCGGCGACGCCGGCATTCCTCCCTCCACTGCCGGCGGGGGTGGCGGTCAACCGCCTCGCCCTGGCCCGCTGGCTGGTCAGCCCGGTCAACCCGCTGACCGCACGCGTGACCGTCAACCGCATCTGGGAGGCCTACTTCAGCAAGGGCCTGGTCGAGACCAGCGACGACTTCGGCAGCCAGGGGACGTCCCCGTCGCATCCCGAGCTGCTCGATTGGCTGGCGGTCGCATTCTCCCATGAATGGAGCCTGAAGCGCCTCCATCGCCTGATCGTCACCAGCGCCACGTACCGGCAGTCGTCGCTGGTCGAGCACGCCGTGTCCGAGCGCGATCCCTACAACCGCCTGCTGGCGCGCTCGTCGCGCTTCCGCCTCGAGGCGGAGCTGCTGCGCGACAATGCGCTGTCCATCAGCGGGCTGCTGTCGCCCGCGGTGGGCGGTCCCAGCGTCTTCCCCCTCGGCCCGAGCGAGATCGGACGGGTGAATACCAACAAGGAGAACATGACATGGACCGTCAGCGCCGGGCCGGACGCCCATCGCCGCGGCCTCTATACCTTCTGGCGGCGGACCTCCCCCTATCCGACTTTCGCCACCTTCGATGCCCCCAGCCGCGAGGTCTGCACCCTGCGCCGACCGCGCACCAATACCCCGCTCCAGGCGCTCAGCGGCCTGAACGATCCCGCCTTCTGGGAAGCGGCGCAGGCATTCGGCCGCCGCATGGCCCTCGCACCAGGCCAGCAGCCGGCCGACCACCTCGCCTACGGCTACCGCCTCTGCGTCGCCCATGAGCCATCCCGCGCCACGCTCGGCCGCCTGGAGCAGGCCTTCGCCGCCGATTGCGCCGCCTTCGCCGGCGATGCCGCACGCACCCGCTCCGTCTGCGGAGCGAGGGATGCCAGCCCCGAGGCGGCCGCCTACATCATGATCGCGAATGTCCTGCTGAACCTCGACGAGACCATGACCCGTGAATGAGGGAGCCGCCATGCCGACCGACGATCCATCGCCGCACCAGACCCTCAGCCGGCGCCAGCTGCTGGCCACAGGTACCCGGAGCCTGGGAGCGCTCTCGCTGATGTCGCTGGTGGGTGCGCACCTCGTGGGCGGCGATGCCCCGGCAGTGCGCACCGATCCCCTGGCGCCGAAGGCGCCGCACTTCCCCGCCAGGGCGAAGCGCGTCATCTACCTGTTCATGGGCGGCGCACCCTCCCAGCTCGACCTCTTCGACTACAAGCCCAAGCTCAATGAGCTGAACAGCCAGCCGTGCCCGGAGAGCCTGATCAAGGGCGAGCGCTTCGCCTTCATCAAGGGGGTGCCCAAGCTGCTCGGCTCGCCGCACACCTTCGCGCGCCACGGGCAGAGCGGCATGTGGGTGAGCGAGCTCTTGCCCCATACCGCCAAGGTGGTCGATCAGCTGGCCTTCGTCCGCTCGCTCAAGACCGACCACTTCAACCATGGGCCGGCGCAGATCTTCATGAACAGCGGGCATCAGATCGTCGGCCGGCCGAGCATGGGCAGCTGGGTGACCTATGGCCTGGGCAGCGTCAGCGACAGCCTGCCCGGATTCGTGGTGCTGCTCAGCGGCGATACCGACCCGGGCGCCGGCAATGCCTGCTGGACCAGCGGCTTCCTGCCGACCTCCTACCAGGGCGTGCCGCTGCGCACCAAGGGCGATCCGGTGCTGTGCGTCAGCAACCCCGAGGGGGTGGATGCGGACACCCGCAGGCGCTCGCTCGATACCCTGCGCGCGCTCAATGACGAGCACTACCAGGCGGTCGGCGATGCCGACATCCTCAGCCGCATCGAGGCCTATGAGATGGCCAACCGCATGCAGCGCAGCGTGCCGGAGCTCGCCGATCTGAGTTCGGAGCCGGCCAGCATCCACGCCCTCTACGGCAGCGAGCCCGGCAAGCCGGGTTTCGCCAGCAACTGTCTGATGGCTCGGCGGCTGATCGAGCGGGGTGCGCGCTTCGTGCAGCTGCATCATCGCGGCTGGGACCACCATGGCGAGAGCGCGGCCAAGGATATCGTCACCGGGCTCGGCAAGCTCTGCCGCGAGACCGACCAGGCGTCGGCAGCGCTGATCACCGATCTCAGGGGCCGCGGCCTGCTCGACGACACCCTGGTGATCTGGGGCGGCGAGTTCGGGCGCACGCCGATGAACGAGGCGCGCAACGGCTCCACCTTCCTCGGACGCGACCACCATCCGCGCGCCTTCACCATGTGGCTGGCCGGTGGCGGCATCAAGCCCGGGGTGATCCACGGCGAAACCGACGATGTCGGCTACAACATCGTCGCGGATCCGGTGCACGTGCACGACCTGCATGCCACCATCCTCAACTGCCTGGGCCTCGACCACACCCGCCTGACCTTCCGCTTCCAGGGCCGCGACTACCGCCTCACCGATGTGCATGGCGAGGTCGTCCGCCCCCTGCTCGCCTAGTGCCGCACGGCTGGTCGGGACATGGACGGTCTGCGGATGGGCTGGCCGCATCAGGCGTGATGCCGATGGCCGACGATAGGGGCCCGAGCTTCAGAACAGGTTTTTCACCACCAGGACGCCCGCCGCCGCGGCGAGGCAGTAGTACCCGAACCAATGCCAGTGACCCGTCTCGAGCCACTGCGACAGCCAGCGCAGCGCGAACAGCCCCACCACGAATGCGCAGACCATGCCGACCAGCCCCGGGACGAGGACATGGGACCACAGCTCGCCGGAGCCCGGCTGATGGTGATCGCGCACCACCCGCCAGAGCTCGCGGGCGATGGCCGGCGGGGTGATGATGACGGCGAGGGCGAAGCTGAATTCCTCAGCCCGGGCACGGTCGACCCCCGCCAGCAGGCCGGTCGAGATGGTGGCGCCGGAGCGCGAGAAGCCGCGGAAGGGCAGGCACAGGCCCTGGACCGCCCCGATCCCGATCGCCGACCGCCAGCTCAGCTCGGCCGCACCCTCCTGCTTGCGGCTCCTGATCCCCGCGATCACGATCAGCAGACCCACCACCACCAGCGCAACGGCGATGAGCGTCAGATTGCCAAACAGCTGCTCGACTTCGACCTGCTGATGAGAGCCGGCGACCGGCATGGCGACCAGCCCCCAGGCGACCGCGATATGCTCGATGCCGAGGATCAGCGGCACGCCGATGATGCCGGTCGCGGCAGTGGCGCCGATGAGGAATGGCACCTGCTTGCGGATGACCGGCCAGGACGCCAGCAGGCGCTCGCGCCAGCGCGACCAGAAGTAGATGATCACCGCCAGCATGGTTCCGGTATGCAGGAGCACGAGCAGCAGGGTCATCTCGGGAGCGGCGGGATCCAGGCCGAGCAGACGCTCAGCGACGATGACATGCGCTGAGCTGGAGACCGGGAGGAGTTCGGCGAGGCCCTGGACGATGGCGAGTATGACGATGTGGATGAGGCTCATCGATCCTCGCAACGGTGGCCGGGACGATAACCGGCCGATCGACTCCGCAAAGTCCAATTGCGCACGTCAGGCCGGGGCCATGCGGCTTCCGGGCCTGGCATCGTCCTACACCCGCGAGGTGCGGCGGTAGGCGGCTGGCGGCTGGCCCATGCGGCGGGCGAACATGCGCGAGAAGTAGAAGCGGTCGGGGAAGCCGCAGCGCTCGGCGATGCGCTCGATGCTGTCGTCGGAGAAGCTCAGGCGTTCGGCGGCGATGGCGATGCGCCGCTCCAGCACATATTGCGCCGGGGTCTGGCCGATGTGCAGGCGGAACAGGCGCGCGAAATGGCTCTCCGCGAAGCCGCAGTGCCGGGCGAGCAGCAGGTTGGTCAGCGGCGCGTCGAGGTGCTCGTCGATGTAGGGCAGGGCGATGGCCACCGGGTTGTGGCCATGGGCGTAGTGGACCAGGTGCACGGCGCGCTCCGAGGCCAGGCCGGACATCAGCCGCGCCAGGCAGCGGAACAGCACCGCCTTCACCTCGCAGGCGACGGCCGTATCGCGGGCGCCACCCCCGTTGCCGACCAGCGGGCGCAGCCGCTCGCAATCCTGCTCCAGGCGCTCGTCCTCCGGCAGCGTCACCGGTCCCGGGAAGCAGCTGCGCACCACCGCGCCCGGCAGGCCGAGGAGGTCGAAATGGGCGAACAGGTGCTCGATGCGCTGGGTGTTGAGGCAGCTCCAGCGCACCCAGGCGGGGATGAAGTGGATGCGCCGGGCCGGCAGCGGGTAGGGCTCGCCGCCGGCCACCAGGGCGCTCGCGCCATGGTGCGAATTGACATAAAAGCGCCAGTAGGTGCTGCACACGTCTTCCGCATCCCAGCTACGATCGATCATGACATTCGCTGCCATATAGAGGCGAATGTGCAGATGATCGACTTCGCGCACCGGATTTTCGACATACTTCACCTCGGAAGAATAGCAGGAAAGGATATAAGTAAAGCACCATACGATATGGTCACCTCGCCCCGCCGCATATGCTGCACGTATGGCGAACGACACCGTGATCCGCATGCCGCCAGGCGCACCACTCCTGCTGCTGCTGCTCCTGCTGGCGGTCGGCTGCCTGCCCGCCGCCGAGCAAGCGCCCGCCGCCGCGCCGGCGCCCGCCTCCCCCGCAGCCGCTGACATCGCCTTCTTCGAGGCCCAGATCCGACCGCTGCTGAGCGAGAAGTGCTACCGCTGCCACAGCGCCGAGGCCAAGAAGCTCAAGGGTGGACTCTATGTGGATTCGCGCGCCGGCCTTGTGACCGGCGGTGACACCGGGCCGGCGATCGTCCCGGGCGACCCGGAGCGCAGCCTGCTCATCAAGGCGGTGCGCTACACCGACCCGGATCTGCAGATGCCGCCCAAAGAGCGGCTCGCGCCCGAGGCGGTGGCCGCGCTCGTCGCCTGGGTGAAGCGCGGGGCAGTCGATCCGCGCAGCGCACCGATCCCGGTGTCCAAGACGGGTGTGGACGTCGCGGCGGCACGCAGCCATTGGGCCTACCGTCCGCTGATCGAGCCGGCGCTGCCGGCAGTGCGGGATGCGCAGTGGGCAGAGCAGCCGATCGACCGCTTCATCCTGGCGCGCATCGAGGCGGCTGGGCTGAAGCCCGCGCCGCCAGCGTCCCGGCGCACGCTCTGCCGGCGGCTGAGCTTCGACCTCACCGGGCTACCCCCGGACGATGCGCAGGTGGAGGCATTCGTGGCCGATCGCTCGCCGGATGCGCTGGCGCACCTGGTCGATGGCCTGCTCGCCAGCCCGGCCTTCGGCGAACGCTGGGCGAGGCACTGGCTCGACCTGGCGCGCTTCGCCGAGAGCCATGGCTACGAGCAGGACTACGACCGGCCGTACGCCTTCCACTACCGCGACTTCGTCATCCAGGCCTTCAACCAGGACATGCCCTACGACCGCTTCGTGGCCTGGCAGCTCGCCGGCGATGAGCTCGCTCCCGACGACAACCAGGCGCTCGCGGCCACCGGGTTCATCGCCGCCGGCGTGTGGCCGACGCAGATCACCAAGAACGAGGTCGAGAAGGCGCGCTACGATGCCCTCGATGACATGCTCTCGACCACCTTCACCGCGATGCTGGGCACCACGGTGGGCTGCGCACGCTGCCACGACCACAAATACGACCCGATCAGCCAGCACGACTACTACCGCCTGCTGTCGACCTTCACCACCACGGTGCGTTCCGACGTCGAGCGCGATGTCTCGCCCGCCGACTATCCGGCGCGCCGGGCCGCCTTCGATGCCGCGCAGGCCCCGTTCGACGACGCGATCACGCGCTACGAGAGCGAGGAGCTGCCGCGCCATGCCGCCGCTCTCGACGCGGCGACCGCTGCCCAGTCCACCTGGACCGCGCTCAGCGGCACGCTGGTCTCGGCCGGCGGTGCGACCAGCGCCCCCCAGGAGGATGGTTCCTTCCTCATCAGCGGCACCAACCCCGAGCACGACACCTACACCATCACCGCGACCACCGACCAGGTGGGCATGACCGCCATCCGCCTGGAGGCGCTCACCCACCCTTCCCTGGTCAAGAACGGCCCTGGCCGCGCCGCCAACGGCAATTTCGCCCTCACCGACCTGACCGTGGTCGCCGCCCCGCTGAGCGGCGGGGCGGCGGTGCCGGTCACCCTGGTCGATGCGCGCTCGACCTTCGACCAGGCCGGCCTGCCGGCGAAGGCGGCGATCGATGGCGACCGCACCTCGGGCTGGGCCATCGATCCGCAATTCGGCCGCGACCATGCTGCGGTCTTCGCCAGCGACAAGCCATTCGGCTTCCCCGGCGGCACCCGGCTGACGGTGACCATGCATTTCGACAACAACACCGGGCATGGCATCGGCCATCCGCGCCTGTCGACCACCACCGTCGCCAATCCGGCGCCGCTCGACGGCACCCTGCTGATGCCGGCGATCGCCAGCGCCCTGCGCACGCCGCCCGCGAGCCGCACCCCGGCCCAGCAGTCGGCGCTGATCGCCTGGTACAAGCCCCTCGATCCGGGCTGGCGGCGCCTGCGCGCCGCCGCAGATCAGCACCTCGCGGCGCAGCCCAAGCCGGTCCTGGCGAAGATCCTGATCGGCAGCGAAGGCGTGCCGGCGATCCGCCTGCACACCCAGGGCGGGGATTTCCTGCCGGAGACCCACTTCCTCAAGCGCGGCGATCCCAACCTCAAGCAGGAAGTGGCAACGCCCTCCTTCTGGCCGATGCTGATGGGCGCCGACGAGACGCACTGGCACGTCCAGCCGCCGGCCGGCGCGCATACCTCCTATCGTCGCCGCGATCTCGCCACCTGGCTGGTGGACAGCGACCTGGGCGCCGGCCGCCTGCTCGCGCGCGTGGTGGTCAACCGCCTGTGGCAGCACCTGCTGGGCCGCGGCCTGGCGCCCACGCCCAGCGATGTCGGACTGCATGGCGATCCGCCGACCCATCCCGAACTCATCGACTGGCTGGCCAGCGAATTGATCCGCGGCGGCTGGCACCTCAAGCCGATCATCCGTGCCATCGCGCTGAGCAATGCCTACGGCGAATCGGCTGCTGCCGATGCCGCGACCGTGGCGGCCGATCCGCAGGACAGCCTGCTGACGCGCTTCCATCGCCGCCGGCTCGAGGCCGAGGCGATCCGCGACACCCTGCTCACGCTCGGTGGCGAGCTCGACCGTACGCAGTTCGGACCTGGAACGCTCGATGAGGCCAGCCGCCGGCGCAGCATCTACTTCACCATCAAGCGCAGCAGCCTGATCCCCTTCCTGATGGTGTTCGATTTCCCCGAACCGCTGCAGGGGGTGGCCGAACGGCCCGCCACGACCATCGCGCCGCAGGCCCTGGCGCTGCTCAACAATCCCCATGTGCGCGTCTGGGCGGCGGGATTCGCCGCCAGGCTGGGCGACGGGACCGATGCCGCCGCCGCGATCGCGGCCGCCTACCGCATCGCCGTGATGCGCCCACCGAGCGCCGAGGAGCGCGCTGATGGGCTGGCCTTCATCGCCGCCCAGGAGCGCGCACATGCCGATCGACCCGCCGATGCCCACCGTCTCGCGCTCACCGACTTCTGCCAGGTGCTGATGTGCCTGAACGAGGTCATCTATGTCGATTGAGCGACGGTCACCGGCACCGCCAAGCGCCACCAGGCCACCCACCGCCACCACGAGAGCACCCATGTCCATCATCTCGCGTCGCGATCTGCTCGCTCGGGCAGGCAATGGCATGGGGCTGATCGCCCTTGCCGGGCTCCTGGATTCGCTCGGGCTGAATGCCGGGGAGCCCAGCGACCCGCTCGCGGTCAAGCCCGGTCATTTCCCCTGCAAGGCCAAGTCGGTCATCTGGGTGTTCATGAATGGCGGGCCCAGCCATATCGACACCTGGGATTACAAGCCCGAGCTCGCCAAGCAGGATGGCAAGGATCTCGCCGGCTTCGACAAGGACACCGGCTTCTTCACCGACCAGGTCGGTCCGCTGATGAAATCGCCATTCGCCTTCAGCCAGCATGGCCAGAGCGGTTCCTGGGTATCCGAGATCTTTCCCGCCCTGTCGCAGCACGTCGACAAGATGGCCTTCCTGCACAGTTGCTGGACGGATTCCAACAACCACGCACCGGCGCTGCTGAAGATCAACTCGGGGATGGCGCGCATGGGCTTCCCGAGCATGGGCGCCTGGCTGACCTACGGGCTGGGCTCGGCGGCTCGCGACCTGCCCGCCTTCGTGGTGATGACCGACACCAAGGGCCGCGGCGTGCCCAAGGGCTACTCGGCGAACTGGAACGCGGGATTCCTCCCGGGCATCTACCAGGGCACTGCGCTCAAGCCCCAGGGTGCGCCGATCGGCGATCTCGAGCGCGATCCGAGCCTCAGCCAGGGCGCGCAGCGCTCCCAGCTCGACCTGCTCGCGCGGCTCAACCACCGCACCAGCGGCGCCGACGACGAGATGGAGGCTCGCATCGCCTCATTCGAACTCGCCTACCGCATGCAGACGGCGGCGCCGGAGGCGCTCGACCTCAGCCGCGAGCCGGAGGCGGTCACCAAGCTCTACGGCCTCGACAATCCGGCCTGCGCCCACTACGGACGGCAATGCCTGCTCGCACGCCGGCTGGTCGAGCGTGGCGTGCGCTGCGTGCAGATCTACTCCGGCGGCATGGACAACGAGAAGAGCTGGGATGGCCATGCCGATCTCGCCGGCAATCACCGCGGCTTCGCCGCCGAGACCGATACGCCCATCGCCGGCCTGCTCACTGATCTCGCCCAGCGCGGAATGCTCGATTCGACCCTGGTGATCTGGGGCGGCGAATTCGGCCGCCTGCCGGTGTCGCAGCGCACCAAGGAGAGCAAGACCTCGGGCCGAGACCACAACCCCCACGCCTTCACCACCTGGCTGGCCGGCGGCGGAGTCAAGGCCGGCACCCATCACGGCGCCACCGACGAGCTGGGCCACAAGGCGGTGCAGGACAAGGTCAGCGTCCACGATCTGCATGCCACCATCCTCCACTTGATGGGCCTCGATCACGAGAAGCTCACCTACCGCTTCAACGGCCGCGACTACCGCCTCACCGATGTCGAGGGGCAGGTGGTCAAGGCGGTCATCGCCTGAGCGTCATGCATCGGAGCGTTGCCTGATCGGCGCCGCATGGATACCGTGAATCGCCTGCGGTGGGCCATGGTCGTCTCGCAGCCCGCTCCAGATCAGGATACAGGACGCATTCCGGCCCGGGCGTGCGTCCCCAGCTGTCAGCGGTCAGTGGCCCAGGGCAGTCAACGCCGAATCCTGGTCAGCGACTTCCCCCGGTACTTGGGGTTCCAAGCGTTGACGTCGGAGGCGAGCTCCCGGTTCCCGTCGGTGTCTGCCCAGGATTAGGAACCGACGGATGGGGAATGCCCCCGTTGGCGATGTTGGGGATGTTGAGGGTTGATCCCGATGTCCCTGACCCGGGAACGGCCTGGCCGCGGCTTTCCGAACCGGGGAGCCCGGTGCCGGGACCATTGGTCGGTCCTTCGCCCGTTCGCCCTATATGGACCTGCGGATCTCCGCCGTCCTGGGGAGCGGATGACTGGCCTGCCTGGGCTGCGCCTCCTCCTGGCGGGGCAGCTCCAGCGTCCTCGCCGAAGGATCTCGCATCCAAGGCGATGGAGCTGACAGACAGAATGATGAGCGACATGATGAGCCGTGTGGTGCCCATGGCAGCCTCCGTGATTGAGCGTGATCGTCGACCGATCATCGAGCATCGGTCATGGGTGCTGAGCGAGCGCCACGCCAATCGTTCGGATGTTCCTGGATCATTCCAGGACTCGGCGATGAGACGAGTAGCCGACCTTCGGGACAGCATCGGGGTCAGCGCCTGCGACCAGCAGATCATCACCCTGCCGCTCGAGCCCGCCATCAGTCTCAGGCCATGAGCCCATGATCATGCGTTTTCCCCTCGACTGCCGCGCGAATGCATGCGCTTTGC
>Ga0302267_10004968_pt1 | contig 14281 bp, 8 predicted proteins | sample III_Bog_E1_3_FD_194555 | JGI IMG/M metagenome (GOLD analysis project Ga0302267, IMG submission 194555) | Peat permafrost microbial communities from Stordalen Mire near Abisko, Sweden - III_Bog_E1_3 | ecosystem: Environmental > Terrestrial > Soil > Wetlands > Peat | place: Sweden: Abisko... | reverse complement strand
TCCCCGTTGAACTGCCTGACGACGCTGAAGCAGATGCTGAGGCCAAGTCCGGTACCGCGGTCGGGGTCCTTCGTGGTGAAGAACGGGTCGAAGATCCTATTAATGTTCTCGGCCGATATCCCGCACCCGTTGTCCTCGACGATCAGGGTGACGCTTGAGGCCGTGCATGAGACGGCGACCGTGAGAACCGGCTCCGACACCCCCTCCATCGCATCGATGGCATTGAGGACAAGGTTCAGGATGACCTGCTTTATCTTGGCGGGATCCGCCAGGACAAAGGCGTCCCGGTCGATGAGCCTTGTCTTGAGCGCGCACCTGCTCTCGCGGATCTGGAATTTTGTCACGAGAAGGGACTCCTCAACAAGGGCGCAAAGGTCAAAGCGACGCGGCTGCCCGGTGTCCGGCTTCGAGATTTGAAGAAGCTGCCGGATTATGTCGGCGGCCTCGCGCGCGCTCTGCTTAATGATCAAGGCCATCTTGCTCGACTCGCTGTCACCCGAATCCCCGAGCACCTCGGCAAATCCGAAGACGGGCATCAGCTTGTTGTTGAGCTCGTGGGCGATGCCGCCGATCAGGGTGTCCAAGAGCCCCTGCTTTTCCTGCCTCAGCGCCCCGAGCTCCAACGACCGCTGCTCGGTGATATCGTCCAGGAAGGCGCACACCTGGCCTGTCTCACGGATCCAACCTGTGGTGATATGAAAGACCCGTCGGCCCCGGCCGGGGATGTTGAATGAGAATTCCTGGGACGGGCTGGTTGCGGGAAAGAAATCCTGGCCGTGCTCGCCAACCATCGCCTCAAAGCGAAGCCTCTCGTTCTCCTCCATCCATCCTGTCAGGCAGGTGATCGCAATGGGCCCGTCGCTGAGATTGAGCATCTCTATGAGCCTGCGGTTATGGGCCTGCACCATGCCGTGCGAGCCCAGGAGCGCCACTCCAAGCGCATTGCTCTCGAAGAGGCACTGGTAGAGGCCCTGGGCCTGCCTTTGCGCGTGGCCGGCCTGGAAAAGGTCCACATTCTGGCGCTGCAACGTCTCGCTTTGCCTGCGCAGTTCCTCCATCTGCTCGCCCACAAGGCGCGACTGAAGTCGCGCGAGCGCATCGACGGAGACCAATCCCAGAAACTGGTGGGACTCATTCACGAGGACGACGTCCTCGTGGAACTCGGCAGCCTCACGCGCAAGGGAACGGGCCAGGACATGGCGGACCGGATCGACGGTCGAAAAGACCAAAGGATGGTCCACCTGAGCCTGGATCGCCGGCGCCTTGCTATAGAGCGCAAAGCCGTACCTCGAACCCAAGAGTGCGCCCAATCTCACGCGCGCGCAGATTCCCACAACCCGATCCCCCCGCAATATGGCAAGGTAATCGACCTGCTTCTCGCGAAATATCCTGTCCACCTCCTCAAGGGGCCGGCCAGAATCGACCGACTCCCTATGGTGCACGATGGATTCAAGTGAGATCCTATCCACAGCGAGCCCACGTGGCGCAGCATCCGGAAGGCGTGGCCTGTCCTTAGCACCCGCCTCGCTTGGAACAACAGTGGACTGCATCCCATGTATATCGGCTCCCCGGTGCCCACTCCTGCAATCGCCGACGGTGACATCCACGTGAAATTCCACCCCGTTATTTGATTCCGTGTGTCAATTGGGTGCTTGGCGCGGCGCTCCCTGGGCATAGAGTGGCCGGGCCTGAACCCCTCAGCCACCGCCCGCATCGGACTCCTAGCGGCCTGCCTAACGGCGTCCGCGCCAGGACTCTACCCCTCGGATGCCCCCGCCCCGGACCTCGTTCACGAGGCGTGGCCGTCCTCGTGGATCGCGTGCCCGGGGGCCATCGCGCGAAACCCCGGTGTCTACCACTTCAGAAAGCACGTGCAGCTCGGGTGGCCGACGGAGCACTTCGTTGTCCACGTCTCCGCCGACAACCGGTTCGTGCTCTTCGTGAATGGCAAGAGGATCGGCGAGGGACCCGCACGGGGCGACCTCGACCACTGGAGGTACGAGACCTTCGACCTCGGACCCTCCCTTCGCGTGGGCGACAACACGATCGCCGCGACGGTCTGGAATTACGGCGCCCTAGCCCCCACGGCCCAGATGAGCGACCAGACCGGGTTCCTCGTCCAGGGGGGCGGACCGCTTGAATCGGCCGCCAACACCGACGAGACCTGGGAGGTGAAGGAGGAGAAGGGGCAGGGTTTCCTGGCAATCAGCAGCTCCGACCTTCCCAACTATTACGCCGCGAGCCCCGGCGAGTTCCTGGACGGGAGCCGCTACGACTGGGACTGGCAGACCTCGGCGGCGGGTTGGGTCCGTGCGATGACCGTCGGCACCGGCGAACCCGGGCGATACCCCAAGGCGACGCCCATCGGCACCGGATCCGGCGTCAACCGGTGGCTCCTGGTCGAGGACAAGCTTCCCCCGATGGCGCACCGGGAGATCCCCACAGGAAAGGTCGTCCGGACCGAGGGCATGCCCGCAGTGGCGAGCCTCCCGGCAACGGTCCCCGCTCATGCTGACGTGAGGATCCTGCTGGACCGGGGCACGATGGCCACGGCCTACCCCGAGTTGGTCCTTAGCAACGGGAAGGGGGCGAGGCTCAGGGTATCCTACGCCGAGGCGCTCGTGGACAAGATGGGCAAAAAGGGAAACAGGAACGAGGTCGAAGGCCGCACCCTGCTTGGGCTCACCGACACGCTCTCGATGGACGGCGCGCAGGGCCGCTCATGGAGCCCGCTTTACTGGCGCACATGGCGCTACATGGAACTCCACGTCCAGACTGCCGACGAGCCCCTGTCGATTGATTCGCTCAAGGCCTACTTCTCGGCCTACCCCTTCCTGGAAGAGCGGTCCGGCGTCGAGGCGAGCGACCCGGCGCTGCGCGCCATGTGGGAGATCGGCACCCGGACGGCGCGGCTCAACGCGCACGAGACCTACATGGACTGCCCCTATTGGGAACAGCTCCAGTACATCGGGGACACGAGGATACAGGCCCTCATTTCCTACGTGGAGTTTGGCGACGACAGGCTCGCGCGGCAGGCCCTCGACGCCTACGACCAGTCGCGGATCTCGGAGGGCCTGACCCAGAGCCGTTACCCGAGCGCCCTGAACCAGGTGATCCCGACCTTCTCCCTGTACTGGATCGGGATGATCCACGACTACTGGCTCTATCGGCCGGACGACGGCCCGCTCAAGGCATGGGTCCCGCACACGCGCTCCGTGATCGAGTGGTATGCCGGGCACGAGCGCCCCGATGGCCTCCTTGGGATAATGCCCTGGTGGAACTACGGGGACTGGACCAAGGACTTCGTGTTCGGGGTGCCCCCCCAGGATCCCGACGGGGGATCGGCGCTCCTCTCGCTGAACTACATGGCCGCGCTCCGCGACGCAGCCGACCTCGAGGCCTACCTGGGAAGCGACGCGCTTGCGGCCGGCTACCGCGCGCACGCCGAAAGGATAGGAGCCGCGGTCTACCGCCTCTGCTGGGACGCCCCGCTCGGCCTCCTCGCGGACACGCCGGCCCACGCGCACTTTAGCGAGCAGACCAACGCCATGGGGGTCCTTGAGGACGTGGTGCCAAAGGGGCTCCGCGAGCGGGTCATGAAGGCCGTGCTGGGCCACGCCCCACCGACGGGGCGAGTGCCCCCGGGCGGTGAGTTCTCGCCGGCAAGCATCTACTTCCGGTTCTATGTCGCGAGGGCGCTCGACCACGCGGGCATGTCGGACCTCTACCTCGACACCCTCGGAGCCTGGAGAAAGATGCTGACCCTGGGGCTCACCACCTGGGCCGAGACCGACGAACCCACCCGCTCCGACGACCACGCATGGAGCGCCCACCCCAACTACAATCTCCTCACGCTTGTGGCGGGCATCAAGCCCGGGGCGCCGGGATTTCGCACGGTGCTCGTGGCCCCCCACCCCGGGGCGCTCACGGAATTTTCGGCCCACATGCCGCACCCCCTGGGGGACATCGCCTTCCGCTACAGGACTTCCGCCGGCATCCGGGTGTTCGACGTCTCGCTTCCCCCGGGACTAAAGGGGACCTTCGAGTGGTCCGGTCAGTCCGCCCTTTTGGCGGAGGGCGCCAACCACTTCGAGTTCAGGAACTGAAGATCTCGCCCGGCTCGAAAAAGCGGGCGAGCTCGATCTTGGCGTTGGCGACGCTATCGGAGGCGTGGACCACGTTCTTCATCATCTCGGTCCCGAAGTCGCCCCGGATGGTTCCCTTGGGCGCCTTGCGCGAATCGGTGGGCCCTAGGAGGTCCCGCACTCGGCTCACGACGGCCGTTCCCTGGAGCGCCATCACCACGACGGGGCGCGAGCTCATGAACTTCTCGATCTCCGGATAAAAGGGCATGTCGGCCACGTGGGCGTAGTGCTCGCGCAGCACCTTCGGCGTGAGCTGGACCATCTTGCATCCCACAATCGCGAAGCCCGCCTTCTCGAAGCGATCCAGCACGTTTCCAACGTGGTGCTTCTCCATGCAGTCGGGCTTAAAAATGATCAGGGTTTTCTCCATAGGAAGGGATCAACATACGGATGCCCCCCCCGATGGAAAGCCTGATTTTGTTCCTCAGGTCTCGGTCTTTTCTAGGGCAAAAGCCTGATATAGAGCATCCTCTAGATTCGGGTATCGGAACGGATAGCCCGCACGGACCAGCTTGACCGGGACGACGTGGGCGCTCGCCAGGAGCGCCTCGTCGGCTATCTGGCCATAAAGCAGGCGCAGCATGAACCTTGGAACAGGCATGGGAAGCTGGTGGCCGAAGATCCTTCCGAGGGCGCGGGTGAAGCCAGAATTCATCACCGAGGAGGGGGCCACCACGTTCACGGGACCCGAGATCGCGGCTTTTGAAAGCGCGAAGCGGATCGCGCCCACAGCGTCCTCGATGTCAATCCAGCTCATCCACTGCCGGCCGGTTCCAAGCGGGCAACCCAGGCCCGCCTTGTAAAATGGCGCGACGCGGCTGAGGAGCCCGCCCTGGCCGGAGAGGATGATCCCAAAGCGAAGGCATACGACGCGCGCCCCGGGCTCGGTCGCCACCATGGCCGCCCCCTCCCAATCGCGGCACAGGTCTGCCAGAAAGCCGTTTCCGGGCCCGCTCGACTCCGTGAGCTCAAGGTTGCCCCGGTCCCCGTAGATGCCCGTCGCGGAGGCGCTCACGAACACCCCTGGGCGCTTGGCGCCCGCCGGCGCGTCGAAAATCTTCGCCAGGGTCTGGGTCGTGTCGATCCGGCTGCTCCTAAGCTCGTTCCGTCGCTTGGCGCTCCAGCGGCGCGCGGCAATGTCGGCGCCGCACAGGTTGATGACCGCGTCCGCAGCGCGGCAGGCTTCAAGCGGAACCTCCCCGGCCGTCGGAAACCAGGCCAGCTCGTCGGGCGACTGCGCCGCGCGCCGCACGAGGCGGGTCACCTCGTGGCCATCGGCCTTCAAGGCGGCCGTCGCCGCCCGGCCGATCAGTCCGGAAGCTCCCGCAATCAGGACCTTCACAGGCTTGGCTTCTTAAAGTGGCCCATCCCCCGATCCCAATGGAGCCCCAAAAAAGTGCAAGCGTCAGGCTTGGGTAGTTCCACGGAGGCTCCTGAAAGCCCCGAGGGCCAGGGCGCGCGCCTCGGCGTGGTCGACGATCGGGCGCGGATAGGTTTCCCCGAGCCTCACGCCGGCCGCCGCGAGCACGGGGCCGGGAGCCTCCCAAGGGGCGTGAAGGTGCTCGGTGGGGAGCGCATCAAGCTCCGGCACGAAGCGCCTCACATAGCGGCCCTCGGGATCGCACTGCATGCCCTGCCTTACGGGCGCAAAGATCCTGAAGTACGGCGCGGCGTCGGCCCCGCAGCCCGCGCTCCACTGCCAGCCCAGGGTGTTGCTTGCCAAATCCGCGTCGACCAGCGTGTTCCAGAACCACCGCGCACCCTCGCTCCACGGGATCCGCAGGTGCTTGACCAGGAACGACGCCACAACCATCCGCACGCGGTTGTGCATCCAGCCCGTGGACCAGAGCTGGCGCATGCCGGCATCGACGATCGGGTACCCGGTCGCGCCCTTCTTCCACGCAGCGAGCATCCTTCCTGCCGGGTCCTTCGCCCAGGGGAAGCGGTTGAACTCGGCCCTCAAGGCGGACTCGGGCGTTCCGGGAAAATGGAAAAGGAGGTGGTACGCGAACTCCCTCCACCCGATTTCGCGCAGGAAAACCTCCGCGCCCGCGTTTGGCGGGAACACACCGGAGTCCGCCGACAGTGCCCTGACGGCGGCCCACGCCTGCCGCGGGCCGAGTTCGCCGAAGTGAAGGAAGGGCGAGATCATCGAGGTCCCGTCGAGATCCGGACGGTCGCGGTGGTCGCCGTAGGAGCCGATGGGGCCGGAGACAAAGCGCTTTAGGCGGCGTGCCGCGCCCTTTTCGCCCGGCTGCCAGACCTCCGGGAATCCGGCGTCCCATCGGACCCGGGGCAGGAGCCCCAGGTCGGAGACCCTGAAGGAAGCCGGCCATGAGGGAACCTGCCTGGCAAGGCCTTCAGAACGGAGTGCAAGCGGCAGCGCCACGGGAAGCTCCAGGCAGTGCCTCCAGAAGGGAGTGAATACCTGGTAGGGCCCCCCCTGCTTGTTGGCGACCGTGTGGGGCTCGAAGAGGAGCGACCCGTTGAAGCTCTTCGCCTCGACGCCGCCCCCGGAGAGCGAGGCCTTCACCTCCCTGTCGCGCGCGACCACCGACGGCTCGTAGCGCCGGTTCCAATAGACGGCGCCGGCACCGGTCTCCCCGACCAGCCGGGTTATCTCCCTGCCCGACTCTCCGCGCGCCACCACCAGGCGCGAGCCCCTTTCAAGGAGCGACTGGGCGAGGGCCTCGAGCGAATGGTGGAGCCACCAGCGCGACGCCGCCCCAAGGGGCCACCTCCCCTCGCCCGCCTCGTCCAAGACAAAGACGGGGATGACCGGACCTCCCCGCCTTGACGCCGCCTCTAGGGCCGGGTTGTCCCGCAGGCGCAGGTCCTGGCGAAACCAGACGATCGCCGGGGTCACAACGCGTCTCGGTACAGGGCCTCGTACGCAGCCGCAGCGGTCTTCCAGCTGAAATCGCGCGCCATCCCCCGCTGCTGGACCATGGCGATGCGCGGCCTGTCGCCAAAGAGCCTGAGGGCGCGCTCGAGGCCGTCGCGCAGCTCCGCGGCCGTCGGGGCACACATGATCCCGGTCCCCTCGCGGAGGTCCTCGTCGGCGTCCCTCACCGTGTCGACGAGCCCGCCCACACGGCTGACGATCGGCACGGTGCCGTAGACCTGGGAGTACATCTGGTTCAGCCCGCACGGCTCAAAGAGCGACGGCATCACGAAGAAGTCGCTCCCGGCCTCGATCAGGTGGCTCATCGTCTCGTCGAGCTTGGGGCACACGAACACGGACTTGGCCGCGCGCAGGGCGACCTCCTGGAGCGCGGCCTCCATGCGCTTGTCTCCGGCGCCCAGCACCACGAACTTGCAGGCCCGGGTGGTGAAGAAATCGGCGTTGGCGAGGACCAGGTCGACGCCCTTCTGCTCGGTCAGCCGGCAGATCATCCCGAATATCGGACCCGCGAACCCGGGATCGAAGCCGCACTGCCTCAGGAGCTCCGCCCTGCAGGCCTTCTTCCCCGAGAGGTCGGACGCCGAGTAGCGCGCCGGGAGCAGCTTGTCCGTCGCGGGGTTCCAGACCGAGGTGTCGACGCCGTTTATCAGGCCCGAAAGGTCGTCGATGCGCGTCTGGACCACGCCCTCGAGCCCGCAGCCAAACTCCGGGGTCTGAATCTCCCGGGCGTAGCGGGGGCTCACCGTCGTCACGCGATCCGAGAAGAGGATGCCCGCCTTCAGGAAGTTCACCTGGCCGTAGTATTCCAGGCCGTCCATGCTGAAGAGCTCGTCGGGCAGGTTTGTCCTCGCGAAGCACGCCGCCGAGAAGAGTCCCTGGAACGCGATGTTGTGGATCGTGAAGAGGGTCTTCATCGCGAGCGTGACGCCGAAACGCCGCTCAGCCTCCCTTAGGAGGAGCGGAAGGAGCGCGGCCTGCCAGTCGTGGGCGTGAACGATGTCCGCCCCAAGGTCGGCCAGGCGCATCGTCTCGACGACCGCCTTGCAGAAGTAGATGAACCGGTCTGAGTTGTCCTCGTAGTCGCGCTCGCCGTTGCCGTAGGCAAAGCGCCGGTCGTAGAACTCGTCCCTGCAGATCAGGTACACGGTCAGATTCTTCTGGGGCGAGAAGGCGAGCACATCGCCCGAGAGGAACTGGTCCCCCATCTCGACCTTGATGCGGAACTTGCGCTCCGCCGCCGCGGCCATCGGGTGCGCGAGGGCGCTCCTGTACCCCGGGACGAAGACTGAGACCTCGTGGCCCATCTCGGCAAACGTCCCGGTCAAGGCCCCCACGGCATCCGCGAGGCCCCCCGTCTTCATGTAGGGGTAGAGTTCGCTCGCAGCGTGGACGATCTTCATAATGCGCTCCCCTTCCGGCCCAAAGGACGCACCGGTTCAGGCGGCAACCCCCGGGCGCAAGCCCTCACAAGGCCACAGGATTGGAGGGTCGAGGTTGTGCGCTGGCTCTTGGACACCGGACGACAACCCTACCCCCATGGCGGACAAATTGTCGAGACTGCGCGGATGGTTTTTGAGCGGCGCGGAATACGGCCCGAATCGGGGGTTGCGACACCTGGAGACCGGCGATAAAAAAAATCCATGACCACCCCACCCCGGCTTTTCGTGGCGCTCCTTGCGCTTGGATCGGCTTCGTCCGCCTCGGCCCTCACCCTCATCCACGCCGGAACCCTGATCGACGGGCTATCCGACGCCCCGCGTCACCAGGTCACGATCGCGGTCGACGGGGAGCGCATCGCCAGCGTCGCTGAAGGATTCACCGCGCCGGGCCCGGGGGACACGGTCATTGACCTGGGCGGGGCGACACTGACGCCGGGGTGGATCGATTGCCACGTGCACCTGGATCTCGAGATCACCCCCCACACCGCCACGGACGAGGCGGTCCTGAACCCGGCGGACTATGCGATCCTGGCGGTCGCAAACGCGCGCAAGACGCTCCTGGCCGGCTTTACGACTGTCCGCAACGTGGGCGACAAGTTCAACTCGACGATCGCCCTTAAGCGGGCGATCCAAAAAGGAATCGTCGTCGGGCCGCGCATCTATACCGCAGGCGGCCCCATAGGAACAACGGGCGGCCACGCGGACCCGACGGACGGGTTCAGCCGGGAGGTCATGGACCGCCTCCAACGCAAGTGCGTCATCAACGGCCCGGAGGAGGCGCGCGAGGCTGTGCGAGAGCACTACAAGGAGGGCGCGGACCTGATAAAGATCATGGCCTCGGGCGGCGTGCTCAGCATGGAGTCAAGCGGGGACAATCCGCAGATGGACGAGGACGAAATCAAGGCGGTCGTGACGACGGCCCACGAATACGGGATGAAAGTCGCTGTCCACGCCCACGGCGCCGAGGCGATCCGCCGATCGGTGATAGGCGGCGTCGACTCGATCGAGCACGGCACCTACATGAATGACGAGGACATCGCGCTCATGAAGGAGCACGGCACCTATTTTGTGCCGACGCTCTCCGCCGGCCACTGGGTCGCGGAGAAGGCCAAGGTTCCCGGATTCTTCCCCGAACTCATCCGCAAGAAGGCGGCAACGATCGGGCCCATCGCCGACGGCACATTCCACCGCGCCTACCTGGCGGGGGTGAAGATTGCGTTCGGAACCGACACTGCGGTGTCGGCACACGGCGAGAACGCGCAGGAATTCCAGTACATGGTCGCCGACGGGATGCCCCCCATGGCCGCTATCCAGTCGGCGACGCGCGAGGCCGCGAAGTTGATAGGGGCGGACAAAGACCTGGGCACGGTGGAAAAGGGGAAGTACGCGGACTTGACGGCCGTCCCGGGTGACGTGCTGGCGGACATTTCGCTGGTTCGGCATGTCTCGTTAGTGATGAAGGGCGGCGTCGTTTACCGGCCCTAGGCGCCGTCCGACGCGCCCGATGCTTTTACGCGGGGCCCGCGCGCGCCCCAAACCCCATCCCCCGTGTGCCCCGGCGGCCAATCCGCTTAATCCACTCGCCAATTGCGGCGTATTGGGGGATGATGGGTCTGGTTGACTCGCCGTTCGCGGGTCCCATCAAGAAATGTCCAATACCAAGTCGGGCCGCAAGGGCCCCCAGGCCGATGACACTGTCAAAGGCGTAATTCAATTCAGGGCAGGCGGCTCCGCCTTCATCATCGTCGGGGGAAACCGCGACGAGCCCTCCGTCCAGGTAGCCCCTGATGACACGGGCGTGGCGCTCCCCGGTGACACCGTGGCGGCGAGGATCTACCGCGGGGTCGAGGGCAAGCGCCCCGGCGAGCGGGTCGGCCGCGTCACCGAGATCATAGAGCGGGCCCGGACCCAGGTCGTGGGCGACCTGAGGCGCGAGGGCCGCAGCTTCATCGTGGCCCCCGACGATCCGAGGTTTGTCTACGAGATCGCGGTCCCCGACCCCGTCAAACTCGGGGAGTGGCGCCGGCGCGAGCAGCCCCTGGTGGGCGAGATCACCGAGAGGCTCGGGCGCACGCACGAGCCCCGCGCGGAACTCCTGGGCATCTTTATCAAGCACGGCCTCGAGCCCAACTTTCCGGCCGATGTTGAGCGCGAGGCGGCGGCGCTCCCGGACCGCGTGGGGGCGAAGGAGACCGAGGGAAGGCGCGACTACAGGAAGGCCGCCGTCTTCACGATCGACCCCGACGATGCGAAGGACTTTGACGACGCCCTCTCGATAGAGGACTTGGGAAAGGGCGAGACCAGGGTGGGCATCCACATCGCCGACGTCTCGACCTACGTGCGGCCGGGAACGGCGATCGACCGCGAGGCGCGCTCCCGGGGCAACTCCACGTACCTGGTCGGCACGGTGATTCCGATGCTTCCGGAGAAGCTCTCCAACGGGCTCTGTTCGCTCGTCGAGGGGCAGGACCGCCTGTGCAAGGCGGTCTTCCTCACGTTTGGGCCCGATTTCAAGATCAGGCAGACAGAGTACGCCAACACCGTGATCCGAAGCCGCAAGCGCCTGACCTACAAGCAGGCCTACGCGCTGCTCTTTGAGGACAACCTGGAGAAGATCCGCTCAATGCCGGTCCCGCCCAAGCACCAGACGGGCTCCACCGGCCGCGCGCTCAGGGAACTCGAGGACTGGGAGCTCGAGGACCTCCAGATGTTCATCCGGGCCCTGTGGCGGATCGCCAGCTCGCTCCGTCGCGACCGCATGGCCCACGGGAGCCTCGACCTGGACATGCCCGAAACGAAGATATTCGTGGATCCGCAGGGCTACGCCGACCGCCTGGAGAGGATCGAGCAGGACGAGAGCCACCAGCTGATCGAGGAGTTCATGCTCGCGGCAAACGAGGCCGTGGCGCGCCTGACCCGCACGCAGCGCCTGCCCTCCCTCTACCGGGTCCACGACCAACCCGACGCCGAGAAGCTAAACGACTACCGCCAGTTCGTCTCGACCTTCGGGATCAGGGTCGGGGACCTGACCCGCCGCGAGGAGGTCGTGAAGCTCCTGGGGATCCTAAAGACGCATCCCCAGGGCTACACCCTGAGGACGCAGTTCCTCAGGAGCCTCAAGAAGGCGTGCTACCGGGGCACGCCCGACGGGCATTTCGGGCTCCACAAGAAGGACTACACGCACTTCACCTCGCCCATAAGGAGGTACTCCGACCTGGTCGTGCACCAGGTCCTCCAGTCCTACCTTGACCGTAAGGACGGAGGCGGCCCGGTGCGGCACGACATAAAGGGAATCACCCAGCTTGCCGACCACCTCAGCGAAACGGAGATCAACTCCACGGAGGCGGAGCGCGAGAGCGTGAAGATCAAGCTGCTTGAGTTCTTCGAGCGCGAGCTCGCGAAGAAGAAGCGGACAGCCTTCGCCGCGATCATCACCGACGTGCGCCGCCACGGCTTCTTCATAGAGCTCGTAGAGTCCATGACCTTCGGGTTCATCTCGGCCGACGCGCTGGGTGACGACTACTACCAGCTCAACCAGCAGGGGAACGCACTGGTGGGCCGCCGCAAGCACCACACCTACGAACTCAACGGTCGGCTTGACGTCGTCGTGGACAAGGTGGACAGGTTCAAGAGGATCATCGATTTCCGGCCCGCCTGATTCCCTTCCCATGAATAATTACGACTTCCCGACACAGTTCCTGGCCCTATATGGCCACGCCGTCGCCCTCTATGCCAAGGGACAGCGCGGGGCCGGGGGGTTTTTTGACGGGGGCCAGACCGCCTGGCTCGCGGCAAACGGGCTATCAGCCCAGTACCTGTACGACTATGCCGAGGACGAGAACGGAGGAGGCGAGCCGGGATTCGGACACGCGCTGTCGATTGAGACGGTGCGGCGCGACTTCTTCCTCAATGTCCAGAGGGGTCGCCCCTCGAGCGCCGTCCTGGACGAATCCAGGATGCCCTCCAAGTCGGATGCCGTTAAGGGCATCGAGTGGCTTCCGCGCATCATCCCCAAGGCCAAGGCGAAGCTCCGCGGCGAACTTCCGCCCTCCCTCATGTACTGCTGCGGCGGCGACAGGCGCTTTTTCAAGGCGCACAACATCCTGCCCGCCGAGTTCCTCTCGCTGGTCTGGAGAAACGGCGACAATGACGCCGCGACGGTGGATTGGGTCGTGGCGCGCAGCCAGGCCCCCCGCTAAAGGAGCTCGCCCTGCCTGGGATCGGTCCCCTTCGGCGGCGCGCTAGCCCCGATGAACCTGCCGTAGCGCTCTATCCAGTCGTCGAGCTTTCCGACATAGTGGTCGGGGTCGTACGGCGCCCGGGTGGCGTCGTAGAGAGAGATCGGGCGGGCGCGCTGCCAGTCACTCGTTCGGCCCTTCTGCCTCGGGGTGATGTAGTAGGTGACGCGCTCCCCCATCCTTGGGCGCGGCGACATCTGCAGGGCCGCCTCCGCCGATGCGCGGCGGGGCTTGCCCCCACCCTCGATGAACCGCTCGTAGGCCTCGGGGTTCATGCCGAGGATCTCGCTCTTTGCGATCTCCCCGATCGGCAGCGACCGCTCCAGGAGCCCCCTGCGGTACCCGTCGATGAGCGCTCCGGGGGACTCCATGGTGGCACCCAGCAGGAAATGGATCAGCGCGTTCGTGAGCTTCTTGAGGAACGGCTCCACGCCCCGGGATCGAAGCGCGCTTCCCCTTAGGACCACCTTCCCGCCCTCGAAAAGGGCGTAGTTCTTCGACTTGTAGCAGAACATCGCGTCGTAGCGCCCGTCGAATTCCAGGTCGATCCCCGCCGGCAGGATCGGCACCACGAGCGCAAGGAGCTCCTCGGGCTTCTCGAAGTAGCGGTCGGAGGAGATATAGATCCCGTCCGTGTCGGCCTCAAGGAGCTGGCATCCGTGCCTGCCAAACTCCTCGATCAGCGATTGCATGAGCTCTCGGCCCCTCCGGGTCACCTCGGCGGCCAGGTCCCCGTCCCCAAAACGGGCGCCCGAGAACCCGAGGTAGCCGTAGAACGAGTTGATGAGGATCTTGGTCGTGGCCTGGCGGGCCTTGGCCTCCGAGCGCTCCTCCTCCGTGGGAGCGGTGCGCGCAAGCTGCTTGTACTTGAGGCGGTACTCGAGCAGGTGCCTAAGGAGGGGGATGAAGACCCCGAGGGCGTCGTCGGCGGGGTTGCGGCCGATGTTCAGCAGCAGGCTCGGGTAGAGGGACGCCACGTCAAAGTGGAGCACGTGGCGGAACACGCCCTCGTTGAAGCTGCGCGTGTAGCCCCCGTCAAACGGCCGGATCTCGGGCGGCTGGGGGCAGGATTGCCTGGCATGGTAGTACTCCTCGAGGAAGAGCAGGTCTATCTTGACCGTCGTCCCCCGGAGCGTCGCCTCCTGGAGCGGGATCGGGAAGGTGCGCGCCTGCTCGAAGTAGGTGGGGAGCAGGAGGTCGCCCAGGCCCTCGGTCTCCCTCAGGTCATCCTCCAGGTAGGCGCAGAACCGGGCCCTGTCCTGCCTGAAGGCATCCGCTATCCGGCTGCCCTCGATGTAGGTGCGTTCCTCGCTCTCCTCGTCGGTGATCCCGAAATGGATCGCCACCTCCTTCAGGCCGTAGGAGTTGAGCTCGCGGGTGCTTATGTCGTTAAGGAGCGCGAGCAGGTACGTGTCTATGACGGCCCTTCCCGGCAGGTCACAGCGCGGGAAGTCAATCCAGCGTTCGGCCACCTTCAGGCGGCTGCTGCGGAAGGTGGCCCTCTGGCCGAAGCGCCCCCAGGCGCAGGGAACCCGGCGCAGCCGGCAGCGCATC
>Ga0302267_10004967_pt1 | contig 14283 bp, 10 predicted proteins | sample III_Bog_E1_3_FD_194555 | JGI IMG/M metagenome (GOLD analysis project Ga0302267, IMG submission 194555) | Peat permafrost microbial communities from Stordalen Mire near Abisko, Sweden - III_Bog_E1_3 | ecosystem: Environmental > Terrestrial > Soil > Wetlands > Peat | place: Sweden: Abisko... | reverse complement strand
ATCGTCGGTTACTTCCAGGGCGCGTGGATGAGCCCGACGTTCATCTCGGTCGCCCTCTCGTGCGGCTTCTCCGTCGCGGTCGGCGTCTGCTTCGGCTACTGGCCGGCGGTGCTCGCGTCGCGGCTGGATCCGATCGAGGCGCTGCGGTACGAGTAGTTCTTAGAACGCCATCTTTACTCCCGCGAAAAAGCCGCGGCGCGAGCCCCATTGCGGCGCGCCGACGCCAACGCCGGTGCCATCGCGGATCTCGTAGTTTTCGTCGAGGACGTTGACCACGTCGAAGCGCACGGTGACGTCGGTGAAGCCGGGCACGTGGAAGAGGTGTGAGATGCCGAGGTTGAGCGGATGATACGCGGGCAGGCTCGCGCCGTTGGGCGCGGCGTCGGAATCGGCGCGCAGGCCGCTTTGGTAGAGCAGGTCGGCGTAGAGCGTGGTGTCCCAGAGCTGGTAGGACGCGCCGAACGAGCCGCTGTAGCTCTGGCTGTGGTCGAGGTAGATGTAGTGGTTGCTGATGTAGGCGAGATCGTCGGCGCTGAATTCGTACTGGTTGGAGACGATGTCGGTGCCGAAGGCCTGGCTGACGGCGAAGTTGGCGTAGACGTTGAAGGCGTCCTTCGGGTCGACGAGGCCGGGGAGCTGGTAGTCGCCGGTGAACTCGACGCCGTCAACCTGGCCCTTCGCGTAGTTGAAAGGCTGGAGGATGATGGCCTGGTTGAACTGGCCGTCGTCGAGCTGGTTTTGCGCCTGCTTATAGTACGCATCGACGCCGGTGGAGAGCGTGCCGGTGCCGATGGCGTTCCATTGGTGCGTGACGCCGACGTCGAAGTAATCGGCGCGCTCGGCCTTCACGGAATTCTCGGCGAGCACCTCCGGCTCGTTGGTGGTGCCGACGAATTTGTCGAGGTCGACGGGAGAATCCTCCTCCTGCGGCGGCGGCGTGAAGTAACGCGCGTGGCCGGCGTGGAGCGTGGTGTCGGTCGTGGCCTGCCAGACGACGTTGAAGCGCGGGCTGAGCTGGTTTTCGTGGTCATAGGCGTCGACCACGTCGAAGCGGCCGCCGAAATTGATCGTGAGCTCGGGGATGGGCGCCCATGCGTCCTGCGCATAGAAACCATACTCGGCGCCGAGGCGATCGCTGCCGTCCTGCACGTCGATCGGCGTCGTGCCGACCATGCCGCCGGGGCTAACGGGAAAAACGGTGTCGTCCTGAAACGAGCGCGTCGACTCGATGTCGAGCTGGTAGCCGAAGCGAAGCGTGTGCTGCTCGTTGATGATCCAGCTCGCGTCGCCTTGCGAGCCGTTGGCGAAGAGACTTTGGTTCACGCGGCTGGCCACGCCGTTGAAAATGAGGTCGCCGGTTTGGTCGGGCCGGAAGAGTACGCTGCTGTAGCGCTGATACGTCGAAATCTGGAAATTGAGATTTCCGTCGCTCTTCTGGTACGACTCGATCGCGTAGTAATTCTGCTCGTTCTGGTTTTCGTTGAGGTTGGCAGAGTCAAACGCAGAGACGTCGGGGTTGGAAGGATCGGACGGCTGTCCGGCGAGCGCGAAGTTAGGCGGCTGTCCCGGGTTGTTTGGAATCTGGAACTGCGACTGTTCGCCGCCGAGCATGACGGTGAAGCGGCTGGTTTCGTCGATCACGTAATTCATATAGCTGAAGCCGCTGTAACGCTGCGAGTCGTCGTGGATCGGGTCGGTGCTGTTGACCGGGTTCTCGATCCCCTGCCCGTTTTCCTGGAAGCTCCCGGTGAAATAGTAGTCGAGCTGGCCCTTGTGGCCCGCGACCTGGACGCTCGGATTGATCGTGTCGAAGCTGCCGCCGTAGAGGGAGACGTCGTTGGCGTTGCTGAAGCCGTCCTTGGTCTGCACGTCGATGATGCCGGCGGTGTGGAAGCCGTACTGCGCGGGCAGCGCGCCAGTGATAAGCGAGATGCTGCTGAGAAACCGAGTGTCGAGTTCCTGCCCGAAGCCGGTGATGCCCTCCGGAAGCAGCACGCCGTCGATGCGGTATTGCAAATTGGCGTGCTCGCCGCGGACGTGGAGCTGGCCGAAGGAATCCTCGGCGACGCCGGGCGCGCGCAGCAGCGTTTGGTTGAAGGGCGCGTCCTCGCCCTGTGATTGCGTGGCGATTTGTTGCGAGGTGATCGTGTACTGCGACGCGCCGAGGTCGGGCGCGATCTGCTCGCGTGCGGCATCGAGGGAGCCCGAGACGACGATGGGATTCATTTCCGTGACGGTGCCGGAGGGCGCGGCGGGCGTGGTGACAGCGTTGGTGGAGGTTTGGGCGAGAGCGGCGGCGGGAACGAGTAGAAGAACACAGAGTAGCGATTTCATAGATGCAAGCGTGTTGCGTTATGAGCTAGCTAAGACGCAAATATCTTGCAACTGCATAATGCAACTTATTTGCGTTTACTGGTAGCCGTCAACCTCCGGGCGACGGGCTCGTTGGCTATTCGGAACCGGGTTGCGGGTGCGATCACGCCTCTCGCCCCGCGCCCGGCGGTCGCGGGCTACCACTGCAGTCGACGCTACGGCTGCGCGAGCGCGGCCTTGGCGGCGGCGTTGTCGGGATCGAGCTGGAGGGCTTGGCGGAACTGGTCGTTGGCCTCGGCGTTGCGGCCGAGTTGGTGGAGGGCGCGGCCGAGATTGACGTGCGTGGCGACGTCGTTGGGATTGACGTCGAGGGAGGCGCGGAACTTTTCGACCGCTTCGCCGAGGCGGCCGGTGAGCGCGAGGGCGGTGCCGAGATTTTCCAGGCCGATGGCGTAGTGGGGCCGGAGCTCGACGGCGCGCTGGAGTGGCGCGATGGCCTCCGCCGCGCGGTTGGCCTGCAGGAAAGCGACCCCTTTCTGGTTGTAGATCTCGGGATCAGTGGGATTGAGCGTGAGCGCGGTGTCGTACTCGGCGAGACCATCGTCGAGGTGGTTCATGGCGACGAGAGAGCGGCCGAGGTTGAGATGCGTTTGCGCGCGGCCGGGCCGCAGCAACAGCGCGATGCGAAAATGATTGGCGGCGTCTTCGGGCTGATTTTGCAGGAGCAGCGCCTTGCCGACGTTGTCCTGCGCGAGCCAGTCGCCGGGGTTGTGCTCGACGGTGTAGCCCCAGAGCGTGGCCTCGTCGGCGAAAGCGCCGGCATAGCTGTGGGCTTCGAAGGCGAGCAGCGTGGCGACAAGCGTGGCCACGCCGGTGACGGCGATGTGCCACTGCGCCGGCACGCGGTTGTCGATGGAATCGAGCGCGGCGACGAAGAGGGCGATGGGGCCGATGATGGCCAGGTAGAGAAAGTGGTCCATGACCCAGGTGAAGGCCATGTAGGAGGGCACCATGAGGCCGGTGAACGGCGCGAGAAAAAGGACGAACGCGCCGAGACCGAGAATTGCGGACGCGCCCCAACTCGCGCGGCGCAGCCAGAGCACGACGAAGACGGCGGCGACCACGAGGCACGGGATGAACGCGAGCGGCGACGGCGTGCCGATGGTCCACTGCGGGTAATTGGGCAGCAGCCCGACAGGCCACACAATATGCGCGAAGTAGACGCCGATGGATTGCCCGGAAAGGGCGATGCGCGAGACGAGATCGAGCTGCGGCACAGCGTCCGGCGTGTTCCCGGGCTTGTGCGAATAGACTTCGCTGGCTCCGAGGTCGATGGCGGTGAGAACAATGGCAATGAGAAGAAACGGCGCAACGGCGGCGAGATCGCGCGCGCCGACGCGGTGGCGTTTCCACCACGCGTAGAGCAGGAACACGACGGGCAGCGGCACGACGGCGATCTTGCAGAGCATCGCGGCCGTGAAATAGAGAAGCGCGAGCGTGTAGTCGCGCGGCTTGCGATCGTTCTCGTAGTCGACCCATGCGATCATGGCGAGGAGGCACGGCAGCGTGGAGAGCGTGTTCTTGGTCTCGGCGATCCACGCGACGGAGTCGACTGCGACGGGATGGACGGCGTAGAGAAAACCGCCGAGCCACGCCTTGCCCATGCCGAGCCGCTCGAGCAATCGCCAGACAAGCAGGGCGTTGAGCGCGTGCAGTGTGATGGTGACGAGGTGGTAGCCGGGCGTTGCGGCGCCAAAGAGGTGCCACTCGATCCAGATCAGCGTTTCGTGCAGCGGGTAGTATTCGGTCCAGCTTCCGGGCGCGAACCAGAATTTCCCCAAGCCACCGAGATTGCGCACGAGCGGCTGCTGGGTGATGTACCAGTCGTCGTCCCAAAGCCAGCCGCCGGCAATGGAGGGCGAGTAGACCCAGAAGACTGCGAGAACAATGGCCGCGACGCCGAGCCAAAAGTAAAGCGGCCCGCGCGCGAGATCTTCCGCGACCGGAGATGTCGTGACCCCGGCGGACTTCCGTTTTGAGCGCTTGGCCATGGCGTGAATCAGTGAGGCAGCGGCGATTGCGCAAGCGCCGCTTGGGCGCGGGCGTTGCCCGGATCGAGTTTCAAGGCCTGGCGGAATTCATCCTCGGCCTCGGGCTCGCGGCCGAGCTGCCGCAGGGCGATGCCGAGGTTGATGTGAACGCTGACGGCGCCGGGACGGATGGCCAGCGCGGCGCGGAACAGGTCGGCCGACTTGTCGAAGTGACCACCCGACGCGAGGGCAATGCCGAGATTTTCCAGCGCGTCGACGTACCGGGGACGGAGCTTAAGCGCCTGCTCGAATTGGGCCTGCGCCTCGGCGGTGCGCCCGGCCTGCATCAGGGCCATGCCTTTTTGATTGTAGATTTCCGAGTCGGAGGGCGTGAGGGCAATGGCTGTATCGTACTGCGCGAGGCTTTCGGGCATTCGATTCGCGGCCTGCAGCGCGCGCCCGAGGTTGAGGTGGCCCATAGCCTTGTCGGGCCCGAGTTGCAGGAAGAGTTGATACTGCTCGAGAGCTTCCTGCGGCTCATTGTTGGCCAGCATCGTGCGGCCGAGAATGTAGTGCGCGAGCCAGTCGCCCGGATTGCGCTCGGCCGTGTAGCTCCACAACGCCTTCTGGCTGGCAAAAACCGCGCTGTAGGCGTGCGACTCGAAGGCGAGGAGCGTGACGAGAATCGTGGTGGCAGCGGTGACGCCGACGCGCGCGGGAGCCGACACGCGCGTGTCTATCGAATCAAGCGCCGCGACGAAGAGCCCGATGAGGCCGATCATCGGCACGTAAAGGAAATGGTCCATGACCCACGTGAAGGACATGTAGGACGCCATCACGAAGCCGAGAAACGGCAGGAGGAAGACCAGGAAAAAGCCGACGCCAAGCAGGGCCGTGCCGCCCCAGCTTTTCCGCTGCAGCCAAAGCAGGAGAAGCACAGCGAAAAGAACGAGCCATGGAAGGTAGACCAGGAGCGAGCTCGCGCTGACGGGCCACTGTGGGTAGTTCGGCAGGAGGTCCACAGGCCAGAAAACGTGGGCGACGTAAACGCCAAGAGTCTGGCCGGAAAGCGCGAGCTTTTCCGGAAAAGTAAGAACGGGCAGCGGCCATGTCTTGGGCTCGATCTTGGTGTACATTTGGCTGCCCGCGAGGCTGATGCCGCATACGACGACCGCGATGATCACGAAGGGCACGAGCGCGGCGAGGTCACTCCGGCCGATGTGGCGGCGTTTCCACCACGCATACAGCAGAAGCGCCAGCGGAAGCGGCGCCACCGCGATCTTGCAAAGGAGCGCGGCCGTGAAGTAGAGAATCGCGAACGCGTAGTCGCGCGGCTGGCGGCGGTTGTCGTAGTCGATCCATACGCAAGCGGCGAGCAGGCAGGGAAAGGTCGAGAGCGTGTTCTTGGTCTCGGCGATCCATGCCGCGGATTCCACCATCGCCGGATGCACCGCGAAGATCAGGCCGCCGATCCATGCCTTGCGCAGGCCGAATTTGTCCAGCAGCCGCCAGACGAGCAGGGCATTGCCGATGTGCAGCGCGAGCGTGACGAGATGATAGCCGAGCGTATCCGTGCCGAAGAGGTGCCACTCGATCCAGAGGACCGTTTCCTCCAGCGGGTAGTATTCGACCCAGCTTCCCGGCTCGAACCAGAACTTGAAGAGGCCGGAGAGATCTCGCATCAGCGGCTGGTTGGTGATGTACCAGTCGTCGTCCCAGAGCCAGTCCCCGCGCATGGCGGGCGAGTAGATCCAAAGCGCCGCGAGGATGATGATGCCGGCACGGAGCCAGAAGGGCAGCGCTCCGATCTCGTCCGGCCGATCCGCCGTTCGCGGCGAATTCTTGTTCGAGTCCATGCCCATGGTTGTCATCCGTCTAACAGAGTCAGGGGAAAATGAGGAACTAAAACGCGTTTGCGCGGTTTTATAGAAAGTATGATTTCCAGTCCGCTGCGCGCGGGTGTTCTCGGCCTTCTGGTTCTCGGCTCGTCCCTGCTCCGCGCCGACGTCCTCGTCAACAGCGACTTCAGCGAGGGCCGCGCGCACTGGGGCGGCGATGCCGAGGATATCGCCACGCGCGATCCCCTCGCGACCCGCGGGGACGACACGCCCACCACCGGCGTCACGATTAAGCTCAAGAAGGACCAGTGGACCATGATCTACCAGAGCTTCCCGGTCCGCGTCCCGGTGCTCTACTACACCATCGCGTTCAAGCTCTCGAGGGATTACAAGCTGGCCGGCAAGGGCGACGACGAAGAGGCCGGTGATTTCTCCAGTGTGCCCGGCATCATGCAGCTCTACAACGTGCCGATCGGGCACTGGACGCTGTTCTACACCGGCACGGACCCGACCGATGCCGGCTCGATCAAAATGAAGAACCTGGACCCGAAGGGGTCGACAAAGATCCAGACGCTCACGGGAAAACTCATCAATCTCGCCAACGGCGCGGATGCCAATTTGATCCTGGCCTTCCCGCCGGGCAGAGGCTCCGTCACCCTGACCACGCTCGAACTGAGCCCGACGGACCCGGAAGCGCAGCCCTGAGCGGCGCGTCCTCTATTATTAGCTGGCCTCGGAGACCGGCGTGATTTCTTAAAAAGGGACGTCATTGCCGTTTTCAGTGGCAAAGTGGCACGCGGCTTGTTAATTGAAGATTATGCCCGTTACCTCGCCTGGATTGAAGGGGATCGTTGCCGCCACCACGCGTCTCAGCGATGTCATGGGTGATGAGGGCATCCTGGTTTACGCCGGATACGACATCAACGAGCTGGCGGGCCGGGTCAGCTACGAGGAAGTCGTTTACCTTCTCTGGCACGAGGAGCTGCCGAATAAGGCGCAGCTCGATAAGCTGAAGGCCGACCTGCGCGCCGCACGTGAATTGCCCGCGCCCGTGGTCGATTTCGTGAAGAACGCCCCGAAGGATGCGAACCCGATGGATGTCCTCCGTACGGGTGTATCCATGCTGGGCCTTTATGACCACGCGCCGGTGGGGCCGCAGACGCCGGAGCAGCTCCTGCCCCGCGCCATCTCGCTGACGGCGAAGGTGGGAGTGATCATCGCCTATTTCCATCGCGCGCGGCAGGGCAAGTCGCTGCCGCCGGTGCGCACGGACCTCGATGAGGCCGCGCATTTCCTTTACCTGATCAACGGCGAGACGCCGGGACCCGAGGCGGTGAAGACGCTCGACCTCGCCTACGTCCTGCACGCCGACCACGGCTTCAACGCGTCGACGTTCTCCGCGCTGGTGACGTGCTCCACGCTTTCGGACATTTACTCCTCGGTGACGACGGCCATCGGCTCGCTCAAGGGCCCGCTGCACGGCGGCGCGAACGAGGCGGTCATTCACATGCTGCAGGAAATCGGCAGCCCGGATAACGTCGACGCCTGGGTGCACGACAAGCTGGCCAAGAAGGAAAAGATCATGGGCATGGGCCACGCCGTCTATAAGGTGCTGGATCCGCGCGCGCCGCACCTCAAGGCGATGGCGACCAAGCTGACGCAGGAGCTCGGCGAGACGAAGTGGGTCGAGATGAGCGACCGCATCGCGGCGATCGTGAAGAAGGAGAAGAACCTTAACGCGAACGTCGATTTCTATTCGGCCACCGTTTACTACTCGCTCGGCATCCCGACTGACCTGTTCACGCCGATTTTCGCCATCGCGCGCACATCCGGCTGGACCGGCCACATCATCGAGCAGCTCAAGGACAACAAGATTTTCCGTCCCAGCAGCGAGTATTCCGGCGCGCCCGTGGGCAAGAAGGTTGTGCCTCTCGCAGAGCGCTGATTCGCCGCGTCGCACTTACTTGCGACACCAAATTTTTAAGGCGTCTGCATGATATGGAGCTTGTCCGCAACCGCTGGCGCGCTAGGTTCGACCAACTCGTTTCTGAATTTTTCGACAGCATCCTACTTATTCCATGAGCTCCACAACTGCCCGCTATCTGGAAAGCGCTGTTCACCACAATCACCCGTTCAGCGCCAAGGGCATCTCCGAACGCCTGTTCACGTTTTGGTTCAATAGCTTCGTTTACAACCAGATTTGGGAGGACCCGCGCGTCGACCTGAAGGCGCTGGCGTTGACGCCGTCGAGCCGCATGCTGACGATTTCCTCCGGCGGCTGCAACGTGTTGAATTATCTCATCCACAAGCCCGAGCACATCGCGGCGGTGGACCTGAACCGGAGCCATCTTTGCCTGCTGAAGCTCAAGCTTGCGGCCCTCAAGCACCTGCCGAGCTACGAGGATTTCTTCCTCTTCTTTGGCTGCGGCGATGACGAGCTCAACCGCTACAATTACTTCACATTCCTGGCCGACCACCTCGAGCCGGACACGCGCACGTTCTGGGAAAAGGGAAGCTGGCTGCGCATGATGCTCTTCGGGCCGCGCATCAAGTATTTCACCAAGAATTTCTACGATTACGCGAAGATGGGCTACTTCATCCGCTTCCTACACAGCATCGCCCGTGTGTGCAAGTGGGACCCGTCGCGCCTGCTTTCCGCCAGCAGCCGCGCGGAGCAGGAAGAAGTCTTCGAGCGCGACATGGCGCCGTTCTTCGACAACTGGTTCGTACGCGCGACCGGCAACATGCCGGTGATGCTCTACTCGCTCGGCATCCCGCCGCAGCAGTTCAGCGCGATGGAAACCGAGACGCCCGGCGGTCTCGTTGGCATGTACCGCGAGCGCGTGAAGCGCCTCGCCTGCGATTTCCCCATCTCGGAAAATTACTTCGGCTGGCAGGCCTTCGGCCGCAGCTACGACCGCGCCGCCCGTCAGGCCGTGCCCGAGTACCTGAAGGAGGAACATTTCCAGACGCTGCGCGACAATCTCGACCGCGTCTCGGTGACCAACACCACGCTGATCGAGTACATGCGCTCGCAGCCGGACGACTCACTCGACCGCTTCGTTTTCCTCGATTCGCAGGACTGGATGCGCCCCGACCAGATCGCCGACATGTGGACGGAAATCGCCCGCGTCGGCCGTCCCGGCACACGCATCGTCTTCCGCACCGCGGCGGCCACCTCGCCGGTGGAAACCGCGTTGCCGCCTTCGCTCAAGGCCAAGTTCGACTACAAGGAAACGCTCTCCAAGGCGCTTCTGCAGGAAGACCGCTCGGCCATCTACGGCGGATTCCATCTCTACGTGATGGAGTCGTAAGGTAGCCGTCGCACTCCGTGCGACGGTCGGAGCGTTGAGTGTTTTCATTAACCCTCGCTACAACGTGAACTCTTACACGCCTTCGCGCCTGCTCAACGGCGACGCCGGGCTGTTGCGTGAGCACGCTCTTACCAACTGGATGTCGCGCGACCTGCTCCAGGCCACGACCGATTTCGCGAAGAACATCGGCCTTCTTGCGCTCTACACGGAAACAGACAAGGAAGGCCGGGGCCGCTATCTCTTCTGGCATGCGCCCGAGGGCTGGGGCTGCGAAATCCGGAGCGGCCGTACGCGCGAGCAATTCGACGAGTTCGATCGGCGTAACGTCGAGCGCGGTTGGCCGCTCTTGACCCTGCACGTGAACGAGGCGGGAATTCATTCCGCCGTCTGGCTCGCGCCGAATCATCGTCAACTGGCTATCAAGATTCTCTCAGGCTACGGCGTGCTGCCCGCGGAAAAGACCGCCTGAGCGAGCTTTGCCCTTTTGTTGCGCGGCTCACGCGCTAGGCTCTCCCTTTCGCATGGCCACGACTGAAGAAATGGACAAGATGTACCGCTGGACGCGGCACGTCTACGATTTCTCCCGCAAGTACTACCTCCTCGGCCGCGACCGCCTGCTGCGCGAGATGGAATTGCAGCCGGACGACCGCGTGATCGAGATCGGCTGCGGCACGGCACGCAACTTGATCAAACTTGCACGCATGCGCCGCGATGTGCGCTGTTACGGGCTCGATGTCTCCACCGAGATGCTCGCGACCGCCGCGCTTAAGGTGAAAGCGCGCCGCCTGCAGGATCGCATCACGCTCACGCACTGCTTCGCCGAGCAACTCGACTACGCGAAGACCTTCGGCCTCGACGCGCCGTTCGACGCCGCGTTCTTTTCCTACTCACTCTCGATGATCCCACCCTTCCGCGAGGCCATCGACGCCGCCCTGCGCAGCCTCAAGCGCGGCGGGGTGATGTACGTCGTCGATTTTTGGGACCAAGGGAAATGGCCTGGCCCGTTCCGCGCCGGCCTCAAGCGCTGGCTCGACCTCTTCCACGTCCACTTCCGCCCCGAATTGCTCGAGTACCTGCAGGAACTCGACGCCAAGGGAGTCGGCTCCCTCGCCATGAAGCCGGTCGCAGGGCGTTACGCGTACATCGCGACGTTTCGGAAGTTATAGCCGCTATTTCTTCGGCGCATTCGCGCGCAGCTTTTCCCACTCGGCGAGGCGGGCCTTGATTTTGGCCTCGTAGCCGAAGTCGGTGGGGTGGAAAAAGCGCCCGGCCTCGACGCCGTAGCGCTGCGGGGCGATGCCGCCGGCGTGATCGTGGCTGTACTGGTAGCCCTTGCCGTGACCGAGGCGTTCGGCGCCGGCGTAATGGGCGTCGCGCAGGTAGGTGGGCACCTGCACGAGCTCGCCTTTTTGCACGGCGGCTCGGGCTTCGCCGATGCCCATGACCGCCGAGTTACTCTTCGCCGCGCAGGCGAGATAAAGCGTGGCGTTGGCCAGCGTGATCTGGCCCTCGGGCATGCCGATGAACTCGACCGCCTGCATGGCTGAGACCGCGACGACCATCCCCATCGGATCGGCCAGGCCGATGTCCTCGCTGGCGAGGATGATCAACCTTCGCGCGATGAAGCGCGGGTCTTCGCCTGCCTCGATCATCTTCGCGAGCCAGTAGAGCGCGGAGTCGGGATCGCTCCCGCGCACGCTTTTGATGAACGCGGAAATCGTGTCGTAATGCTGGTCCTCGTCCTTGTCGTAGAGGACGCGCTTTTTCTGCACGCATTCCTCGATAGTCAACGCATCGATACGCACGACGCCCTTCGCGTCCGGCGGCGTGGTCAACGCGGCGATTTCTAGGCCGTTGAGCACGCGCCGGGCGTCGCCCTCGGCGACGGCGATGAGGTGCTTGCGAGCGTCAGGCGTGAGCTCGATCTTGAGTTTGCCGAGGCCGCGCTCGGGATCGGCCAGCGCGGAGTCGATGAGCGTGGAAAGGTCTTCGGAGGTGAGCGGCTCGAGCTGGAAAATCTGCGAGCGCGAAACGAGCGGACCGTTGACGTAGAACGACGGGTTGTGCGTCGTCGCTCCGATCAATTTCACAGAGCCAGCCTCGACGTCGGGCAACAGCACGTCCTGCTGCGCCTTGTTGAAGCGGTGGATTTCGTCGATGAACAGCACCGTGCGCTTGCCGCTGGCCTTGAGCCGCGTCACCGCCGCGCCGAGCACGCGTCGCAGATCGGCAACCGTACCCTCGACGCCATTTAGCCGCTCGAAATGCGCCTCGGTGCGCCGCGCGATCACTTCCGCCAGCGAAGTTTTGCCCACGCCCGGCGGACCAAAAAGGATGAGCGACTGGAGCCGGTCCGCCTCGATCAATCGCCGCAGCGGCTTTCCCGGCGCGAGCAGGTGCGTCTGGCCGATATACTCTTCCAGAACGCGCGGACGAAACCGGGCGGCCAGCGGCGCATTCGCCGACACGGTCCGTCCCGTGCTCTCCGCTTCGCTGCCGCCGAAAAGGTCGTCCATCGCTTTAGTGTAGCGGCGGTCTCTGGGCCTCGCTAATTTAATTTCCGGCTCATGAATCTCTACCGGCGCGTCCTTGCTTACTACCGACCTTATCTGGGCCGGATCTGCGGGAGCCTGGTTCTGCTTGTGATGGGGGTCGGCTTTTCGCTGCTCAAGCCCTGGCCGGTGCAGTGGGTCATTGATCATGTCGTCACCGTGGGTAGGGACGGCGAGGTGAAGTGGGCGGGAATGACATTGTCTCCAGGCGGCGCGGCGTTGTTCGCGGCGGTGGCGCTCGTGATTATTTACCTGCTGGCGGGGTTGCTGAACTTTGCGCGGAATTATGTGTCGATTGCGGTGGGGTTGAAGGCGCTGCTGCAGGTGCGCACTCAGCTTTACTCGTACCTGCAATACCTGCCGCTTCACTTCCATGACCGGCGGCGCAGCGGCGACTCGACGTTTCGCGTGGCGTACGATTCGCAGGCGGTGCAGACTTTCTACAATCGCGGCTTTGACACCATCGCGGGTTCGGTCATCACGCTGGTCATGACGTTCGCGGTCATGGCGCGAATGGACGTGGAACTGGCGGGCATTTCGCTGCTGATACTGCCACTCCTCTGGTTCACGATTTACCTGTTCTCCGCGCGCGTGCGGCAGCAATCGAGCGCTTTGCAGCAGGAAGAGAGCGACGTTCTAGCGCGGGCGAGCGAGGGGCTGACCAGCATCCGCATCGTGCACGCGTTCGGGCAAGAGGACTATGAAGTGCGCGAGTTCGTGCGCGAGGCGCAGCAGAGTTACGCGGCGAACTTGAAGCTGACGGTGACGAACGCGGTCTCGAGCCTCGCAATTTCTGGCGTGATGGCGCTGGGGCTTTCCGTCGTGCTCTATGTGGCCACGCGCCACATCCTTGAAGGGCGGTTGAGCGTCGGGCAACTATACGTTTTTATCAATTACGTCGCGATGCTTTACCAGCCGCTGGAGCAGCTCAGCTACACCGCGTGGGCGCTGGAAGGAGCAGCGGCGGGGATGCAGCGGGTGTTCGAGATACTCGACTCGGAGGATTCAGTGCCGGAACGCAAGGATGCGAAGCCGATGCCGCGGGCGACGGGCGAAATCGCTTTCGACGATGTCGCGTTCGCCTACGACGCAGACCATCCGATCCTTCGCGGCATCACTCTCGCAGTGAAACCGGGCCAGACCGTGGCGCTGGTGGGCGGGACGGGCGCGGGCAAGACGACGCTGCTCTCGCTCGTGCCACGATTTTACGATCCGGTTTCCGGCGTGGTGCGCGTCGACGGAACGGACGTGCGCGGGGTAACAAAGAAATCGCTGCGCGCGAATATTTCCGTGGTGCTGCAGGACACGCTGCTGCTTTCCGGCACGGTGCTGGAGAACATCGCCTACGGCCGGCCTGAGGCGACGCGCGCGGAGATCGAAGCGGCGGCCGAGGCGGCGCAAGCGCACGAATTCATCCGCGCGCTGCCGCACGGTTACGACACGCAGGTGGGCGAACGCGGCGTGCGGCTCAGCGGCGGGCAGAAGCAGCGCATCGGACTGGCGCGGGCGTTCCTGAAGAACGCGCCGATTTTGCTGCTTGATGAACCGACAAGTGCGCTCGATCTCGAGACGGAGGCGGAAATCATGGGCACGCTGCATTCGCTGATGCAGAAGTACACGACGTTGATCGTCACGCACCGCTTGGCGACGATTCATCATGTCGATTGTATTCACGTGCTGGAGAATGGGCGCGTGGTGGAGTCGGGCACGGGGCCGGAACTGCTCGCGCGCGGCGGGGCTTATGCGCGGCTTTGGAATTCGGCGATGAAGGAGACGGCGGCTCCCATGGCGTGAAGCTGACGGACGGGTAGGAGCCTGTCCCTCCAAGGGATGCTCGCTTTTTTTAAGGAGCGGCGCTTTACTCGGCACTTTCCTATGAAATTGGCTTCCCCGTTTTTGGCCGCGGTCGCAGCGGTCCTGACGACTCCCCTCGCCGCGCTGGCCGCTCCCGCGACAACGAGCGCGGCTCCAGCCCCCAAGGCGCCCGCCACGAATGCGCCGGCTGCCAAGGCCCCGGCAACCAATGCGCCGGCCGCTGCGGCGCCGAACGTGGAACTCGACAAGGAGTCGGGCAAGCCGGTCATCACCACGCCGTCCGGATTGAAGTATGTGGACCTTGTCGAGGGCACGGGCGCGCCGGTGAAGCAGGGCGACCACGTGGCGGTGAAGTATCTGGGCAAGCTGATGGATGGATCGAAGTTTGACGCCTCGGCGGATCATCCCGAGATGGGGCCCA
>Ga0302267_10004961_pt1 | contig 14294 bp, 18 predicted proteins | sample III_Bog_E1_3_FD_194555 | JGI IMG/M metagenome (GOLD analysis project Ga0302267, IMG submission 194555) | Peat permafrost microbial communities from Stordalen Mire near Abisko, Sweden - III_Bog_E1_3 | ecosystem: Environmental > Terrestrial > Soil > Wetlands > Peat | place: Sweden: Abisko... | reverse complement strand
ACCCTGGCTGGTTTCGGGGCCCAGGGCGATGATCAGGCCGTCCTCGATCAGGACATCCGCATGACTGGACACCCCTTCCGGCAGGACGACCTTGGCGTTGGTCAATAGCAGTCTCTTTTTCATGGGGATCACGATTCCTTTTCCGCAAGCGTCATTGAGGGTTGTCCGAGCTCCACCACCTGGTCCGCGAGACGGGCCACCAGGTCGGGATGGTGGAATATGGCGAGCATGGCCACCCCCTCCGTTTTCATGGCCTGGATCACCGCCACCGCCCGATCGGTGGTGGCCGGGTCAAGGCTTGCGGTGGGTTCGTCCAGCAGCAGCAACCGAGGCCGGCTGATGAGTCCGCGCGCCAGATTGATCCTCTGTTTCTCGCCGCCGGAGAAGGTGGCCGGAGGCACCGCCCAGAGCCGTTCCGGCACGCACAGCCGAGAAAGCATCTCGCCGGCCCGCTTGCGGGCCACGGCCCGGTCGACCCCCGCGGCCACCAGCGGTTCGGCCACGACATTCAGGGCGCTTCTGCGGGGCAGGCAGTGGAGGAACTGGGTCACGAACCCGATCTCCCCTGCCCTCAGCCGAAGGGCCTCGTGCTCGGTGGCGCGGGCGAGGTCCAGCACGTGCCCCGCCTGGTCCCGGTACAGGATCCGGCCGGCGGAGGGCAGGTAGGTGCGGTAGATGCACTTGAGCACCGAGGATTTGCCCGCGCCAGTGGGACCCACCAGGGCCGTGAGGCGGCCTGCCCAGACGTCCAGAAAGACCTCGGAACAGGAGGGGATGCGTTTGCCTTGTTCGTGCAGCATGAAATTCTTGGCCAAGCCCTGCACCATTAATATCGGTTGCATCAGGTCTCCTATAGGCTCGAAGCGACCAGGCGTTGCGTGTAGGCATGCTGGGGATCTTCGAGGATCTGATCGGTCAATCCGGTTTCAATGATCCGGCCGTATTTCATGACGATGGTCCGTCCAGCCAGCAGCCTGATCACGCCGAGATCATGGGTGACCACGATCATGGCGGTACGCAGTTCCTGCTGGATTTCCAGGATCAGGTCGAGGATGCAGGCCTGGACCGAGAGGTCCAACCCGGTGGTCACCTCGTCCAGGAAAAGCAGGGGCGGGTGGGTCGCCAGCGCCTTGGCGATCTGCACCCGCTGCTGCATGCCGCCGGAGAATTTCCTGGGCGATTCGTCCATGCGCTCCAGCATCACTTCGGTGCGGGCAAGCAGTTCCCGGGCCCGACCGCGAATGTCCCCGTAGTGGTCCATGTCGGTCATCAGCAGCCGTTCCGCGATGTTCCCGCCGGCCGAGATGTTGAAGTTGAGCCCCAGATGCGGGTTCTGGTAGACCATGCCGAACCGCTGGTTGCGCATCCTGCGCTGCCGGGCCGCATTCAAGGCGAACAGATCGTGCTCCTGGCCGTCTTCGAAGAAGACCGCTCTGCCGCCGGTCGGGGTCTCGTCGAAATAGAGCAGTTTCACCAGGGTGGATTTGCCGCTGCCCGACTCCCCCATGATGCCGAGAATTTCGCCTTCGCCCAGTTCCAGGTCCACATCATGGGCGGCCACTACCGAGCCGCAGTGCGGGCAGAGGTTGGTGTCCCGCTCGGGCCCGGTCGCCTCGATGCAGAGCGGGCATCCGTTCCCGTAGATCTTGGACAAGCCCGTGACTTCAAGGATCTTCTTCAAGACGACGCCCCCTCGGTCCGGGAATGGAGTTGTTCGTTGCACCAGTCGCTGTCCGAGCACTGGTAAGCCTTGGCGCCCGCCGCGTCGAAACACTCGTCGAGATAGGACCCCGTCGCTCCGCAGCGGGCACAGGGCCGGCGAACGCCGTGCTCGTCGATAAAGCTTTCGATCCGGAACGGGACATCCACAAAGGCGAGCGGAACCGCCTCGGTATATGGCGGAACGGCGTAGATCTTCCGTTCCCGGCCGGCGCCGAACAGGATCAGGGTGGGCGACCGGTGCAGCTTGGGCACATCGAAACGCGGGATCGGGCTGGGATCGATCACGTAATGGCTGGCGATGCGCGTGGGATAGCGGTGTGCAATGGTTATCTCATCAAAGCGCACGATATCCTCATACAGTTTAGTCAGCAGACGGGAGTAGTCCCCCTCGCCGTGCATGACCTTGCGTTTCCGCTCCGAAGGCTCCACGATCACCAGCGGGTCGGGATAAGGCACCTGCAGCACCAGGATCTGGTCCTCGGTCAGTTCCTGCTCGGGAATGCGGTGCCGGGACTGGATCAGGGTCGCAGCGCGGGTATTTTCGGTGGTGGTCACCCCGGGGCAGGTCAGCTCGATGAATTGCCTGAGATTGACCGCGTTGACCGAATCATCCGCTCCCTGGTCAATGACCTTGAGCGTTTCCCTCGGACCGATCAGGGAGAGGGTCAATTGCAGTCCGCCGGTGCCGAAGCCTCGGCCCATGGGCATTTCCCGGGAGGCGTAGGGCGTCTGGTAGCCGGGGATGCAGATGGCCTTGAGGATGGCGCGACGCACCTCCCGCTTGGCGTATTCATCCAGAAAGCCGAAATTGTAGGCGACTTCGTCGGTGCACAGTTCGTAATTCGGGTTCATGCGGGCTCCCCCTGGCTGCTCTTGGCGCGGGTGCTGCGCAGCCGGTCCAGGTCGGACAGGAACGTGACGTAATGGGGCATCTTGTAGTGGGCGGCAAACCCCATGGAATCCACGCCGTCCACGTGCAGAAGGACGAATTCGGGATCTTCCGACGGATTGGCCGGACCGTCGCGCATCCCCTTCTGCAAGGCCCGGTCCAGGATGGCCATGGAGATGGCTTTGGTCTCGTTGTGGCCGAAACAGGCGCCGTAGCCCAGGGTGAAGGTCGGCGGCAACCGGCTGTCGGTGCTTTCATACATGGCGACGATTTCGCATTCGGTCATGAGCACCTCGCCCGCCTCGACCGGTTCCCCGGTCACGGGGTGGGGCAGCAGGACCGGAAGGTAGCCGACTCTCAGTTCGGCGATGGTGGGGTGGACATCCCCGTAGCCACGCATGTTGGAATAGGCGATCGCCAGCAGGGACCCGGTCTCGGCCCGGGCCATGGTGGCCAGGGCCGCCGAACGGCCCACCGGAAAAACCAGCGGTTCCCGGGAGATATCGAACGCCGTTTCGCCAAGGGGCACCACCTTGGGCACCAGGCCCTCCTCCCGCAGGGCATCCAGCACCTTGGGGAAGGTGTCGGGAAGCTGGGTGTCATCCTCGGTCGCCATGAAAGTGCGGGCGATGGACCGGAAGGCTTCCGGCGTTTCGTCGGCCAGTTCCCAGCGCATGAGCCGGAGGGCATAGTCAAGGGTCGGCCCCAGAATCTGGCCTCCGGGAATATCCTTGAAAGCCGAGGAGATGCGCCGGATGATCCGCATCTTTCCGGTGTCATGCAGAGGCGTTTCCAGCAGCCGCGGTTTGGTGGCCCGATAGGCGCGCAGGGCGAAGGCGGCCTCCAGGGTGTCCCCCTGCATCTGCTTGATGGCCAGGGCAGCCAGACGCGGGTGGTAGAGCCCCCCCTCCGAAACCACCCTCGAGACCAGCAGCCGCAACTGGCTTTCGATCGTGGCCAGCGCCAGGGGCCCTCCGGCCCCTGGCTGCCCGACCCGGAGTTTTTCCACCGCCCGGGCCGCGCCGGCGATGGCCCTGCCGCCCCCCTTGATGGCAACGTAACCCATTAGACGACTCCCTGGGCGAGCACGGTTGGACCGGCGATGCGGCTGGTGCGGGGCACGGCCGCCACCCGCAAGCCATCGACCAGAAGCAGATCAATGCCCAGGGGAAAATCCGCCACCCAGTCGGCCCGCCTGAGGATCCATTCCGGCGACAGCCCCGAGACCCGGAGGTGCTCAGTCCCCGGAATGCCCGGACCGCTCAAGGCCAGCTCCGGCCCTGAACCGAGCCGGTCGACCCGGACAATGAGCGTAGCCGACTGATGGGGGCTTTCCAGAGAGCCGAGCCGAGGCTCGAAATCAGGCGGTATTTGGCCGCTGAGGAGGATGAAGTCGGCCGCTGCCGCCACCGCCCCGGTCGTCTCCAGCCGAACCAGGCCCAGGGGGCCGAGGAGATGGTGCGGGTCGGCCAGATTGACCGAAGCATCGACCAGGGTCGCCAGCACCAGGGTGACGGCCTCGCCTTCCTGCTCGGCCACGGTGACGATCCGCCCTGGGTAGGCAAAGGCCTTCATCAGGCACCGGAATACCCGTTGCTGGCCCGAGGGCTCCCAGGCAGCGGGGAGGACCGTCAGATCAGGCTTCATCTTCATCCTCCAGGGAACTGGACAGCAGCGAGAAATCGACCCGGGTCGCGGCCACCATGGCGCACCGGGCCCGTTCCTCCTTCACCAGGACCGCCCAGCCAAGGACCAGCAGGTCCCACACCCGCTCCCATCCCGGCAGCTTGGCCCGGTACACCGCGTCCAAAATCGCGTAGCTGCGGGCCAGTTTGGCGCGGTCGTCGAGGATCAACGCTCCGCCTTCGGCCGGTTGTTTCGCACCGGAGCGCACGACCACATGGGCGCGGGCTACCGGGATCTCGCCCAGGTAGTAGGCTTCGTGCAGGGCCCCGTCGCGCAGCTTGAGCAGCGCCAAGCCCGACTGGGGCTGGGTGACATCCTCGATGATGAAATCGCGGCCGAAGGCTTCCGCCAGGGTCCGGATCTCGGCCGGCGGCAGCGCGGACAAACGCCGCGGCAGTTCTGAGGTGGGTGGAAGCTCCGTCATTTAAGTTTCTCTCTGAGCCAAGTGGAAAGATTGTCGAAGGCCAGGACCGGCACCAGGATCACGATGATCAGGGCCGCCGATTCCCGGAACTTGAACGTCTCCAGGGAGGCGTTGAGGGCAAGTCCGATCCCGCCGGCTCCCACCAGACCCAGCACGGCGGCCATGCGCACATTGCGTTCCAGGATGTACAGGCTGTTGCCCAGGAATTCCCGCTGGATGGAGGGCCAGCCCCCATACATGAGCACCTGGGTCCGGGATGCCCCGGTGGCCTGGATCGCTTCAATCACGCCGCGGTCCACCCGCTCCAGGGATTCCGCGAAGAACTTGCCCAGGAAACCGGCCGTGTGGATGCCGAGCGCCAGCACCCCCGGCAGCGGTCCCAGGCCCATGGAGGCGACAAAGATGAGGGCCAGCAGAAGGTCCGGCAGGGCTCGCATGAGATTGAGGAGTTCCCGGGCGATCCGGTAGACGACCCGGTTCGGAGTCATGTTGCGGGCCGCGAAGGGCGCCAGGACGACCCCGGCGACCAAGGCCAGGATCGTGCCCCAGAAAGCGATGGCGAGGGTCTGCCACAACAGGACCAGATATCTAGACAAGTTGGAGAAATCAGGTGAGGAATAACGCCCGAAATACTCAAACAGATCCTTGTAGCCATAGAGAAGCGTCTGGAACGACAGGTCGAGGTGCAGGATGATCAGCCAGAGGACGGTCAGCACCGCGGCAATCCAGATCGGAGCCCGGTTGAACGGCTTTTTCGGCATCAGGGCCATCTTCATATGACCCGGGCGCGGAACTGATCCGATACCCGGTCGAGGGCGGTCACTACGATGTAAATGGCCACGGCAATGACCAGGATTCGATTGTAATCAAACAGCCGCATCGACATGATCATGTCGTAGCCGATGCCGCCGGCACCGACCAGACCGAGCAAGGTGGCGCCGCGAAGATTGTGGTCCAGGATATACATGATCGCGCCGATGAAATCGGGCCAGGCCTGGGGCAGATGGGCAAAGATCTTCACCTGCAGCCAGCCGGCGCCATGGGCGGCGACACCTTCCACCGCCCGCTGGTCAACCACCTCGATGGCCTCGGCAAAAAACTTGGTCATGAAGCCCACCGTCACGAACGCCAGCGCCATGATTCCCGGAAGCGGCCCCAGACCGATCGCCGATACGAACACCAGGGCCCACACCATTTCCGGCAGCGCCCTGACCAGCGAGAGCAGGGCGCGAACCCCATGGAAGAGAGCCGGAAAGGGGCAGGTATTGCGGGCGGCGAGAAAGCTGAGCGGCAGGCTGATGACCGCTGCGATGCTGGTCGCCAGAAAGGTCATTTCCAGCGTCTCCAGCATTTTTTGGCCGAGCTGGGGCAAATACTTCCAGTCCGGCATGACCAGGATGTTGCGCAGAAAGTCGATCAGCCTGGGAATGGATGCGTAAAGGTGGCCCGCATTGACCTCCGCCACCGGCGCGGACCAGGCCAGCAGCGCCACCACCACCCCGACCGAGAGCACAGGGGCGAACGGCGGCAATCCGCTACGCGTAGGCCAGCGCAGCTGAAAACAGTTCGTCATGGGGAGCTCCATCGCGATGGTAGATGCGGTTCAGGCTGATCGAATCCAGTTGGCCGGGCGCTCCGTCGAAAACCACCTGGCCGCTGTTCAGGCCGATGACGCGATCGGCGTAGCGTCGCGCATGTTCGACCTGGTGCAGGTTGACCAGGACCGTGATGCCATCACGGTCGCAAATGCCCCTCAGCAACTGCATGACATCGTCACTGGAGACCGGATCGAGGCTGGCCACCGGCTCATCCGCCAGAATGATCTGCGGACGCTGGGCCAGGGCGCGGGCGATGCCGACCCTTTGCTGTTGCCCGCCCGAGAGCCGGTCGGCCCGTTCCCAGGCCTTATCCACCAGGCCAACCCGTTCCAGCGCCTCCCTTGCAATAGCGATGTCCTCTCTGCGAAAAAGATAGAAGATGCTCCCCAACCAGGACCGGTGGGCGAGCCGGCCGGTCAGGACGTTGGTCATGACCGAAAGCCGGCCGACCAGGTTGAATTGCTGGAACACCATGCCGATCCCGCTACGGATGCCGCGCAGGCTGGACCGGCTCGGCGCCGTCGGGCCGAACGCCACATGACCGGCGGTAGGCGTCTCCAATCCGTTGACCAATCTCAGCAGGGTCGATTTGCCGGCCCCCGATGGGCCGAGGATGACGGTGAAGGAACCTGCCTCGATCTCCAGAGAAACCCCGCGGAGGGCATGGAATCCGTTGGGATAGCGCTTCTCCACTGCGTGAAAACTGATCTTTTTCATGGCGGTCCATCCTCGTGGAAACGTGGGGACTACTTGAGCAATTGTTCTTTGGTGAGCCCGAGCTCTTTCGCCAGGTTCCGGACACTCTGGTAATCCGCCGGGGTGGCGGCATCGTAGCGGAGCAGGTTGCCATAGCCGGAGACGTTGATTTCCTTGTGGGCATTGACCATGGCATTGCGGATCCTGGCCTTGAGGGCTTCGGGCAGGTTCTTGCGGTAGGCCAGCGGTGATCCGGGCATGTCGGCGGACTCCGCCAGGATCCGGTTGGATTGTTTGGAAATCAGGCCTTTATCGAGCATCATGCCGTAGGTGACGTCGTTATCCGCCGCGGCATCGACGGTCCGGTTCTTGACCGCCAGTTCGGCGGCATCATGGGATCCGGCGTAGGTGAATTTGCCGAAAAATTGTTCGGGCATCATGCCGGTGGCCTGCTTGACCATGAAGGTCGGCATCAGGCCGCCGGAAGTCGAAACGGGATCGACAAAGGCGACGCTCTTACCCTTGAGGTCCTGGATCGTCTTCGCAGGCGAATCGGCCGGCACGATGATGATGCTCCGATAGGTGCTCTTGCCGCTCTTGAGGACCCCCACGGCGAAAGCCTCCGCCCCGGACTCCTGCTCGGCGAGGATGTAGGAGAGCGGTCCGAAGAATGCGACGTCGACCCGGCCCTTGCGCATCGCCTCGATGACCCCGGTATAATCCGTGGCGGTGAATACTTTGACTTTTTGTCCCACCTTCTTTTCGAGATAGACCCGCATCGGCTCGAAATTCTTGATCATCTGTTCGTTGTTTTCGGCCGGAATCAGCCCCAGGACGAGGTCCTTGGCCAGCGCCGCGCTGTGATTCATCAGAAACAGGGAAGCAAGGGCTACCCCGATGGATGTTTGTTTCAGACCCATGACAATCTCCTTGTGGTTTGCCGGCTGTTTCGCCTGCTAGAGCTTTATGGACAACTGGACCGCGTCGGCCCGGAATCGGGAAACGACATATTCCACGGGAACGCTGCTGGCTGCGTCGACGTTCAGGCTCTTGATCCGAAGCACCGGACGGTTCCGCGGCATGGAGAGCAGCCGGGCGTCGTCGCCCTGGGGGAGCTTGGCCGTAACCAGGCACTCCGTCCTCCTGACCGCGACCGAATAGAGATCCTGCAAGTGCTGGTGCAGGGATCCCCCTTCATACAAGTCGCCAACCTGACGAAAGCGTTCAGCCGGCAGAAAATGGGATCCGACGCACAATGGCAGCCCATCGGCATGGCGAAGCGTTTCAATCCAGTAGACCTGCTCGCCGGATCCGAGCTTGAGCCGGCGCGCCACGGTCGAGTTGGCCGGAATGATTTGTTTGTGCAGAACTCGGGTATCGGCGGCAATGCCCTGGGCCTGGAGGGTCTCGGTGAAACGCGTGGCCGATCCGATCGGATAATCCACCAAGGTTCCGATGACGCAGTTCCCCCGCCCATGCCGCCGGTCCAGGAGGCCGCCATCCACCAGGTGATCGATCGCCCTGCGCACCGTGTGCCGATTGACCCCGAACCTCAGCGCAAGTTCGGTTTCGGGCGGCAGCCATGCTCCAAGGCCATAGACCTGGCCGATCTCCTGTTCAAGCTGCCGGGCGATTTGGGCATGCAAAGCCCCGCCACGCTCGCGATCCACAAGGTAAAGACTCATGACACCACCTGGTTGTCTAGACATCTTGTCCAGGCATCAGGATCGTCGCCGGCTGTTACGGGGGCGTGAAACTAATGGTAAATGGACGGTCCGGTGCTCGGCCCAAACAGTTCACAGAAAAGGTCCCGCGCGTTCATAACAGAGCCCCATGCTCATGCTGTCCAGCTCTTGAAAATAAACCCAATCAGATCATCCTTGGACCCCATGGACAAGCTGCCTTTGTTATTCGGAATCTTAGCCCTTGGGTTCGGGCTGGCGGCCCAGAACCCACCGGCACAGCCCCACCTGGAGCAGGGTGTCGTCGACAGTCTGTCCCCCAATGTTCCCGACGATCCCGACCTGGCCAAGGTCATCGCGCCCCTGGCCGCCGAAATCCACGCATCCTTCGGACGGATCATCGGCTACGCCCCGGTGGAACTGGCCAATGGCTGGCCCCAAGGGTTATCCCCATTGGGTTTCCTCCTCGCCGACGGGATGCGGCAGGAAGCCGCCCGGGCAGTCGGGGGCGAGGTGCGCTGTGCTTTCACCAACTCTGGCGGGATCCGGCGCAATATTCCCGCCGGACCCGTGACGATCGGCAGCCTTTACGAAGCACTGCCGTTCGACAATGAGCTGGTTGTGGCCGAATACACCGGCGCCGAAGTGGTCGCCATCGTGAAAGAAGGGATTCAGGGCAAGGGCGGCGAGCCGTCCTCGGGGGTGCGCGTTTCAGTCACCGGAAACGCCGGGCAGCCCACTGTTTCCATCACCTGGAGCGATGGGACGCCCATCCGGTCCACGGACCTTTTCAGGGTCGCCACCACCGATTATCTCCTGGCCAACGGCGACCGGACCCCCACCCTCAAGCTCGGCCGTCATGTGATCCTCACCAGCAAACCGGTTCGCCAGATTCTCATCGACGCCTGTGAACGCCTCACCAAGGCCGGCAAACCCATCCTCGCTCCCGAGGGTGACCGCTACCTCTTTTCCCCGGACATCGCCAAAGCCATCCAGGCCAGGACACTCAAATTCTAGGATCCCATGGACCGACGCACTTTCATCCAGACCCTGGGAACGGCAACCCTGGCCGCCCATCTGCCCTTGGCGGCCGAAACCGGCAGCGGGGGACGGATCACCCTCCTACACACCAACGATACCCATTCCCGCATTGAACCCTTCGGCCCCGGCAGCGGCAACCTCACCGGCAAGGGCGGCATCGCCCGCCGGGCGACCCTGGTGAAACAGCTCCGCCGGGCCATTCCCAACGTTCTGCTTCTGGACGCCGGGGACGTATTCCAGGGCACTCCCTATTTCAATGAATACAAAGGTTTCCTTGATTTCAAACTGATGTCCATGTGCGGCTACGACGCCGGCACGCTCGGCAACCACGATTTCGACCGGGGCGTCGAAGGCCTGGTGGCCGCCATGTCCGAAGCCCATTTCCCCATCCTGAACTGCAACCTGGATGTGAAGGGAGCTCCGGCCCTGGCCGCTCGTCTCGACCCTTGGCTGGTGAAGGACCTGCCCGGAATAAGGGTGGGGCTGACCGGCGTCTGCGTCGATTTCAAGGGGCTGGTCGCCGCCGAAAACCACCTGGGCGTCGAATGGCGCGACCCTGAAGCCGCCCTCAAGCCCGTCCTCAAACACCTGCGGGAGGTGGAAAAGGTCGACCTGGTCGTGCTCCTCTCCCATCTCGGCTACGACCGCCAGGGAGATGCCATCGACGACCTGAACCTGGCCAGGCTCGTTCCGGGCCTGGACATCATCATCGGCGGCCACACCCACACGTTCATGGACGCCCCGGTGAAGGTGGTGAATGGCGAGCGGGAGTGCCAAATTTTCCAGGTCGGTTTCGGCGGGGTGAACCTGGGCCGGATGGATCTGGTGGTCCGCCAAGGCGCGAGAATGGCCAGCTCGGGAATGGCCTTGCCGATCCAGGCATGAGCATTATCGTCGGGATCTACGGAGGGCCGGGCCCTGACCCCGGCTTTTATCTTCATTTCCCCTATCCCGCCCGGTCCGGCGACATCACACTAAGACAGCCATGAACATGCATCCCGCCATCACCATTTCCCGGAGCCTCGGAAGCGGAGGCACCGAAGTGGGCTTTCTCGTGGCCCGCCAGCTGGGCTGGCGCTTCTGCGATCGCCGAATCCTGCGCCAGGCGGCCCAGGCCGCGGGGTTGACCCCGGCCAGCATGGGCCTGAAGGAGGAGCGTTTCTGCGGTTTCCTGGAACACCTGATGAGCGTCATCGCCGTCGCCTCGCCGGAAACCCCGTATACCCCGCCCCCGGACCTGCCGGTCTATAGCGCGGACCTGTTCCAGTTGGAGCGGGGCATCATGCGCAAGCTGTTGCAGCACCATCCCTGCGTGCTGGTGGGCCGGGGCGGGTTCCTGGCCCTCAAGGACCACCCCCGGGCCCTGCACGTTTCCATCCGCGCCGAATTGGCGTTCCGGATCCGGTTCCTGATGGAGCGGGGCAAGGCGCCGGATCCCGAGGCGGCGCAAAGGGCCATCAAGATTTCCGACCGGAACCGGGCCGCCTACATCCGTGGCCTGTCCGGCCAGGACTGGAACGACCCCAAGCCCTTCCAACTGGTCCTGGACACCTCCCGGGACGGGCTCCAGGCCTGCGCGGCCCGGATCGTGGCCGAGACCCGGGCACGGTTCCAGCTGGAACCGCAGCCGTAGCCCCCGGATCGGTACGGGGTCATAACCATCGTCAGGGCCGTTCCATCGGGACGGGAAAACCACGGGGCTTTCAGGATTCGACGCTCCGGGGGCCGAGGGTCGCATAGACCACCGCCGCGGCGATGAGGGCAGCGCCCAGGAGGGTGCGGGGCGCCGGACGCTCCCCCAGGATGCAGGCGGCGGCGACCATGCCGTAGCCCGGCTCCAGGGTGCAGGTGAGCACCGCGAGGTGCGCCGGCACGGTGCGGATGCTCTGCAGGAAAAGCCCGTGGGTGCCGGCCGTGAACACCACGCCCAGGGCGGCCAGGAGACCCCAGGCAACCGGTCCGGGATGGACCGGATGGGCGGCGAGGAAGGGGCACAGGGCGATGACCGCGACCCCGTTCTGCCACAGGGCGATCCGCCATGGGGACAGCCTGGCCACCACCAGCGGGCGGTTCAGAAGCACCAGCAGGGCGTAGGTCGCACCGGAGGCGACGCCCCAGGCCACCCCGCTGCGGGTGGCATCGGACCCTTGCAGCCTCGGAGCCACCACCAGCACCCCGGCCAGGGCGGCCAGGCTCGCCGCGGCGGGCCGCAGTCCCGGCCACAGGCGCCTCCAGGCCGCCTCCATGACCAGCAGCAGGATAGGCGCCACCGAGAAGCTGACCAGGGCCACCCCGACCGTGGCCACTTTCACCGCCTGGAAGAAAGTGCACCAGTGGACCGCCAGCAGAAGCCCCAGAGCCAGGCCGGACCATTCCCTGCCGGTGCGCGGGGCCAGGTCCCGGCCACGGCCCCGGAGGATCAGCGTCAGGGCGATGGCCAGGGCGGCGAACCCCGCCCGTCCGGCCACGATGGCCACCGGGTCGAGCCCGATCAGCTTGCCGAACACCCCGGCCAGGCCGAACCCCGCCACCGCCAGATGCAGCCGGAGCATGTCGTGGCTGGCCAACCTTCCCCGCATCAATCCTCCATCCCTGGATTATCCCTGGCTTTCAAGTTTCCACACCCGGTTCCAGGGCTCCCGGAGTACAAACAGGAACCGTCCCGGCCCGCCTCCCGGTGCCGGGCATGCTCCGGAGTCCCGATGTCCCATAGCTCTCCCCTCGTTCTCGCTCTGGGGCTGCTCGGCCTGGCCACCCCCGGGCCCGCCCGGGCCCCGGCGGCGAACCTGGGCGTCCTGCGGATCCTGCCGGTGGCGGGGGATGGCGGGTGGGACTATGTGTCCCTCGACGCCACGGCCGGACGGCTCTACGTTCCCCGCGCCACCCGGGTGATGGTGCTCGACCTGGAAGGCAAGGCCAGGGGCGAGATCCCCGCCACCTCCGGAGTCCACGGCGTCGCCCTGGCGCAGGACCTGGACCTGGGCTACACCAGCAACGGCAAGGCCGGCACCATGACCGCCTTCCGGCTCTCCACCCTGGAGGTGATCCGGGAGGTGAAAACCACGGGCGCGAACCCGGACTCCATCCTGTATGATGCCGCTACCGGCCAGGTGATCACCTTCAACGGAGGCGGCCGCAACGCCACCGTGTTCGACGCCCGGACCCTGGAAGTGAAAGGCACGATCGCCATCGGCGGCAAGCCGGAGTTCTGCGCCGGTGACGGCAAGGGCCGGTTGTTCGTGAACGTGGAGGACACGGCTGAACTGCTGGCCATCAACGCCCGCACCCTCGCGGTGGAAGCCCGCTGGTCCCTGGCGCCCCTGGCGGATCCCACCGGCCTGGCCATGGACTCAGCCCACCAGATCCTGTTCTCCGTGGGCCGGAACCGGCTCATGGCGGTGGTGGACGCCACCAGCGGCAAGCTGCTCCAGACCCTGCCCATCGGCGCGGGGGTCGACGCCGCGGCCTTCGACCCGGGCACCGGGTGCGCCTATGCTTCCAACGGCGAAGGCAGCCTCACCGTCGTCGGCCCGGACGGCCACGGCCGGTTCACGGTCCTGGCCAAAGTCCCCACCCGGGTCGGAGCCAGGACCATGGCCCTGGACCCCCGGACGCATTTGATCTACCTGCCCACCGCCGAGTTCGGCCCGGCGCCCGAAGCCAAGCCCGGCCAGCCGTCCCGGCCCCCCATGCTCCCGGGCAGCTTCCGGATCCTGGTGGTCGGCCCGGTGCGGTAGCCGGGGGGTTGTCTCAAGCCTCGATGCGGGTGCCCAGGACCTTGAGGAACTTGGCGATCCAGTCCGGATGGGCGGGCCAGGCGGGGGCGGTGACGAGATTTCCGTCCACGTGGGCCTGGTCCACCGGGATGGCCATGAAGGTGCCGCCGGCCTCGGTCACTTCCGGTCCCACCGCCGGATAGGCCGAGCACGGCCGTCCCTGGAGCACCCCGGCAGCGGCCAGGATCTGGGGACCGTGGCAGATGGCGGCGATGGGCTTGCCGGCCTTGGCCATGGCCCGGACCAGGTCCAGGACCTTGGGATTCAGCCTCAGGTACTCCGGCGCCCGCCCGCCGGGGATGACCAGGGCGTCGTAGTCCTCGGCCCTGGCCTCGGCGAAGGAGGCGTTCAGGGTGAACCGGTGGCCGGGCTTTTCCGAATAGGTCTGGTCGCCTTCGAAATCGTGGATGGCGGTGCGAACGAAATCCCCGGCCTTCTTGTCCGGACACACAGCGTGGACGCTGTGCCCGACCATGACCAGCATCTGGAACGGCACCATCACCTCATAGTCCTCAACGAAATCACCTACGAGCATCAGGATCTTCTTCACAGCCATGACAGCCTCCTTGGTTGACGGGTTGAACGCCCGGCCCGGATGGTAGCAGAAAGCCCACATAAGTCATGATCCAGTTTCGCTGGTGTGGGTTCGATCCTCGCCATGGAAATTTAAATGGTCAAATCTTCATTATGTTAAATAAACCGCCTCGGGCACCTGGGCCGCCACCGGCAGCCTGAATACCTCCCGCTACGGCCACTTGGCCGCCCTGCTGGCCGACGGTA
>Ga0302267_10004960_pt1 | contig 14294 bp, 10 predicted proteins | sample III_Bog_E1_3_FD_194555 | JGI IMG/M metagenome (GOLD analysis project Ga0302267, IMG submission 194555) | Peat permafrost microbial communities from Stordalen Mire near Abisko, Sweden - III_Bog_E1_3 | ecosystem: Environmental > Terrestrial > Soil > Wetlands > Peat | place: Sweden: Abisko... | reverse complement strand
GGCTTCTATCCGGCGTCCAACCACTGGGACACCAACGGGTTCCTCTACGCCAACACCATCTACGACCCGCTGACCGCCGTCGCCGCCGACGGGTCGATCCAGCCCTACCTGGCCCAGTCCGTCACCCCCGACCCCGAATACGTCAACTGGACCCTGACCCTCCGGCCCGGGGTCACCTTCTCCGACGGGTCGCCGCTCGACGCCGCCGTGGTCAAGGCCAACTTCGACGCCCTGGCCTCCTCGGCCCTCACCGGCACCCCCCTGCAGATCCTGGAGGGCGTCTCGGTGGTGAACGACTCCACCGTCACCTTCACCTGCAAGACGCCGACCGTGTCCTTCCCGGCCCTGCTCACCTCGCAGGCCGGCTACATCGTCGGGCAGTCGATGATCGACGGGGCCGACGATCCCACACCGCCGAAGCCGGTGGGCACGGGCCCGTTCTCCTACGCCAACTGGGAGCCCAACAGCTCCTTCACGGCCACCCGCAACCCCCACTACTGGCGCCCGGGCTACCCGTACCTGGACCAGGTCACCTTCAAGCCCATCGCCGACACCACCCAGCGGGAGCAGACGCTGAAGACCGGCGGGGTCGACCTCATCATCTCCATCGACGCCAACACCATCGGCCACTTCGACTCGCTGTCCGGCTACCAGGTGGTCGACAGCCTGGGCGACAAGCTGGGTGAGCCCGACATGGACTTCATCATGCTCAACTGCCTGGCCTCGCCCACCAACGACCTGGGCATCCGCCAGGCCCTGGCCAAGGCCATCAACTACCCGCTGATCCAGCAGACCTTCGGCGGCGGGCTGGCCAAGCCGGTGAACGGCCTCTTCCCCCAGGGCTCCGAGTACTGGAGCGAGACGGGCTACCCCACCTACGACCCCGAAGGGGCCAAGGCCCTGGTCTCGGCGTACAAGGCCCAGCACGGCACCCCGTCGTTGACCCTCACCACCATCCCCGACCCCCGGCTCATCCGGGCCGTCCAGTTCATCCAGCAGATGTGGCAGCAGGTGGGCTTCAAGGTCGCCGTCTCGGAGATCGAGCAGGCCACCCTCATCACCAACGCCATCACCGGCCAGTTCCAGGCCTACACCTACCAGCAGTTCGCCGCGGCCGACCCCGATCTCAACTTCTACTGGTGGAGCTCGAAGACGGTGGAGAAGGTCGGGGGCATCAGCCTCAACTTCGCCCGGAATTCCGACCCGCAGATCGACGCCTACATCCTCCAGGGACGCGAGAGCCCCGACCCGGCCACCCGCATCGCCGCCTACCAGGGCATCAACGAACGGCTGGCCGCCGACCTCCCCTACCTGTGGCTCGAGCAGACCCCGTGGTCGGCCGTGGGCAACAGCCAGATCCAGAACTTCGCCAACGCCACCCTGCCCAGTGGCCAGGCAGCGAAGAAGTTCGACAACGGGATCTTCTTCCCCACCCAGATCTGGATGGCCGGCTGAGCGGTCCGGACCACCGGACACCACGGCCACCTCCGCACGACGATGGGCCGGTACCTCCTCCGACGACTGGTGCAGATGGTCGTCGTCGTCGTCATCATCACCATCTTCGCCTTCCTGCTCATCCACCTGCTCCCCGGCGACCCCAGCGTCTCCATCCTCGGCCCCAACGACACGCCGCAGAACCGGGCCATCGTCCTCGAGCACCTCGGCCTCAACAAACCGCTGTGGCAGCAGTACTTCATCTGGCTCAACCAGCTCCTGCACGGGAGCCTCGGCCAGTCCTACCTGACCAAGGAGCCGGTGACCCACATCGTGGCCACCTCGTTCCCCATCGACCTCGAGCTGATCATCATCTCCCAGGCCCTGGCCTTCGCCGTGGCCATCCCCCTGGCCCTGGTCACGGCCCGGCGTCCCAACCGGGCCCTCGACCGGCTGGCCACCACCGGCACCTTCGGGCTGCTGGCCCTGCCCCCCTTCGTCATCGCCCCGCTCCTCGTGGCGGTGTTCGCCGTGGGGCTCCACTGGTTCCCGGCCACGGGGTACGTGCCGTTCACCCAGGCCCCGGCGACCAACCTGCACGACATGCTCCTGCCCTCCCTGGCCATCACCGCCGGATCGATCGCCATCTACTACCGCCTGCTGCGCTCCGACCTCATCGCCACCCTGCAGGAGGACTTCATCACCATGGCCCGGTCCAAGGGGCTGACCCCCCGGTCCATCATGGTCCACCACGCCTTCCGGCCATCGACGTTCTCCCTGCTGGCCGCGGCCGGCCTGAACATCGGTCTGCTCATCGCCGGCACCTTCGTGGTCGAGTACCTGTTCGCCATCAACGGCCTGGGTCTCGCCCTGGTCAACGCCGTCTACCAACGCGACTACCTGGTGGTCCAGGGGATCACGGTGGTCGTGGCAGTCTTCTTCGTGGTGCTCAACTTCCTCGTGGACTTCCTCTTCACGGTCATCGACCCCCGGGTGAGCAGGGAGTGACCGGTGCCTGACGACCGCGACGTCCTCGGACCCGAGACGGGGCCCGGCCTCCTCGGCAACACCTACGTCGGCGAGGCCGCGGCCACCGAGGTGGCCGTCTCGCGGTCGATCGACCACCACGGGCCCGACGAGCCCCTGGCCGAGAAGAAGCTCGGCGTCCTGTTCTGGATCGCGGTGGGGTGGGTGGCGCTGGTGGCCCTGGCCGCCATCTTCGCCAACGTGCTGCCGCTCCACAGTCCCACCTACGAGGACTTCACGGCCATCAACGCTCGGCCCAGCGCCCAGTTCCTCCTCGGGACCGACGACAACGGCCGGGACCTCCTCAGCCGCCTCATCTTCGGGGCCCGGGTGTCCCTGGTCATCGGGTTCGTGTCGGTGGCCGTCGGCCTGGCCATCGGCGGGACCCTGGGCCTGATCTCCGGCTACCGGGGCGGCAAGCTCGACTCGTTCCTCAACGCCGCCTCGTTCGTCGTCCTGGCCTTCCCCCTCATCGTGGCGCTGATCGCCATCATCTCCTTCTGGACCCCGCCCACCCTCTTCAAGATCACGGTCATCCTGGCCGCCGGGACCATCCCGCTGTTCTACCGGGTGGTCCGGGCCACCACCCTGGCCTTCGCCAACCGGGACTTCGTCATCGCCGCCCGTACCCTCGGGGCCACCAACCGGCGGATCATCTTCCGCGAGATCCTGCCGAACGTGGTGCCCGCGGCCATCTCGTTCGCCCTCATCACCGTGGCGATCGTCATCGTCCTGGAGGGCACGCTGGCCTTCCTCGGCCTGTCGGTGAGCCTCCCCACGCCGTCGTGGGGCAACATGATCTACCAGGGCACCACCAACGGCGACCTGACCACCAACCCGTACATCATGCTGTGGCCGGCCCTGGCCATGTTCTTGCTGCTGCTGGCCATCAACATCATCGGTGACCGGGTCCGTCAGCGGTTCGACATCCGCGAGGGGCTGCTGTGACCGTGCCTACCGACGCCGGGGCGGCCGGGGCGGCTGGGCCGTCCGGGGCGGCCGGGACCGCCGACGCCGACCGGTACCCCGACGTCGGTGCGTCCGACGGGCCCCTGCTGGTGGTGGAGGATCTCCGGACGGCCTTCCGCACCACCCGCGGCACGGTGCGGGCCGTGGACGGCGTGTCGCTCTCCGTCGACCGGGGACGGACCCTCGGAGTGGTCGGCGAGTCCGGCTCGGGCAAGACGGTGCTGTCCCGGTCGATCATGGGGCTGCTGCCGGCCAGCGACGTGGTCCGCGGCGGATCGGCCCGCTTCGACGGCGAGGACCTGGTGACCGCCACCCCCGACCGGTTGCGCCGGATCTGGGGGGCCCAGATCTCCATGATCTTCCAGGACCCGATGACCGCCCTCAATCCGGTGACCCGGATCGGCCGCCAGATCACCGAGAGCCTCCGCCTGCACCTCGACATGGACCGGTCCACGGCCCGGGACGCCGCCGTGGAACTGCTCCGGTCCGTGGGCATCCCCTCGCCGGAGCAGCGGCTCCGCAGCTACCCCTTCCAGCTCTCGGGCGGGATGCGCCAGCGGGTCATGATCGCCATCGCCCTGGCCTGCGCCCCCCGCCTGATGCTGGCCGACGAGCCCACCACCGGGCTCGACGTCACGGTCCAGGCCCAGATCCTCGACCTGCTGGCCGACCTCCAACAGGAGCGCCACATGGCCGTCATCCTGGTCACCCACGACCTGGGGGTCGTCGCCGGTCGGGCCGACGAGATCGCCGTGATGTACGCCGGGAAGATCGTCGAGCGGGCGCCCACCCGCAGCCTGTTCGCCGAAACCCGCATGCCCTACACCCGGGCCCTGATGCAGTCCATCCCCCGGCTCTCCGATCCGCCGGGCACCCGGCTGGAGGCAATCCCCGGCCGCCCGCCCCAGCTGATCGACCGGCCGCCGGGATGCGCCTTCGCCCCGCGGTGCCCCTACGCCCAGGACCGGTGCCGCACCGAGGAGCCGCCCCTGCGGTCCACCACGTCCCCCGACCACGTCTTCGCCTGCTGGTACCCGTTGGTCGACGGTCGGCCCACCGGACTGCCCGGGCCGGCGGCGGCCCCGACCTCCATCCCGACGTCCGCACCGGTCGCCCCTCCGGTCGCCACCCCGGTCGCCGCACCGGTCGCTGCCCCGACGACAGGAGAGACACCCCGATGACCATCACGGCGCCGGACGGCGACGGTCCCCTGCTCCGGGTGGACGACCTGGTGGTCGAGTTCACCGCCGGTCGTTCGACGGTGCAGGCCGTCTCGGGGGTCAGCCTGGAGATCCGGGCCGGCGAGACCTTGGGCCTGGTCGGTGAATCGGGGTGCGGGAAGTCGACCCTGGGGCGGGCCATCGTCCAGGTCCAGCCCCCGACCTCGGGTTCGGTGACCCTCGACGGGGTCGACCTCACGACCCTCTCGGACCGGGAGCTGCGCCGGTTCCGCACCCGGATCCAGATGATCTTCCAGGACCCGATCTCCTCGCTCAACCCACGGCGGCGCGTCCGCGACATCGTGGCCGAGCCGCTGGTCATCTGGGGGCGGGGCACGCCGGACGAACGGAAGGCCAAGGTCCGGGAGATGCTGGTGGCCGTGGGCATCGACCCCGACGCGGCCGGCGACCGCCACCCCCAGGAGTTCTCGGGCGGGCAGTGCCAGCGCATCAGCATCGCCCGGGCCCTGATGTCCGAACCCGCCCTGCTCATCTGCGACGAGCCCGTCTCCGCCCTCGACGTCTCGGTCCAGGCCCAGATCCTCAACCTCCTGGCCGACCTCCGCCAGACCTACGGGCTCACCATGCTCTTCATCGCCCACGATCTGGCCGTGGTGAAGAACGTGAGCGACCGGGTGGCCGTCATGTACCTGGGGAAGCTGGCCGAGGTGGCGACGTCCGAGGCGCTCTACCGGTCGCCGGCCCACCCCTACACCGAGGCGCTCCTCCGTTCGATCCCCCAGCCCGGATTCGGGCACCGGGCACCAGGTCCTGACGGGCGAGCTGCCCTCGCCCATCGACCCGCCCTCGGGCTGCCGGTTCCGCACCCGGTGCCCGTACGCCACCGATCGGTGCGCCGCCGAGGAGCCGCCGCTCGCCGAGGTCTCGCCGGGCCACCTGGTGGCCTGCCACTACCCGCTGGGGGGAGGGACCGTTCCGGCGCCCGTCCCGGTGCCTGTGCCCGTACCCGAGGTGTACCCGGGCTGACCCCCCGACCGATCAGGGGGTCGGACGGGGTGCCAGATCCGCCGCCAGGACCACCCGGTTGCGTCCGGCATCCTTCGCCGCGTACAGCGCGGCGTCAGCGTCGCGGATGAGCTCGTGCAGGTTGTCGCCGGCCGTGCGATCACCGGCCGGACGGGAGGCCACGCCCACGCTCACCGTCACCGGCACCACCCGGCCGTCGTCGATGGGACAGGGGGTGTCGGCCACGGACCGGCGGATGCGCTCGGCCACGTCGGCGGCCTCGTGCGAGCCGGCACCGCCCAGCACCACCAGGAACTCCTCACCCCCCCACCGGCCCACCACGTCATCGGATCGCAGGGCCGACCGGATTCCGGCGGCCACGGCGCACAGCACCTGGTCCCCGGCCAGGTGGCCGTAGGTGTCGTTCACCGCCTTGAAGTGGTCGATGTCCAGCATCAGCACCGTGAGCGGCGGGCTCCCCGACCGCACCGCACCCGAGGCCCGGCGGAGATGGGCGTCGATCTGGCGGCGGTTGTACACCCCGGTCAACGGGTCGGTCCGGGACATCACATCGAGGCGCTCGGTGAGGATGCGCAGCCGGTCGCGGCGGTCGACGAAACGGAGCACGGCGAGGAGGGCCACCAGCACCAGGACGCCGTAACCGGCCAGCAGCAATTGGGTCTCGTGGGTCGAACGGTCGGTCACCACCGAGTAGACCGAGGTCGACGGCTCGGCCAGCACCAACAACCACGGCGTGCCCTCCACCGGGGACGTGGCGTACGTCCAGGTACCGTCCCGGGCCGGGAGCGTGCCGATCCCGGTGACCCGGTCGAGGTCGGCCAGACCGTTGCTCCCGAAGCCCAGGTGTTCCGGGGACGGGGCCGAGGCCGGTGCACTGCCCACCACGGCGCCCTTGGAGTCGACCAGGTAGCCGACGTAGGGCGACGAGGTGGCCCCGGTGGCGATGGCCCGGGTGAACACCGGCGACTGTACGGCGAAGGTACCGCTCACCAGCACCGAACCGCCGGACACCGGGACGTGCACGGTGAAGGCCACCACCGGGGTACCTCCGGGCGTCAGGACGTCGGAGACGCCGTCCCCACCGTCCGAGGACGTCGACACCGACTGGAGTACCTCCGCCGGTGCGGCCGAGCCGTCGGGACCGGCCACGGAAGCCGCCAGACTGCCGTCGGTCCCGGCCACCACGCCGCCGTCGAAGCCGAAGGCGGTCACCACGGCGCCCAGTACCGAGCCGGGGGACGTCCCGGGGACGGTCAGCTGCTGCGCGGCCAGCGCCTCCTGCTGGCGGAGCACGGAGGCGTAGGTGATCGAGAGATAGCCGGCGTCGGACTTGACCGAGGCGACGAAGACGTCGTTGGCCGCCTGGGTGCTGTGCTGCTGGGCCTGGACGATGGCCCGCGACGGCACGGCGATGACCACCAGGGCCACCACCACCAGCAGTGCGTCGACCAGGACCCTCCGGCGGGTCCTCCTCGACGGTGGGAGCTCCGTCTCCAGGCTCACCTCGGAGACTGGCCGGGGGTCAGCCGGCGTCGGGCCCGGCCGGTGCGACCTCGCCAGGAGCCACCTCGACGGGAGCGACCTCGACAGGGGCAACCTCGACGGGTGCCGCCTCGGCCGACGACGCCGGCGCCTCGGCGCCCTCACCGGGCCCGTGCTCGGCCACGTACTCAGCCCAGGCCGCCTGGGCCTCGGTCTCGGGGGTGAACTCCGTCTCGGTGTACTCGTACGGGCCGATGTAGTTGCCCTCGGCGTCGTAGGCGTGCTCGCCGAACGCCTCGCGGTACTCCTCGGAGACCTCGCCGCCCTCGGCGGCCTGCTTGATCGACAGGCTGATCCGCCGGCGCTGCAGGTCGATATCGATGATCTTCACCCACAGCTCCTCGCCGGAGGTGACGACCTGCTCGGGGAGGTCGACGTGGTGGACGGCCATCTCCGAGATGTGGACCAGACCCTCGATGCCGTCGCCCACCTGGACGAAGGAACCGAAGGGGACCAGCTTGGTGATCCGGCCGTAGACCAGCTCGCCCACCTGGTGGGAGTTGGCGAACTCCTGCCACGGATCGGTCTGGGTGGCCTTCAGCGACAGGCTGATGCGCTCCTTGGACAGGTCGACGTCGAGCACCTCGACCTCGATCTCGTCGCCCACGGCGACCACCGACGACGGGTGGTCGACATGCTTCCACGACAGCTCGGACACGTGGACCAGGCCGTCCATGCCCCCGAGGTCCACGAAGGCCCCGAAATTGACCACCGACGAGACCACACCCTTGCGGCGCTCCCCCGGCTTCAGGTTGACCAGGAACTCCCCACGCTGCTCCTTCTGCGTCTCCTCGAGCCACGCCCGGCGCGACAGCACGACGTTGTTGCGGTTGCGGTCGAGCTCGATGATCTTCGCCTCGATGGTGCGCCCCACGTAGGGCTGGAGCTCCCGGACCCGCCGGAGCTCCACCAGCGACGCCGGCAGGAAGCCCCGCAGGCCGATGTCCACGATGAGCCCGCCCTTGACCACCTCGATGACCGGACCGGTGACGACCTCGTCGGCCTCCTTCAGCTTCTCGATGGTCCCCCAGGCCCGCTCGTACTGGGCCCGCTTCTTCGAGAGGATGAGGCGACCCTCCTTGTCCTCCTTCTGGAGGACCAGGGCCTCGACCGAGTCGCCCAGCGACACGATCTCCGATGGGTCGACGTCGTTGCGGATCGACAGCTCGCGCACGGGGATGACGCCCTCGGACTTGAAGCCGATGTCGAGGAGCACCTCATCGCGGTCGATCTTCACCACGGTGCCCTCGACCAGGTCACCGTCCTCGAACTCGACGATGGTCCCGGCCATCGCATCCTCGAGCGAGGAGCCACCGAGGTCGTCCTCGGTGATCGATCGGGGGATGTAGACACCACTCTCGTCGAAGTGGCCCATGGCTTCGGGCGACAGCAGGGCGGTGTCCCCGCCGGCGGAGGTCGTTCCGCCGGGTACAGCGTTCTCGTCGGACATTACAGTAGGTAGCTCGCTTTCCGGACAGGGCCGGCAGGGCCGGGCCGCCACGTGGGGGCCCCGCACTCCGGTTGGATCACGGCCGCGTAAACACGGCCGGCCCACGATGTTAGCAGTGGCCGCCGCGCCCCGGCCCCGCCGGCGATGCGGCGCCCGGTCTCAGCCCTTGGCCTCGGCCCACGAGGACCCCCAGGCCATCGCCACCTTGAGCGGGACCGTGAGGTCGGCCGCCCCGACCAGGGCTTCTTCGGTGAGCGGCGCCACGGCGTCCTCCTCGCCCGGGACCACGTCCACCAGGACCTCGTCGTGGACCTGGAGCACCAGGGTCGACCCGAACCCGCCCTCCTCCAGCCGGGAGTCCAGGCGGATCAGGGCCAGCTTGAACAGGTCCGCGGCCAGTCCCTGGATGCCGGCGTTCATGGCCTGGCGCTCGGCGGCCTGGCGGGCCTGGTGGCTGCCCGAGAGCAGGTCGGGCAGCGGCCGGCGGCGGCCGAAGGCCGTCACGGTGTACCCGTTGGCCCGGGCCTCGGCCACGGCGTGCTGGGTGTAGTCGTGGATGGACGGGAAGGCGGCGAAGAACGAGTCGAGGATGCCCCGGGCCTCCTCCACCGGGACGTTCAGCCGCTGGGACAGTCCATAGGCCTCCATGCCGTAGGCCAGGCCGTAGGAGACCATCTTGGCCGTCGACCGCTGGGCGTGGGTCACGTCCTCCGGGGCCACGTGGAACACCCGGGAGGCCACGGTCCGGTGGATGTCCTCCCCGGCGGCGAAGGCCGCCGTGAGGCCGGGGTCCCCCGACAGGTGGGCGATGGCCCGGAGCTCGACCTGGTCGTAGTCGGCGACGAGCAGCCGGTTGCCCGGCGAAGGGACGAAGGCCTCGCGGAACCGGCGACCCTCGTCGGTGCGCACCGGGATGTTGTGGAGGTTCGGGCGGTCCGAGGACAGCCGGCCGGTGCGGGCCACCGTCTGGCGGAACGTGGCGTGGATGCGGCCGTCGGGAGCGATCTCGGCGGCCAGGCTCTCGCCGTAGGTCGACCGGAGCTTCTCCACCTCGCGGTACCGCAACAGCGTCCCGATCACCGGGTGCTGGTCCTTCAGCTGCTCCAGGGTCCGGGCGTCGGTCGAGTACCCCGTCTTGGTCTTGCGCAGGGGGGTCAGCCCCAGGCGCTCGTAGAGCACCTCGCGGAGCTGCGGCACCGAATTCACGTTGAACGGCCCGCCGGCCTGCTCCTGGATCAGGGCCTCCAGGGAGCGGCACTCGGCGGCCAGGCCCGAGGTGATGCCCTCCAGGACGTCGCGGTCGACGCGTATGCCGGCCACCTCCATGCGGGCCAGGACCCGCACCAGCGGCCGTTCGATGTCGTCGTGGAGCGCCTCCTCGCCGACATCATCCAGCGCCGCGGTCAACGGCATCCGCAGGCGGGCCACCACCGAGACCAGGCGGGCCGCCTGGAGGACCGGGGCCGGGACGCCGGCGCCGCCGCCGGGCCCACCGTCGGGCCCACCGCCGGGCCCACCGTCGTGCTCCAGGGCGAACGCCCCCTGCCCCTTCACCCCTTCGCCGTCGTCCACCTCGACCCCGAGGTGGGTGGCGGCCAGGTCGCCCAGCCGGTAGCTGTCGGTGGACGAGTCGAGCAGGTAGGCGGCCACGGCCGTGTCCATGACCAGGCCGGTGAGGTCCACCCCCGAGGGGAGGAGCGACCGCATGATCTCCTTGGCGTCGTGGGCCACCACGCCCACGCCGCCCGGGCCGAAGGCCGTGGCCAGGGCCCCGGTGACCAGGGGATCGTCGAGGACCGCCCCGCCGTCCCCGGCACCATCGAGGACCACCACCCCGGCCGGCGGGGCCTCCGATCCGGCGTCCTCGGGGGTGAGGGCCAGCAACGCCAGGGGCGACCGACCGGGGTCGCCGGTCCACCGGGCCACCACGGCGACGTTGCCGGTGGCCGCCCGGGCCGCGGCCACCACCGCGGCCACGGCGTCGGCGGCCTCGACCGGCCCGGTGGGGACGGCGACGGCCGGCTCATCCAGCCACGACGGCACGACGGCGTCGCCTCCGGCCATCCCGGGTTCCGGATCGGCCCGGGAACCCGATCCGGCCGCGGGCGAGCCGAACGACCCGCTCCGCAGGAGGGCGGCGATCCTCGTCCACAACGTCCGCAGCTCGAGTCCCTCGAACACCCGCTGCGCGTCCGCCTCGACCCACCCGCCGAGCCGGAGGTCCTCCACCGCCACGTCGAGGGGGACGTCCCGGACCAGGGGGATGACCACGAGGTTCTGTCGCACGCGGTCCTCGTGGGCGGCCAGGTTCTCCCGCAGCTTGGGCGACAGGGCGTCGAGGTGGGCGTAGAGGGTGTCGAGGTCGCCGTACTCGTTGACCAGCTTGGCCGCGGTCTTCTCCCCCACCCCGGGCACGCCCGGCAGGTTGTCCGAGGGGTCGCCCCGCAGGGAGGCCAGCAGCGGGTAGTCGGGGGGCCGCACACCGGTGCGCTCCTCGATCCCCTGCTCGTCGTAGAGGGCGTAGTCGCTCACCCCCCGCCGGTTGTACAGGACCCGGATGTGGGGGTCCTCGACCAGCTGGTAGGAGTCGCGGTCCCCGGTGACCACGATGACGTCCTGGCCACGCTCACGGGCCTGGGTGGCCAGGGTGGCCAGGATGTCGTCGGCCTCGTACCCGGACGCCTCGATCACCGGGACGGCCAGGCTCTCCAGCACGGCGCGGATCATGTCGAATTGGGGCGGCAGGTCCGGCGGGGTCTCGGCCCGGCCGCCCTTGTAGTCCGCCACCAGGTCGTCGCGGAACGTCCCGCCCGGCAGGTCGAAGGCCACGGCGATGCCACTGGGGTGCTGGTCCCTCGTCAGGTTGTGGAGCATCGAGACGAACCCGTGGACGGCGTTGGTGACCACGCCGGCGCTGGTGGCCAGGTCCGGGGGCAGGGCGAAGTAGGCCCGGAAGGCCAGGGACATCCCGTCGAGGAGGAGGAGCGGGCCGTCCGGCGCCGTCGCGCCCGGGGTCGTGGCGTCGGTGGCCATGGTCTCCGCCGGCCCCGCTACGGGGTGAGCAGGCCCTCGAGCACCTGTCGGGCCACGTCGGCCATGCGGGTCCGGGTCCCCATGGCCGTCTTCTGGACGAAGCCGAAAGCGTCCGACTCGCTCAGCCCGTACCGTTCCATCAGCAGGTGCTTGGCCCCGTCCACCAGGCGCCGGGTCTCGATCTTGTCCTCGGCCACCTCGGTGTCGGGACCGCCGACGGCCCGGGCCACCTCGTCGTCGATGGCCCACTGCTGCTCGCACCGGGTGACCGCCTGGTCGATGGCCGGGACCAGCTCGGTGCGCTGGAAGGGCTTGACCAGGTAGGCCGACACGCCGGCCTCACGGGCCTCCTCGATCAGATTGCGCTGGCTGAACGCCGTGAGGACCAGGACGGCCACCCGCTCGTCGAGCTCGCCGATGGCCCGGGCCGCGGCCAGGCCGTCCATACCGGGCATCTTCACGTCCAGGATCACGACGTCGGGGCGGTGGGTACGTACCAGTTCGACAGCCTCGTCGCCGCGGCCGGTCTCACCGACCACGTCATACCCCTCGTCCTGGAGGATCTCCTTCAGGTCGAGGCGGATGATGGCCTCGTCCTCGGCGATGACCACGCGTCTACTCATCTTGTGCGCTCCTCTTGAGCCGGTACCCGACTCGTTCTTCGGTCACCCGCCCCGGTCGGGGCCTGGTGGGGCCCGACCGGTGTCGTCCCGGTCGGTCCGGGACGGGCCGCGGCTCGGCCCGGCTCAGCCCGGGTCGGCCACCAGACGGTCCAACAGCTCGTTCTGGCGATGTTCGAGTTCGCTGATCGTATCGACAAGTGAACGACGCTGACGCACCATGGCCTCGGCGTGCCGGTGAGCCTCGCTGTGCTCACGGACGTCACCTGGGGTTTCCGACACCAGGGCCCGGATCCGGGTGTCGTCGGCCATCTCGGCCACCACCGCCAGCTGCTCGTCGATCACGGCCAGGTCCTCCCTGGCCCGCACCAGGCGGGCATGGGTGTCGCTGAGGCGTCGCTCGACGGCGGAACGGGACATCGGGACAATGCTACGCGCCCGGTCGGGCAGTGGCCTCAGGGGGCCAGACGGGTGACCGACCGGGACAGCCGGTCGACGGTGGGACCGTCGGGGGCCGGTCCCATTCCCGGGCCCCGGTGGAGGGGTACCCGGAGGGGGCGACCCTCGAGGACGGGGTCGGGGACGAGGTCCTCGCCCAGAGCCACCGACGCCGGGGCCAGGTCACCGGGCAGTGAGAACCCGGGGAGGGCGGCGAGGACGGCGTTCACCGACCGGGCGTACCCGGATTCGTACATGCCCCCGATCCACAGGGGGATCCCCGCCGCGGCAGCGTCCCGGTGCACCTCGAGCGCCGCGGCCACCCCTCCGAGCCGGGACGGCTTCACGCAGACCACGCCGCAGGCCCCGAGTCCGATGGCCCGCCGGACGTCCGCCGGGGAGCCCACGGTCTCGTCCAGGCACACCGGGGTCGACGACCGACGGGCCAGTTCGGCATGGGTGGCCAGATCGGTCCGTCCGAAGGGTTGTTCGAGGCAGGCCAGGCCGAACCGGTCGAGGGAGACCAGGTGGTCGAGTTCGGCGGGGGTGTAGGCGCCGTTGGCGTCAGCCATGAGCACCAGCCCGGGGAACCGCCGGCGCACGGCCCCGACGGGCCCGACGTCGCGCCCAGGGCCGATCTTCAGCTTCACCCGTCCGTAGCCCGCGTCGACCAGGGCGGCCACCCGTCCCACCAGGTCGTCGTCGTCTTCCTCGAGACCGACCACGGCACCCACCGGGACGGACCCCGCGTCCACGCCGAGGAGGCCGGCGAACGAGCGTCCCGAAGCCCGCAGGTGGGCGTCGGCCACGGCCATCTCCAGAGCGGCCGTGGCCAGTGGCCACTCCGACCGGGTGGACCCGGGCTCGGTCACCGCGGACGGTCCCGGCAGGCCACCGCCCGCTCCTGACCGTTCGAGGAGCGCCGGGACCAGCGAGCCGACCAACGCCTGGGCCGCGGTGCCGGCGTCCTCGGAGTCGTAGGTCGTATCGGTCAGGGCTGCGCACTCCCCCCAACCCACCAGTTCGACCGGCCCCTCGGACCCATCGGCCGTCACCTCGAGGCGGACGAGGACGAGCGGCCGCTGCATGTGGGTACCGGCAGCGGTCCGGACCGGTCGGCGGAACGGCAACTCGACGGTGAGCACATCGGCCGCATCCAACCGCAGGCCCGGAGATCCGCTACCGCCGAGGTCCGACCAGGCCACCTCGACGTCGGTCGGCGCAGGCCTCAGCGGTTCGTCCACGGGTTGGAGCCTACGGTCCGCACCTCACGGTGACGGCCAGGATCTTCTGGGAACGTGATCCCCCGTGGTCCCCCGTCGGGGTCGGCCGTCGCCGGCCGTGGCCTTCCCCGGGGCACCGGGCACGCCGGCCCCGTTGGCGCCGCCGTCCCCACCGTCAGTCGAAGAGCGACCCGGTCGTCCCCGGTCCCGTCGGAGGCCGGGGGCCGTCGTCGGGCGGCCCGCCCGGCGGTGTCCGCCGTCGGTGGTGGGACATCGTGAGGTGGGTGGCCCGGTCGGTGCCGGGCCACTCGGGCGGCGGCCGGGGGTTGCGTACCGCCTCGTTGTCCTCGAA
>Ga0302267_10004956_pt1 | contig 14312 bp, 14 predicted proteins | sample III_Bog_E1_3_FD_194555 | JGI IMG/M metagenome (GOLD analysis project Ga0302267, IMG submission 194555) | Peat permafrost microbial communities from Stordalen Mire near Abisko, Sweden - III_Bog_E1_3 | ecosystem: Environmental > Terrestrial > Soil > Wetlands > Peat | place: Sweden: Abisko... | reverse complement strand
GCTCAGGAACGCTGCCTCAAACTGCGACGGCGGCAGCCACACGCCCTGGTCCAGCAGCGCCCGATGGAACCGCGCAAACGCCTTGGTATCCGACCGCGCCGCCTCCTCGTAGTTCCTCACCGGCCCCCCGGTGAAAAACCACGTCCACATCGATCCCACCCGGTTCAGCGTCAGTGCCACACCGGCCTTCCGCGCCTCAGCCTTCACGCCTTCAGCCACCGCCTTCGCCGTCGCATCCAGCCGCGCATACACCTCCGCCGCATGTTCCTGCAAATACCCCACCGTCGCAATCCCTGCCGCCATCGCCAGTGGATTCCCGCTCAGCGTTCCCGCTTGGTACACCGGCCCAAGCGGCGCAAGCATCTCCATGAACCGCCGCTTTCCGCCAAACACACCCACCGGCAACCCGCCGCCAACAATCTTGCCCAGGGTCACAAGGTCCGGGTCCAATCCATATAGCTCCACCGCCCCGCCCAGCGCCACGCGAAAGCCGGTCATAACCTCATCCACAATCAACAGCGCGCCTTCTCGCGCCGTCAGCGCCCGCAGCCCCGCCAGATATCCCTCTGCTGGCGCGATGCATCCCGCATTCCCCACTACCGCTTCCAGAATCACCGCTGCCACCGCTCCCTTGTGCGCCGCAAACGCCTGCTCAACCGCGCCCAGATCGTTGTAAGGAATCGCCAGAGTCAGGGCCGCAATCTCCTCCGGCACCCCCGCCGACCCCGGAATCCCAAACGTCGCCACTCCAGAGCCCGCCTTCACCAGCAGCCCGTCCGAGTGCCCGTGGTAGCAGCCCTCAAACTTGATGATGATCTTGCGATTCGTCGCCGCCCGCGCCAGCCGGATCGCCGACATCGTTGCCTCCGTACCCGAGCTCACAAACCGCATCATCTCCATTGCTGGATAGCACTGCGTCACCAGCTCCGCCAGGTCAGCCTCCGCTGCTGTCGATGCCCCAAAGCTCGCCGAACCCCGCGCCGCCCGCTCAATCGCCTCCACAGCCGGCCCAAACGCGTGACCCAGGATCATCGGTCCCCAAGACCCCACGTAGTCCACGTAGCGGTTCCCGTCCGCATCCGTCACCCAGGCTCCCTCGGCCCGCTCCACAAACCGCGGCTCTCCGCCCACGGCCCTGAACGCCCGTACCGGCGAATTCACACCGCCCGGAAAATACCGCGCTGCCCGCTCTTGAAGCTGCTTCGACTTGCTTGCCGCTCGTGCTGCAATCTTCTCGCTCATCGTGACGTAAGTATAGAATCTCGCCCGCTTCGTCCCATATGACGCTTGTCAACCTTGCAAAGGTTGACCCGACATTCAGCCGAACGCGCCGCAAGTTTTGTATCAGGGCACGACTTCAGTCGTGCCGATAGCCCCCGAAAAATGATTGGGCTTCAGCCCCTGCAAATCCCCTACGTTTGCATCGCTCCACCCCCAGCCCGCATCCTTTTGGGTAGTGACCCTCCCATCCCAACCCGCTTCGGCCGATCTTGCCTCCCAACTCGGCGACCGCCTCCTCGTCATCTACGACGGCTACTGCGGCCTCTGCAACGCCTCCGTCCAATGGCTCATCCGCCGCGATCGCCAGGACCGCCTCCGCTTCATCCCCTCCCACGCCCCCGCTGTCGCCTGCCTCCTCGCTGCCCACCCTCAACCCGCTGAGCCCTCCGGCGCTCCCGGCTCCGTCCTCGTCGTCCGCCAGCCCTTCTCCACCCACCCCGTGGTCCTCGTTCGCTCCCGAGCTGTCCTTGCTGCTCTTCGCGTGCTGCGCTTTCCCTGGCCAGCCATCTCCGTCCTCCTCAGCCTCGTTCCCGCCTTCCTTGCCGATCCCGTCTACCGCCTCGTTGCCCGCTGGCGCTATCGCATCTGGGGCCGCCTCGACGCCTGCCCCCTTCCCACGCCCGATCAGCAACGCCGTTTCATCGCCAGCACTGAGCCCCCCCAAAAATCCTGCTAGAATCGTGGTTTCCGGCTCACTTGGCCCCGGCCACTCCACTCGCAGAAGGCCTTCATCGTGCCCAATCCAGTTAAACCGCCCGCGCCAAAAACCAAACCCCTCACCTACGCCGACGCTGGCGTCGACATCTCCTCGGGGGACCGTACCAAGGAGCGCATCAAGTACCTGGCCCAGAAGACCTTCAACCGCAATGTCCTTGGCGGCATCGGCGGCTTCGGCGCTCTCTACCGCCTTGATCTCCAACGCTTCAAAAACCCCGTTCTCGTCAGCTCAGCCGACGGCGTCGGCACCAAGCTCAAAGTCGCCTTCGAGCTGGGCCTGCACACCACCGTCGGCGCCGACCTCGTCAACCATTGCGTCAATGACGTCGCCGTCCAGGGTGCCACGCCCCTCTTCTTCCTCGACTACTTCGCCAGCGGCCGCCTCGACCCTGAGGTCACTGAGAGCGTCATCACCGGCATGGCCGAGGCCTGCCGCGCCAACGCCGTCGCCCTCATCGGTGGCGAAACCGCCCAGATGCCCGGCTTCTACACCGACGGCGAGTACGATCTAGCCGGCTTCATCGTTGGCGCTGTCGACCGCGACAAGATGATCACCGGCGAAGGAATCAAGCCCGGCGACGTCCTCATCGGACTGCCCTCCACCGGCCTCCACACCAACGGCTACTCGCTCGCCCGCAAGCTCCTCTTTGAGGTCGCCGGCTACAAGCCCACCCAATACGTCACCGCCATCAAAGAGAAGGCGGGCACGGCCCTCATGAAAACCCACCGCAGCTATCTCCACGTCATCCAGAAGCTCTGCACCGCCGGAGTCACCGTTGGCATGGCCCACATCACCGGCGGCGGCATCACTGAGAACCTGCCCCGTGTCCTGCCCAAGAACTGCGCCGCGCAAATCGAGATCGGCTCATGGCCTTCGCTGCCCATCTTCGAACATCTGCGCACCCTCGGCCAGGTCTCTGAGCCCGAGATGCTGCGCACATTCAACATGGGTATCGGACTCATCGCCGCCATCCCGGCAGAAAAGTTCACCCGAGCCAAAAACCTCCTCGACCGCGCCGAAGAAAAGTTCTACGTCGTTGGGCGCGTAATCAAAGGCGATCACCACCGCGTGCAATACACTTGAGCCCCACACCGCCGGTCCTTCGAGCCGCGCTTGCCGGTTCGCTCACCCGCTGACTTGCTGACTCGCTCACTCGCTACCTCCCATGCCCGCTCACCAATCAGCTCCGCGCCCCGCCCGCCTCGGCATCCTCCTCTCCGGCCGCGGTTCCAACTTCCTCGCCATCGCGGACTCCATCCGCTCCGGCCGCCTCCCCGGCGTCGAAATCGCCATCGTCATCTCCAACGTCGCCGATGCTCCCGGCCTCGCCGCAGCCCGCGACCTCGGCCTTCCCACCGCCGCTCTCATCTCCAAAGGCCGCTCTCGCGAAGCCCACGACGCCGACCTGGTCGCATGCCTCCGCCAACATGCCGTCGACCTCGTCTGCCTCGCCGGCTACATGCGCCTGCTCTCGCCCGCATTCATCGCCGCCTTCCCAAATCGCATCCTCAACATCCACCCATCGCTCTTGCCCGCCTTCCCCGGCCTCGACGCCCAGCAGCAGGCCTTCGACTACGGCGTCAAAGTCGCCGGCTGCACCGTGCACTTCGTCGACGAACACCTCGACCACGGCGTCATCATCCTCCAGCGCTCCATCCCCGTTCTCGACTCCGACGACCCCCACTCCCTTGCCCAGCGCATCCTCGCCGAAGAGCACATCGCCTACACCGAGGCCATTGCACGCGTCGTCAGCGGGCAGCACGAAATCCGCGGCCGCCGCTACGTCCCCCGATAGGCCCCAGTCTGGGGTTTTGCGCCTGGGCTTCGCTGAAAAACCACTGTCATCCTGAGCAAAGTTTGGCGCGTACTTTGCGACAAACGCAGTCGAAGGATCTGCGGTTGTTCTTCGGAAACCAATCAACCAACTCTAGCCTCAGGCTTCCCAGGGAAACCCTGCACACGCCGCGCCCCGCCCCCTTGTCAAGCTCCGCCCGCGCCCTCCTGCCCTCAAACCCTTGATTTCATGCGTCCTCAACCTTCCCTCGCGATTGCACAGAATTCCCTGCAATTTCCCTACTCTTGTTGAGATACCCCCTCCAGACGACCGCTTCGCCGGGAACTAGCCCGCGGCGCGGGCCGCTCAACCAGCTTTGAAGGAGAATCTCAATGAACCTCATCTCGAACATCTGGATTCACCCACGCACCTCGGCCGCGGGCCTCCTCATCGCCGCCGTTACCATTGCCGGAGTCCTCACGCAACAGGGCATCACCCTCGGCTCTGCCGGTACGGGCACAGTCGTCTCTCTGGTCAGCGCCCTGGGCACCGCCCTTCTTGGCCTGCTTGCCAAGGACCCCGACCCCAGCCCAACCTCAAACAACACCGCCAAACTCGGCGCTCTCATGCTGTGCGCCGTCCTCGTTTCCGGCTCCATCCCGCTCGCCGGTTGCTCCGGAAAACAGGTCGCTCAGGATATCGTCAACTGGACCCCCGCCCTGCAAACCGCCGTCGCCGTCGTCGACTCCACCGCTTCTCTGCTCGCGCCAGCCGACGCACCCATCTTCCTGGCCGCTACCGCAAGCTTCGATGCAGCTACCAATCTGCTCGTCGCCCAGTGCAAAGCCTACCTCGCCAATCCCTCCGCCAGCCTGCTTGCCCAGTTGCAAAGCCAGATCGTCACCTTCCAGCAGCAGGTCAACGCCGCTCTCCTTCAGTCCGCGCGCATCGTCAACCCCAATAGCCAGACCCACGCCCTGGCCGCCATCAACGGCGTCGCCACCATCGTGAACGCTATCTTTGCCCTCGTCGAGTCCATCTCCAGCAAAGCCGCCGCGGCTCAAATGGCATCGCAGGCCAGCATCAAGATCTCTCAGGTGCAGCCCTATCTGGACCGGGACCAGGCAGCCCGGCTCGTTGCCGAGCACTACAGCGAGCCGGTCTTTCTCGCTCGCATTCAGCTTGCCCAGGCGCAATCCTCAGCAATTCGCTCCGGCTTCTAGGTCCTTGGAAAAACTCCCCCTGAGTCGGTGTTTTGAAAGGGCGCCGCTCATTGGCCAGGGCTTTAGCCCTGGCCTCAACCGAATGGTGGACTATATACGCGGTGACAGGTGAGCGCGTATCGTATTGATATATCGCGATGCATCGATGCTTGACAGATACCTTGACATGAATCAAGAATTCTGTTGACGACCGCGTCTACGACGGGGTTACATGGAATGGCACACAAAAGAGTTACGAAAGGCGTACCAAAGTGTGCAACAATCTTGCCTTTGACGCGCTCTAATAGGGAAGATGTGTCGATGGATCTAAACGTGCTGGCATTTCGTACAGTACACAGGGCGACAAAAAGTCGCCTACTGCGAAACGTAAACGATCAGCTTAGAAGGGCTTCGTTGGCGGACGCAAAAAGGCAGAATACCAACTGCCATGGAGCGACGTTCCCCCACAACGTCGAAAAAAATACGGTGCGCTGATCACGCATCTCGGAGGAAGGCGGCAAATATGGAATTTATGATTACCCACCCATCTTTGGACGAATATCACGCTCGTCTCGTCGCGATGGCTGAGAAGTACGGGTACGAGGGCGAGGACTGGATAAGTCTGAAGCAGAGCCAGCTGAGTCGGCAAGAATGGTTCGAATACTCTTTCATTGTTTCTACGGTCGGCGATCTGTTGATTCAACGAGAGTTTGATGATACATTCCAAGCACCAAGTCACGTTGGGCCGAACGATTGTACGTCTACTGAACCCGGGGCAAACCCGGGTTTAGTCTTTCTGGCAGGGGTGAATAGTGAATGCCGAGAAGTATGCGAAACTTATTGAAAAAGCTTTACTATCGTGCCCTTATATAGAGAACAGACCCCGCTTCCCTTCCGAAATTGAAATTCCCGAACTCGATCCAGACGCTCTTTATTGGCGAGATGAAATTGACATCCAGCAAAACCTCTGCCTAACTGTAATGGAGTCGGCCTTTTTCTACGATGATGAAATTGTCGAACGCGCATTTTCATATGACCTGCGCGAAAAAGGGACCAGCAGACTGATCTGGAGAATCGACAATCATTCCCGCCGGCAGCCAATCTCATCGCGTTGCCACGTGCATAATCTTCCGAATGATCCTCCTAATAGCAGGATTGAGTATTTCAAGAACTCTAGCGGGACGATATTCACCTATGCGATCCGCTGTATCAACAACCATTTTGAGGGTAAGCCTCAGGACTGGGAGGAGCCCCGGCAATGACAAGGCATCGCAAGGTTCAATACTTTGAAACTGAAGGCAGGGAAAACCTTCTTCTCGTGATTAAGAGCATTAAGGCCTTTCTCCGGCCTACCGAAAGCCAGGATGCTCTCTTACCCAAGAAGATCGTCTTCATGACGCGTGAGGGTGAAGGGCCGATGCTCGCTCACAGCCAATTGCAATCGGAGGAGCTGAAGATAATCGCCGTCACCTTCCCTCGGCATTACGCGGGGAAACATCCCGACGATTCGGTGTTCATGCCCGAAATCACAGAAAGGGTACGGAAATTCTTCGTCGCATTCGAAATCCCAATTATCACGAACCGGCTTCCGTTTGATGACATTGTTGGAGCTGAATCCCATAACCGTGAAATGGCTTTAATCCGTAATGCCCTGGCGGTTTTTGGGGGAAGTATTCCACTTGCTATACAAGCTGTCTTGCAGGCAACGGACGCCGGGTATGTCGATGTCGGGGAGCAGGTAATTGCCGCTACCGGCGATACGGCACTGTTGGTAACTGCATCAACGACGCGGCTGTTTCTAGCAAAGGACAGCCGCGGATTTTCCGTAAATGAGATTATCTGCAAGCCTCGGAAATTTGACATTACGATGAAGCCCATTGCTCCTCAGCTACCGGAACCACAGAAGCCGGTCGCTCAGATCGAAAGAGCAACCAGCGACATCGAAGGGAGCAAGGGATAGGCCACAAGGGAAGCAAAATCATGCCCAGCCAAACCCACTGCTCTTCAACGGCAGCGTCCTTATCCGCTTCCCTGTCGCCGCGAAAATCGCGTTCGTCACCGCCGGCAAAGTAGGCGGCAGCGTCGGTTCGCCCAGACCCGTCGGAGAGTAATCGGTCTTCAGCCAGTGGCATTCGATCTCCGGCACCTGCCGCATGCGCATCAGCGGATGGTTTTGGAAGTTCGACTGCACGATCCTTCCATCCACCAGCGTGATCTCCTGCGCCAGGTGGCCAAGCCCTTCCATAATGCCGCCCTGCACCAGGTTTTCCGCCGCCCCCGGGTTGATGATCTGGCTTCCAATATCGGTCACCGCCCACACCTTGTGTACGGTCACCTTGCCTGCCGAGTCCACGCTCACGTCCGCCACCTCGGCCACATAGCCCAGATGGCAGAACCACGCCGCAATCCCCATCCCGCGACCCGGCGTCTTCTTGCGGTTCGCCCACCCAGACTTCTCGGCCGCCATCTGAAGCACACCCTTGAACCGCTCCGGAATTAGAACTCCCGGCCCCGTCGGCTCATGATCGCCCACTGCGTCTTCGCCGTCCGATTTCCACGGCGCCTTCTTGTTGCTCAGTAGCTCAAGCTGAAACTCCAGCGGATCGCGTCCCGTCGCGTGAGCCATCTCATCCAGGAACGACTGCCCAACCCAGCAATACGCGTTGTCTCCGGGCGCGCGTAGCGCTCCAGTCCGCAGCATCAATGGCTGCGTCGAGGTGTAGAGCGCATACACCGGCGGAAACCCAGCCGGATATGCATCCCGTCCCATGCCACCGCCTGAGGCCGTGTGCTTCTCATCTCCAAACGTCGCAAAGTGCTGCCGCCACGCCGTCAGCTTGCCCTGCGCATCCAAGCCGCCCTTCAGGCTGAACGTTCCCCCCGGACGGAAAGGATCGTGCACAACGTCATCCTCGCGCGACCACAGCAGCTTCACCGGCGCATCCACGCGTTTTGCAATCCAAGCCGCCTCCACCAGCCAGTCGTTCTGCAACCGCCTGCCAAAGCTGCCGCCCGACCGCACCATGTGCGTCGTGATATCGCTCTGCTGAATGCCCAGCGTTTTCGCCACCAGTGCGCGTCCGTCGCCCGGCAGCGTGCTGGTCGACCACATCTCCAGCTTGCCGTCCTTCCAATGCGCTGTCGCGCCTTGAGGCTCCATCGTCACGTGTGCAATGAACGGGTACTCGTAAGTAGCCTCCACCACCTTCGCCGCGCTCTTCAGCGCCGCGTCTACGTCCCCATACTTGCGCACCGTCGTCGCCGGCGGAGCCTTCAACAGCTCCGCGGCCTTCGTCCTGAATCCCTCGCTGCTCTGCGTTGCCGCGGGCCCCAGGTCCCACTCCACCTTCAGTTGCTTCCGCGCCTGTTGTGCGTGCCACCAGCTATCCGCGACAATCGCGATCCCCGGCTCCATGCCCGGTTCCCACGGCGTAAAGGCGGCCGGAGTAATCCCGCCGTCAATCACCAGCACATACTTCACACCCGGCAGCGCTTTCACCGCATCCACATTCGCCGACTTCACCTTGCCCGCGAATACCGGAGCTTTTTCAATGCTCGCGTAAAGCATCCCCGGCAGTTGCACATCGATCCCAAAGAGCGGCTTGCCCGTCACAATTGCGTGCGCATCCACATTCGGCGCTGAGTGCCCGATGATGTGGTAGTCCTTCGGGTCTTTCAGCTTCACACTGCTGAGTGCAGGCGCGGGCAGTGCGGCAGCCTTCTCCGCAAGCTCGCCATAAGTAGCCGACTTGCCACTCCCCAAATGTTGCACCTTGCCCGGCGTCGTGCTGCACTCACCCTCCGGTACGCCCCATGTCTGCGCGGCAGCCGTAATCAGCAGTTGCCGTCCCGCTGCGCCCACCCGCCGCATCGGATCCCAACCAGTTGGCGTATTCGACGATCCCCCCGAATACTGCGGCCCATAAATCTTCTCGTTCAGCTCCGCCTGCTGTACGCGAACGTCCTTCCACTCCACGTCGAGTTCCTCGGCAATCAGCATGGGGAACATGTTGCGCATGCCCTGGCCAGACTCCGAGGCGCGCGCCATAATGGTCACCACGCTATCCGGACCAATGTGAATGAACGCCTGCGGCGTCAGTGGAGGTCCACCCGGTCCCTGCGCCTTTGCAAGCGGTGAAAGATGAAAATTCAGCGCGAGCCCGCCACCGGCGAGAGCGCTCAACTGAAGAAACGATCTGCGATCGAGTTGCATGATTCGAGCCTCCCTTCTACTTATTGGTGTATGAGCCGGCAGCAGAGTGAATCGCCTGCCTGATTCGCGTGTAAGTCCCGCAGCGGCAAAGGTTCCCGCTCATCGCCGCATCAATCTCCGCGTCGGTCGGATGCGGCGTATGCTCCAGCAGCGCCGCCGCCGCCATGATCTGTCCTGACTGGCAGTAGCCGCACTGCGGGACGTCCAACTCCTCCCACGCCAACTGCACTGGGTGCCGCTCGTCCGGCGAAAGCCCTTCAATCGTGGTTACCGCCTGGCTCCCTACCGAGCCCACGGTCGTCGTACACGAGCGCACCGCCTTGCCCCCGATCATTACCGTGCACGCCCCGCACAGCCCAATCCCGCACCCGTACTTGGTTCCCGAGTAATGCAATACGTCGCGCAGTACCCAAAGCAGCGGCGTATCCGGCTCAACATCCACCGTCATTGCCTTTTTGTTCACGTTGAGTGTCAGAGGCATTCGCGTCCCTCCCGGAGCAGCTAGAGATTCATCGAGCCAGAGCCTTTGGCCCGCCTTCTGGTCAGACCACTATTCTAGACGATCTGCACATTGGATGCTCAACCGGGCCGCCCAAGTTGCTGCTTAAAACAAAATCGATCCCACACCAAAAAGAATCGGGCACGAAGCCGCATTCCGCAGCCTCGCGCCCCGTTCATTTTCTCTATCGGCAGCCGTGTCTTTGCCTTACCGGCTGATCGTCACGTACCGCCGCCCTGCGTAAACCCTGTAGCCGCCACCTGCGGCAGCTACCACCTGCAATGGCCGAGGCCGTGCGAGCGCCGCGTCTGTCTCCGTGCTCACCGTCAACACGTCGTGCGCGCCCACGTCCGTCACCACCAGCTTGTCGCCATCGATGAACCCGATCCCATAAACGCCGGCTCCCAGCTTATGCCCGCCGAACTTGATCGCCTCTTCCGTGATGAAATAGGCCTGATACTTCGCCGCAATCCCAGTCGAATAACCGCTAGTGTCCACCAGTGTCGTCAGCAGGTAGCTGCCGTCGGCAAACTTTACGCCCCCCGAGTTCCTCAGTTGCGTCGTTGCCGACTGCCCCTTGTAGAACACGCTTGCGGGCATCAGCTTTTCCATGTCTGCCTGCTTCAGCACCGTGTCCTTGGCCTGCGCATTCGCGCCCACTGGAAACCCGATCATTGCCACCGTCATCATCACCGCGGCAGCCATCGTCACCGCCGCCATCTTCAAAATTGCCCTGAAACGCATAACCCTGTTCCTCCCGTTTGTTGGCCTGTTGATGGCCTATAGCTGTTGCGTACCGGAGTATATCCCAATCCCCATTACCCCGGCCCCCGTCTGATGGTTGACTGACGCTCGACCCCGGCTCAAGCCCGATACAAGTCCACGTACTCGCTCACCGCCATCCCCTCCAGCCGCCCCCGATCCAGTGACGCCTCCAGAATCCTCTCCTGCTGCTCCTCCGCAAACCGCCTCTTCAGGTTCGTCCTGAACTTCTCCACCAGCAGCGGCAACCCCTCCGCCCTCCGCCGCCGATGCCCAATCGGAAATTCTACCGTCCGCTCCAGTTCCGACCCGTCCTCCAGCACAAGCCGCAGCGAGTTCGCAATCGACCGCATCGCCGGGTCGTGATAATCCTGCGTAAACTGCGGCACCTCGCTGCACTCCGTAATATCTCTCAGCCCATCGATCCGCTTGCCCCACTTGGGGTCCAGCGCCAGCGCATCCTCATAGTCCGCCGCAGTCAGTCGCCCAAACAGCAGCGGCACCGCAATCATGTACTGTACGCAATGGTCCCTATCCGCCGGATTCGCCAGCGGCCCCTTCTTGTCGATGATCCTCAGGCACGCCTCATGTGTCCGCAGTTCAATCTTCTTGATCGCCGAAGCATTCAGTCCCCTCGCCGCCAGCTCTTTGTTCAGCGCCACCGCCGCTTCCACAGCCGTCTGCGCATGAAACTCCGCCGGGTAGCTCACCTTGAACAGCACGTTCTCCATCACGTATTCGCCATACGGCCTCTGAAACCGGAACTCCTGCCCCCGAAACGACACATCGTAGAATCCCCACACCTTTGCGCTCAACGCCGACGGGTATCCCATCTCCCCCGCCTTCGCCATCAGCGCCAGCCGCACCGCCCGGCTCGTCGCATCGCCCGCCGCCCAGCTCTTCCGGCTCCCCGTGTTTGGCGCGTGCCTGTAGGTCCTCAAACTCTGCCCATCCACCCACGCCAGGCTCAGCGCATTGATCGTCTGCTCCCGCGTCAGCCCCAGCAGCCAGCTCACCACCGCCGTCGATGCCACCTTCACCAGCACCACATGGTCCAGCCCCACCTTGTTAAACGAGTTCTCCAGCGCCAGGCACCCCTGAATCTCGTGCGCCTTGATCATCGCCTCCAGCACCCGCCGCATCGTTAGCGGCTCTCGCCCCTCGGCCACCGCCACCCGGCTCAACCAGTCCGCCACCGCCAATATCCCGCCCAAATTGTCCGAAGGGTGCCCCCACTCCGCCGCCAGCCAAGTGTCGTTAAAGTCCAGCCACCGTATCATCGCCCCAATGTTGAACGCCGCCTGCACCGGATCGAGTTCATAGCTCGTCCCCGGAACCCGCGCTCCATTGGGCACCACCGTCCCCGGCACAATCGGCCCCAGCAGTTTCGTGCACGCCGGATACTCCAGCGCCTCCAGCCCGCACCCCAGCGTATCCATCAGGCAGTGCTGCGCCGTCTTCAGCGCCAGCTCGCTCTTTACCTCGTACCCCAGCGCGTACTCTGCGATATCTACCAGCACCTTATCCGGCGCCGGCCTCTCATTGCTGATGTGCGTCGACAATCAAAATCTCCGTTCCAAGATATGGCTCGATCTTACCTTGCGTCGCAGCCAAGTCCGGATTGAAACGTGTAATCGTCCGCATCGAGAACGTTTGCGACCGAGATTGTATAAACGCCTCCGCAATGGGCCAGCCAATCGTCATAGGGGTTTTCGGTCACAGACGGGCAGGTCACCATCACCCCACCTACATATGTGAGCTCTGGACAGGTCAGCCAAGCGATTAGTACAATCAACGCCTCAAATGGAACGAAGGCTCAACAATCCCATTAACTTCACAAAGGAGCATACTAGTGAGCGCCCTAGGTTGCGTGAGATGTATGACATTCTTTCTGCTTGTTTTGGCAGTCGGCGCTAAGAACCCAAACGCTGTCAAAGGATACAAACTAGCTATGACAAAGGCGGATAGTGAGACCGCTGTTCGTTTCTTTTACTTTCCCGGCAAGTTTATTGATCCACTTATCTTTCGAAGCGTCGGTTCCGATGATCCTCGAATGAATACCGTTGCTTTAGGGGGACCTGGTCGGCAGGTTTACGTATCTGTGTCCGAAATGGACCGCTTGATCAACGCATTGTCTTCGTCGCCACTCGATTGGCAGAATTCCCGACAAAAAAAGCCATTCATTGAAGCTACTGAGATTATTCCGCAGACATTAAACTTGTCCGTCGATGTTTTGTTTTCTAAAGGCAGCGCAGCTTCAGGAATCGATCCAAAGAATATATGCGATGTCCTCCCCCCGATGGATTCCGCATTTACATCCGATCACGCCCGCTGGGAGTTTCAGATGTTTCGGATAAATTATGGTTGCCCGGTTCCGAAGGGATTGAATCCGAAGGCATACTCTTATAACTTCCGCGAAATGCACAACTGAAGTAATCTTTGGCTTGGCCGGGTGCCCCATCCTAAACGCGTTCTTTGCGTTTAGGGTGGGAGACCATGAACCTCGACCGCCCATCCCAACCAAACCAAAATGATCGGGTGCCCCAGGTCTCGCATTTGAGACCTGGGATCCTAGAGATCACGCCAACTGACCTGCCAACCCGCTGACTCGCCAACTTGCTGACCCGCTGACCCGCTACCCTCTCTCCCCGATCCCAACGAAGAGAAGATTCTCCGGCCCCGTATAATTCGCGCTCGGCCGAATAATCTTTCCATCCTGCCGCTGCTCAATCACGTGTGCGCTCCACCCCGCCGTCCGAGCAATCACAAACAACGGCGTAAACATCTCGATCGGAATCCCCATCTCTTCATACGCCACCGCGCTGAACCAATCCAGATTCGGAAACATCCGCTTCGTCTCCATCATCACGCTTTCAATCCGCTCCGCCACATCGAAAAGCCGCGTGTCCCCACCAGCCTCCGCCAGCTCCCGCGCCACGCCCTTCACAATCTCGCTCCGCGGATCGCTGATCGAATACACCGGATGCCCAAACCCAATAATCACTTCCTTCGCCGCCACCCGCGCGCGAATATCCGCCTCCGCCTCATCCGGCGTCGCATACCGCCGCTGAATCTCCAGCGCCACCTCGTTCGCGCCCCCATGCTTCGGCCCCTTCAGCGCCCCAATCGCCCCCGTAATCGCCGAGTACATGTCCGACCCCGTCCCCGCAATCACCCGCGCCGTAAACGTCGACGCATTAAACTCGTGCTCCGCATAGAGAATCAGCGAAGTCTGCATCGCCCGCGTCCACAGTTCGCTCGGCGTCTCCCCATGCAGCAGCTCCAGAAAATGCCCCGCAATCGAATCCGGCGAGCTCGCAGCCTGGCCCTCCACCTCAATCCGCTTCCCGCTCCGCGCATAATGCAACCAGTAGCACAGCATCGACACCTGACACGCCAGCAATCGGTCCGCAATCGCCCGCGCCCCTTCGTCATCATGCCTCAGCGCCTCAGGCTCCAGGCACCCCAGGACCGAAACACCCGTCCGTAGCACGTCCATCGCATGCGTAGTCGCCGGCAACAGCTCCAGCGCCTGCTTCACCGCCGCGGGCAGCCCGCGCAAGCCCTTCAGCTTCGCCTTGTAGGCCGCAAGCTCCGCCCGGTTCGGCAGCTTCCCATGCACCAGCAGGTGCGCAACCTCTTCAAACTCGCAGTGCGCCGCCAGGTCCTTGATGTCATATCCGCGATAGTGCAGATCATTGCCCGTGTGCCCCACCGTGCACAAGGCAGTATTCCCCGCCGGCGTCCCGCTCAGCGCCACAGACTTCTTCGGTTTAAACGCAGGCGTTTCGCTCATAAACTCCTCGAATCCAGAAGGTAAATGTAGCGCCGGTCTCCAGACCGGCTGTCGTGCGGGCGTCCTC
>Ga0302267_10004953_pt1 | contig 14319 bp, 6 predicted proteins | sample III_Bog_E1_3_FD_194555 | JGI IMG/M metagenome (GOLD analysis project Ga0302267, IMG submission 194555) | Peat permafrost microbial communities from Stordalen Mire near Abisko, Sweden - III_Bog_E1_3 | ecosystem: Environmental > Terrestrial > Soil > Wetlands > Peat | place: Sweden: Abisko... | reverse complement strand
CCGAATTCAGAGCGGCGGCGTCCGCCTGTAGTTTGCGGGTAGACTGGAAGCACACCCATCTTTTTTCTCAGCTGCAACTTTCTCAACGGCAACGAAAGGAACGTGCGGATGTTCGTCGATCCAATCCGGGACCAGTTCGCAGTGCTGGAGTCGGAGATCGCCGCCGGTCCCATCTTTCCTGAGGTGACGGCAGAGGAGATTCGCGCGTGGCTGCAATCGCGCTACGACTTTCAGCAGCCCATGCCGCTGGAAGACGTCGTCGCCGACGTGGAGGCGATGCTGAAGAAGTGGCAGGTGCAGGTGACCCACCCGCGCTACTTCGGTCTATTCAACCCCGGCGTAACGCTGGCCTCCGTGCTTGCCGATACGCTGGTGGCCATGTACAACCCGCAGTTGGCGAACTGGCGCACCTCGCCCGCGGGCAACGAGATTGAGCGGCACACGCTGGCGTGGCTGGCGGCCCGATTCGGCCTGCCGGAGAGTTCCATCGCAACCTTTACCAGCGGCGGCATGGAGGCGAATCTGTCCGCCGTTGTGGTTGCCCTGACCCACGCATACCCCGGCTATGGAGAATCCGGCCTGCGCAGTCTGCCCGGCGAACCAGCCATCTACCTGACGGAGGAGGCGCACTTCGGCTTCAACAAGATTGCGCACATGACCGGGCTGGGCCGCCGCAACCTGCGGCTGATCGGCACGGATCGCCAGCTCAAGATGAACGTGGAGGAGCTGCGCAGTGCGGTGGCGCAGGATCGGGCCGCGGGGCTGCTGCCGTTTATGGTGGTGGGCAACGCGGGTACCACGGCGGCCGGCGCTATCGATCCGCTGCCGGAGCTTGGGCGCTTTTGCCGGGAGAACGGCCTCTGGTTCCACATCGATGCGGCCTGGGGCGGCGCGGCCGTTGTCTCTCCCACGCTGCGGCATCACCTGGCGGGCACGGAGCTGGCGGACTCCATCACGTGCGACGCGCACAAGTGGCTCTCCGTGCCCATGGGCTGCGGAATGTTCTTCTGCCGTCATCGCCACAGCGTGGCGCAGGCGTTCCGTGCGGAGGTCTCCTACATGCCGCCCAAGCCGGCTGCGCATGGCGACGCTGCCGCGACGTTCGATCCTTTCACCACGTCGGCGCAGTGGTCGCGGCGGTTCATCGGACTGAAGCTGTTTATGGCGCTGGCCCAGCAGGGCGAGTCCGGGTATGTTGCCATGATCGACCACCAGGCGCGCATGGGGCAGGTGCTGCGCGAACGGCTCATCGCCGGCGGCTGGCGCATTGTGAATGCAACGCCGCTGCCGCTGGTGTGTTTCACGCGCGAAGGGCTTACGCCGGCGGTGCTGCTAGCAGCGCTGCGCGAGCGGCAGATCGCCTGGATGTCGGAGGCGAAGCTCCACGGCGTTCCCGTGGTACGGGCGTGCATTACCAACTTCAGAACCACAGAGGCAGAGATTGAGTGGGTGGTGAGCCAGATGAACAGCCTGGTCCCTGCGGAGAGCCGAGTGCAGGACAGAACGGGCGCCGCCACTACAGGCGAACTACAAACCGCACTCGGAACAAGGACGGGGCCATGAAGCGCGAGACGATTGCAATCCACGGAGGCTACGAGCCCGACCCGGTCACACGGTCTGTGGCCGTGCCCATCTATCAGACCGTCTCGCATGCCTTCGACAGTGCCGACCATGCGGCCGCGCTCTTCAATCTGGAGGAGGAGGGATATCGTTACGCGCGCATCCAGAACCCCACGGTCGCCGTGCTGGAGCGGCGAGTGGCGGCGCTGGAGGGCGGACTGGAGGCAATGTGCGTCAGCAGCGGCCAGGCGGCCGTAAGCTATGCGCTGCTCAACGTTGCGCAGATGGGCCGCAACATCGTCTCCGTCCCGCAGCTCTACGGCACCACGCATACCCTGCTGGCACACGTTCTGCCCAGCCAGGGCATTGCCGTCCGCTTTGCGGAGAGCGACCAGCCCGACGCCATGGCCCGGTTGATCGACGAGAACACCCGCGCCGTCTACTGCGAGAGCGTGGGCAATCCGGCGGGCAACATCTGCGACCTGGAAGCGCTGGCGCGCGTGGCCCACGATCACGGATTGCCGCTGATCGTGGATAACACCGTGGCGTCTCCCATCCTGCTGCGGCCGATCGAGCATGGGGCGGACATCGTGCTCCACTCGCTGACCAAGTTTCTTGGCGGACATGGCACCACCATGGGCGGAGCCATCGTCGATAGCGGGCGCTTCGACTGGAAGGCGCACGCATCCCTGTTCCCCATGTTCAACCAGCCGGACGTTTCCTATCATGACCTGGTCTACACGGAGCGCTTTGGCCGCACGGCCTTCGTCGCCCGTTGCCGCAGCGTGTATCTGCGGTCCACGGGCGCGGTGCTGTCGCCGCTCAGCGCCTTCCTGCTGTTGCAGGGAGTGGAGACGGTGGCGCTGCGAGTGGAGCGCCATGTGGAGAACGGCAGGAAGGTCGCCGAGTTCCTGCGCGCTCATCCCGCGGTGGAGTGGGTCCGCTATGCCGGGTTCGAGGAGAGTCCCTACTTTCCGCTGGCGCAAAAGTATCTGGGCGGCAAAGCCTGCTCGCTGATGACACTGGGGATCAAAGGAGGGTTTCCGGCGGCGGTCCGGTTCCACGACTCCCTGCAGTTGGTAACGCGGCTGGTGAACCTGGGCGACGCCAAGAGCCTGGCCTGCCATCCGGCTTCCACCACGCATCGGCAGATGTCTCCCGCACAGCAGCAGCGCGCTGGAGTGTCGCCGGAGATGATCCGGCTGAGCATCGGAATCGAACACATCGACGACATTGTCGATGACCTGAGCCAGGCGCTGTCCGTGGCCACAGCCGCGAACCAGCCATAGACGACCAGTCCATAACGTTCTCGGAGAGGAGATGCCGATGCCCGTTCTAGACTCCAGCCGCGGTCGCGTCCGCGAGACAGCCATGGACCGGCGCGGCAATTCCGGTCAGCCGATTACGATTGGACTCGTCAACAATATGCCGGAAGCGGCCTTCAAGGCGACCCAGCGCCAGTTCTTCTCGCTGCTCAATGCGGCCTCCGGCGACATCCCGGTGCGGCTGCTGCTGTATGCGCTGCCAGGACTGGCGCGAACTGAACACAGCGGACACAGCAAATACCTGAGCGTGGAGACACTGTGGGACCAGCGCCTCGATGGCCTGATCGTTACCGGACGGGAGCCGGTGACGCCGGACCTGAGAGACGAATCCTACTGGGACAGCTTTGTGCAGGTGCTGGAGTGGGCGCAGCACAACACCATCTCCACGGTGTGGTCGTGCCTGGCGGCGCACGCGGCAGTGCTGCATATGGATGGCATCCCCCGCAAGAAGAGCGACACCAAGCATTGCGGCATATTCGATTGCGTCCCCGAGCCCGGGCACTGGCTGGCGGAAGGCGCTCCGCCGCGCTTCCAGGTTGCGCACTCCCGCTGGAACAGCGTCGCCGAAGCGGACCTGGCGGCGTGCGGGTATCAGGTGGTCACGCGCACCCGCGAGGCGCAGGTGGATACCTTCCTGAAGCAGGGATCGAGCCTGTTCGTATTCTTCCAGGGACATCCGGAGTACGAATCGGACACGCTGCTGCGCGAGTATCGCAGAGATGTGGAGCGCTACCTGAACCATCAGTCCGACGCCTATCCCTCCACGCCGCACAACTACTTCGACGATGCCACGGAGCGCGGGTTGGACGAACTGCGCCAGCAGGCCGTCGTCTTCCGCGACAAATATCTGCTGGCCGACCTGGCCACCGCACTGGCCCGTTGCAAGCTGCAGAGCACATGGGACTCGACGGCAACGGTTGTGTACAGGAATTGGCTGGACTTTATCTACGCGCGCAAGCACCAGAACACGAGTGGGGCGCGCCTGATCTCGCAGTAGCTTGTATCCGCCGCATTGTTTTTAACGCTTGTCGTTTTTAACGCTTGTCATTCTGAGCCGAAGGCGAAGAATCCCCACATTTCGTCCTCGCCCAAACTCAATGCCAGTTGCAATGATGCTGACAACTTTAGACTCAGGACAGTAGCTCGTACCCGCAGTAGCTCGTACCAGGAGTAGCATTCGATGGCCTCTACCGTTTCTCTGCCGAATCATGTGGACGTGGCTCTACCCGAACTCAAGCTCCTGATCGGCAACCGCTGGGTTGCCGCTGAGTCGGGCCGCACCTTTGCCACCATCAACCCGTCCACCGGCGAAGCGATCTGCCAGGTCGCCGAAGCCGATGCGGTGGATGTGGACGCCGCTGTGCACGCGGCCCGCGAGGCCTTCGAGCATGGCCCTTGGCGAACCATGAATGCCTCCGCACGCGGACGCCTGCTGTACCGCCTCGCCGATCTGATCGAGGCCAACGCTGAGGGCCTGGCCCAACTGGAGGCGCTCGACAATGGAAAGCCTGTCTCTGTCGCCCGCGCGGTGGATGTTGCCAAGGCCGTCGCCTGCTATCGCTACTTTGCCGGCTGGGCCGATAAGGTGCATGGCAAGACCATTCCCATCGACGGCGACTTCCTCTGCTATACGCGGCACGAGCCCATCGGCGTGGTTGGACAGATTATTCCGTGGAACTTCCCTATGCTGATGATGGCGTGGAAGCTCGCGCCGGCGCTGGCCACCGGCAATACCGTGGTGTTGAAGCCGGCGGAGCAGACACCGCTCTCCGCGTTGCGGATCGGGGAGCTGATCCTGGAAGCCGGCTTCCCTGCCGGCGTCGTCAACATTCTGCCAGGGTTTGGCCCCACGGCCGGCGCCGCGCTGGCCAGCCACATGGACGTGGACAAGGTCGCTTTCACCGGATCGACCGAGGTGGGCCACCTGATTATGGAAGCGGCGGCCAGGTCCAACCTGAAGCCGGTCACACTCGAGCTCGGCGGCAAGAGTCCGAACATCGTCTTTGAGGACGCGGACCTGGACGAAGCGGTCGAAGGCGCGCACATGGGCCTGTTTGCCAATCAGGGCCAGTCCTGCTGCGCGGGATCGCGCGTCTTTGTGGAGCGCTCCATCTACGACGCGTTCGTCGAAAAGAGTGTCGCCCGCGCGCGCGGCAGGGTCGTCGGCGATCCCTTCGACCCCCGCACCGAACTCGGTCCGCTGGTGGACCAGTCGCAGTTCGACAAGGTGATGGGCTACATCGAGTCCGGCCGCAGCGATGGCGCGACCCTTGCCTGCGGCGGCGACCGCATCGGCGACCGCGGATATTTTCTTCGGCCCACCGTCTTCGCCGACGTTCGCGATGAGATGAAGATTGCCCGCGAGGAGATCTTCGGCCCGGTGATGAGCATCCTTCCGTTCCATGGCGTGGACGAGGCCGTGAACCGCGCCAACGGCACCCCGTTCGGACTGGCCGCAGCGGTGTGGACACGCGACATCAAGAAGGCGCTCGCCGTCTCCAATGGTGTGCGCGCCGGCACCGTGTGGATAAATTGCTATAACGTGCTGGATACACGGGCTCCATTCGGAGGCTTCAAGCAATCCGGGATTGGGCGCGAACTGGGCGAGTACGGACTGCAGCAATACACGCAGGTCAAGTCTGTGATCGCCAGGCTTTGATGCCGCAGGCCTCGTCCGGCTAGAGCAAATTTCCTGATGTTGTGCAGACCTTCGATATGTCGGGCCTTCAGCCCTCGGCGTTTCGGGGGTCACCAACCTAGGCCTACGGCCTAGGCTGGTATGTGTCGGGCCTTCGGCCCTGTGAAGACAATCTGCACATCCATGGGAAATCTGCTCTATGCCTGCGCGGCCTGCAGGCATGCGGTGCGATAGCGTTCCAGCACCTCTGGCGCGAAGCCTTCCGGCGCAGCGGCTTTGCGCCAGCCCGCGGGGTCCACGAATCGACCCGAGTCAAACTTCCAGGTGTTGCGGCCATGGCGCAGATACAGGAAGACGCCCGCGTCGTCCAGCCGCAGCAGCCGCTTTTTGCGTTGGGTGCATTGCCGCACCAGCGCGGCGTCCTCGGCCAGGTTGACCTCTGGATAGCGCACGCCCTGGAGCCAAAGCTCCTTGCGGAACATCAGCGTGCCGCCGTGGATGTCGCCCACGAACATGCGCCGGTGCAGCTCGCGGCTGATGGTCCAGAAGAGGGCTGCGGGCATCTCCAGCACATGGCTGCTCACCAGGCCGTTCAGGTCGCATTGCCCGCGGTTCAGCGACTCCGCCTGGTAGGCGAGCCGCCCCGGCCCGTACCAGTCGTCGTCGTCCCAGTGGGCGATCAACTCTCCACGCGCCGCTTCGCACGCCATGTTGCGCTTGGCGCCAATGGTCGCTCGCTTAGTCATGCGGATGTAGCGAACGCCGGGGACATCCTGCAACACATCGCCCACCGCATCGGCGCCGTCGTCGATCACCACCAGCTCCCGGTTGGGATAGGTCTGCGCCAGGAAGCTGTCCAGCGCCAGCGAGAGGAACGCGCGCCGGTTGTGCGTGGGCATGATGCAGGAGATGAGCGGCATCGCGGCGTCGCTGGCAGGCGCAGCAGACATCACGGCGTCCACGCGCTCCACCGGCACGGGAGTCCAGTACGGTCCTGCGGTCACCTTGGGGCAGGTGTTGGAGGCGTGGATGGTGCAGACCGTCAGCGAGAGGTCGTGCATGTCCAGCCGCTGGGCCACGGGGACGCGCGCAATAAAGCGCACGTCTTCGCCCACCTGGATCGCGTCGAAGCGGATGCGTTCCCAGGCCTCGCGCGTGTAGATCATGGCGCCCATCCAGGCATGGCCCGGACCAAGATAGGCGTAGCGATGCGCCTGCGGAGGTTCGCTGTTGCGGTAGTAGAGCGTCGTGGTGCCGCCCACCTGCCAGTTGCCTGCCAGCATGGCCTGCACCTGGCGGCGGATGCGGTTGGGCGCGTGCCAGTCATCGTCGTCCCAGTGGGCAATCAGGCGGCCGCGCGCCTGTTCGCAGGCGTAGTTGCGCTTGGCTCCGGTGTTCTGCTTCTGCTCCAGCCGGAAGTAGCGGATGCGCGGATCGTCCGGCAGCAGGTCGTCGATCGGGTCCGCTCCATCGTCCACTACGATCAGCTCCAGGCGGGCGTAGTCCTGCGCCAGGAAGTGCGCAATCGCCGCGGGCACAAAGACGCGGCGGTCGCAGGTGGGCATAATGCAGCTCACCAGCGGGGCGTCCTCCGCGGCGGCGGCGGCAGCCGGCTGGCGGACGATAGAGGCCAACGCCGGGGCAGGATTGGCCGCGCCGGGCAGGATCGTCAGCGCGATCAGGGTGGGCGGCGCAAAGTTGGTGCAGGCGTCTCCGCGGCAGTGGGGGCGGTAGTCGGACTTGAGTCCGCGCAGTCGCAGACCGCAGAACTTGTCCTGGTAGCGCTGCTTGCTCTGTTCCAGCAGCAGGCTCGCGTCCGGCTCCGGCGGGGCGGCGGCGCGATGCACGTACGCGCCGCATGTCCATACGCCCAGGAACCCGGCGCGGAAGGCGCGTATGTTGTAGTCCATCTCCCAGCACGGTCCGGCTGCGTAGCCCTCGTCGGCCAATCCAATCGCGTCCACCACTGCGCGGCGCACGGCGTAGCAGAAGTCGCTGAGGCTATGCAGCGGGTTCAGGCTGCGACAGGCTGTGCCGAAGCGCCGCTCGACGGAACGCGCCGCGGTTGCGGGGCTGCTCTCGCCGTCGGCGGCAGCGCGCAAGACGCCCTGTTCGTTCCAACTGTGGTTGGTGGAAGGGCCGGTCAACCCGCAGCGCGGGATGCGGGAGAACGTGGCGAGCAGCCGTTCCAGCCAGCCGGGTGTGGCCACGGCGCCGCTCTCCAGCAGGATGTACACGTCGGCTGGCCCGCTGCCGATGAGGCGATTGAAGCAGCCGGCATTGCCATGTGACTCCGGCGGGGCCAGCACCTGCACGCCGGTGAGGCTGGCGAGCGATTGCGCGGTCGCGTCGTCCGCATGGTCTGGGGAGTCCGGGTTGTCCGGGATCAGGACGATGCGCGCAGACGGGGCCGTGGTGCGCAGGCTCTCCAGCGTCTGCGCCACGCGCTCCGGCTGCTGCCGCACCGGGATTCCAATCACGATGTTCTTCACCATGCCGACCCTCCGTCTGCTCTATCCCTTCGCTGCTGCCGGAGGAATTCGTTCCGTCAGGAGCTTCACCTGGGTAGACAGCTCGTCCATCGTCGTGAGCTTGGTCTGCATCTCCTGCGTGGCGGTGTTCAGCGTGGCGATCTGCTGGTCGCGGACGGCCAGCTCCTGTGCCTGCGTGGTCTGCATGGTTGTAATCTGCGTTTGCAGCGTGGACACCAGGCCCTGCAGCGCCTTCACGTCGGTCAGCGCCGGGACCTGGAGCTGCTCGTCGGCGGTCAGGCGGGTCTGGAGTTGCGCGTCGGATGCAGTCACCGTGCCAAGCTGCGTCTGCACGGCAGCCTGGTTGGTTGCGACCGTTGTGCTCAGGCTGTCGACCACGGGCGGGGTCGGGATGTAGTAGCGGACCTGCTGGTTGGAGTCGACCACCAGCGTGACCGACGAGTTGGCAGGAACGGACGCGGGAGCCGTGCTGTAGGCGGAGAAGTTGTTCACCAGCGCGGCGGGGTCGTAGGCCTGGGTGTACGCGACCTTCACGTTCGCCTGTGCCAGTGCAGCCTGCGCGTCTGCAATGGACATGCCGTTCACCTGCTTGATCTGGGACGTCGCGACCGCGGTGTTCGGCTTGATCGCCGCGTTGAAGGCATCCACGGCGAACTGCCCTACCGGCGTGGCCTGCTGCTTCGCCATGGTCGTAAAGTCCGTGTAGGAGTAGCCGGATACCTTGGTGTATGCCGCGCGCATGGACTCTCCAGTGGTGCCAACGAACATGCCAGTCACCGCCCCGGCATCGGTTTGCGGCGGTGCCGGCGGATTGTTGAGCTTGGGGAAGACGAAGCAGCAGAGCTTCTCGAAGAGAATCTTTACCAGCGGGACTACCGGCAGCAGCGAGAGCCAATAGCCCATGGTGGGGAAGGTCTTCACAATCTGGCGCTTCTCCAGGTTGCAGATCTTTTCCACCGCGCCGTTCTTCACCGTGATACACGCGAGCGCCACGCCGCGGCCCTCCTCCGACTCGTCGTCACAAGTGGGGCATGCCGGCAGCAGCAGGTTGCAGAAGCAGTCTTTCAGATTTTGCAGCACGGCCATGGCCAGGTCGGCAAAGGCCTGGTTCGCGCTCTGCCGGTAGGTCTCCAGATCGGCATAGTCGGTGAACGCCGCCATGTCCGCCGGAATGGTGGAGATCGTGTTGCTGGTACTGTTCAACACGTACAGGTTGGGCGCGTTGTCCGCGAACGCGAGCGACGTCGGATGCACCTCGACCGGCGCATAGCGGGAGAGCGTGAGGATTTCGCCAGCCACTGTCAGCTTTGCCAGCCGGCAACTGTCCTCCAGACTCACAATCACATCCTTATTGGCTGTGGGCAGGGAGGCACGCGCCAGCCGGATGGTGGTGTTCTCGCCCAGATCCACGGTCTTGGTGGCGAGCTCTGTGCCCTTGCCCTCTCCTTGCAGCACGTTGTTGAACCACAGCAGCTCTTTGTTCGACGTGGTGGGATTGAGTGCGCTCACCACGAATTGAACGGGGACGTTTCCATCCCCAAAGCTGACCACCAGATCGTCCGTCAGATCGCCGAGCGGGCCGTCCAGCGGGTAGCGGGCATACGGGCTCTCGTTGGCGGGCGCAGTCCGATAGCACAGCACCTCGTCGAAGCCGCCGCCGGCGGCATTGCCGCTGTTGGCGGTCGCGAAGAGATAGTCTCCCCAACTGACCAGGTGGCCAAAGCAGGCGAACTGCGCGAACTGGGTCACCGTAATGGGATTCGCGCCGAAGGCGTTGATCTGGAAGATTCCCTGGGCCCGCACGGCGGCAAAGATGACGGGCTGGGTGTTGCGGTCCGCCAGCGCCAGCGTGACGAATGGGAGCGCGCCCAGGCTGTGGTTGGCGGTCCACGCGATTCCAGCCCCGGTGCGGGTGCCACGGGCGAAGAGAGAATCGGCGTTGCCGGGGGCAGTCGCAATCGCAAAGATCTCGTCCTCGGTGGAGATGGCGACATCCTGCACCACCCATCCGGTGGCATCGCCTGTGATCGGCATGGAGACGACAGCCGCCAGCAGCCGGGTCTGGAGATCGAACACCTGGATGTCCGCGTTGACGCCCACAGCGCATGCGAACTTTCCATCCGGCGATACGCGCAGGCGGGTCTTCAGGCCCTTGCCGAAGATGGTCCCCATCCTCGAGCTGTCCGCGACTTTGCTGTAGTCGGGATAGGGCGTCAGGTTGGCAGTCAGGGTGCAGAAGGTCTTGTCGTTGAGCCGGCCCGCGACCCAGTCGTAGAACTCACGGAGATAGGCGTCTTCGACCTTGGAGACAAAGACGTCCTTGGTGAGCGAGGGCTGGATGTACTGGACCAGCAGGTTGGTCAGCGACGACGTCAGCGCCTGCGACTTGCTGACGAGTTTTTCGCCGGAGAGGTACTGGCCGGTGTAGTCCGACTGGAAGCCGTCGATCCACGGCTTCAGGCACTTGGTATAGAAGTCCATCCACAGGGTGCCATCGAGCCACTGGTCGACGAAGCTCTGCGGCTTGCAGGGGATCGCGCTGAAGGCGATGCAGGCGTTGGGTTTCGTCCGGCTGGAGGACTTGGAGCAGCACGGCTTCGAGTCCGGCGAGGCAAACACCTCCACCAGCACGGCGTCGCGTGCGGACTCCCGCAGCGCCAGCTCGGCGCGGCTCAGGACCAACTCGTAGTCGCCGTCGGCCAGCTCCGTCTGTTGCGGCGAGAGCGGCAGCAACTGCGCCAGGTCGACCGATGCCCGGGTGTCCACGATCAGGTCGTAGCCTTCGCAGTCGATGGCATAGCCTGGAGCCACGCAGACGCTGGTCGGGCTGTTGGCATTGGCGCAGCAGGAGACGGCCAGGCCGCACACGGTGCCCGTTCCGTGCAGCATCTTGTTGTGGCACCGCATCTTCGCGGCCAGCTCATCCAGCGCCTGCTCCACCGTGTTCACATCTGCGACCTCGCAGCCGGTGCCGTGGTAGCAGACGTCGCCGGCACAGATGCTGGTGAGGCTTGGGAATAGGCAACGGCAGTCCTCGATCGTCCATGCGCCGTCCGCCACGCGCACCAGCGCCAGCCGGCAGAAGGAGTGTGCGATCCCCAGCGGCGGCTGCGGGATGGGGTTGGAGTTGGGCACATCGAATGGAGGCCACTCGATGTCGCCGGTCGCGGTGCGCGCGGGAATCTGCCAGTAGCTGGTGGAGGCGTAATAGCCGTCGCTGAAGTTCACCTCGATGTTGTTCTCGATCTGGATCCAGCCGGGAGTGATCTGTATCCCTTGCGGATTACCGAATGCATCCAGCAGCATGGTCTGCGTCTGCGGCATGTCCCAGCGGCGCAGACGCAGATTGGTCTTGCCCTGCAGGCTCGTCGGCGGCGGGGGCTGCAGCACGATCTGGTAGGCCGGCGCGGCGTTTGTAGAGCAGCTCGGCGTGACGGCGGAGATCGGCACCTGGTAGATCTGCGTGAGGAACCGCGGCTGCCCCTCGAGTTCGCCGTCGGGATCGACGATCTCCACGTAGTCGTTCAGGCTGAAGCTGTGCAGGTCGTCCTTGCCCAGGTCGGTGACGTAAACGTTGTTGGTGGAATCGATGCAGACAATCGAGGTCTCCACCATTGCATTGTCGCGCGACCACACGATGGTGGCGGAGCCGTTCGCCTGTCCGGATTGAAAGACCTCGATGCGGTAGAGCTGATTTGCGACTCCCTGATAGCCGGAGGGCGCGATGGGCAGGCACTGCGGCGGACTCTGCAATGCCTGGCCCACTTGCGCGTTCATCAGGCCGGTAGTGGTCAGTGCGGACTGGAATTCATCCAGACCTGGGAAGGGGCTGCAGCAGTCGACCGTGTTTGCGGGCGGAGAGGCAAGCGGAGAGCTCGGTGGGCTGGCTTCGCCGTGGTACGGAACCAGGTGAACCTGCCACACCGTTTGCAGGCGCTCGCAGGTATCCGGACCACCCAGCGCGACCTCGCGGATGTGCGGATCCTGCAGCGCATTCACCTCCCGCTGCCAGGCCTCCAGCACCACCAGGTAGTCGCCGTCCGTCAGGCTCAGAGATTCGCCGACTCCATTGGCCGGCGATACCTCCATCACGCTGTCCCACTGGCTCAGCAGAAAGGGTTGCGTGGTGAACGTGGTCACGCGCCTGAGCCACAGCATGGCGGCGTTGCCCAGCGCGCCAAGTTGCTGGCTCAGGGTAATGGTGTAATAGCTCGGCGAGATCGCGTTCGGGTCCGCTGCGACCGCCTGACTGGCGACGGCGGTCACCTGCGCCGTCAGCGAAGGATGGCCATGCCCGGAAATTTCGACCCAGTCGCCCACGGCCAGGTCGCGGTCGTCCACGGAGAGCGACGGCACATTCACCTGGGTGCCTTTGGGATTCTTCGCAGGCGCGGAGACCGGGATGCTCTCGGGAGCCAGTTCGCACAGCAGCCCGTCTACCCAGTAGCGGCCGGCGTCGATGCGCAGATCGTTCTGCCCATGCAGTTGCGAGATGAGGAAGCCGTTGCCCGACTTATTGGTGCCGCAACTGCCGATGATGTCCTCAATCTCGGCGGCGGACCGGTACTGTTGCAGGGCCAACTGCTCGTTCCAGTCGGCATCCACCAGCACGCGCCCCTGCTGCATCAGGACGCCGGAGTACTGCTTCACCGGGTTTAGGGAACTGCGACTGAAATCGCCTGCCATACAAGCCTCCGGGTCTTTCAAAAAACTCTAGGTAGCAAAGAAAACGCCCGCTTCCATTCCGAAGCGTAGATAGTCCGCGATCATGATGTTGAGGTTGGACAGCCGTTGCGGCTGAAAGACGTCGTGGAACACGCCGACCTCGGAGCCGTCGTCGGCGCCGGTCAGCAACAGGCCGGAGGGGTCGCCCAACTGGCAGTATCCGGGATCGCCGAACTGCAGCGAGGTGAACGCCGGGCTGGACTGCTGGTCCTGCACCGGGTAGCAATGGAAGCACCGCGGCAGTCGCGAACCCGCCGGCACATAGCAGAAGCGCACGCAGCCCTGCTGTAGTTGATCGGCCAGCACCGGCACGGTCCACAGGTCCAGCTCGTCCAGCTCCGCGTGGAAGATGGAGTTGGATGCGAGCGTCATCTGCGAGGTGTGTACCTTGCCGATGATGGTGCTGTTGAGCACCGTCAGCGGCGATCCGGGGCCTGTCGCGTCGAAGCAGCAGGCATAGGCGACTTCGGTGGGCGAGCTGGAATCGACGATCGAGGTGGTCAGCGAAACGCTGCTCTGGCTGCCGATCCGGATCGCGCCCAGGATGGAGTGATCGATGGCCACCGTGATGTCGGCGTCCTGAATGGCAAGGCTGGGCAGGATGCTCTGCGCCGGCGTTCCGCCCATGGCCGGTGTGGGCCCGGGGTTGAGGGTGCAATGCGAGATGTTCAGCACGATGGGCGAGCCGGCGCTCTCCGTTGCCACCTGCTGCACCACGATGCTGCCTCCGGCGATCAGCAGGCCATTGAAGTTGAAGGAGCTGGACGCGCCGCCGGTCAGCACCAGGTCGTCTGACAGCAGGATGACCGGGCGGCAGCCATCCTTGGCCCGTATCTGCAACGAGCAGTTGTCCGGCAGCGACAACGCCAGCGGCGGCGCCGTCTCCACGTAGAGCTGGTTGTTGGTGATCTCGATGACGATGGAGGTCTTGTCTACGGAGAGCATGGGCAGCGCAAGCTCGAACGCCTCCTGGACGCTGCTTGCATCGGCGGGCACTGACACATCCGCCGCAGTGGAGAAGAGTCGCGAGTACGGACCGCCGCCGATGGGCGAGCTGAAGCCATATGTGTAGTTCACCTGCACATCCCACGGCGACGCCAGCGACGTGGGGAACGCGATGCGGCCAAGCTGCGGATCGATGGCGATATACCCCTGCGGCTGGTGCGCCCAGCCCACTACATTGCCGTGCACATCTTTCACATCACTCAGGTTGCAGGCGTGCACCGGAGCCAGATTGGTTGCGGGTCCGCCGCCATTGCAGGCCACGTAGATGCTTTGGCCGCTGCCCGTCCCGTAGTAGTTCGAGGCAGCGGACAGATCGCTGTCCAGCATCCATTTGCTGATCGGCATCGCCACGTTCAGCGGAGTCGCGCGCGGCGTGCTCGTGGTCTCGGGAACGGAATTCGTAAACAGCGGAATGCTCTTGCCAAGTGGATCGAAGCAGTAGCGGTAGTTGTCCACCGCGCAGGCCGGGGACGTCTCCACGAAGTACGGTTGCAGCCGCCACAGAAAAATTCCGATGTTGGGGATGTTGTACTTGCCCAGGCGCGTCTCAATGTTGCGGACCTCGGCGGTGCGC
>Ga0302267_10004951_pt1 | contig 14325 bp, 13 predicted proteins | sample III_Bog_E1_3_FD_194555 | JGI IMG/M metagenome (GOLD analysis project Ga0302267, IMG submission 194555) | Peat permafrost microbial communities from Stordalen Mire near Abisko, Sweden - III_Bog_E1_3 | ecosystem: Environmental > Terrestrial > Soil > Wetlands > Peat | place: Sweden: Abisko... | reverse complement strand
AAGATGGATACGCTGATGCGGATGGCTGCGGCGTATGAGATTGCGCAGACGCGGAAGCGGGAGAAGCTGATTCGGGTGGGGCGGGTTTGCGCGGCTTGAGGCGGGAGTAGTCAACTCAGGTCCCGCACACCTTCCGCGCTTGTCTACCAGACTTTGGCCAGGTAATCGAGGCTTTGGCGATAGTCTTCGTGTTCGATGCGGCTGCGCACGCCGAATTCCTTGAGAGCGGTCATCATTTGGCCGACGGGAAGGCCGGCAACCTCAGCCGCGCGGCCGAGGGAGGCTTCGCCCTTCTTGTACTTTTCGACGGCGAGCAGGACGCGGCTTTCCCGATTGCTGGAACCAGCCGTTTTGTTCGTGGAGTACTCCATCCAGATTCAGGATAGTCCAATTGCGGCTCTTGCGCGGAATGTGTTGGCGCTGCGGATCGAGAAGGCGTTCGGTGTGAAGAGGTATACGCTGATGCGGATGGCCGCGGCGTATGAGATTGCGCAGACGCGGAAGCGGGAGAAGCTGATTCGGGTGGGGCGGGTTTGCGCGGCTTGAGGTGCGATCGAAACAGCGTCTAGGCCTCAATCCCTCGCGCTACAATGGGTTGCGTGCAGATCGGCGGCTCATGCCTTCCTTCGGAGCCGCCCCCTCACTTGCGGAGCGAGCGTGTGAAGTGCGAGCAATGTGGTAACGAACTCGACCTAGGGGAGCAATCCTGCTCCGCATGTGGAATTTTGGCTGCAAGCGTTTCCAAACCTCTTTCAATGTTCCAGGGCGTGACGCAAGCCAACGAAAAGCCGAACAGAAAGCTACGAATGGCCTTGGTTGTGGGCGTGGTCGTTTGTCTGTTTTGGCTAATCTTCTTCCTGCGCAGCGGCGACAAGAAGAATGATGCCAATGCCGACGGATCGGCCATCGCGCCTGACACGGCAACCTCAACTTCCAGCCCCGCGCCCGCTCCGGTGAGCTTTCCTGCGCTGCATTTCACCTCTTCGGGACGATTGCCAATTATGCTGCACAGACTTCGGCTTGGGATGTCGGCTGCCGAGGCATTGGCTGAGGAATCTAGCCTCAAAGGCTTTGGCACAGACAAGTCCCCTCTGTCGGACCCTGATGCTTCACTCTGTTGCGGGAGTTTCCCAAAGGGATTTGATGACTCGGCGAGCCTTTCCCATGGGAGGATCATCTCTGTAGTTAGCGACGTCCGCGGCATCAGCCCAGAAGACGCTTTGCGGTTTAACAAGGACACGCTGAGTCAGTTGGGCAAGCCAAATGCTGAGGTCTACGCTGGTTCTTCAGCGACTGTGTGGGTTTGGATTGACGGAGATGTTCGGATTCGATATCAAAATGCACCTAATGGACGACTCGCCAACGTGAGGGATGTAACGCTGGAATTGGCAGTTTATCCAGAACTAATCAAGAATCTTCAGAATGTGGGTGACAATGGCACCTTCTATGGGGACACTGTCGCAGCTGCCGAGAGGCATAAATGGGGCGAGGATGCGGGGCAGGAGACAATAAAGCAACTCCCGCCTGGTCCGTCCGATGTTAGGTTTCAAATGACGCCTTGGCAGGTACACTCGGTTCTTCCTGGAATCGAATTCAAACGTACCTATCCCGATCCTGATCGTCGTCAGACAGGGGATTTGAACACTCCAAATGTCACCACAGGCGTTTCACTTTGGGACGGTCTTGTGTGTACCGTTTATAAGGGTTGGAATGATGTGCCCGCCGACCAGATCCCTGAATTACGTCAGCATCTCATTGATGAGTTCGGGACGCCATCGAATCGAGAGCCGGCAAAAGAGATGGAGTCTATTACCTGGGAAGATGATCACACAAAAATAGATTATTTGTTTGGCCCAAGAGTCGAGAAGGGTGGTCGCTCCTTCGTCCAAGTGGCGGCGTGGTACAGAGATAAGCGTCCGGATGCGTTATTTTATGAGTCCGCTGGTTCGGCCGGTCCTTCAGATCCCAGGCCCGCGCCAGAACTGCATTCGTTCTTCTAGCAAGGTTCATGTATGAGCGTCGATTTATTGTTTGGGGTCAGATTCCGCAAGACCAATTAGATTGAAGCTGATTGTCTTGCCTTAGCTTTCTTTTCTTCGTCTTTCGCCCCACAAACGATACAGCGCGCTGGACCTTTTCCGGGCGCGAAAGTGCCGTGTTCTCCCTCGCAAAACGCTTGGTTACAGGTGCCACAAAAGCGCGCTGTTAGTCGCACTCGGCGAAATGCCGATACGCAAATCCGACACGGGACCCATAGTTCGGCGTCGGCTATTTTGGTTCGGTCGTCATTCTTCTGGTCAAACGAGCTGAGGTCTATCTTTAGCGCATTCGGTTTCGGTTTTTTCATGATCCGAGCCTTTCTAGGGAATGGGCTGTAGGATAAATCATTCCAAAACGAAACTCCAGCGCGATGGCCGGGCTATTTTCGTGTTCTCCCTACGGGAGACAAAGCGGGCGGAGCATAATTGGTTCCGATGTGAGCGGGGATTGAGAGAGTTTTCGGGGCTGAAGCCGATGTCGATTGTGTTGGGTTTTCCTGGGGGTTGAAACCCCCGGCTCCTTCCATCGCGGCGCTTGAGCGCGCCGCACGGCTAAATAAGCTGCGGAAAAAGGCCAATTTTCATTCAATGCGGACAAGAAGAGATCCCGCAGGGGCTGAAGCCCCCATTTTTAATAGCTTTTTCGGCACGACTGAAGTCGTGCCCTGTTACAAGGCGCGTCCAGGGCGGAGTATAGCGAGCGGTCGGTGCGATCATGGCCTTTCGCACAAGTCCACAGCGGGGTTCGGTGGGGTGAGTAGGGCTTCACGCCGACCCTACGGGACGGCAGTGGATTTTTTGGGGCGCGTACCCCGGATTTCATCCGGGGCTAATTTCCTGCGCTCCCTCCGGGAGGCGGGGCGGTTCCGGGGCTGAGGCTCGGGGCGATTTTGTTGGGTTTTCCGGGGGTTGAAACCCCCGGCTCCTTCCGTTTCGGCGCTTGGGCGCGCCGCGGGGGCTGAAGCCCGTAGTCATTTTTTGTGGCGTTTTCGGCACGACTGAAGTCGTGCCCTGTTACAGAGCACGGCCAAGTCGCTTGTTCGGGAGCGAACAGGCCAAGGGTGTGTTGTCTACATGAGGCGTTTGCGGATTAGGTCCAGGGCCTGGGTGGTGGCCCATTCTCTTACTCTTTGCCGGTCGCCGCGGAAGTTTTTCTCTAACACTTCGGTTCTCTGGGCGTCGGACAACGCTATGTAGACGAGGCCGGCGGGCTTGGACTCTGTTGCGCCGGTGGGGCCGGCTATGCCGGTGACTCCTAATCCTAACGTTGCGCCGGTGCGGGTGCGGATGCCTTCGGCTAATGCCTTGGCTACTTCCGCCGATACGGCTCCGTGTTGGAGGATCAGGCCGGTGGGGACCTGGGCGAAGGCGGTCTTTAGCGCGTCGGAATAGACGACCGCGCCGCCTAGGAAGCTGCGGGATGCGCCGGGGACTTGGGTGATGCGCTCGGCGATGAGGCCTCCGGTGCAGCTTTCGGCTACGGCTAGCGTGGACTGGCGGAGGCCGAGATAGTAGAGGACTATTTGCGCGAGGGAGTCGGAGGATTCGCCGCCGGAGGAGTAGAGCCAGTCCTCTAAAGCTTCTTCCATTTTGCCGGCCAGCTCGTCTACGCGTTGCTGCGCAACTTCTATTTTGGATTTGGAGCAGATGAGGGTGAGCTGGATGTCGCCGGCGTGGGCGAGGATGGTGGTTTCAACGTCTTTGTACTGGGTGTAGACGGGGGCGAGGATCTTGTCGGCCTGGGACTCGGGAATCATGGCGGCGCGGAGGGTGCGCTTGGCGATGTGCCGCTCGGGGACGAGTTGGCGCAGGCGGGGCAGGCATTCCAAGTCAAAAAGCGGGCGGCACTCGGAGGGCGGGCCGGGGACGAGCATGATGAGTTTGCGATAGCCGGAGAAGGTGACGTCAAGCCACTGGCCTGGGGCAGAGCCGTTGGGATTGGGCAGGATGGTTGCGCCCTGAAGGACGTCGGCCTGCTTGAGGTTGTTGGAGGGCATGGAGATGCGCCACTGGGCGGCGCGGGTGTGGAGGGCGGCGATGAGCTGGGCGTCGCGGCGGAGGGTGAGGGTGAGCGCCTCGGCGACGGCTTCGCGGGTGAGGTCGTCTTCCGTGGGGCCGAGGCCGCCCATGATGGCCAGGATGTCAACGCGGCCGAGGGCGGTGCGGATGGCGGAGACGAGGTCGCGCTGGCGGTCGCCGACGATGGTCTTGAAGGCCACGGAGACGCCGATTTCATTGAGCTTCTCAGTGAGATAGAGGGAGTTGGTGTCCTGACGCCAGGGGGTGAGCATCTCGGAGCCAACGGCGATGATTTCGGATTTCATAAGGGCAGGGGTCAGAGATCAGGGGTCAGGGGTCAGGTGATCCTGAACTCCAACTGTATACAGATTACAGGTTTCAGGTGACAGAACGCAGATGACAGGTTACAGGTGACAGAACGCAGTGAAGGCTTTGCTGTCATCTGCAATCTGTAACCTGTCATCTGATTTAAAACAGCGTGAGGCCTTCTACGCCGAGGTCTACGGAATACACGGCGCCGTTGGGTTCTTGGGAGCCCTGGAAGTTGGCGGCGAGGATGGTGGTGCCGAGGGGGGAAAAGGCTACGCCGACGAGGTTGTTGCCGGCGACGACGAGAGTGGCTTCGCCCGCGGGGGTGACGCGGATGAGGCCGCGGCGGCCGTGAAGGCAGGCGGTGACGTAGACGTCGCCGTCTTTGGAGAGGGCGAGGCCTTGCGGGCGGCCGAGTCCGCGGAACCAGGGGCGGGTTTCTCCGTGGGTGTTGACGGCCCAGATGGCGTCGTTGGAGGAGAGCGTGGGGCCGGTGACGTAGAGGGTTCCTTCGGCGTCGGCGGCGAGGTGGTAGGCGGATACGGACGGCTCCAGGGTGGCGTAGACGAAGATGCGGCGCTGTGGATCGATCTTGAAGATGGTGCCGCTGCGGTCACCGACGAAGAGGTTGCCGTCGCGATCGAAGGCGGCCCCGGTGGCGACGCCCATGCCCTCGGCGTAGACGGTGGATTCGCCCGCGGCGTCGATGCGGTAGACGTTGCCCTCGGCGCGGGAGGTGACGAAGAGGTCGCCGTCGGGATTGAAGGCCAGGCCGGTGGCGTTGAGGATGCCGGTGACGAAGGGGGTTCCGCGGCCGTCGGGGGAGACGCGGACGACGGAGACGGGGGTCATTTTGCCGCGCGGGCCGGAGATGGTGGCGTAGACCATGCCGGATTTGCTGACGGCGGGGCTGGTGACGGGATGAAGTCCCTCGGAAAGCTGGCGGGCGATGCGCAGGGGCGCGGCGTTGCTGGCTCCGGAGGGGTTGCGGACCTCGACGAGGCCGGTGGTGGAGAGCTCGGGAACGCGGAGGGCGATGCGCTCAGGGCGGCTCATGAGGACGTGGGCTGGGTGGCCGTCGACCAGGACGGCGGGCGGGCCGAAGCTGAGCGGGCCGAGATGTGCGCCGATCAGCTCGATTTCGCCGAAGGGGAGAGCGGCGGCGGGAACGATGTCGTCGATGCGGGGCTCGGGGAGGATTTCAGGGACGGATTGGGTTCGGGGGCGGGGCATGATTTTCCTGGATGTTGCGGTTGATGCGGAGCGGAACGAAAAGCAACCGCAGGTTCTTCGACTCCCTCCGCTTCGGTCAGAATGACCGGGTTTGTTTTGCTATGAACTTTTGGGAAAACAGAAGCAGATCCTTCGACTCACCACCCCCGAGCTGAAAGGCGTTCGGGGCCCCTTTCGCTGAGGATGGCAGTTTTTTTGTTCTCCTATCGACCTTGCTGCTGAAGACTTTGATCCGGATTCAGTGAATCCAGATGCGTAAGACAGATGCTACACCCAAAGCATACAGGCCGGCGGCGACGTCATCGAGTACGATGCCCCAGCCCTCGGGGAGGTTTTCAAGCCGGCGGATGGGAAAGGGCTTGGTGATGTCGAAGAGACGAAAGAGGATGAGGGCGAGGAGAGCTCCGCGCCAATTGGCCGGCATGAAGAGGAGCGTGATGGCCTGGCCGGCGACCTCGTCGATGACTACGAATTGAGGGTCTTTTCGGCCGGATTCGCGGGCAACGATGGTGGCGGCGGGGATGCCGAGGAAAAGCGCGAAGGCGATGAGGAGAAAAAGGCCGTAGAGAAGGATTTGCGGAGTGGGGTGGGCGGCCCAGGCGAACAGAGCCCAGAGCAGGACGGTGGCGACGGAGCCCCAGGTGCCGGGGCCGGGTTTGCCGAAGCCGGCGCCGAAGAAGGTGGCGATGGTCCAGGCCCAGTACTTCGTACCGTTCTGGTTTTGGACGGGGACTGGCGAAGTGGCCTTACTCGTCATGGGAGTCGCCGAGTTTGCTTTGGCCGCCGCCGAAGGCGCCGAGGTCTTCAAGGACGTCGGGGTCGAGGATGGGGGAGCTGATTTTGTAGACGCCGGAGGCCCACTTGCCGAGGTCGATCTTGCGGCAGCGATCACTGCAGAAGGGGAAGTCCTCCCCGTCGAAGGTGACGAGTTCGCCGCAACTGGGGCAGCGGAGGAGTTTGGCGGATTTTTTCCTGGGTGCCATCGCAGTTTCCCGTTAAAAATCACGGGCTCATGCCGATGATAACGCGTGCGGGGCGGGGATGGTGGGCTGGAATGGGACTCAGCGGAGGGCGGCGGGTAGCCGAGAAGTTGTGTCCCGCGGTTTGTCCGACGCGGGCCACGGGATGACGCGCGAGGCTTGCTGATCGTGCGACAACTCCTTCGCTCCCTTGATGTTGAAGTCTTGGAAAAAACCAGCGCAGACCGACTGAACCTGCTGACTGAATGCGCGCTTTTTTCTGGCCCTGTGGCGATGAGTGCGCTTGATGGAGGCAAGCGGCTTGTGAGCCAGGGGAAGCGAGGATGAGAAAAGACCGGTCTCATCGCGGGGCAGACCGAGTTCCGCGAAGAGGTCGTCGTAGGATGTCTTGAATGCCATATCGGCGTCCGGTTTATAAGAGGTCTGCCGGTCAGCGGGAATTGCGGAGACCTGCTGAATGCCGAAGGCTTCCGCAATGCCCTGGAATGCGGCGAAAAGCAGTCGGGCTGGGGCAACATCATGGAGAGCGCGGGTGGCGTTGCTGATTTTGGGATAGCGGCCCTTGACGCCTTGCATGCGCGTGATCAGGAGCACCTCAGGCGCGTGGGACCTGAGCACCGATCCGGGGACGATGGTGAAGGCGACCACGAAGACAATATCGCCATCCACCCGCAGGCGGAGGGAGAGTTCGCCCTCGTTGTCATAGGGGCGAGAGAGGCCCAGCGTGAGGACAAAGCGGCCGCCTTCCTCATGAAAAGTGTGCAGCGTGACTTCTTCCTCAAGGATCTGGCGCAGTATGTTGGGAGGCAGCAGCGCGTGCAGACGGGTGTAGTGATGAAGGAAGCAGGCGGCGCACTCGGAGACTGAAAGACCGCGGGCCAGGTATTCGCCGGTGAGGAATTTGAAGGCGAAACGCGGATTGCGTTGCACCGTTTCAGAGAGAGCCGGAACCTTGGAGAGAAATGCGAGGATGGCACGGACATTCTTGACGTGGAAGAGGGCGCGCAAAGCCCATACGCCGAGACGAAATGGGGTAGGAGGCACGGTCTCGGACGGAACGATGTAGGTAGGAGTCTGCACTCGGCCGGGGGCCGGGGCGGTGGAAACCTGGGTTCCATGATCAAAGTTCACAGCCCGGGACATCGCTTGCCCTCGGATTCATCGTTGCGGGGCCATAACTCCGACATGGCGCCAGGGTTAAAACCGTACATGGGAATCTGTACCGCAGTACCTGAACCTATGCAAGTATGACAAGTGTGAGTGGAGATGACAATGCTGCAATCGTGCGGGACTCATGGTTGTTTGGTAACCGCGATTAGGTTACCAGGCACGAAAAGACCCATTGAACCCGTGCGGCTGCTTAGAACTACAGTGGTACTTCGTTGGGACGCCGCAAAGGGACGAGAGCCCGGGCCTGAACAGGTTGCGGAAAAAGGCCTGTTTCTGTCCTGATCTTCCCAAAAGCAGTCCCGCAAGGGCTAAAGCGTCTGCGTGAGAGCCAGCGCTTAGGCAGCATGAATTTGTAATTCATCGTGGCTGTAGCGTGGACCGGGAGGTCCACGCTACAGCCGGCCGGGAGGCCGGCGCTAATTACGAAGTCACGCGGTCACGGTGCCAGCGATTTCCGCAACGGGCTGTGCTCATCGATTCGATTCGGCAAAAATCGTTGTATTCAATGCGAGTTCTCACGCAGACTCCTCAAGGCCCCTGTTCCCTCCGGAAAACCATCTCCAACTGCAGTATTAGAGGGCGGCGGAGGTGATGCGGGCGACTACGTCGTACTCATGGGCTTCGGTGATCTGGGCATTGTAGAAGCGGCCGGGCTCCAGGGTTTCCAACGTGCCGAAGTCGTTGATGTAGACTTTGCCGTCGATCTCCGGGGCGTGGAACTGGGTGCGGCCTTCCCAGAGGAGCGGGGTTTCTTCGCTTTCGCCTTCGGCGAGGACAATGAGCTCGCGGCCGATCCATTGCTGCTTGGCCTGTTTGCTGATCTTCTGCTGCAGCTTCATCAGGCGGCGCTTGCGGGCTTCAATGGTGCGCTTGGGGACTTTCTCGTTGAAGGCGAATGCGCCGGAGCCTTCTTCATCGGAGTAGCTGAAGACACCTAGCCAGTCGAATTTGGCTTCGGTGATGAACTCTTCGAGGATTTCAATGTCGCGCACGGTCTCACCGGGGAAGCCGACGATGAAGCTGGTGCGGAGAGCGATGCCGGGAACTGCGGCGCGGACTTTTTCGATGGTCTTGAGGAAGATGTCTGCGCCTGCGCCGCGTTTCATGGTCTTGAGGACCGAGGGCGATGCGTGTTGCAGAGGGACGTCGAGATATTTGCAGATGTTGTCGTGACGGGCGATGGTGTCGAGGAGCTTGCCGGTGATGCGGTTGGGGTAGGCGTAGAGGAAGCGGAGCCAGCGGAGCCCTTCTATTTTGGCGAGGGCGTCGAGGAGGGCGGCGAGGCCGTCTTTGAGGCCGAGATCTTCGCCGTAGCAGGTGGTGTCCTGGCCGATGAGGGTGATCTCGCGGACGCCGCGTGCGACGAGGGACTGGGCTTCGGCGACGACGGATTCAAAGCGGCGTGAGCGGAATTTGCCGCGCAGGTTGGGGATGACGCAGAAGGTGCAGGGGTGGTCGCAGCCCTCGGCGATTTTGATGTAGGCCGAGGATTTGGGGGTGGTTAAAAAGCGCGGGGTGTTTTCGTCGTAGAGATAGGTGGGCAGGAGGTGGGTTGCGCCTTGCCAGTCGTCGCGGGTGAAGCGGCCCTGGCGTTCGCGGAGGTTGCCCTCGGGGCGGTAGGCGATTTCGGATTTATGGGTTGCGGCGCGGGATTCGAGGCCGGGTCGGACCGTCGCAGGCGAGTCTCCCGAGAGGCGTTCCTCAGGGGCTAAAGCCCCAGTCATTTCATCCGCCTCAATGCCAGGGCTGAAGCCCTGGCCTACCGCCCGGACCTCGGCGGCTTGCGCGGTGGTGAGGATGGTGAAGGGCGAGTTGGACGCGGGCGCTGAGGTTATGCTGAGGCCGGCGGCTTCGAGAATGGATTCGAGTTCGCCGGTGCCGACAACGGCGTCGACTTCAGGGATGCTCTTGCGGATGTCGTCGCGATAGCGCTCGACGAGGCAGCCGGCGACGATGAGCTTCTTGGCCGATCCGGAGGTCTTGTGCCGGGCCATCTCAAGGATGGTGTCGACGGATTCCTGCTTGGCGGTGTCAATGAACGAGCAGGTGTTGACAACCAGGATGTCCGCTTTGTCGACGTCAGAGGTGAGGCGCGCGCCGGCGCGATCGAGCAGGCCCATCATGACCTCGGAATCGACGAGGTTTTTGGGGCAGCCTAACGAAATAAAGCCCACGGAAGGGGCCGTGGGTGGGGAAATTTTAGTCACTTCTTCATTGTACCGGGGATTGGGTTTTCCGGTTAGTGTTGCGCCTCGCGCTTGAAATAGTGGAAGACGCCCATCCAGCTTCCGCAATAGAGCCAGCCATCGGTCTCCAGTTCCTTGCGATGCACAGCGGTGAGCAGGCCCTTGACGCGCTCGTAGGTCCAGGCGCTGTGCAGCTTGGGGTTGCTGGGGCGGCGAAATTGCAGCGCGTTGACGCCGAAACCGATCATCTCCCAGCCATCGGCTCCCATGCGGGCGAGAATCGCGACCTCATTGAAGGCGGTGGCGGCGCGGGTTTTGTGCTCCCATGGCTCGCCGAGCGCAGCCATTTTTTCGTCGAGGTCGACACGGAAGATGGACTCGACGGGCTGATTGAAGAGCCACGAGACACGCATGGCGAGAGCCAGGCCGGGATCGGATTTGGCGAGTTCGAGGGCGTTCACGGTCTGGCGTGAGACGGAAAGCTGCTCGGCCAGTTGGGCCTGCGACCAGCCGCGTTCGGCGCGCAGTGCGGCTACACAGTTCTTCATTGTGTGTCCGCCGTGCCCGTGCCCGCGAGCATCACCAGGGAGGCGATTGAGGCGGCCGCGATGACGATGCCAAATCCGATGAAGAATCCGCGCGTGAAATCGACGCTGGTGAAGGGGAATGCGAAGCGAACGGTATGCGAAAGGGTGAGGCACAAGACGCTGAGGGAAGTGCCGACAGTGGAGAGTGCGATTTTCTGGTTACGGTGCATGATGGATCTCCGATTGCGCCCAGCCGCCGGGCGAAGCGCTTGAAGAAGGCGGCGGGCAACTGAAAGCAGACTAAGTCAATCTATAGCGACTTGTCAAGTTTAGCATACATGTATGTTTTATTCGTCAGAGGTAAGCGCGGAACGGGTTGCAAGCAAGTGCCTTGCGGTGCAATTTTGCCGCAGGAGTTCAGTCGGTGCTATTGTCCGTTGTATGTTACCGGGACTCGTGATTGCTGCCTGCTGGGTTGCGCTGGTGGCGTATTGGAACATCAGCGGGCGGGGAGTGAAGCCGGCTGCCGAGCGGCAGGATTGGCAGGGACGGTTGGCGCGGCTGCCGGTTTGGCTGGGCTACATTGCGCTGCTGGTTGCAGGCGTGTATCCGCTGGGGCCGCGGCTGATTCCGCGTACCGATCTGACCGAATGGCTGGGCGTGGGGATTTGCGCGCTGGGGTTGATTTTGGCCGTCTGGGCGCGCAAGACGCTGGGGGCGGAATGGAGCCAGGACGTCGAGCTGAAACAGGGGCACAGGCTGGTGACGACCGGGCCGTACAGGTTTGTGCGGCATCCGATTTATACGTGCCATTTGGTGATGGGGCTGGGGACGGCGATCACGTTTGGCCGGATTGCCGGATTCGCGGGGTGTTTGCTCTTCTTTATTGGGTTCTGGATCAAGCTGGGGCAGGAGGAAGAACTGCTGGTGCGGCATTTTCCGGAGGAGTATCCGGCTTATAAGCGGCGGGTGAAGGCGCTGGCGCCGTTTTTGTTTTAGGGGTTGACGGCGGCGCGGAGCCGCTTGTTCTCGGCTTCGAGGAACTCCAGGCGGGAGGGCATCGGGGTGAGGATCTTCGCCAGTTCCTCTTCGGAGTAGCGCGGGGCGATGTGCTGCTGGCAGTTCCAGTCGAAGGCTTCGACATGGATAACGATCGCTCGTTCAGCGGGAGTTTTTTCGCCCGGGACGCGGAGGGTTTCGAGGATTTTCTCTGCTTCGGCGTCGCCTTCAAGGAAGCGGACGCGGCCTAGAACCTTGAGGCGGCTTTGCGATGGGTAGTCCATGAAGAAGAGGGCTGCGCGGTCGTCGTGTTCGAGGTTGCCGCGGCTGATGTACTGCTTGTTGCCGCGCAGGTCGGCGAAGGCAATGGTCTGGGGATCGAGGACGTGGAGGAAGCCTTTGGCGCCGCCGCGGTATTGGATGTAGGGCCAGCCGGTTTCGGAGACGGACGCCATGTAGAAGCCGTCGCGCTGGGCGATGAAATCCTGCTTGTCGGGGCCGAGACGGTTGCCGAGGTCGTCGGAATGCTCCGCTCGTTCGTACAGATGCCGGCTGCCGTGCAGTTGCTGTTGTTGCTTGACGAGCGTGGTGAATGCGATTTCTGCGAAGCGGCGGCCCATGGGGTTTCCCGGAATGCTCAGGTGTTAATTGGATGAAGAGAGAGATGAATTCGGTTCAGGATTGGGCTGGCGCAGCTGCATGAGCTGCTGGACCGTTTGAGTTTTGAGGCACGGGCCGAGGACACACACTTTTCAACTATAGCGGTTTCAGGATTGCCGTACCCAAAGGGAATACACTCAAGTCGACGCGACCCCAAGGAGCGGCGACCTCGCAGTAGTGCAGATAGGGTATACCTATCCTGAAACCGCTCTAGAAGTGGAGTGCAAGACTTTTTAGCCGCCAGATTTCATGGATGGTAGCGCCAAAGGTCATTCAATGTTGTTGATCCTCCGTTCGCAGGAGTGATCAGTCCCCAGCCAGCGAATATCCAGAAATCGCCGCTTGGGTCAACCCACGCGGCTGAGTTATAGCGGCCTCCGGGTATGTTCGCAGAGGCGGGGGTACCTTCGACGCCGTAGGTGCCTCCTTGAGAAGAAAGGTCGCTTCCGCTGACCCAGGTCCATTCATTTGCGGCGACATTGAATTTCCAGAGATCATTTAAGGGGCCGTATCCGAAGTATCCGGTCGAATCGAGGCCGTCACCTCCAAATAGCCAGAAGTTACCTTCGCTATCGGTCCATCCGGCCGAATCTTCCCGGCCACCCGGGGTGTTGCCGGACGCCGCGACGCCTTGCGTGCCATAGACCGCGGTCGGAGGGAATAAATCTCCCGGTCCGTTGTATGTCCCCCCGGCTGCACCGGCCATCCATGTCCATAATTCGGTGGTTGGATCAAATTTCCAGAGGTCGTTCAGAACGTTTTGGCCGACTTGGCCGTCGGGCCCAATGGCGCCTGAGCCGAATCCGCCGAAGAGCCACAGATTTCCGCTTGTGTCGATCCAACTGGTGGAACTGAACCGGGCTCCTGGAATGTTACCTTGTGCTGGAACGCCGAGACTTCCGTAGACGCCTGCTCCAACTGTTCCGCCCCCAGCAACATCGCCTGGGCCGTTGACCCAGGTCCATTCACCCGTCGAGGGGGTGAATTCCCATAGATTGTCGAGGGCGTAAAGGCCGCCATTCAGGTCGGGACCATTGCCGCCAAATATCCAGATGTTGTTGTTCTTGTCAATCCAGCCAATCGCTTTCTGGAGGCCCGGCGGTACATTTGCCGCCGAGGGAGTGCCTTGTGTGCCGTAGATGCCCATTTGCGCTGCCGGATTCGAACCTACGATGCTGCTACCGCTCATCCATGTCCATTTCTTGCTGGTGGGGTTGAACTCCCAGAGGTCGTTTAGAAAGCCAACAACTCCGGTCGAATCGAAGCCGACGCCCCCAAAGAGCCAGAAATTGCCGGCGCTGTCGGTGAAGCTCAGCGGCAATTCTCTTCCACCCGGGACGTTGCTTGGGGCAGCCGTCCCCTTTGTGCCGTATATTCCGGACTGGCCGTAAACGACATAGAGGCCATCATAATTTGTTCCTCCTGTGTTGCTGCCGCCTACCCAAGTCCACTCGTTTGTGGAAGCGGTGTATTCCCACAGGTCGTTAAGGAACGAGTCATTGACATTGGCATCAAGACCCTGTCCGCCAAAGAGCCAAAGGTTGCCGCTTTTGTCTGTCCAGGAGGCCGAGGAATTGCGACCGCCTGGCACAGTGCCTGCTCCCTTGCCGTTGTAGGGTATTGGAGTGCCCTGCGTTCCATACCATGGATCGGAGTTATACGGCTCCGACCCGGGTCCAGCCCAGCCGTAGGGCGTCGGGTCATCAGCTTCTGCACCCCTCACCCATGTCCACTGGTTGGTTGTGCTTGGGGTAGGGGTAGGGGTCGGCGTCGGGGTTGGGTTAGGTGAACTGCCTGCGCCGCCGCAACCTGTGGCCAAAGAGATGGTCGCAAGGCCAATGCAAAGTCCCAACCAGGCGAAATAAGATTGCCGCGCAGCCATAGGCGTCTCCAAAGTGCCCAACAAAATCTGAGCCTCAGTCAAGAAGAATGTCTTTCTGAGTTGTCGGAATTATAGAGCAAGAGTAGATCAGGCTAGTGGAGATTGGTGATCTTATTTCAGCGAGAATCTCCGAATTTTGCATGAGAGCTTGATGGGATTTGGGTTCGGAAGCGTACATTGCCCTTCCGCGATGTGATGGTAAAATCAATCAGTGCCGGGTCCTACGCGACGTAATCCCGCCAACCCCGCCAGGTCCGGAAGGAAGCAACGGTAACGGGCTAGTGCGTGTGCAGTGGGTCACCCGGTACTTTTTATGCTCAG
>Ga0302267_10004944_pt1 | contig 14335 bp, 9 predicted proteins | sample III_Bog_E1_3_FD_194555 | JGI IMG/M metagenome (GOLD analysis project Ga0302267, IMG submission 194555) | Peat permafrost microbial communities from Stordalen Mire near Abisko, Sweden - III_Bog_E1_3 | ecosystem: Environmental > Terrestrial > Soil > Wetlands > Peat | place: Sweden: Abisko... | reverse complement strand
TTCCCTCGTACATCGGGGCGCAGATCTTCGAGGCCGTGGGGCTCGGGCAGGAACTTGTGGAGGAATACTTCACCGGCACGCCCTCCCGGGTGGGCGGCATCGAGCTGGACACGTTGGAGAAGGAGACCCTGCTCCGCCACCGCTTCGCCTTCCCCGAGGCGCACGTGGAGGACTACGACGACGACATCGAGGTGGGCGGACAGTACCAGTGGCGCCAGCGCGGCGAACGCCACATGCTCAATCCGGACACCATCCACAAGCTCCAGCAGGCGACCTGGAAGAACGACTGGAAGGTTTTCAAGGAATACACCCGGCTCATCGACGACCAGGCCACCGCGCCCATCACCCTGCGCGGACTCCTGGACTTCACCAGCGGCACCGCGGTGCCGCTGGAGGAGGTGGAAAGCGTCGAGACCATCGTCAGGAGGTTCGCGAGCGGCGCCATGAGCTTCGGCTCCATCTCCTGGGAAGCGCACACGACCATCGCCATCGCGATGAACCGCCTGGGCGGGAAATCCAACACCGGGGAGGGCGGCGAGGATTCGCGCCGCTTCAAGACGGTGGAAAAGGCTTCCCGGGTATCGGACATCGTCGGCGAAGACGCCCTGGCGAACTACGATCTCAAGGCGGGCGACTCCCTGCGCTCCGCCATCAAGCAGGTGGCTTCGGGTCGATTCGGAGTCACCAGCAACTACCTGGTGAATGCCGACGAGCTCCAGATCAAGATGGCCCAGGGCGCCAAGCCCGGCGAAGGCGGACAGCTTCCGGGCCACAAGGTCGACAAGTGGATCGGCGCCACGCGCGCATCAGCGTGAAGCTGGTGGCGGAAGTGGGCGTGGGCACGGTGGCCGCGGGCGTCGCCAAGGCCCACTCCGACGTGATCCTGATCTCGGGGCACGACGGCGGGACGGGCGCCTCCCCGCAGACCTCCATCAAGCACGCCGGGCTGCCCTGGGAGCTGGGCCTGGCCGAAGCCCACCAGGTGCTGGTCCGCAACGGCCTCCGCGACCGCGTTGTCCTGCAGACCGACGGCATGCTGCGCACCGGTCGCGACATCGCCATCGCCGCCATGCTCGGGGCCGAGGAGTGGGGCGTGGCCACGGCGGCCCTGGTGGTGATGGGCTGCATCATGATGCGCAAGTGCCACCTCAACACCTGTCCCGTGGGCGTCGCCACCCAGGATCCCGAGTTGCGCAAGGAGTTCAAGGGGAGGCCGGAACATGTCGAGACCTTCTTCCGTTTCCTTGCGCAGGACCTGCGCGAGCAGATGGCCGCGCTCGGATTCCGCACCGTCGACGAGATGGTGGGACGCGCCGACCGGCTGGCGCCCCGCAAGGGCATCACGCACTGGAAGGCCAGGACCCTCAAGCTGGAGAACCTGCTCCACCGCCTGGACGTCGGCTCCCACGGCCAGTTCTGCTGCACGGCGCAGGACCATGGCCTGGACACCGCCTTGGACAACGAGCTGCTGAAGATGGCCGCGTCCACCCTACGCGACAAGTCGCCGATGCAGGCCGAAATCCGTCTGCGCAACGTCAACCGGACCGTGGGCACCATCCTCAGCTCCGAGATCACGCGTCGCTTCGGGCCGGACGCCCTGCCGGAGGACACGGTGAGGATCAAGGCCACCGGCACCGCCGGGCAGTCGTTCATGGCCTTCGGGGTCCAGGGCGTGACCATGGAGATCGAGGGGGAGGCGAACGACTACTTCGGCAAGGGACTGTCGGGCGGGAAGCTGATCCTCTATCCGCCCAAGGCGAGCACCTTCGATCCGGTGGACAACGTGATCGTGGGGAACGTCTCGTTCTACGGAGCCACTTCCGGCGAGGCCTACATCATGGGGAAGGCCGGCGAGCGCTTCTGCGTCCGGAACTCCGGCGCCAAGGTGGTGGTGGAGTCGGTGGGGGACCACGGCTGCGAGTACATGACCGGCGGACGGGTGGTGATCCTGGGGGACATCGGGCGCAACTTCGCGGCGGGGATGTCGGGCGGCGTCGCCTATCTCCTCGAGAACGACAAGACGCGTTCGCGCGTCAATCCGGCCATGGTTGCGCTCGAGGAGGTGGTGGACGCCGAAGACCTGATCGAGCTCAAGGAGCTGATCGAACGGCATGCGGAATACACCGGCTCCAAGAGGGCGCTCGACCTTCTGGCCCGCTGGCCCGAAGCCGCGAAGTCCTTCGTCAAGGTCATGCCGGTGGACTACAAACGGGCGCTTCGCGAACAGGCCGCCGCGGTCGCGGCGGTGGGAGGCAGGAGCTGATGGGCAAGGACACCGGATTCAAGGAATTCCCGCGCAAGGCGTTCGGCTACAAGCCGGCCGAGGAACGCGTCAAGAGCTACGAGGAATTCGTGGTTCCCCCGTCGGAGAAGGAACTCGGGGAGCAGGGCGCCCGATGCATGAATTGCGGAGTGCCCTTCTGCCACAGCGGTTGCCCCCTGGGGAACATCATCCCCGATTTCAACGACCACGTCTACCGCGGGAAGTGGGGACGCGCGTACGAGTCGCTGCGCTCCACCAACAACTTCCCGGAGGTCACGGGCAGGATCTGTCCGGCTCCCTGCGAATCGGCCTGCGTGCTGGGGATCACCCATCCTCCGGTCGCCATCAAGACCATAGAACTCGCCGTGATCGAAAGGGCCTGGAAGGACGGGGCCGTGGTGGCCAGGCCTCCGCGCGAGCGGACGGGCATGCGGGTGGCCGTCGTGGGATCCGGTCCCGCGGGACTCGCCGCCGCCGACCAGCTCAACGACGCGGGACACACAGTGGTGGTCTACGAGCGCGCCGAGAAGGTGGGGGGATTGATGCGCTACGGCATCCCCGACTTCAAGCTTCCCAAGGACGTGGTGCAGCGTCGCGTGGACATCATGGCCGCGGAGGGCGTGGAATTCCGCACCAACGCCCACGTGGGAGCGAACGTGCCGGTGTCCGAACTGCGCAACGGGTACGACGCCGTGGTGCTCGCCGGCGGATCCACGTTGCCGCGCGACCTGATCCTGCCCGGACGCGAGGGAGCGGGGGTCCACCCGGCCATGGAATTCCTGTCCCAGAACAACCACCGCGTCTCCGGACTCCCGGGATTGCGCAACCAGCGCGGAGACGAGATCGCCGAGATCCTCGCGACCGGGAAGAACGTCCTGGTGATCGGCGGCGGAGACACGGGCTCGGACTGCGTGGGCACCTCCATCCGCCAGAAGGCGAAATCCGTCCTGCAGATCGAGCTTCTCCCCAAGCCGCCGGATGGCCGCACCGACAGGACGCCCTGGCCCACCCATCCCGGACCGGCCATGCTCTCCACCAGCTCCTCGCAGGCGGAAGGCTGCACGCGGGACTGGAGCGTGGGATCCAAGGAGATCCTCCGCGACGCCGGGGGCAAGGTGGTGGGCGTGCGCGCCGTGCGACTGGACTGGAGCGCGGGAAAACCAGTGGAGATCGAGGGGTCGGAATACGTCATTCCCGCCGAGCTGGTGCTCCTGGCCATGGGCTTCCTGAGCCCGGAGCAGAAGGGGCTGCTGGAGGAACTGGGCGTGGAGAAGGACGAGCGCGGAAACGTCAAGACGCAGAACTACGCGACATCGGTTCCCGGCATCTTCTCCGCCGGCGACATGCGCCGGGGGCAATCCCTGGTGGTCTGGGCGATCTCCGAAGGTCGGGAAGCGGCGCGGTCGGTGGATGCCTACCTGCGCGGGAGCCGATCGCTCCTCGCCGCCAAGTCCGGAAGCCTCTGCCAGGCCTGACCACCACCCTCCGAGGCAGGTGCCGGACCCCGCGCTGACGGCGAAGGGCCGGTTTCCGCCCACCAAGACTCCATCACCTTCCCCACGGTCCCATGCTCCATCCACCCTCCCTGCGAAGACTGTTCGAGCCACTGCGGGGTTTCTGGCTCTGCAGCGGGGTGATCTCGGGATGGTTCCTTTTCGCGATGGCACGTCCATGGGGGCCGCTGGCCGCCGGGTTGTGTTTTGTCGCGGCCATGGGTTGGGCGAGAGGCTGGTCCGCCCGGTCCGCCATCCTGCTCGGATTGCTTCTGCAACAGATCCTGTCATGGGGCTGGGTCCCGTTTCCCCAACGCCCTCCGGTGGAGGGAGCGACGAAAATCCTGGTGGTCCGCAGGGTCGCCCCGGACAGGTGCGTCGGGCGGATTCTGACCGCTCCCGACAGCCGCTGGACCGGAGCCATGGTGCGGTTCCAGGGAGGCCGACCGGGGGATACCCTGGAAGGCGCGGCGCGGATCTCCCCGCCGCGGCCCGCCACGGTGCCGGGAGGTTTCGACGAACTCGGGTGGGCCGCCTCGGCGGGATTGGACGGACGCCTCGGGTGGACGGGCGACACCATCAAGGTGGGCCATGGACGGGAACCATGGACCGAGCGTGTCGCCTGGAATGTCCGCCGCCACGTGTCGGGGGCCCTGCGCGCCCGACTCGATCCGAGTTCCGCGGCGCTGTGGACGGCGGCCCAACTCGCCGACCTGGCGGAAATTCCCCCGCCCGCCTTGGAAACCTTCAAGCAGAGCGGGATTTTCCACCTGCTTTGCGGGAGCGGATTCCACATGGCCCTCCTGGGTGCGGGACTGGTGGCCCTCTTCTCGTTGGCCAGAGTGCCCCGGAGAACCGCTTGGATCTCCGCGGCACTTGCGGTGCTGGCCTACGCTTGGCTGCTGGGAGCACCGCCATCGGTGGCGCGCACGGCAGGAGCCTTCGCCGTCCTGGCCTTGGCCGTCGTTTCCGGAAAACGACCCCACCCAGGGAACTCCTTCTTCCTGGCCCTGGGAATCCTCGTCGCCGCGGATCCCAACACCCCTTTCCGGATGGGAGCGCAGCTGACCTTCGCCGCGACGGCTTCCATCCTGTGGTTGGCTCCGGCACTTCGCGACTTGGCGTTGCCCAGGTCCTGGACGCCTGGGCGCGCGGACCGTTGGCTCTTGACCCCATTGGTGCTGTCGATCTCCGTCACGCTGGCCATCGCTCCCCTCCTGGCCTGGCACACCGGCGTGGTTCCGTGGATCGGGATTCCGGCGGGACTGGCCGGTGCATCGGCCTTCTCCATGGGATATGTCGCTTCGCTCGCCGTCGTCATGCTCTCCTGGCTTCCCCATTGGTGCAGCTCCGGGTTCGCTGGAGCCGCGGAGCTTTCCGCCAGGCTGGTCTGGGAATTGGCCCTGCGCGCCGGATCCTGGACGCCCGGGAGCTGGATCGTCGGCCGTCCGGGAAGTTTCTCCTTGGCGCTCTGGTACGGCGCCCTTCTCCTGGCCGTCGCGGCCCGAAGACGGAATCTGGCGCCGAAGGCGTGGGTGGCGCTCGTCCTTCTGGGCCTGGTTTCCGCGGTGCATGCCTCGATGCCGCACCCGCGGACTCTGCGAGTCCTCTTCCTGGACGTGGGGCAGGGGAGCGCCGCCTTGGTGCGCTGGCCGTCCGGGCACGCGTGGCTGGTGGACGCGGGCCCCCGATCGCGGACGGACCCCGACCGGAACGCCGGAAGGGACGCCATCCTCCCCGCAATGCGCGAGGAAGGGATCTCCAGGCTGGATCTGGTGTCCATCTCCCATGCCGACCAGGACCATTGGGGCGGCTTGAGTTGGCTTCGGAGCCGGATCCCTCCCGCCACCCTTCTCCTGTCCGCCGATTCGGGTACGCCCACGTCCCCTCCGTTCGATTCGCTGGTCTCGGTTCTCGCGGGGTCGGGATGGGCGGTCCGCAGGACCGAAGCAGGACAGGTTCTGACCTACGGCGACGGAGCCCGGTGCGAGATCGTGTCCCCCGGACTCGGCGACGCCATGCCGCGCAACCAGACCAGCCTCGTCCTGCGCGTGTGCATGGACTCCACCTGCGCCCTCCTGCCCGGCGACGCCGATTCCGTCGCCGAAGCGTTCCAACTCGGGTCCGGTGAATCCCTCCACGCCCAGGTGGTCGCCGCCGGACACCACGGTTCCAAGCATTCCTCCAGTCTCGATTGGCTGCGTCGCGTGGCTCCATCGGACGTGGTCCTCTCGTACGGAACGCCCAACCACTACGGACATCCGAACCCGGAGGCCCTGGAGCGGATGGACCTGGTTGGGGCGAAGCTCTGGCGCACCCCCGAGGGATCGGTCGAATTCGCGCTCGACGGCGTGCGGGTGCTGGCGGAGCCGTGGCGGAGCGCTGCCTGGCTTGGACCATGGAGATCCGGAGTACCTTTTCGATTTCCATGGACCTAGACGAAACGCTTCGGGAAGTCTTCGAGAACACCCGCATCCTCCGGCGCCCCGTCAACGGGATCGTCTCGGGGTTCCACGAACTGCCCTACCGCATCGCCGGCCCCCTGGATGGCGCCTCGGTGCAGATCAGCGGCACCATCCTGGTCTCACAGCGCCTGGTGTGGACCATGCGCCAGGTCGCGGAGCATTTCGGAAAGGTGTTCGAGGGGGACGACGGGTTCATGGATCAGGAGATCACGGGCCGCAGCTTCCAGTTCGCCGTCACGCGCGATCCCTCCAAAGGCATCCGGCACGAGCGCTTGAACATCGAGCGGCGGAACGAATCGTGGGAATCCCTCCTGGAGATCCTGGAAGACGATCTTGCGCGGGAGGAGGACACCCGGACGGGGCTGATCTCCTGTCCGTCGCCGCACCACTACCCGGTTTCCGTGGACCGCTTCATCCGCGAGATCCTTCCCAGGGAATTCGGGTAGGGCCTCAAGCCCCGGAGGCGGGGGTTTCGAACGGGTGGGTCAGCACCAGGTCCTTCGCGGCCTTGACGTCGTCCACGCGTCTCAGGTGGAGGGTGTGGGGAGCGGTGCGGACGGTTTCCGGTTCTTCGCCGGACTGGCGCCACACCTCCAGGAAGATCTCCGCGAACTCGTCCAGGGTGGCTTTGCTCTCGGTTTCCGTGGGCTCGATCATCATGGCTTCGGGCACGATGAGCGGAAAATAGATGGTCGGCGCGTAGACGCCGTAGTCCAGGAGCCTCTTGGCGAAGTCGGAGGTGTGGAGTCCGTTCTTCTTGAGCGGGGAGCCGTCCAGCACGAACTCGTGCATGTAGGGTCCGGCGTACTTGGTCTGAAGGCTGCCCTTGATCTTCCCGTACAGGTAGTTGGCGTTGAGGACCGCGGTGCGACCGATGTCGGCCATGCCTTCCGGACCCATGGCGAGCACGTACGCGTAGGCGCGGACCATCATCAGGAAATTTCCGAAGGCGCCGTGGACGGGTCCGATGGAAGTGGAGGGTCGATCCAGCCCGTAGGCGCCGTCGTGGTGCGTCACCCGAGGGGACGGCAGGAACGGGGCGAGATGCGATTTCACCCCGATGGGACCGCAACCGGGACCGCCCCCGCCGTGCGGGGTGGTGAAGGTCTTGTGCAGGTTGAAGTGCATCACGTCGAAGCCGAGGTCGCCGGGTCGCGCGATCCCCACCAGGGCGTTCAGGTTGGCCCCGTCCATGTAGACCTGCGCTCCCACGGAATGGCAGGCGGAGCAGATCTCCTCCACCCTCGTCTCGAAGAGTCCGACGGTGTTGGGGTTGGTGATCATGAACGCGGCGACGTCCGAGTTCAACTTGGACTTGAGATCGTCCACGTCCACGCGTCCGTCCGGACCCGACTTCACTGTGACGCATTCGAATCCCGCGATCGCCGCGGATGCCGGATTGGTGCCGTGGGCGGAATCGGGGATGAGGACCTTCTTGCGGTCTTCGCCGCGCGAAAGGTGCCAGGCGCGCACCACCAAAAGGGACGTCAGCTCGCCGTGCGCTCCGGCCGCCGGCTGCAGGGAGACCGCGTCCATGCCCGAGATTTCGGCGAGCATCCGCTCCAGACGCCACATCAGCTCCAACGCCCCTTGGATGGTCTCCGCGGGCTGCATCGGGTGGAGGGTGGTGAACCCCGGCAGGCGGGCGAGGGTCTCGTGCACCTTGGGGTTGTACTTCATGGTGCAGGAGCCCAGCGGATAGAACCCCTTGTCGATGTGGTGGTTCTTCGTGGACAGGTTCACGAAGTGGCGCACCACCTCGCCCTCGGAAAGTTCCGGAAGCCGGGGGGCGACCTTGCGCCGGAATTTGTCCGGAACGAGGGTGGCGAGACCGGGACGGGGAACGTCCCATTCCAGGGCGCCGGTGCCCCGCTGTCCGGGGCGGCTGCGTTCGAAGAGGGTGCGACCGGTGTCGTCGACGGGCATCAGGCGGCTCCTCCTGCGGAAGACAGTGCGGACACGAGAAGGTCCAGGTCCTGGCGCGAGTGGGTTTCGCTGGCGCACACCAGGAGAGCCTCCGTGGGCACGCCCGGAAGCAGGTCCGACAACCAGATTCCCGGCAGCAGGCGCGCCGTGCGGCATGCGGCTTCCACCCGCGCGCGGGAACCCGGAGGCAGCAGGAAGGTCTGCTCCTGGACGGAGGTGCCCGGGAAAAGCGGACGGATTCCGGCGGATTCCAGCCCGTTCCGTATGTAGGCGAGCCGGGAAGCGCAGTGCTCCGCGACCTCGGCGAGCCCCTGGGGGCCCTGCAACGCGAGATAGACGGAAGCGGCCACCGTCATCAGTCCTTGGTTGGAGCAGATGTTGGAGGTCGCCTTCTCCCGACGGATGTGCTGTTCGCGGGTCTGCGCCGTCAGGCAATAGGCGCGCTTTCCCACCGCATCCACGGTGCGGCCCACCACGCGTCCCGGCATCTGGCGAAGGTGCGCCTTTCGGGTGGTCAGGTAACCCAGGCCCGGACCACCCAGGCTGGTGGGAATCCCCAGTCCCTGCATCTCTCCCACGACGATGTCCGCTCCGAAGGAACCGGGTGGTTCGACGATGGCGCAGGCGAGCGGATCGGCCGCCACGAGCAAGACGGCACCGACGCCGTGGGCCAGTTCGGCCAGCCCATCCAGATCTTCCAGTTGTCCGAAGACGTCGGGGGTCTGCACCACCACCGCGGCCAGATCCCCGGCGGAAGCGAGGATGCGGCCGAGGGCGGCGCGGTCCATGGCGCCGGTGTGCGGGTCCCAACCCACGTCGAGGAACGTCCAGCCGTTGGAACCGGCGTATGTTTCCGCCACCTCGCGCCACCGCGGGTTCAGATTCCGGGCGATCGCGAAGGATTTCCTGCCCTTGCCGCAGGCGGAGGCCATGATCAATCCCTCCACCAGGGCCGTGGCGCCGTCGTACAGGGATGCGTTGGATATTTCCATGCCGGCGAGTTCGGCCACCATGGTCTGGTACTCGAAGATCTGCTGCAGGCTGCCTTGCGAGGCTTCGGCCTGGTAGGGCGTATAGGCCGTGGTGAATTCGCTGCGCGACACGATGCTGTCGACCGCCGCCGGGATGAAGTGCTTGCTCCAACCCAGACCGAGGAAACTGGTGAGATCGGAAAGGCCCAGATTCCGGTCGGACAGTCTGCGAACCTCCCTGGAAAGGGCCATTTCCGACTGGGACCGGGGAAGATCCAGGGGACGGGAAAGTCGCAGATGGGCGGGAATGGCGGAAATCAGGTCCTCGAACCTGCCGACCCCCGAGACGGAGAGCATCTCGGATTCCTCATCGGTGGTCCTGGGGATGAAGCGATGGCTCACAGTTGGGCCTTGTATCCGGCGGCGTCCAGGAGGTCGGTGGAAAGCGGGCCTGTCAGTCTGATCTTGGCGATCCAGGCCTCGAAGGCGTCCCTGTTGATGGCACCCGCGTCGTCGGCGAGGGCGGTGTTGATTTCCACGACTTCGCCATCGGCGGGCGAGTAGACGTCCGCGACGGTCTTGACCGCCTCGATGACGGCCAACCCCTTGCCGATCCCGACGAGTTGTCCCACCTCGGGCAGTTCCACGAAGACGATGTCTCCCAGTTCGTGCTGGGCGTGGTCGGTGATGCCGATCGTGGCCACCCCCGCCTCCACGCGCACCCATTCGTGGCTGGGGGTGTATCGGAGCTCTTCGGGGATGGTCGAATGGGACATCGGTTGCCTCGTGGAGAAGAAGGAGGGCCGCAAAAATAGGAATCCCCGGCCCGTTCGGGGGAGCAATGGGGGAATCGCTCCAAGGCACGACGGAATTCGTCCACGGCATGCGCGGAGGGCCGGCTGCTCGCGGAGCACCGCTTTTCCGTCGTTTTCCGGACCTTCCCGGCTGGGGACTGCCCATCGTCCGACGATACTTCGAGGTACCCCTGGAGGAATTTCCAATGGCGCATGCCAGGGGCGATCTCGATTGACAATTCCGGCGCCGGACCCGGGCTTGCTGGGGGGCGGCATTGCACCGGAAAAGCGGTTGGGATCACTCGAAGTGGCAATTTGCCAATTATACGTGGCATTTACGACGCAGGCATTGGAATCCGACTTTGCGATCGGATCCAGGAAATACCTTCTGGCGCGTGCGGGATCGTCCTTGGAAAGCCGTGGTGCCCTGGGTGAAAGCCCTGGCCATCTTCGTCGGGGCCATCGTCCTGTCGTTCCTGATGGAAAGGATCGTCGGAGCTTCGCAACTTTCCCTCCTGTTCCTCACGGCGGCGGTGGTGGCCTCGGCCAATTGGGGGCGCGGGCCCGGTATATTGGCCGCCGTGCTGGGGGTCCTGGCCTACGACTACTTCTTCATCCCTCCGCGGTTCTCCTTCCGGGTCTCCGGCCCGGAGCTGGTGTCGCTGCTCCTGCTGTTGGGGATCGCCATCTTCATCGGACATCTCGCCGACAACCTGCGCCAGCAGGCGGAGTTCGCACGGAGGGGCCAGGAAAGGGCGCAGGCGACGGCGCGGATGTCCCGCGACTTTTCCGGGGCGATTTCCACGGATCAGGTATCGTCGATCACGATCGAAGGGATCCGGCAGACCTTCGGCCTGGTCTCACGGATCTCCTACGACGCATCCGCGTTGCCCGAAACCGGCTGGTCCGCATTTCCCCTGCGGGCCCCCCGGAAGACGAGGGGCGTCCTGCTCGTGCCCTCCGTCGATCTTCGAGCCGAGGAAAGGGATTTCCTGGAGACCGCCGCGTCGCTCACCGGGCTCGCCGTGGAGCGCATCCACTTCGTGGAAGTCGCCGGCGACGCCTTGCTGAGGATGCAAGGCGAACGGATGCGCAGTCGGATCCTGTCGACCTTGTCCCACGACCTCCGGACGCCGCTCACGGGAATACTGGCCGGAGTCGATTCCCTGGACGCCGACCTCGTCGGCATGGATGGCCGGGTGCGGGCGAAGACCCGCGAAGTGGCCGCCGAGGTGCGACGCATGTCCGACCTGGTGGGGAACCTGCTGGAACTCTCGAGGCTGCAGTCCGGGGGCGTGCAACTCCGGCGGGATTGGAATTCTGCCGAGGAGCTGATCGACGGCGCCCTGCGGCAGCGGGAATCGCTGCTGAACGGCAGGGAGATATCCGTGGAGGTTTCCGAACACGTCCCCTTGGTGTGGTGCGACGGGGTCCTGGTGGAGCGCGTGCTGGTCAACCTGCTGGACAACGCGGCGAGGCATACCCCGCCGGGAACGCCGGTCCGTCTTTGGGCCCAAGCTGAGGATAGGGTCGTCCGCATCGGGTTGGACGATCGCGGTGGGGGGTTCGACGAATCCAAGAACGGTTCCGAGGGGATCGGTCTGTCGCTGTGCCGGGCCATCGCGGAGGCCCACGCGGGAACGTTGGAGAAGGGACGCGCGCCCCGGGGAGGTGCGCGCGCCGTCCTGGCGCTTCCGCAGGATCGGCATCCGCCCGAACCGCCGGAAGAGGAGGGCTTGGCGTGAGCGGGCGGGTCGTGCTCGTCGTGGAAGACGACCATTCCATCGTCCGCGTGCTACGGGACGTCTTCCTCCAGGAAGGCTTCCAGGTGAGGACGGCCGCGACCGCCCGCGAGGGAATGGTGGAATCCGGTTCGCATCGCCCCGATTTCATCGTGCTGGACCTGGGCCTTCCCGACCTGGACGGCAAGGAATTCATCCGCGAGCTGCGCCAGTGGTCCGACACTCCCGTCCTGGTCTTGTCCGCCCGCGGCGCGGAGGAGGAGAAGGTCCTGGCGCTGGACGCCGGGGCCGACGACTTCCTGGTGAAGCCTTTCGGGGTGCCGGAACTCCTGGCCCGTCTGAGAGCGCTCCTGCGACGTCGGGAAGGCCGCGGATCCCGAGGCGCCTTCTACCGCTTCGGAAACGTGGTCGTGGACATACCGGGTCGCACCGTCCATCGGAACGGGGAGATCGTCCGCTTGACGTCCGTGGAATTCCGCCTGCTGGTCCAACTGGTGCGGGCGGAGGGAAAGGTCGCGACCCAGAGCCATCTGCTGCAGGAGGTCTGGGGCCCCGGGCACGCCGACGACACGCACTACCTTCGCATCTACATGGCACATCTCCGAAAGAAGCTCGAGGACGATCCCGCTCGTCCCGCCTACCTGCTCACCGAAACCGGGGTCGGATGCCGCTGCCTGGCGGACAAAGCCGACCTCCCCCACCTGGAGGAACGATGAACGACGCGCCCACACCCCTGACGGAAAGTCAGGATTTGTCCGCAAGCCGCGAGGGGATCCTCCGCAGGCTGCGCCACAAGGTGCTCGGAAACCCGCGCGATCCGTTCGACCATTCCATCTTCCACCAGATCTCGCTTCTGCCCTTCTTCGCCTGGGTGGGTCTGGGCGCCGACGGCCTTTCCAGTTCCTGCTACGGTCCGGAAGAGGCCTTCAGGGCGCTGGGAGCCCACCCGGCGCTGGCCCTGTTCGTGGCGCTGGGCACGGCGCTCACCGTCTTCATCATCTCGGCGAGCTACGGCCAGATCATCGAGACCTTCCCCTCCGGCGGCGGCGGCTACCTGGTGGCCTCCAAGCTGCTCTCGCCGGGCTGGGGCATGTTCTCGGGCTGCGCGCTCCTCATCGACTACGTGCTCACCATCACGCTTTCGGTGGCCTCCAGCGCCGATGCGGTGTTCAGCTTCCTGCCCCAGCACCTGATCTGGTTGAAGTTCCCCTGCGAGGTGGCCGGGCTCCTCCTGCTCACCGCGATGAACCTGCGCGGAGCCAAGGAATCCGTCACCGCGCTGGTGCCCATCTTCCTGGTCTTCGTGGTCACCCACGTGGCGGCCATCGTGTGGGCGGTGGGCATCCGGGTGCCGCACCTCGGAGAGGTGGTCTCGCACACCGGCTACGACATCCACGGCGCCATCCACGATCTGGGACTGTTCCCCATGCTGTTCCTCATCCTTCGCGCCTACTCCATGGGCGCGGGGACCTTCACGGGCATCGAGGCCGTTTCCAACGGCTTGCCCATCCTGCGCGAACCGCGGGTCAAGACCGGGAAACGGACCATGACCTACATGGCAGCCTCCCTTTCCTTCACCGCCTTCGGCCTCATGCTGGCCTACCTGCTGTACGCCGTGGTTCCCACCGACGGGAAGACCTTGAACGCGGTGCTCTTCGAGAAACTGACCTCCGGTTGGGGCATGCCCGGGACCATCCTGGTGATGGTGACCCTGATCTCCGAAGGATTCCTGCTCTTCGTGGCCGCGCAGGCCGGGTTCCTGGACGGTCCCCGAGTCCTGTCCAACATGGCCATCGACCGGTGGCTCCCCTCGCGGTTCGCGCACCTCTCCGACCGGCTGGTGACGCAGAACGGCATCGTGGTCATGGGTGCGGCATCCCTCCTCGCGCTGTTCGGAAGCCACGGGAGCGTGGATTTCCTGGTGGTCCTCTACTCCATCAACGTCTTCATCACCTTCACCCTTTCCCAACTGGGCATGGTGATCCACTGGTGGAAGGAACGGCACGCGGACCCGCGTTGGATCAAGCACATCCTCGTCTCCGGGATCGGCTGCGGACTCACCGGATTCATCCTCTGCTTCGTGGTGGTGGTGAAGTTCGCGGAGGGCGGGTGGGTCACCATGGTGATCACGTTGGGCCTGGCCGGAGCCGCGGTCCTGATGAAGCGCCACTACGCCGCCACATCCCAGACGCTTTCCCGCCTGGACACCCTGGTCAAGGCCGCCGAGATGTCCGTGCCGGGCACCCCTCCGGAAATCCGCGAACCCGACCGGAAGGCCCGCACGGCGGTGCTCCTCGTCAACGGATGGAACGGCTTGGGCCTCCACAGCCTGTTCGCGATCCTGCGCCTCTACGGGGACTTCTACCGGAATTTCGTGATCATCCACGTGGGCGTGCTGGACGCCGGGACCTTCAAGGGCGCGGACGAAGTGGAATCGCTCAAGGACCACACCAGGGTCGAGACGGACAAGTACGTGGCCTACCTGAGGCGCAATGGAAAATCCGCGGAAGGCCGTTGGAGCGTGGGCTCGGACGTGGTGAACTCCCTGGAGGATCTGGCCCGCGACACGGCCAAGGACTACCCCCATTCCGTGTTCTTCGGGGGACAGCTCGTGTTCCGCAAGGAGGGCCTCTGGACGCGCATCCTGCACAACAACATCGTGTTCGCAATCCAGCGGCGCC